>ERZ857998.263-NODE-263-length-77976-cov-8.931264_pt1 | contig 77976 bp, 59 predicted proteins | sample MGYA00519954_ERZ857998 | MGnify/ENA primary metagenome ERZ857998 (study PRJEB31778, sample SAMEA3449424) | human gut metagenome | biome: human gut; feature: human-associated habitat; material: faeces | place: United Kingdom | collected 2010/2012 ...
TGTAGCGTTCGTCCTCCAAAATGCGGAGAATGGTGGATGCACTCCAAATCCCGTGGCAGCGGGAAATATCGTGGGTATGATTGCCGTGCGCCGCTTTGTACTGGCCGGGGGTAGGGATGCTTCTGCGGAACAGCTCCCGCGTGATGGCGGTGGCGTTGATGCCCTCGGCGGCAAGCTGGAAGATGAGCTGCACAACGGCAGCGGCCTCCGGGTCAGGCTCCATTCTGCCATCGGCGCTTTTGCGGTAGCCGTAGGGACAGATTTTGCTCTGATACTCGCCGCGCTGCATCTTGGCGTACTTGGCGCTCTTGGTCTTGATGGACATATCGCGGCTGTAATATTCGCTGATGAGATACTTGAATGCTACGTCCATGCCGCCGGTGTCACCCTTGAATTTGCTGCTGTCAAAATCGTCGCTGATGGAAATGAAGCGGGTATGGAACAGCGGGAACACGCGCTCGATAAAGTAGCCGGTTTCAATGCTGTTGCGCCCGAAACGGGAAAAATCCTTGACAATGATGCAGTCGATCTGATTGGCCCGCACCAGCTCAATGAGCTTCTGTACCTGCGGACGCTCAAAATTCGTGCCGCTGTACCCGTTGTCGATGAACTCCATGATCTCCGCGTTCAGGGCTTCGGGCATGGAAGCTGCGTATTCGTGGAGGACAAGGCTCTGATTTTCAATGCTCAGGCTGTCGTACTTGTAATCCTCGATGGAGAGGCGGATGTAGAGGGCAATCACATATTTCTGCATTGTTCCAGCACCTCCGCATAGGTTTCAAACTCGCTCTGGAAGCGATAGCGCACCGTGATCTGCTTGTCGTGGGATACCTCGATGCGGTCGATCAGCCGCTCGATGAGTGCGCCGGTCAGCGCACGGTCGGTCTTAATTTGTGCGGCATCCTGTTCCAGCGCCCGGTGCTGCTCTGCTTGCGCATCCATCGTTCGCAGGCCGTCCTCCAACTGCTCCATTTCCACGGCGAGGTCGGCAATGCGGCTTTCGTACTTCTCCTTGTAGTCAAAGTATTCATCCTTGGTGAGAACGCCTTGGACGAGGTTTTCATATAAGCTCCGCACGATACCGCGAAGCCGCTGGATTTCCTGCTTGCGGCTGGTGATCTTCTCCCGCAGCTCAGCGCGGTCAGCGGCCTGCCGGGGCAGCTCCGCAAGGGAGAGGGTGTATTGCCCCAGCGCCGTATCAAGCGCGTCCTGAAGCATATCTGCCAACATATCCAGCAACGCATCCTCGCGGATGGTCACGCCGGGGCAGGCATCCTTGCTGATTCGGCTCTGGCTCAGACAATGGTAGAAGTACACATCGTCGGACTTCTTGCGGATATTCCGCTGCCGGTGCAGGCTGCCGCCGCAATGGGCGCAGAACACCTTGCCTTTGAGCAAATTCGGCGTGAAGGCTTTGACCTCCCGTGCCTTGGCGCGGCTGGCGGTCTGATTGAGAATTTCCTGCACCGCCGCGAACTGTTCCCGGCTGATGATGGCCTCATGGGTGTCCCGCACCACCGTCCATTCCTCGGCATCGGCCTTGACCTGCCGGTGATCCACGGTTTTGGTCTGCCCCTGAACGAGATCTCCGGTGTAGACCTCGGAGCGGAGAATGACGCCGACTGTCCGGGTCTGCCACTTGCCGCTGCCAAGCAAATTCTCGTGGGTGATCTTGCCCTGCATCTTCTTGTAGTGGCTGGGGGTAAGAACGCCTGCTTCGTTCAGCCGCACGGCGATGGTATTGAGGCCAGCGCCCTCGGAAGCCCAACGGAACATCCGCTGCACCACAACGGCGGCAACGGGGTCGATGATAAGCTGGTGGCAATCGTCCTCGGCTTTTAGATAGCCGTAGGGAGTACGCGCACCGATGAATTTGCCGTCTTTCATGGCCTGCCGCTGCTGCGCCCTGATCTTGCGCCCAATGTCCAAAGCGTAGGCTTCGTTTATCATGTTCCGCAGCGGGATGATGATACCGGAATGGGCGTCCTCCGGGTTGGCGGTGTCGAAGTTTTCATTGACCGCAATGAAGCGGACGCTGCGGATGCGGAAATACTGCTCGATGTAGTAGCCGGTGTCGATGGTGTTCCGCCCCAAACGGGAGAGGTCTTTGACAATCACGCAGTTTACATGACCGGCCTCAATATCCGAGAGCATCTGCTGAAAGCCCGGACGGTGGAAGTTTGTCCCGGTCGCACCGTTGTCGATGTAGGTATCGTACACGCTGATCTCCGGGTACTGCTCCAGATAGCGGGCAATAATCATCTGCTGGGTTTCAATGGATACGCTGTGCGTGTGGGTATCCTCCACCGAAAGGCGGACGTAGATCGCGGCGCGGCAAGCGGCGTCGGCCTCCTGCACGGCCACCGCAGCCGTTTCTTTTCTGCTTTTTCTCGCCATGCTCAGCCCACCTTTCTCTGTTTGTAATCTTTCTGCTGCGCCGCCAGGGGCAGCACGGCAACTACCCGCAGGGGCACGCGGGCGCTCTGCACCTGTCCCTGATAGCGGCGTTCCACCCGCCCCAGCAGCGGGTCGCCCTGGCGCACGCCCAGCTTTTCAGCGGCGGTGGCGGAAAGCGCCACGCCGATGGGCGTGAGGGCCGGGGACGCTGCATCGCCGTCCGCATTACTTTTTCCCACGGCTGTGGGCATGGCCGGGACGGTCGCATGGTAGCGGGCCAGAAGGGGGTCGCCGGGGGCTGTGGGCTCCAGAGAGGCCAGCAGAGTTTTACGCGCCTGCCCCTCGCCGTGGCTGAGATCCATAGTGGCGGCAATGGAGCGGGTACGCGGCAGCACAAAGCTCACGTCCGGGTGCGCGGCCAGGCGGGCCAGATAGTCGGGCGTATAACGTCCGCTGGTCACGGGCGAGATTTCCAGCGTGCGCGGGTCCTCCAGCAGGCGGTCCGTAAGGGTCTGGACCACGCCGAACTTGACCCCGTAAAGCACCAGCAGCGGCGTGAGCACGGCGGCCAGTCCCAGCACGGAACAGGCCGACAGCAGGCCTTCATGGGCATAATCCCTGAGCGCCAGCAGGCAGGCGCGGGCGACTGTCCGCATACGCTTACCCCCTCCCGGCCTTATGGCGCACATCGGCCACAACGCCATCGGGACCGGATTCCACGGCAAAACGGACCAAGGTGAAGCCAACATCCGCCGCCATGTCCGGGGCATGCGTAACCATGATCATGGTAATGCCCAGTTCCCGCGTCAGATCCGTGAACAGATGCAGCGCATTGCGGGCGTGCCAGGGGTCCAGGGCGGCGGTGGGTTCGTCGGCCAGCACCACGCCGGGGCCGTGGGCCAGAGCACGGGCGATAGCTACCCGCTGGCGTTCTCCCACGGAAAGCGTGCCCGGATATTGCCCGAGCAGATGGCGGATGCCCAGGCGTTCCACAATGGCGTCCACGGCTTCCCCGCGCTGTCTGACAATGCCCAGGCTGCGGCAGTGCAGGAGGATGTTCTCCCTGGCGGACAAGAAGGGCAGCAGGCCGCCGGTCTGCAAAACATAGCCCAGATGCCGCAGGCGCAGGGCCGCCAGAGCATCCGTGCCGCCGCGCCGCCAGGCGGCCAGCACGTCCTCACGCCGTTCAGGCGTGGGCGAGAAGGAAAAGCGGATCTTGTCGCGTTCCGCGTCCGCCGCCGGAATATCCGGCCTGAGTATGCAGGCCAGCAGATCCAGAGCCGTGCTTTTGCCGCAGCCGCTGGGCCCGGCCAGGGCGAGCAGGCTGCCGCGCGGCGCGTCAAAGGCCGCGAGGCGCAGATGAAAACCCTCCTGGTCGGGACGGCGTTTGCTCACGCCGCGCAGCGAAAAGACCAGATCGCCCGTATCTTCCATATCCGTGGTCTGGGCTACGGCAGCATGTTCAGGGGCACGCGGTAGACCCAGTCTCCGGCGTTGGGCTGGCCGAAGCTCTCCCAGTTGGCGCGGTCCCGGTCATATTCCTCGTAACGGGCCAGGCGGGACTTGAGGCGGTTGATGAAGGCCGTCTGCTCGCCGATGCTCATGCGGTACCAGTCCTCCTCGCGCAACAGCATGATGTCGCTCTTGTAGGGCAGGCCGTCCAGGAATTCGGACAACACGCCCAACTCGGCCAGGTTCTTGCCCTGCGTGGGCAGATTGGGATCGCGGGCCATGCGCGTGGAAGCCGAAAGAATGCCCTGGAAAAAATCGCGCGAGTCGGTCTTCTTGGTGCGTTCGGCATTGTCGATAATGGCCTTGAGCTGCGCGCTGAGGTCGTTGAGCTGGTTCTTGGTCAGCAGTACGGCCACTTCCACGCTGGGGTTCTGTTCATGTTTGGCCAGCCGCTTGAGGTCCATATCCGCGATCCAGGAATTGACCACGCTGGGGGCCTGGTTCTCGCGTGCGCGGCCCAGATATTCCAGTTGCATGGCGTACCCCAGGGTAGCGGCCAGTTGCTCCGCCCGCTGCTCGGGCGTGGCCTGCTGCGGCGTTTCATCCTTGGGGCGGGTCATGATCTTGCCGGCGGCCGTATTCTTGACCATGTCCACCATGCCGGTGGCCAGGGCCTTGGCCACGGCCGCGAACTGGCGCGCGCCCTCCGCCGGGGTGGGCGCGGCCACGGCCTGGTAGTTGGAGCGGTTGCCGGAAAGTTTGCTCAGGGCACGGTAGCTCTGTTCGGCGTAGCCGTGATTTTTGGCGCCGCCTGGGCTTTTGATATGCAGCACCGTAATCCAGATGCCTTTCTGGCGTGCGAAGTCGTTGAGCTCGTTAACGCCCATTGTCACCGAGGCGTATTTGTCCCCGTTTTTCAGGGGGCCCGCGTCGGTGATCAGGAGGATCAGACGCGAGGAATAATCGCTCCAGTTCAGGGCTTCCACGGCCTTGTACACCCCGGCCAGAGAGTCTTCGTTAAAGTCGTGGCTGGAAACCGTGGCCTCCCGCACCTGGGCCAGTTTGTCCTCCAGACTCTTGCGGTTTTTGGCCGTAGCGAAGTCGCTGACCACTTTGGACACATATTCCAGACCGGGCGTGGCTGTGGTGCTGCTGCGAAATGCGACCACCGCGAAGCCCACATTGTCGGCCATCTTGTCCGTTTCAATCTTGTCGTAGATCTGGCGGACCACATTGAGGCTCTGCTCAATATAGGGCTTCATGGAAATGGATGTGTCGATGACCAGGGCGATGCCGGTTTTGGGCGGCCCGTTTTTGCCGCCGTTCTTGTTTTTCGCATAGTCGCCGGGGTCAATGGAGGCCACGCGCAGGAATTTTACTCCGTCAAAGGGGTCCTGCATGGCCAGAATGGGCATGAGATAAAAACGCTTTTCCGAAACGGCCCCCTGACTTCCCTCGGGCTCGCTGGCCACAATGGGCAGGTCGGCGGGAACCGTTCCCCCCTTGGCGGCCTGCGCCGCGGCGGACAGCAGTGTACCCAGGCGTTTCTCCATGTCGGCGGCCGAGCAGAGGGCATTGAGATCCTGCTCGGTTTTGAAAAAGAGCACCGGGTCGCGTCCCGTGCGCGGGGTGAACAGCAGGGTCAGGGACTGGTTCCAGTCCGTGGCTTTGGCGGCCTCCAGCCACCCGGCAGGCTGGGTGGTGGAGGGACCCACCTGCAACCATGCGTCCTTGCGGGCATAGACATAGAGCACGGTAAAGGGGACGACCGCTTCCTGCAGCACCTTGGCGTCGGCCTTGGGTTCTGCCAGCAGTCTGGCCCCCGGATGGCTGACCACCCGCTGGAAAAGGCTTTTTTTGCCCTGTTGCAGCAACGGGCTGACGGAAACCGGAGACGGCTCGGCCTGAACCGCCATGGCGGCCAGACTCAGACACAAGGCCGCAAGCAACGCCGGCCACAGACGGACGGACATACGCATTATTTTCTCCCGGCGCGCCCTGTGGCACGCTCTAATTCCAGTTTTGCAGCAGACTCCGGGCCTCGGCATTGCCCTTATCCGCTTCGGCCCGCACATGGACGCGCAGGGAGTCCAGAGCCTTGGCCGCTTCGGCCTGGCCTTTCTGCCTAGCCTGTTCATACCAGTGTTTGGCCTGTCCCATGTCCACGGGAATGCTGCCGCGCGGCAAGGAGCTGACCGGGTCATAAAATTGCCCCACCAGCAGCATGGCCTCGGCATTGCCCTTCTGGGCCGCGTCTTCCAACAGCAGAAAGGCCGCGTCGCTTTCTTCCGCTCCGGCTCCGGCCTTGCGCATGGGTTTGGCCTGGGCCAGACTCATTTCAGGCCGGGCTTCGCCGCGCAATTGTTCGCGGGCGGCGGCCAAGGGAGATTGATTTGCGGATGCGGCGGGTGCTGTCTGGTTCTGGGCCGCCGTGGGGGCTGACGGCAGAGGCGGTTTTTCCGGCGTGCGCAGCATAAACCACCACACAGCGACGCCTGCCACCAGCACAAGCAGCGCAAGGCCGACCAGCAGGCCGCCCTTACCGCTTTTTCCCTCGCCCGGTTCCCGGGCCATCCGCAAGGGAGGCTCAGTAACAACAGGCTCCGGGACGGGAGCCGGTTCCGGACTTTCCTCCGGCTCCGGTTCGGGTTCTTCCACTGTGGGCTCTGTTTCCGGCACGGCCTGCAAAGGCCCGGTCGGCGGCGCATAGACGCCCACGCCCTGGCCGCCGCTGATATGCGAATAAACCAGATTCTGAACCACCAGTACACAGGCCCCCGCGCCGGTCAGGCTGATGCGGTAGGCGTCCAGATTGTCCATCTCATCGACCACGGCCGGCCCCACGGCCAGGCGCAGGCTGCCGCCGTCATTGTCCCAGGCGTCGGGCGTGAGCGCCGTTTCGCTTTCCTGCCAGCCGCCGCTGGAAAGGGTTTTGCCGTCCGAGCCCCGGCGCAGCACGAAAGCGGGGGCGGACACATTGCCCGCGTCGTGGATTTCAATAATGCCGTAACCGGGACCGCGCGAAGGGTCCGCTGTGATTGTGGCGCGCATGCGCTATTCCTTGAACGCCCGCAAAATATCACGCAGGCGGTTGTTTTGTTCCGGGTTGACGGTCTGTCGGCCGTCAAAGTCCACATTGGCCGTCACGCTGTAGGCCAGGGCCCGCAACCAGTCCGTATACCAGAGGCGGTCATAGGGCGATTCTTCTTCCGCGATATGCGGCTCGCCCGTGATGACCGGCGGCGGATTGAACAGGCTGACGCTTTTGCCGCCGAACAAAACTGTACGCGCCGCCTGATCCTTGAAGCGCGGGTCAAAGCCCAGCCAGTCCACAAAGGCGTTGATGGCGTCGGCTGCCAGGCTGACCTGCTTCCAGACCAGACGTTCGCGGGCCATATTGCTGTAGGCGGAACTTCGCCGCAGTTCGGTTTCCAGGTTTTGGCGCAGCTTGCAGCGTGCGGCGGCCGTGATCAGTTCGTGGCAGAACTGGTCCAGCTCCTTGGCGGGCAGGCCGAAATAGTTGCGGGCCTCCGCATCACCGGCCAGATCGCGTAACCGCCCGATCCAGTGCTCCAGCGCCAGATTGGCGAAAATGGCGGCCGTGTCGCGGGCGCGGTCCTCTTCTTGTATTGCGGATGCCGCCGATACTGCCTGGGCGTCGCCGAAAATGTCGCCCAGAATGTCGTCGGCGGAAACCCGCGCGCCTACCACCGGCGCGGGCGCGACGGAAGCCGCCCCCTGCTCCGGGCTTTGTCCGGCCCGGAAGCAGATTTCATAGAGGTCAAAGTCCCGCACCTGCAGGGCGCGCAGAAATTCGCCGAAAAGCTGCTTCTCCGCCAGCCGGGCCAGCAAGGCCACAAGGGTGTGCGAAAGCTGTTCCTGCCGACGGCGCAATTCTTCGCGGTCGTCGCTTTTATAAAAGGGGGTGAGCTTGGTCAGGACCTGCTCGCGTTTTTCGTCCAGGCTGACCGTGATCTGGCGGCGCTTGAGCTCGGGATTGCAGAGCGGACGCAGTCTTTCGCGCAGCAGGGCCACGCCGCCGTCATTGAGGGTCATGGCCGCCTGCCAGACAATTTCCGGCTCGGCCACATGGCGCTGGACCAGGGGCGACTGCAAAAAAGCCTGACGCACCTCTTCCACGTACAGTGTCTGTTCCGGGCGGATGCCGCTCTCCTTGTCGCCGTCAAAGCTGAAAATGGCTTCGCTGCGGAAATTGGGATTGCGCAGCAGAAAGACATTATTGAAAGGATGGCTGCCGTCCCAGTTTTCCGGCCAGTCGTGCTGTTTGCCGAAGAAGTCCAGAAGGGAGGATTGCAGGCGCGTGGTCCAGCGCGTTTCCACGGAGGGCGTGCCCTTTTTCTTTTCAAACTCCATGTCCATCTTGGTCAGCACAAAGAAGAGAGCCGGGGCTTTGCCCGCACGGTGGGCCGGGTTTTCGCCGTGGGTGGAGCAGATCCATTCGTACACGGCGCGAGGCAGGTCCTGTACCTCCTGATTGCCGGGTCCGATGCAGAGCAGCATGCTGGTGAGTTCCTTTTCCTCGCAGTAGCGCTCGAAAAGGTAGGCCACCTTGCCGCGCAGAAAGAGGTTTTCCAGCGTGCCGGGTCGTTCCAGCTCCTGATTGAGATTTTCGAGTTTCAGGCGCGAACGGTAGCCGGGGAAGTCCAGCAGGTCGGTGTGGTCAAAGAAGTCGTCCGGCTTTTCGCGCATGTGGATAGTGATTTCAGCGGTCAGGGCCGTGACCACCGCGCGCGGCAGCGAGGCCTTGCGGCCCTCGGTTCCCAGAATCGTCAGCATGTCCGTGGCGGGTTCGCTGAGTCCGTGCAGCAGGGCCACGTCGATGATGCTGGTCTTGCGCGGAATCAGGGCCTCAATGGGACATCCTGCTTCCGCCGGATTGCCCAGATCGCGCAGCGCGCCGCAGAGTTGCAGATAGAGGCTCTGAAATTGCGGCACATTGTCCCAGATCAGGCCCAGCAGTTGCGCCCTGTCTTCCAGGCCCAGGCGCGGAGCCAGTTCCACAGCTCGCAGCCAGAATCCTTTTTGCAGCATCTGTACGCGCGGCCGGGAACTGAAATTTTTGTTAATGTAATCCCTTAAGTCTTCCAGGTCATCGCCGCTCAGCGCGCCCGCGCTGACAGGAGATTGGGCGGCGCGGACTTCCAGGGCGTCCAGGGCCGCTGTCAGGGCTTCGGGCTGCGGGGCTTCCTTGTGTTCGCAATCGGCGTAATAGGTGTTGGCCAGCACGCGGGCCACGTCCGTCTCCGTAAGCAGACGCAGGCGGATGGGAAAACCTTCGCTCAAACCTTCGGGCGGCGTTGTGGTGAAGCGGGTCACCAGGCCGGTGGATTCCTTGCCGCCCTCGGGATTGATCTGGGTGATGAAATCATAGGACTTGCCCCCGAAGTCCGCCAGCAAGGAGCCTTTGGCATCGCGGGCCAGAGCCGAAATAAGATAGGATTTGCCGGACTGGCTGGGACCAAAAACGCCCACGCACATTTTGCGGCGCGCGGCCTGCTCGCATTTGTGAAAAAAGCGGGCGGCATGGCGCATGTCCTTTTGCAGGGCCGCGCATTCGTTGCCCACCAGTTCGCAATTGTCCTGAAGCCAAGCCACGGCCTGGCGGGATTCCTTTGCCAGATCGCGACAAAGCCGGGCCAGATCGGTATCCTGCTGCTGCATGGTCATCCTCGTTTAGCCGGCGTCGGTCACAATGCCGGTATCCAGCCAGTAGCCTTCGTCCAGTTTCAGGGTTTGCAGACGGATTTCCAGATCGCGGCGGTCCACGCTACGGCCTTGGTTGTCCGTAATGGCATCAATGCTGAATTCTCCTTCGCTACGGCGTTCCTTGTCGTCGTCCGTGCGCGGGGCGTCATCCCAGACGTCCTCCACGCGCAGGCGTACTTCCACCGTGTAGGGCAACCGCCCGGAAGCGCGGGAGCGGGCCTCCTCGCTGGCAAAAGCCAGCAAGTGATAACGCGTGGTGGGCCAGCGTTCGGTGTCCAGCTGGCGGTAGCCGATGGACAGCGGGCCGCTGAAAGCCACCTGGCGGCTCTGTTCCGTGCCGTCCTTGCTTTCCACATCCACCTCAAACCAGACCTTGGGACGTTTGAGCTGGCTGTTGATGTCCATCTCGCCGATATAACGGGCTGTGGATGTCAGGTGCAACGCACCGGAATCAAAGGAAAAGCCCTCCAAATGGCCGTCGGCCAGGGCGCAGAGAATGGCCCCCACCACAACCGTGGTTTTGGGGTCCGTGATTCGACCCAGGGCGTCGGCAAAAGGATACCAGCTGCCCACATGATACTGGCGCATGGGAATGATCCTGTCCGGCGGCACGGGCAGCTTGGCGAGCACCGGCGCGATGACGCCCTGCCAGGCGCTGGGGCGTCCTGTGAGCAGAAGCACATCACTGTCGTACAAATGGACCAATTCGCAGAGCGCGGACAGGGTGGGACCCAGGGTGGCGCGGATAGTGGCGTCCACCGCGCGCGGGCGGACCTGAATGGGCACGTCGAGAATATTAAAGTTTTGGATGAAGGGCGCCGCGCGGCGCACCAGGTGATCCACGGCACGCAAAATGGCGGCCTGAGGCCGGGGAGCGCGTACGACCGGAGTGAAGCCGCCGCCACCTTCGTCGTCCGGGGAAGGAGCGGCGGTGGCCGCGGCCAAAGGATCCGGCTCAAAAAAGTCGCCCAGAACGCAGCTGTAACTGTCGTCCCGCATGTCCGGATTCTCGCAGGCGGCCAGCAGGCCCAGAGCCACGGGCACGGCGATCTGGCGCACCAGGCGCACGCGGGTATTTCGTTCCTCCTGGGACATGCCAATGGCGTCGCGTCCGAACAGCTGGCCCAGCAGTCCGCGCGGTTCCGCCAGGCCCTGCTTGACCAGAGCTTCGCCGATGGCCGGGATGACGTGATTTGCCACAACTTCACGTAAAACTTCATCACCCGCGATATTAAAGCCGTCGCGGAATTCCGTATGCGGCACGATACGGGCCGTGTCGCCCTCGCCGCTGGCCAGCTCATAGGTGGTAATGGAGAGATCCGTGGTGCCGCCGCCAATGTCGATGGAGGCAACGCGCACGCAGGGATGATTGCCGTAGGCGGCACGCGGTTTGCCCATCAGCCGGAAAAGATGGTGGGCGTCGCCGTGCTGTTTGACGGCCAGCTCATTGTAGAGCAGGACCAGCTGCGAACAACTGGCTTCGTCCCAGTCGCAACGCACCTGCGGGCTCAGGCGGTAATCTCCGCTCTGGCCCTTGTTCTGTTGCTGGGGCAGATACCATTGGCCCCAGCCCAGGGCGTCCCAGACCACCCGCACGGCCCAGAGCACCCAGCGGCGGAAAATGCGTTTTTCCGCCACGGGCATGGCCGTGGGCACGGTGAAAATCAGCCGCCGCAGCCGCCGGGGCAGATTGGGCAGTTCCCGCCGTGCCCGGGTGGCCGGGGAATTGATGGTCACCAGGGCCTGGGTGAGGATCTCGCCCATCATAAAGAGCATCAGTGACGAACGGGTGAACAGGGATTCAAAAATGGGCTCGGCCTGTTGTTTTTGCAGGGCAGGGCTTTTCTTGAACAGCGGATCGTCAAAGCAGGCCAGGGGCGTGCCTTGGGGATTGAGCTGGCGGGCGAACAGCCCGCGGCTGACCATGGGCTCGGCCTTGCCGCCGGTGTTGTAGCGCCAGCTCTGCTGCCAGGGGCGCTCGTCCCAGAGATAGCGTTTGGGGCTGGACATGCCGGTGGTGCCTTCAGCGCAGACGGCCTGGGTTGCCAGGCGCGCGGCCTCCGGCCCGATACGCACGGCCGCAGGCCAGGCAAAGGCCGGGCTCTGGCGGCCCGAACGCCGGGAAAGGGCGTCGTTGCCGAAAGCCGCGTCCACAAATTCGACGCGGGTTTCAAAGGGCTCGGCGTAGATCCGGTCGGGCTGGCTGAGATCACGCAATTCCAGCAGATAGCTGTCATTGAGATTGGTGACGCGCTGGGGCAGGGTTTCCACCAGTATGCCCGTGGTGCGGGAATTGCCGATATCCAGAATCAGGTCCACATCCACCGGTGTGTCGCGGTCCGGATTGATGACCTGGGCGGCCAGATCGTCGAGAGCCAGGCGCACCACTTCCAGCCAGGTCAGATAGCTGGCCAGGTGTTCAAGAACATAGGGCGTTTCCTCCTGCCAGGAGCCGCGCCCGTGGTGTTTGCCCTGCCGCCAGGCGCTGTAAATGCCGGAAAGCCATTCATCCACCCAGGCAGCGTTGAGGAACCAGGAATTGTCGCGCACCTGACAGGCCAGCATGAAATGTCCGTGGGCCGCCACGTCCTGCGGCGAAAGGGCGTAATATTCCTCTCCTTCGGCGGGACGCGGCTCCACGTTGGTGTCAAAAGCCAGTACGACGCGCAACCGGTCGGGATGCTGCTCCGAACGCATGATTCTGGCCCGCGCCCAGTTGGAGGGGCCGCATTCAAAGCGCCTGCCGCCGTCGGGCCAGAGCTGGTCCAGGGTGCGCAGAAAGGGAATGGGCAGCCAGTGTCCTTCCCAGACGTCCAGGGCGCGGCGGGCGTCCATGTCGTAGTCGTAGTCGCAGGGCTGGCCGGTCAACTGGTCCACAAAGCCGTTTTCCGTTTCTACCAGGCAACGCAGATAGTGGGTATAGCGGCCCCCGGCGTCGCCCTCCTGCTTTTTTTCCTCGCGGAAATAGCGGCGCAGGCGGTGGATGGCTTCCTCCGGGAGGGCGAAATCCAGAAACTGCGGGCAGCCGCCGGGAATGATGCTGACGGGCGAGAGATAACGGGGAATGGCGTCCATGCTTATTTCCTTCTGAAACGGGCGTCCCACTTATGGCGGGCCCCGCCCAGTTCATTGCCTTTGCACTGGGTGCTGCTTTCACTGCCCGTGCACTCCACTTTCTGGGGCACATAGGTGCCGCCGCGCGGGCAACGGGCCGGATCGGAATCAAAGAGCAGGCGGTTGCCCTGGAAGCGCGCGCTGGCCGAGCCACTGCAGACCTGTCCATTGCGTTCGCGCACGAAACGGCGGCCCTTGCCGTTCTTGTCAAAGCAGTATTCGGCAATGATCGGCTCGTTGGAAGGATGCGAATACAGGCCCGTCTCACTGGTCCAGCAGCCTTCCAGGAAGGTGAGGTCGTTCTTTTTGGCCGCATCGCTGGGGATGTTCAGGTCCTCGTTCTTTTTGGGCGCTGGCCTGGGGGCCGGTGGTTCGGGCTTGGGCTCCTGCTTTTGGGGCTTTTCCTGTTTGGGCTTCTCAACCTTGGGTTTTTCCGGCTCCGGCGGGGTTTCACCCAGGAAGGGTTCCACGACTTCCGGTTCCTTTTTGGGTTCTGTGGCCGGTTTTTCCGGTTCCTTCGCCGCCACCGGCGGGATCACGGGCTTACAGAGGGCCGCGCGTTCCTGCAATTGCTGCCAGAGTCGGGCCAGCTCGTCGTCCAGTTGAGCGGCGCGGCTTTTTTCGGTTTCCAGAGCCGCTGTGTCCGTTCTGAAGCAGGAGGCCGGAAGAGGCGAGGGCAGAATGCCCAGAGCCGCCAGCAGCAACCAGAGCAGAAGCAGGAGCAAAAGCAGGGGCAACAACCAGGGCAGGCAGCCGCTTCGGCTCGGGGGCGGCGGAGGCGTGGGGACGGCCATTGGCGCGGGGGGCGGTACGGCCCCCAGGCGGGAAAGATCCTGGGGTTGGGCGCCCACGGCTCCGGGCGCGAAACCCCAGTTGATCAGGACCGGTTTGCCGCCCACGGACCAGAGATCATCTTCTGTCGGGTGCTGCAGGGCCAGTTGCAGCAGTTGGCCTGAAAGAGCCTGCCGGGCCTGGGCCTCGGCGGTCAGGGACCGGGAAAGGTTCAGGATATCCTTGGCGAGGCCGCCGGCTTTGGCGCGCAGGGCCTGGGCCTCGGCTTCAGGCAGTTCTTTGACGGGCCGTGCCTCTCCCTGGCCTGCGGCATACCAGTCCACATTGCGGCCTTCCGCGTCGTGCTGGGGTTCGGCCAGCAGGGCCGCGTGCTCCGGCCCCAGTTTCTGAAGCAGGATGGCCCGCATCTGGGCATAGCAATCCGTGGCGAAAATACCCTGGCTGGCAAGGGCCCGCATCTGACCGCGCAGGCTGACGGCAATCCGGGCGCTCATGGCTTGCCACCTCCGGCGGCTTTGGCCACCGGAGCGGCGGGCGGGGCCGCCAGACTGAATGGAATCCCCACGGAACGCAGGTAGTCGGCCAGGCTGGCGCTGACGATAGCCAGGCTGGACTGGCGGTAGGATTCGTCGTCCAGCTTGATGAAGGTATTGATGCCCGCCACCTCGCCTTTGTCGTTGACCAGCGGGCCGCCGCTGTTGCCTTGGGAAACCGTGGCCGTGTGCACGATGAGCGGCGGATCGCGTTGCAGGATCACGCTCACCGAGCCGTCGGTATAAACGACTTCCGGCGCGGCGGCGGCATTGCCCTGCAAGAGGGCCGCGAATTTGGGATCATCCACGGTGACCGCGCCGGGGAAGCCCCAGGCGCTGACCCGTTCGGTGCGTTTGATGTCGGCGGCCAGCTTGAGCGGCGTAATCAAGGGCGTGCCCTGCACCTGAAGCACGGCGAAATCGCGTCCGCCGGACTGGGTGGCGCGCAGAACTTTGGCGGTCAGCAGGCCCCTGGTGGCTTTGTTGGTGACAATGGCCTGGGTGGCGTCGCCCACCACATGGGCATTGGTTACAATGTAGCCGGGAGCCACAAAAAAGCCGGAGCCCATGGAGAGTCCTTCCTTTCTCTGGGCCAGCACCAGTACCGTGCCCTGCTCCAGAAGTTCTGCCACGCTGGTCGGCGGGGCGGGCGTCGAGGCCTGCGGCTGGACAGCCGGGGGCGACGCGGGCGTTGCCACAGGAGCTTCAGGCGTGGCGGCCGGAGAAGGGGAGGGCGTGGACAGCGGCGGCCAGACCAGGCCCGGCGGCGGGCTGAGCCTGTTCAGCTCGCGCTGGATATCGCAGGGGTCTTTTTCAAGCAGCAAGCGCAGTTGCCGTAAAAAAGCCTCGCGCGCCTCGTTGTTGTGCCGGGCTTCCGCTGTTTGTTTTTCCAAGGCCGCACGCCGGGCTTCCGCGCCCTGCCATTCCTTCCGGAGCAGCCAGGCCGCCAGCAACAGGAGGCACAGAAAAAGCAGCAGACCCCAGAACCAGGGTCGCCGGTACCAGGGTATCGCCACGGGCGGCGTCCGGGGCGCGAGGTTTTCCATCGGGAGGGGCGTTGTACCGGCAGTGGAGCCGGAAGCCTTATTTTCGCCGTCTGTCATGCGCAAGCTCCACTTTCACAAGCTGCCCGGCAGGGCAAAACGCGTCCCGCCCGCAACGGAAGTGCGAAGCGGGACGGCGCGGGTCAGATCAAGAGATTGTCCACTGTCTGCTGATAGGCGTTCAGGCGCGAGTCCACATCCTGTCGCGTGCTTTCCAGTTCCTCGCGGGAGGTCTTCCACTGTTCGGCCTGGGCCGTGACGTTGCTCTGGCTCGGGGCCGGAGCCGGGCGTCCGGTCGCGCGCTTGCCGCTTTTGGCCGTGCTGGCGCGCTTGGCGGAGGCCGGTTCGGCGGCGGTGTATTGTTCGGCCAGAGCCCGCTGATATTCGCTGTCCTTCTGGGCCATGGTCGTAGCCGTGCTGTTCAGGATGAAGGACGTCTCCTCCAGGCCGCTGCGGATCTCATTGTAGCGGTCCTGAAAGTCCAGTCGGGTGATCTGTCCGGCCTTGAACTGATTGGCCGCCAGCTGAAACTGTTCGTCATAACACTTGGCCGCCACCTTGGCCGCCGCCGTGGCGCGGTTCATGCTGGCCGCTTCGGAACCCAGCTGGCGCGAATAGGCCTGAAGATAGGCCGCATCCCGGTCCCGGGCCTGGGATTTGCCGTAAATGTTGCCGGCCACCGCGCCGGACACGCCGCCCACGGCCGCACCGGCCACCGCGCCTTCCACTTTGCCGGTAGCCAGGCCGCCGATCAGCGCGCCCAGCAAAGCGCCCCCGGCCGCGCCGACGGCGGTGCTGGTGCCGGTGCTGTTCTCATCCTGCCGCAACTGGGCCACGGGCTGGTAGCACTGCGGATAATAGTTGACCTTGGTTTTTTGCGCGCCGTACTGGCTGGCGCAGCCGGTGAGCAGCAGGCTGCCCGCCAGAAGCAGAGCCAGGCCCGGAAGAAAAACGCGGTGTTGCATGGGACGGCCTCCTCGGATGCGGTTATGAAATACCCACGTATTTTTGCATTTTACTGCAAAGCAATGGTAAACGGCAAGCGGCAATCCTCTGTCGCGCCGACCGACGCCAGAGCCTGGTTCAGGCGCGCCGGAGCGCTCTTGATTTGCTTTTGGCACCTCACTGGTGTATGCATACATAGTTCCCATCGTTTTTCCACCCGTGGCTCACGGCGGTCGCATTGGACGCGGCCCGCCTGTCTGACGGGTCAACCCTGTTCAAGGAGTATCCCCAGATGAAAAAAGTTTTCAGCCTTGTTCTGGCCGGCGCTTTGATTCTGGCCGCCGCCACGGCTTTTGCCGATGCCAAACGCCTGACCCTGGCCACCGGCGGCACCTCCGGGGTCTACTTCCCCCTGGGCGGCGCCATCGGTCAGGTGCTCACCTCCAAAAGCAACGGGGCTCTGGCGATCACCGCGCAGGCCACGGGCGCCTCGGGCGAAAATATGCGCCTGGTGGAGGCCGGCGACGTGGATTTCGCCATCGTGCAGAACGATGTGGCTGACTCCGCCTTCAACGGCAAGGCCCCTTTCCGTACCAAGCTCGAGGACGTGCGCGCCATTGCCCGTCTCTATCCTGAATACCTGCACGTGGTCGCCAGCAAGGACAGCGGCGTGACCAAGCTGGAAGACTTCAAGGGCAAGAAGGTTTCCGTGGGCGCGCGCGGCAGCGGCAATGAAGTGAACTGCCGTCAGATCTTCGGCTTCTACGGCCTGGACTACAAGAACGTGGAGCCCATCTTTTTGCCCTACGGCGAAACCGCCGACCAGTTCAAGGACCGCCAGCTGGACGGCTTCGTCTTTACCATCGGCACCCCGAATCCGGCCATCCAGGACATCACCACGGCCCAGGAAGTGGTTTTCGTGCCGCTGGACGGGGCCAAGGCCGATGAAATCGTGGCCAAGTTCCCCTATCTGGTGAAGGACGCCATCCCGGCCAAGACCTACAAAGGCCAGGAAAATGCCGTGCCCACGCTTTCGGTGCAGGCCATTCTGGTGGCCAACAAGAATATGCCCGACGACGTGGCCTACGCCCTGACCAAGACCTTGTTTGAAAATCTGGGCGACGTTGCCAAGGCCCACAACAAGGGCGCGGAGATTTCGCTGCAGCATGCGGCTGACGGCGTGACCATTCCCTTCCATCCCGGCGCGGCCAAGTACCTCAAGGAAAAAGGCGCGTTGAAGTAAAAACCTCAGGGCGAGGGGCTTTCCCTCGCCCTGTTTCGTTTTAGAGCTATTTCAAACGCAAAATGCTGTAGACGATGACGGCCGGGGCGGGGCGGGGCTTCCGCCCGATGCGGCCTGCGGGCGGAATGGACATGCCGAAATTTTTTTTGTACATGCCGACAGCTTTGCTGTGTCTCTGCACACTGCTCTGGGCAGGGGCAGCGCGGGCGGCTTCCCCGGACGGAGCGGACGGCGACCTGGTGCTGAAAAATGCTGACGGTGCTGTGCTTTTTTCCTGTCCGGCGCGGGAAGGACTGAGCTTCGGCATTCGTTACATCCATTCCGTGGCCAAAAGCCCGGTGGAAGACTGGTTCCGCGTCAGTCAGCAGACAATTTTTCTGGAAAAAACGGTTTATCAGGATTTCGGGGCGGGCCTGCCGCACACTCCGGGGCCGGGGCAGACCATGTCCACCGGCGACGGGCACATTGTAATCAGCGGTTATCACAAGGCGCTGCCTTCTTTTGATGTGCGCGTGGGGCGCATTGCGCAGCATACGCTGCTGTTGCCGCTGGAGGACGTGGCTGAAGGAAAATCCGCGCGCGGCATGACGCGCGAGATTCCTTTGGCGGAACTGGCTCCGCCGGGCAGCGCCGTCACCTTTACGCTGTCTCCACGCGTCCGCGCGGGGGCTGTGATCCGGTGAGCGGAATGGGTGCCGCCGCAGCGTATGACAACGTTTAGTTTTGAGGCAGGTAAGGATGAGCCATAAAGAGCGGATGAAGGTTATCGAACAGGAGGGGTCCGGAGGTTTTGCCTTGGAAGAGGCGGAAAAGCTGGATTCCGCCACGGTGGAAAAGGTGCAGGGCACCGTCGACGTTTCCGAAATCGTAGCCAAGTATGATAAGGAATCAGCCTATCGTACGTTCAGGGGCGGACTGGAAGTTTTTATCCGCGTGCTCTGCATCGCCCTTTCCGGATTCCATCTTTTTACAGCGGCCACCGGCGCATACCCTCCGCAAATCCAGCGCGCCGTGCACCTGGGCTTTGTGCTGGTGCTGATCTATCTGCTGTATCCGGCGCGGGCCACAGGCAGCAAGCATAAGCTCGCCTGGTACGACGTGTTGCTGGCCGCTGCCGGTGCGGCGGTCTGCGGCTATATCGTCTGGAATTACGACGTGATCGTGCTGGATGCCGGGCCGCCCACCGAGATGGACTTTATTTTCGGCTGCGCTTCCATTCTGCTGGTGCTGGAAGCCACGCGGCGCATCGTGGGGCTGCCCATCACCCTGGTTGCCGTCTGCTTTCTGCTCTACGCCAAGTTCGGCAATCTGATCCCCGGCATGATGGGCCATCCCGGCTTCTCAATGAAGCGTATCGTGGCCCATATGTATCTGACCACGGAGGGCCTGTTCGGCATGCCGCTGGGCGTTTCGGCCTCCTTCGTCTTTCTGTTCATTCTGTTCGGCGCGTTTCTGCACAGTACGGGCCTGGGCAAGTTTTTCATTGACCTGGCCCTGGCAGCCGCCGGGCGCTTTGTGGGCGGCCCGGCCAAGGTGGCCGTGCTGGCGAGCGGCTTTTTCGGCACCATCTCCGGTTCTTCCGTGGCGAATACCGTGTCCACGGGCACCTTCACCATCCCTCTGATGAAAAGCGTGGGCTACCGGGGAGCTTTTGCCGGCGCGGTGGAAGCGGCTTCCTCCACGGGCGGCCAGATCATGCCCCCGATCATGGGCGCGGCGGCCTTCATCATGGCCCAGTTTCTGGGCGTGGGCTATGTGGAAATCGCCAAGGCCGCGCTGATCCCGGCCCTGTTGTATTATCTGGCCGTGGGCTTCATGGTCCACATGGAAGCCAAGCGCCTGGGCCTCAAGGGTATTCCCAAGGAACGCCTGCCGCGCGCCTGGTTCGTGCTGCGCCAGGGCGGCTATCTGCTCATTCCCATTTTTGTGCTCATCTATCTGCTTATTCAGGGCTATACGCCGCTCAAGTCGGCTTATTACTGCATTCTGGCGACCGTGATCATTTCCCTGGTGGCCAATAACTGGAAGGCCTGGGCCGGAGCCAGCTCCAGCGGCCTGAATGTCAGGCATTCCCTTGCGCAGTGCAACCGCCAGGCCGGGAAGGATATCCTGCAGGCCATGGAAAACGGCGGCCGCCTGGCCTTGGGCGTGGCCGCGGCCTGCGCCTGCACGGGCTTTGTCATCGGCGTGGTGACGCTCACCGGCGTGGGGCTCAAGCTGGCTAATGCCATTCTGACCCTTTCCGCCGGCAGCTTTGCCCTGACGCTCTTCTTCACCATGCTGGCCTCCATTGTGCTGGGCATGGGCCTGCCCACCACGGCCAAGTATATCGTGCTGGCCACCATTGCAGCCCCGGCCATTCAGACTTTCGGCGTACCCATGCTGGCCGCGCATCTCTTCATCATGTACTTCGGCATCCTGGCCGACCTGACTCCGCCGGTGGCCTTGGCCGCGTATGCGGCGGCGGGCATTGCCCGGTCGGAACCCAACGCCACGGGCTTTATGGCCGTTAAACTGGCTCTGGCGGGTTTTCTGATACCCTATATCTTCTGCTACAATCCGGGCCTGCTGATGATCGGCGCCAGCAATACGGAGATTGTTTTCATCGTCTGCACCGCAGCCGTGGGCATTGCCTCACTCTCCTTCGCGAGTGTGGGCTACTGGCTGCGCAACCTTTATCTCTGGGAACGCCTGGTGCTGGTGGCCGCGGCCATTACGCTGATCACGCCGGGACTGGTTACGGATATCATCGGCCTTAGCTTGATGGCGGCGGTCTATGTCTTGCAGAAGGTATTCAAGGAAGGGCCCCGGCATCCGGAAGCGGTCGCGGCGTAAGTCCGGCTTTGCGTCGAGTGACTGATCAAGGCGACGGACTGAGATAGTAGGCACAAACTGCTCGCTGATCGCGTAACACGGATCAAACAAAGGGCGCGGCATCACTGATGATGCCGCGCCCTTTGTTTGATCAAAACGAGAGGCCGGGTTTTATCGGCGTGCATGCTCAGGCGCTTGCCGCGGGCCAGAAAGATGAGGCCTTGCGGCCTTCTCTGTCCAGGGCCCAGCCCAGCAGCCAGCCGGCCAGGGAGAAGGCGAAACCCACAAAGAAAGGCGGAATCAGCGCGGCCTGTTCCCAGAGCAGGGGGGTCAGCGCGAAACTTTTGTGCGCCAGCAGATACCAGAGCATGCAGCTGGTGAAGCCCGCCACGCAGCTTATCCAGGCAGCCAGGGAGCTGCGCTTGCCGAAGCGCACCAGAGCCACGTAGGCCACCAGAACAGTGGCGCCCACGATGCTCCAGCTGGTGGTGCAGAGCAGGGCGATGAGCTGGCCCTTGATCTGGGCGCAGCCCCCGGACAGCAGCACGCAGAAGGCGATGCCCAGCAGCCACATGGAACGCGAGGCCTTGCGCCCCGGCAGATCCTCGGCAATGGCCGAGACGGCGATATGAAAGATGGCCGTGGCCGTGGAAAGCGAGGCCGAGACAATAGCCAGCACAAAAATCTGCAGGCCCACGTTGGGCAGCAGCATTTTGACCAGAGTGGGCATCACGTCATCCGGCGAGGCCACTTCCGGCAGGATAAGGCGGGAAAGCGAGGCCACGAAGTAGGCTCCGCCCACCAGCACGGTAAGCACCAGCATGGCCAGAGGCGTGATTTTGTTGACCTGCTTCGCCGAATTCAGGGCGAAATGGCGCTGGATCATCTGCGGCTGGGCCCAGACGGCAATGGAGGTCACCACCACCAGGGAAATGATGAACCAGCCTTGTTCGCCGCTGGACAGGGCCAGGAATCCTTCATTGGCCTGGGCCGTGGGAGCCAGCTGGGCCAGATCGGCAATGCCCTGGATGGGGCCGCCTACTTTACTGAACACGGCCCAGACCAGCATGCAGATGCCCAGCAGCATAACAAGGCCTTGCATGGCTTCGGTGTAGAGCACGCCGCGCAGCCCGCCCACAAAGACGGCGAAGCCCACCAGCAGGGCCACCAGCCAGATCAGGAACCAGAGCGGCAGCGGCAGAATCTGGGCCAGCAACAGGGCCGCGCCCTTGATGACCGCCGAAGCATAGACGCCCAGAAAGACCGCGAAGAGCAGAGCCAGCGCTTTGCCCAGAAACGGGCTTTTGTGCCCTTTTGCCAGGAGCTGGGTGGGAGTGCGGGCCTGGAGGTTGCGCTGGCAGACCCGGGTGGGCCAGGCCAGAAAACGGTATACGATCCAGGTGCCCAGCCAGACGTTGCCTGCGGCCACCAGGAGCATTTGCAGGCCGTAGGCATAGGCCAGACCGCCGAAGCCCACCAGAGCCACGGCAGAAATGTAGGTCGCCACGTAGGCAAAGGCCTGAATGCCGAAGCCCACGCGACCCGAAGTCAGGGCGTCATGCCCTTGGCCTTTGCGGGCCAGCCAGACAAAAACAGCGATGTAGGCGATCCATATCAGGGCATCGAGCAGCATGGTCAGCTCCGGCGGCGGACCTGGCGGCCCAGGCCGACCAGGGCCAGCAGCAACGACCCGGCCAGAGAGAGAATGGCTATGCACACGGCGGTATCGGCCAGCAAAAGCGTGGAGAGAGTATCCATGGAGCCTCCTTCAGGCATAAAAAAACCGCCGGCCCCATTGGTCGGCGGTATATACCATCTTTGCATGCTGTCTGAAAAAACGGCGACGCATCCGAACCGGGGTCAGTGATTGACTCTGGCGACGTAATATCGAAAAAATCGAAACGTCGTGGCTGCGTTCATGACTGTACCCTTATCCTCCGCCGGGCGGGCTGTCAATGCCCCCGCAGTGGAATACGCCGGAAAAGATCAGGCTTTGATGGAGCGGGCCACAAAGTCCAGCACGTCGCTGTACAGTGAGGGCAGGGCGTACGGGGTCAGCACCTGAGTACGGTTGGCCCCGACCATCAGCGAAATGATTACCTGGGCCGTGGCCCTGCTGTCCACCCTGGCCAGGCTGCCGTCATTGATGCCGCGCGCGATGAGTGTTTCCAGCAACTGATGGACCTGTGAGAACATGGAGTCCATCAGGTCGCGGTCGGTCTTGGTCTTCATGTCGCTGTAGGGCGAGCAGCGCACCAGAACCAGCCAGTTGGAGTTTTTATCGATGGAAAAATCAAGATAAGCTTTGCAGAAGTGCATCACGGCGTCAAAACCGGAATCCGCGTCAGCGGTGGCCTCGCGCAGTTTGGTCAGGAAGTGCTCCAGCACATCCAGCCCGGAGGCTAGAAACAGTTTTTCTTTATTTCCGTAATGATGGGTCAGAAGGCCCAGAGCCACGCCAGCCCGGTCGGAGATTTTCTTGAATGTGGTTTCCACATAGCCGCATTCGCCGAAAAGCTCCTTGGCCGCCTGGAGCAATGCTTCTTTTTTGCTTTTGTTCATATTCATTTCGTGGCGCTGGTACAAGGCCGGGCTGAAGTATTGTCAGGGCCGAAAACCATTACCGCCTGGGAACGGCAAAGTCAATAAAAGAACCGATTTTCAACTTTTGCGGGGCCTGCGGAAGGCATTTTGCGCATATCCCCCCAGGCGTTCCAGACGTCTGTCCGCCAGATCATACAGACTGCCCGACGTAAAACCGCCGCTTTTGCGTCGCCGTCCGGCGGGCAGGCCGGTGAGCAAGGTCAGCGCTTCTTCAATGCGGCGTACCGGATAAATGGCAAACTGTTTTTTCTCCACCGCCGTCAGCACGTCCGGCGCAAGCATCAAATGGTCCACATTGTCGCGGGGGATGATGACGCCCTGCGAGCCAGTAAGCCCGTGCCGGGCGCAAACCTTGTAAAAGCCCTCGATTTTGCGGGTTACTCCGCCCACGGCCATGATCTGGCCGGAATGGCTCACCGCGCCGGTAAAGGCCAGATCCAGGCGCACCGGCACGTCGGCCAGGGCCGAGAGCAGGGCCACCAGTTCCGCGCCCGAGGCCGAATCGCCTTCAATACCGGCGTAACTCTGTTCAAAATAGAGCGAGCCGGAAAGCACCAGCGGTTTTTTACGGGCGAAAAGGTCCGTGAGATAGCTTTTCAGAATCATCATGGCCTTGGTATGAATGGGACCGCCCAGTTCCGCCTCGCGCTCCAGGTCGATGATGCCCTCGTGCCCCACGCCCACTGTGCAGGAAATACGGTGCGGCAGGCCGAATTCAAAGTCGCCGTGCCAGGTGACCGAAAGCCCGTTGACCTGCCCTACGGCCGAGCCGGAGGTACGCACCTTGATCATCTCGCGGTCGTATTCCTCCATGAAGATTTCTTCCACCAGATTGGCGCGATAGGTGCGCGCGGCATAGGCTTCTTCCAGAATGGCGGCGCTGACCAGAGGCAACCGGCGCATCTCGGCCAAGGCCGCCGCTTCGATCATCAGCTCGCGCAGCAGAGGGAATTTGAGCGAAAGGCGGCGCTGGTCCTCGCAGAGATGCGATCCCAGATCCACCAGCCAGGCCAGAGCCGTGCGGTCAAAGGGCCGCAGCTTGTTTTCCTCGATGATCCTGGCGATCTGGCTCAGATAAATACGGATATTCTCAGCGTTGCGCTCAGTCACGTCGGCCATGTGGGCCTTGATGCGGAAGAGCTTGGCAAAGCGGTCGTCATTGACCAGCAGGGTTTCGTAAAGTTCTTCGCCGCCGATCAGCACCACCTTGAGATCGAGCGCCAGGGGTTCAGGCGTGATGCCCTTGGTGCGGATGGCCGTATCCGGCGTGTCGCCGGTGTCCTCAATGCGCGCCTGATTGGAGCGTAGCGCGCGCAACAGGCCTTCCCAGGCATTGGGATGCTGGAGAAGGTCCTCAATGTGCAGGACCAGGAAGCCGCCGTTGGCCTTGTGCAGGCTGCCCGCCTTGATCAGGGTGAAGTCCGTGACCAGCGCGCCCATTTCCGACTCACGTTCCACACAGCCCAGCAGATTAATCGCCGTGGGGTGGTCCTCCACCACAATGGGCGCGCCGTTCTGCCCGCTGTTGTCCACCAGCAGGTTGACTTCGTAGCGGTAGAAAATGTTTTCCATGGGCGGCAGGGCGTGCCCTTCGCCGCCGGGCTGTCCCGGCATGCCGTCGCGCGGCAGAAAGGATTCGGTGTTTTTGAGGATATCTTCGCGCAGGGCCGCGAAATAGTCCGCCAGCCCCGGCACGGGGCAGGCCTTCAGGATGCGCTGTTGCGCCGGAGTGAGCAGGGCGTCCAGCACCTGGGCCATGGCTTGGCGTTCCAGGTCGCGTTCATCGTCGTGAAAGGATTCCTCGGCCTTGTTCAGTTGGCGCATGAAACCGGCCATGGCCTGCACCAGACTGTCGCCACGACGCTTGAGGTTGAGGCGCACCGTATTGTCCAGGCGCTCGAACTCCTCTTCGCTCAGGCGCTTGCCTTCCACCAGAGGGTAGAGGGTCAGGCCGCCGTTTTCGTCCATGTCCAGATTGAAACCTTTATGCACGGCCACCGAGTTCATCTTGTGCAGAAGACCGATGCGCACGTTCTGGAACTGGTCCACCAGCTTGGCCCGCTGCTTGACGTAGGTTGTGGCCTCAAAACGCCGGGCCAGCTCTTTGCCGACGTTTTCCAGCGTTTCTTTCAGGGATTGCTTGAACTTTTTACCTTGTCCGGCGGGCAGGGCCAGCAGGCTGGGACGGTCCGGGTCCGCGAAGTTCTGCACATATACCAGATCCGGCGGCGTAGGAGCCTTGCGCGCCTGGGGCCGCAGATAGGAAAGCAGCATATAGCTGCGGCCGAGGTCCGCTTCGCCGGAAAGATAGATGTTGTAACCGGCTGTGCGGATTTGCAGGGCCAAGTCCAGAGCCTGCATAGCCCGTGGCTGGAAGGGATTCTTGCGGCTGTTGCCGTTGCGCGGCAGCGGAATGGCCCGGCTGTCCTCCCAGGGAATGCGGGCCGGATCAAACGTGGCATGCAGCCGGGTGGTGGGCAGAGGTGTGATGCTTGGCATAAATATATAGTTCTTACTGTTGTTGGTAAAGTTTTTCCAAAATGGCGCGGCCGCCCTTGTTCAGGAGTTCCCCGGCCAGTTCCAGGCCCAGGGCGCGGGCGTCCGCGGCATTGCCGTTTTTTTCGCCGCGCAGGATCAGGCTGCCGTCCACTTCGGCCACCAGTCCCTTGAGGCTGACGGTTTCCTCGTCCACAAGGCGGGCATGCCCGGCGATGGGCACCTGGCAGCCGCCTTCCAGTCCGGCCAGAAAGCCGCGCTCGGCATCCACGCAGACGCGGGTGGCGCGATCTTCCAGGCTCGCCAGCAGGACGAGCAGATCATAATTGTCTTCGCGGCATTCAATGCCCAGCGCGCCCTGGCCCACGGCGGGCAGAAAGCGTTCGGGGTCCAAAGGGGCCATGTACGGCGCACTGAGCCCCAGACGATTGAGTCCGGCGGAGGCCAGGATGATGGCGTCGTATTCCCCATTCTGCAGTTTGCGCAAGCGCGTGTCCACATTGCCGCGCAGGCTGGAAATACGCAGATCCGGCCGCATGGACAAGAGCTGTGCCTGCCGCCGCAGGCTGCTGGTGCCCACATGGGCCTTTTGCGGCAGGGCGTCCGGGTCGGCATAGTGGACGGAAAGGAAGCAGTCGGTGCAGGCCTCGCGCTGCGGCACGCAGCCCAGAATCAGGCCTTCCGGAAGGACCATGGGCACGTCCTTGATGCTGTGCACGGCAAGATCCGCCCGCCCGTCCAGCAGGGCTTCCTCAATTTCTTTCACGAACAGCCCCTTGCCGCCCACTTTGGAGAGGGGCACGTCCAGAATGATGTCGCCTTTTGTTTTGATGACGTTGAGCGAAACCGTGAGCCCCGGATCCTGGGCTTCCAGGCGGCTTTTGACATGTTCGGCCTGCCAGAGAGCCAGACGGCTGCCGCGGGTGGCGATGACGAGATGCTTGCGCATAGCTTCCTGTTCTTTGTTCCTAGTGTCTGATTACAAAAATTTCGAACATATTTGTGCTCTCAATTTTTGCAGGATCGTCAGCGAAAAAGTGTGGTTTTTCGTTGACTCACGGCTACGCCGCCGCAAAATCCTTCGGATTTTGTGTGTCTAATTTTTCAAATTAGACACTAGTGAAGGGCGATGCCCATGTCAGTTTTGGCCGGCGCGGCGCGCGCGTGGTTTAATGCCCGCAACTGGCGCAATTGCCGCCGGAGCATCCGGCGCAGCCGCCGCCTCCGCCGGAGGACGGCGCGGCATACTCGCCGCCGTCGCTGCCGCCCGTGCAATGGGCGCAACGGGACATGAGCTTGTGCGTTTCACGCGAGCCGCAGTGGGGGCAGACGGGCGCGGCGTCGTCAAAAACCAGTTCCTCAAATTCCCGGCCGCATTTTTCGCAGCTGTACTCATAAATGGGCATGCTCAATCCTTCTGTTCCTGGTCTGATTGGAAATACGGCGTAAGCGCCGTAACATTTTCAAACAGATAATAATCAGTGAGCTGGCAGAAAAGATGTCCGGCGGCAATATGCAGCTCCTGAACGAGCGGCGTGTGCCGCGTGGGCGTTTCCAGCAGGATATGGCAGAGCGGGGCCATTCCGCCGCCGCCCTGGCCCGTGAGCCCCACGGTGAACAGCCCGGTCCGCCGGGCCGTCTGCAGGGCCGCGAGCACATTGGCGCTGTTGCCGGAGGTCGAAATGCCCACCAGCAGATCGCCTTTGCGCCCCAAAGCCTCCACCTGCCGCGCGAAAATCTGGCTGAAATCCAGATCATTGCCGATGGCGGTCAGGGCCGATGTATCCGTGCTCAAGGCCAGTGCCGGCAGGGCTGGGCGGTCCATCAGAAAGCGGTTCACGAATTCGGCGGCCAGATGCTGGGCGTCGGCCGCGCTGCCGCCGTTGCCGCAGAGCAGAATCTTGCCGCCCCCGGCCAGGCAAAGGGCCGCGCGCAATGCGGCCTCGCGCAGATCGGAAGCCTGCGCGCGGAAAAATTCTTCACGCAGGCGCGCGCCGTCCTGGGCATGGCGGGCTATGATCTCCAAGGCAGAGTCTTTCATGCTGCGCATCCTTAAGAGCATTTTGCGTTTGAAATGGTACACATTTCAAACAGTACGCCGCCCGCGTGCTGCGGAAGCGGTAGCCGTTGGCGAGTCTTCGAGCCATACGGATACCGACAGCAATGCTGAAACGCGGTTTATCGCCGCTGTCGATGCCCGTAAGCCCTTTTGGGCTAACGGGCACGGCTGCGCCGCCTCCGGTCGCTCCCTTGCACTTGGGCGTGGGTGCCCGCTCACGCGACCACTAGAGTAATTCACTCATTCAATCGTGAATTGCTCCAGGGCTTGTGTCTAGAGCATTCACACTTGAAATATTCGTTTACGGCGGCCAAGGGCCGTCTACTCGCATGTCGCGGCAAGGATTTTGTCTGCAAATCCTTGCAGAGCAATTAACGCATTTCATGCATGAAATGCTCCAATAAGGATTTTTGTTCTCTGCCCGGAAAGGCGAGCTTCGGGCAGAGGGAGTATCTTCAAATTGTTGACCTTCACGCGGGTGAGCCTGTTGCAGGCAGAGGGCGAAAGGACAAATTTGAAACAGTTCCCGGCGAGTGCCGCGCGAACGCCGTTTGATTTCGGGATGCCTATACTTATGCCAAAGCGGCGCGGCTGACAAGCGCGCCCGGAACACGTACTTGCGGTCGCGGCCCTGATAACGTAAATTACCTGCTTATGCAAAATACAGTCTTCCGGCATGTACTTCTGGTCTGCAAGGCCCGCCACGAACGCGCCTGGGAGCTCGGTTGCGAAATCCTGCAATGGTTGCGCGCACAAGGGCACACAGCGGTGATGATTGAAGCGGGACATGAGGATTCCGCCTATGCCGCCGAACTCGATTTCGTGGTCGTGCTCGGCGGCGACGGCACCATGCTGGGCGTGGCCCGTCGCATGGTGGGGCGGTCTGTGCCCCTGTTCGGCATCAATTTCGGCCGGGTGGGTTTTTTGACCGACGCCCAGCCCGAGCACTGGGAAGAGCGGCTGGTGGCCTGCCTCAAGGGCGAACTGGCGGTGCGCACCTGTCTGGCCTTGAGCTGGAAGCTCACGCGCGGCGGCAGCCTGCAGGCCGGCGGCTCCGCCGTCAATGACGTGGTCTTGAGCCGGGGTTCCCTTTCCCGCCTGGTCTGCGTGAACATCACCGTGGACGGACAGCGTATGGGCCTGCTGCGCAGCGACGGGATAATTCTTTCCACGCCGGTGGGCAGCTCGGGCTACAGCGTTTCCGCCGGCGGCCCCTTGCTCTATTCCGGGATGAACGCCGTGGCTTTCACGCCCATCTGTCCTTTTTTGAATACTATTTCCCCCATGGTCTTTCCGGGCAAGACCGTGTTCAGCATGCGCATTGAAGCCGGTTCCACGGATTGCTACATCACCGTGGACGGACAGGAGGGCCAACGGCTGGAGATCGGCGATCTGGTGGAAGTCACCGGGCTGCCCGCGGCCGTGCGCTTCATGGGCGATGAAATTTCCTTTTTCGAGCGTCTGCGCACGCGGGGTTTTGTGCTTGAGCGGGCCTCCGGCGCCGGTGCGGAGAAAGCATGAAAAAATCCCGCGAGCCGTCCAGCGTGCGCGACATTCGCCTGGGCCGGGACGTCTGTTTCGACGCCTGGCTTTACAGCATGCTGATGGACAACAACTTGGCCTACCGGATGAACCCGGACATCATCGCGAGCCCGGAACAACTGGCGTTCATGATCCAGCTGGACGACAATCAGGTGTATCTGCCCTGTTCCGATGCCACTTTCGCCATGCTGCGCGCCGATAATCTGTTGCCGAAACTGCAGGCCCAGTATAACCGCGCCTGGCGCATCATCATGCGCCTGATTCGCTCCATGGTGCAGGACCGCGTGGAGCGGCGGCGCATCCTGCATTTCTGCCGCTACCGTTTTTTGCAGTATATTGCCCAGCGGACGCTGATTCCGTCGCGTCTGGTCAAGCGGATGACAGATCTGGTTCTGGCCCAGAGCTACAGCCTGGGCGATCCCTGGCGGGAACGCCGCAGCGCTTCCACATTGCGCCAGCAGGAAATGCTGGATATGCCCGAGGTCAGAAACAACCTGGAAGCCATGCCGCGCGGCAAACTGCCCGCCGATATGTGTGAAACCCGGCAGTTGCTCGACAGCCTGGAACTGGTCCGCTTTTTCTGCCTTTCGGCCATGGCCAAGGAATGGCAGGAGCGCTTGCCTTCGGCCCAGGGCATCCATAGGGCCATGCGCGAGGCCGAACAGGCGGCCGCGCCGCTGCGCGGCTATTTTTCGCGCACCGCCGGGCGCTCGGCAACCGTGCTTTTTTTGTGCGACGCCGACGGCGGCATCCTTTTTGATCTGGCTATGTTGCAAAGCCTGATCCGCATGGGGCACCGGGTCATTTGCGCGGTCAAATCCGGTTTTTATTTTTTCGCGCCGACCATGGACGATATGGAAAGCGATCCCACGCTGGAGCGCTGGCTGCGCGGCGGCATTGTGCTGCGGGAAACCCAACTCGGCAAGAATGACCTTTTGCGGCATCTGCGCGAACACCGGCTGGTGGTTATTGACGACGGCACGCGCGAGCGCCTGAATCTCTACCGGGTCTCCGTGACCTTTTCCCGGGCCTGGAAAGAGGCCGACGTGGTGCTGTGCAAAGGCTGGCGCGCGGCGGACATTTTTTTGGGCAGCAGCCATGAATTCACCCGCGACATTGTCTGCTATTGGCGGGACGAAAGCGGCTTTCGCATCGAATTGCGCAGGCACGCGGCCGCGGCGCGCAAATTCAGCGAGGAAGACATCGCCGCCCAGGCCGACGCCATTATCAAGGAGATGCGCGCGGCCCACAGTGAAGGCCGCTCGGTCATGTTCTACAGCTGCGTCATCGGCAGCATTCCCGGCCAGACGTCCGTGGCCGTGACCCTGGCGCGGACCTTTGTGGACAATCTGCGAAAAAAAATGGATAATATTTTGATTATCAACCCGGCGGAGCACTTCGTGGAAGGCATGGACGGGGACGACCTGATGTTCATGTGGGAGCGGGTGCAGCGCAGCGGCCTCATCGACGTCTGGCGCTTCCAGACCGTGGAGGACATTGAGGAAAGTTTCGCCTTGCTGGGACGCAAGGTGCCGCCGTCCTGGTCCGGTAAGGACGCCACCTATTCCACGGGTTGCACCAAGGAAATGCGCATCGCCCTGGACATGCAGGCCAAGAATCGCGAAATGCAGATCATCGGGCCTGAGCCCCGGCTCTTTTTCCGCCGGGGCGAGTACGGGGTGGGCAAATATTTTGACGCCAGCATCAGCCGGCCCACGGGCCGTTGAGGTTCGGCCGCAACACAAAGCATGCGGGTTCCAGCCCCCGCGACAGGGAGTGGATTGAGATCATGGCCGCCTATGAAGCCGTTATCGGCCTGGAAGTGCATGTGCAACTGGCAACGGCCTCCAAGCTGTTCTGTTCCTGTTCCACCAGATTCGGCCAGCCGCCCAACACCAATGTCTGCGAAGTCTGCGCGGGCATGCCCGGCGCGCTGCCCGTCCCCAACCGCCAGGCCGTGCATTACGCCGCGCTGGTGGGCCTGGCCACCAATTGCGCCATCAACCGCCGCTCCATCTTCGCCCGTAAAAACTATTTTTATCCGGACCTGCCCGCGGGTTACCAGATCTCGCAGTTTGATCTGCCCATCTGCGAGCACGGCCACCTGGATATCGTGGCGGAAGGCCAAAGCAAGCGCATCGGCATTACCCGCATCCACATGGAAAATGACGCGGGCAAAAACATCCACGCCCAGGGAGAGAACGCCAGCTACGTGGATTTGAACCGCGCGGGCACGCCCCTGGTGGAGATCGTTTCCGAGCCGGACATGCGTTCCGCCGTCGAAGCCGTGGCCTATCTCAAGACGCTCTACGGCATCGTGACCTATCTGGGCGTCTGCGACGGCAATATGGAGGAGGGCAGCTTTCGCTGCGACGCCAATGTTTCCCTCCGGCCGGTGGGCGCGACGGCCTTCGGCACGCGCACCGAGCTCAAAAATCTCAATTCCTTCCGCAACGTCCAGCGGGCCATTGAATACGAAATAGCCCGCCAGCAGGATGTGCTGGACGACGGCGACAGCGTGGTGCAGGAAACGCGCCTGTACGACGCGGTGAAAAATCTTACCGCCTCCATGCGCAGCAAGGAAGAGGCCCACGATTATCGTTACTTCCCGGACCCGGATCTGTTGCCCGTGGAAATAGAAGCCGCGGAACTGGAACGCTGGCGGGCCGAACTGCCCGAATTGCCTCAGCCCCGTGCCGGTCGTTTCATGGAGCTGACCGGCCTGCCCGAGGCGGAAGTGGAAGTGCTGGTGCAAAGCCGGGCTTTGGCCGACTTCTTTGAGGCCGCCGCGCAGAAGGCCGATCCCCGCAAGGTGGCCAATTACGTACTGGGACCGCTGTTGCGCGAATGCAACGCGCGCAACGTACCCACCGGCGACCCGGCCCGGTGGGCCATGAAGCCCGAAGCCCTGGCGGAGTTGGTGCGTATTGTGGATCAAGGGTTGATCAGCGCGAAGATCGCTAATGACATCTTCGGTGACCTGTTCAGCAACGGCGCCATGCCCGAAGCCTACGTCAGGGAAAAGGGTCTGGGACAGATTTCCGATTCCTCGGCCCTGGAAGCCGCCGTGGATGCGGTAATTGCCGCCAACCCGGCGGAAGTGGAGGCCTATAAGGGCGGCAAGACCAAGCTGATCAGCTTCTTTGTGGGCCAGATCATGCGCGCCACCAAGGGCAAGGCCAATCCCGCACTGGTCAACGAGCTGCTGAACAAAAAGCTGCAATAGAGCAGTTCACGCATGAAATGCGTCAATTGCTCTGCAAGGATTTGTCTGCAACTTCTTGCCGCGAAATGTGAGTAGCGTGTTAAATGCTCTGGCAAAACCGGGTTCAAGTGAATAAAAGACTCGGGCCTGTCGGCGATGTCGTCCGCAGGCCCGTTTTTTCGTCAGGGCGCTCTGTTGGTTTTGAGGTCGGAGAAAAGGCTAAACATTGAGGTTCAACCCGGACAGCAGGGAGAGATTACCGCCCGAGTAATTGCCGAAATAGGAACTGGCGCTGCCCGAATCCGCCCACCAGGCGGCCATGGATTCGATCTGGATGCGTTTGCGCATGGCCGTGGGCGAAACCTGCATGGCTTTGCGGGCGTCGTCAATGCCGGACAGGGTTTCGATCTGCCGGTATTTCTTGATCAGATCGGGGTTGTCGTCAAAAAACTGCTGTACCTTGTCGCGGTCGGCATGGTCGCTGATGACGGTCACGCTGCCGTCGTCATTGACCTGGATGGAAAACTTGATGTTCGGGTCAACGCCCAGGCTGTCCAGGCCGTCATGGAGTTTTTTGCCCGCCTCGCCCTGCTTGTCCAGCACGGCCTGGATATCATTGAGTCCGGCATTATTCACGCTGATCTGCACAGGGCCTTCGCTGTTCAGGCGCAGACTCACGGCCGAGGCGTCCACATCGCGTTTTTCCAATTGCGCCTTGACCGCGTCGGCCAGTTTGGGATTTTCCTTCAGCCATTGGTTGATGGCCTCGGCCTGCTCCACATCATTGCCGACAGCCAGATTGCCTTCGTCGTCTAATTTGAAGTTCAGGCCGTTGGTCATATCCACGCCCATTTTCTTAAGCGCCGCGCGCAGATCGTTGGTCAGGTCCGCATCGCTGTTCAGTGCCGACTGCATATTGTCGGCGGTAGTATTGATCACACTGAGCTTGCCGCCGGAACCGACGCGCAGATCCACCGCGCTTTCGGCGTCAATGCCGGCATCGGTCAGAGCTTTGCGCAGATCCTTGCCCAAGGCGGGATTGGCGTCCAGCCAGGCCTGCGCGGCCTTTCTGTCCGAGGCGTCGTCGCTCGCGGCGGTCAGCTTGCCGTTTTTATCCAGGCTGAAACTCAGGCCGTTGATGTCATCAATGCCTATCCCGGCCAAGCCGTTTTTAACGCTTGCGCTGAACTCGTTCTGCAACTGTTCGCGGTATTTGGTGATCTGGTTGAAGGTCACCCGGCTGTCGCTGGAAAGCCCCATGGCATCCATGGCATATTTGGTCAGCTCCACCATGCTGGAAAGCTGGTTGGTCATGGACGTGTTGCCGAAGAGGCTGTTCAGGCTGTTGGCGGAGGAGCTCTTGGAGCTGCCCGAGCCCGTGCTCTTCAATTGCTGGCCCTGCCACTGGAGCAGAATATTGTTATAGTTGCCGATGCCTGATATGCTCATGGTTCCTCCCGGCAGATTTTGCCTGTGCCCGGCGCGCGGGCCTGCCGCAGACAATTTTGCAAATATCGGGCCAGGAACGATGCGGGTCGGCTTCCCGGCATGCCGCCGACCGGGCCTGTCGTTTGAAAAGATGGACAGTCCCGCTGAAATAGGCTAGCTATGGCCTATGGCAGTACATTCCTCCATGCTGGAGACAGTGGAGTTTGACGACCCCGCCCTAGCCAACCAGCTTTTCGGTCCCCACAATGCGCATCTCGACCTCTTGGCGGCAGCCAGCGGCGCGCATATCGGCAATCGCGGGGCCAGCATCTTTATTGAGAGCCCGGATCCGGACGTGCGGCAGAGCCTGTGCAATGTCTTTGTGCAGCTCTACGATCTTCTGCGCGGCGGCCTTGCGTTGAGCCAACAGGACATGGCCCGTGCCTACGAGATGCTCAGGGCCGATCCCGGCTTGAACCTCGGCCAGGTCTTCCGTGACGCCGTCTTTGTGAATACGCCGCGCAAAACCGTCACCGCGCGCAATGTGGCGCAAAAGACCTATCTGGAACTTTTGCGGCGGCATGAGTTGGTTTTCGCCGTGGGGCCCGCGGGCACAGGCAAGACCTATCTGGCCGTGGCCATGGCCCTGTCCATGTTTCAGCAGCACCGGGTCAAACGTATCGTGTTGACCAGGCCGGCTGTGGAGGCGGGCGAACGCCTGGGCTTCCTGCCCGGCGACCTGGCTGATAAGGTGAACCCGTATCTGCGGCCCCTGTATGACGCCCTGCACGACATGATGCCCCAGGCCAAGGTGGCCTCCATGCTGGAAGTGGGCTCTATTGAAGTGGCCCCCCTGGCTTTTATGCGCGGGCGTACCCTCAACGACGCCTTCATCATTCTGGACGAGGCCCAGAACACCACCCAGGAGCAGATGAAGATGTTCCTGACCCGCATGGGCTTCGGCTCGCGCATGGTGGTCACCGGCGACACCACCCAGATCGACCTGCCCATGCAGCCCGGCGGCGCCCGGCCGCGCTCGGGCCTGATCCATGCCCTGAACGTCCTGCATAACGTGCCCGGCCTTGCCGTTCATCGTTTCAGCAAGGCCGACGTCGTGCGTCACCCCCTTGTAGGAGCCATTGTCAGCGCTTATGACCACGCAGAAAAAGACGGTGCGTCCGGCTAGCATCCTGGCGCTTATCCAAACGCTGAAAGTGCGGCATCACTGCGGTTGGGGCCTGTGGGCGCTGATCGGCACGCTGCTTTTTCTGGCCCTGCTGGCCGGGGCCAATTTCGAGGCCGTGCAGCGGATTTACGTGGCCGGTCAGGTGGCGGAAAACGACGTCATCGCGGACCGGGATATTTTGGTGGAGGACACCCAGGCTACCAAGGCCCGCCGTAAACAGGTGCTCTTGCTGCAACCTCCGGTCTATGACCTGAGCCTTGAGCCCTATACCCAGTTTCAGAGCCGGGTTCTGGAAATCCTGCGCAGCCTGAACAATGCGGGCGAGCAGAGGCCCGTGCCCGACGCCCCCTTGCAGCGCCTGGTGGAAGAGCTGACTCCCGCCGTGGCCGACGAAGTGCTGCCGGAACTGGCCCTGCCCGAAGTGCAGACCTATCTGCTCAAAAAACTGCTGCCTCAAATCCGCGAGCACATGGCCGAAGGCTTGGTGGGCGACATCCGCTCGGCGCGGGTGGGACGCTCCGGCGTGATCATCCGTAATCTTGACACCAATGCGGAAATTTTGCGCCCGGACGTCAACTCCTTGCCGGACGTGCAATCCTTCCTGGCCGAGATATCCTCGCAGATCCGGCAGGCTCCCAGCCTTAATCCGCAGTCCCGCCGGGCCATCAATATTTTGCTCTCAGCCACCTTGCCCGCTTCCCTGACCCTGAACCGCGAGGCCACCCAGAAACGCGGCGCGGCCGTGGTGGCGACGGTGGAGCCGGTTTATTATCAGATCCAGAAGGGTGAGCTGGTGCTGCGCAAGGGCGAGCGCGTGAGCCGCGAGCAGCAGATCAAATTGCAGACCCTGTACAAATCCGCCTCTGATCCCATGCGCTGGAGCACGGCGGGCGGCGCGTTTCTCTGCACTCTACTGCTTTCCGTGGGTTTTTTTGTGGCCCCCAGCGGCAAGCCCGGCACGCCGTTGCGCTGCAAGGACATGCTGCTCATCGCCCTTTTGCTCTTCCTGTTCGGCGTGGGCGCCAAGAGCGTCTATCTGCTGGGTCTGCGCATGGACAGCGTAAGTCTGCTCAATTCCTTTGCCGCAGCTTTTCCCGTGGCCGGGGCCGTGGGTCTGGTAGCTATGGTGTTCGCGGCCCGGCGCTACTGTACCATGGGCCTGTTGCTTTCTCTCCTCTGCATGCTCATGTTTCAGGCGGACTATCCGCTCTTCATTTACTATTTTCTGGGCGGCATGCTGGCGACCTGGCTGGTGACCAGCGCGCAGAGCCGCCAGGATGTGGTCTGGAGCGTGATTCCCCTGACCGTGGGCCAGATTTTGATCTGGTTCGGCACGACGCTGCTGGCCCAGACGCCTCCGGCGGAAATCCCCGTGCAGCTGACCGCCGTGGCTATCAACAGCCTGCTTTCCCTGATTCTGCTTTTCGCCGTGAGCCCGGTGCTGGAGCTGACCTTCGGCTACAGCACGCGCTTCCGCCTTATGGAGCTGATGAGCCTGGAACAGCCCCTGATGCAGGAACTGATGGTCACCATTCCCGGCACCTACCATCACTCCTTGGTGGTGGCCAATATGGTGGAGGCCGGGGCCAAGGCTATCGGCGCCAACAGCCTGCTCTGCAAGGTGGCGGCCCTGTATCACGATGTGGGCAAGCTCTCCTATCCGGAATATTTCATCGAGAATCAGTTCGGCGGCCCCAACAAGCATGACAAGCTGGCCCCGTCCATGAGCGCCCTGATTCTGCTCTCGCACGTCAAAAAAGGCACGGAGCTGGCCGAGCGCTATAAGTTGGGCCAGGAAATCACGGACATCATCCGCCAGCACCACGGCACGCGTCTGGTCCGTTTCTTCTATCAGAAGGCTCTGAACCTGGGCGAAAAGCCGCGCGAGTCGGATTACAGCTATCCCGGTCCGCGTCCGCAGACCAAGGAAGCGGCCATCCTGATGCTGGCGGATTCCGTGGAGGCCAGCAGCCGTACCCTGACCGATCCCACGCCCGCGCGGATCAAAAGCCATATCGACACTATTATCAAGGGCATTTTTTCGGAAGGGCAGTTGGACGAATCCGAACTGACCTTTAAGGATCTGCATTTCCTGAGCGAAAACTTTCAGCGTATCCTGACGGGTATTTTCCATCAGCGCATCGCCTATCCGGAAGCCAAGATCAAGGACGTGACTCAGGCCGACAAGAGCAGGACGGAGGCCAAGCCTTGCGACGGCAAGACCCAGCCCTGCGGCAAAAACGGCGCGCCGCTTGCTCGCCCCGGCGGGGAACCCCTTGGTCTGCCCGCTGCCAAGACGCGCAAAAACGAGACCGGCCGCCCGGGAACCCCGGCGACCGAGCCGCAGTCCGGCAGCGGAAATTGAGGCCATGGCCCTGGCGAAAGTCCATACGCAAGCCGCGCGATGCGCGGAGCGGGTGCGGATACTGCCCCATTACGCCGCTCATGCCTGGCTGTTGCCCCTGAACCGCCGCGAGCTGGCTTTGGCCCTGCGGATCATGTTGCGCGCCTTGGCCGATGCCGAAAGCGGCGCGCCTGACAGCGTGGAGCTGCATCTGTTGGACGACGCGGCCGTCAGCGCGGCCAACCGGCGTTTCATGAACTGCATGGGGCCCACCAATGTGCTTTCTTTTCCCGGCGGCGAGGACCTGCCGGGCATATTGCTGCTTTCTCTGGATACGCTGGCGCGGGAATGCCTGCTTTACGGACAGGAGCCGGCGGAGCACGCCTTGCGGCTGCTGGCCCACGGCATGGGCCACCTGGCGGGTTTGGACCACGGCCCGGCCATGGACCGGGTGTGCGCGGCCTGTTTTGATGCCGCGCGGCAGGCTCTGCGCGTCTAGAGCAGATTACCTTTGAAACGCTTTGCGTTTCAAAGGGGGCATTCCAGAAAAAAGCGGTTATCGCTGCTGTCGATCCCCGTATGGTTCCGTTGTCGCCAACGGGGACAGCCCTTCGGGCTGACTTCGGTCGCTTCGCCGGAATCCACGCCGTCTCGCGGTGCGCCTCACCGTGTTCGGCTCACAGCTTTTCAAGTGTGAAATGCTGTAGAGTTCGCAAATGGACGCGCAAAAAAACGGGGAAAAGAGTCTCCCCTTCTCCCCGCTTCTCTAGAGTATTTCGCGGTGCGGATTTCCACGGAAAATCCGCACAGGGCGTTGAGATATTTTCAATATTAAAAGGCTCTAAAGCAGATTAATTTTCAAATGCTCTAACATTCATCGAACCGGAATTAAATATTCATCGCGCCGCCATCCGCAGGCTTGTCCGCACCGCCGCCGGGATTGGCGTTCTTGTCTCCCTTATTTCCCGCATCCGGTCTGGCCGCGGGCGCGCCGCTCACCGGCGGCGCGGAAACGTCCGTCGCGTAGGCTTTGGCCGTACTTTCCAGAATGGCCTGGCCCACCACCAGCCAACGGTCGCCCTTCTTGCGCAGGGCCAGCCAGCTGGTCATTTTGGCGGGCGTGGTCACCTTGGCCACCGCCGCCGTATCGCTCAATTCGGTCACCTGCGCCTGTTTCAGGGATTCAGGCACCCAGGGGCAGTCCGGAGTCCGGGCCTCGCGGCACTGGGCCATCATTTCGCCTGTGCTCACGCCACGGGTGTACTGGCTCTGCAAACGAGTTTCCATATTCAGCACGCTGCCCAGCAGATCGTCCATGCCGCCCAGGCCCAGCATGCGGCCCAGGGAGTCCAGCGAACTCAAAGCCTGATCCTCGCGGGTCAGGTTTTTGATCTGGTTGGCCGCGAAGGTTTTCAGATCCAGCTGGGCCAGAAAGGCCGCACTGTCGTTTTTATTCAGGGCTTCCGCCAGCGAGTTCAGAGCTTTCTGAGGGCCGGAGGCAAAACAGGCCGTGAGCAGGGCCGCAAGCAACGCCGCCACCAGAAGAAATGGGGACGGCCGACGTAGTATATTCATAACAACCTCTTTTACGCGCCGAAACGCGATAGTATCGTTCCAACGGAAATACTATAGCGCGCGAGCCGGAATAATGCAAAGCCCCGCCCCGGTCGGGCCGACAAGGCAATCGCATGAATGTTTCAGCCGTTGGATATTTGTAAAGTAGGTCTTCCTTCCTCATTCCCGCGAACGCAGCCGACACCGTCGGCAAGTGAGCGGGGGACTGGTTTTGCGGGAATTTTGCAAAATTGGCGATTTTTTCGTGCGGGCAAGGCAGCGACGCGTTTTTGCGCGGAACATACTCAAGTATGTGAGCAGCGAAAACGCGCCGATAACGCCGCCCGCGCGGAAAAGGCGGATTTTGTAAAATAACCGTAAAGTTACAGCAAGCCCGACGCAAGAGTATCTTACTTTTTCGCCCTATTCATGCGATTGCCCCGGCCGGGCAGACGGCGGGGCTTTTTTTCCGCGCGGGCTTCTGCTACAGGTAGCCGAGTCCTGCGGGGCTGCATACCCGCCGGCGACTCAGGAGGCCTTTATATGAAAGTGATCATCATGTGCGGCGGCAAGGGCACGCGCCTGCGCGAGGAAACCTCGGTCAAACCCAAGCCCATGGTGGAAATCGGCGGGCGGCCCGTGCTCTGGCACATCATGTCCATTTACGCCCGTTTCGGCTTCAAGGATTTCGTCCTGCCGCTGGGCTACAAGGGCGAAGTCATCAAACAGTATTTTCACGATTACAACATCCGCAACACGGATTTCACCGTGGAACTCAAAAGCGGCACTATCATCTCCCACCCCGGCCATGTCGAGGACTGGCGGGTGACCCTCTGCGACACCGGCCAGGAAACCCTCAAGGGCGGCCGCATCAAACGCGTTGCCAAGTATATCGACAGCGACCGCTTCATGGTCACCTACGGCGACGGCGTGGCGGATATCGACCTGCACAAGCTGTTGGAGTTCCACAAGCAGTCCGGCACCATCGGCACATTCACCGGCGTGCGCATGCCCTCGCGTTTCGGCGCGGTACGCACGGACGCGGCGGGCAAGATTCTCTCCTGGGAGGAAAAGCCCGTGCTCAACGAGCATATCAACTGCGGCTTTTTCGTGTTCGAACGCCGTTTCCTGGACTACTTGAGCGAGGACGAAAACTGCGACCTGGAAAAAGAACCCCTGCAGCAACTGGCCGCCGAAGGGCAGCTTTCCATGTATCCGCATCCCGGCCAGTGGCAGTGCATGGACACCCTGCGCGATTCCATCAAGCTCAATGAACTCTGGGACAGCGGCCGGGCCTTTTGGGTGTAGCAGTCCGGTTCTTTTGCCCTCCGGCGGCGTCAAACTTCGCTTCGGCCTCCAGTCATGTACCATAGAGTACACTCCTGTCGGCCTCAGCTCGTTTTCCTTGTCGGAGAACAAAACTCCCGACCTGCCGCAGAGTACGCGCCGGGCCGCTTGTCCACCTTACCGGCGCGCAAAAATTACCGCGCCGCAATGAATAAAAAGACAATCCAGCTTTCTCCCACGAGTAAGGAATAGTTATGTTTGCCAATGCCTATCAAGGACGTCGGGTCTTCGTTACCGGGCACACGGGTTTCAAGGGCTCCTGGCTGGCCGCCTGGCTCACGCGGCTGGGCGCGACCGTGGCCGGTTTTTCCGACGGCATCCCCACCGAGCCCTCACATTTCGCGGCCATGCATCTGGACGCGCACCTGGAAGATCTGCGCGGCGACATCCGCGACCGGCAGGGCATGGTCGACGCCGTGCGGCGTTTCAAGCCCGAGGTGGTCTTCCACCTGGCGGCCCAGGCCCTGGTGCGCAAATCCTACGAGGACCCCGCAGGCACCTTTGAGGCCAATATGCTCGGCACCATGAACGTGCTGGAAGCCGTGCGGGCCTGCCCTTCGGTGCGGGCCGTGGTCATGATCACCTCGGACAAGTGCTACCGCAACGACGAATGGGTCTGGGGCTACCGTGAAACCGACCATCTGGGCGGCGCCGATCCCTACTCCGCTTCCAAGGGCTGCGCGGAAATCATCGCCCATTCCTATTTTCAGAGCTTTTTCAAGGAAGGTCCGGCCTGTGCCACGGTGCGCGCGGGCAATGTGATCGGCGGCGGGGACTGGGCCCTGGACCGCATTGTGCCCGACTGCGCGCGGGCCTGGGCCGAGGGCCGGGCCGTGCAGATCCGCAGCCCCTGGGCCACGCGGCCCTGGCAGCTCGTGCTGGAGCCGCTTTCCGGCTATCTCTGGCTGGGCGCGCGCCTGCTGGACAACGGGAACGCGCCCTTTGACCCGCGCGGTCAGGCCTACAACTTCGGCCCGGCGGCGGACGTCAACAATACCGTGGCCGAGGTGGTGGAAGCCCTGGCCCGGCACTGGCCCGGCTTTGAAAGCCAAATGGACGCGGCGGGCCAGGCGGGCATGAAGGAATGCACCCTGCTCAAGCTCTGCTGCGACAAGGCCTTGGCCCACCTGGGCTGGAAGGCCACTCTCAGCTTTGACGAAACCATCCGTTATACCGCCGAATGGTATCACCGTTTCTACCGGGGCCGGGACGGCGCAACCCCACCCGATATGCTGGACTTCAGCCTGGGCCAGATCGCGGCCTACGTCAACGCGGCCGAACAGCGCGGCCAGGTCTGGGTGCGCTGATGGGCGCGCATACCGTCGACGGACCCGTTGCACAGGAGGTGGGCATCGCAGGCGCACTGTTCCAGCCCCTGAAAATGATCCCCACGCCCGGGGGGCCGGTGTTGCACATGCTGCGCCCCGATTCGCCCCTGTTGCCCGATTTCGCGGCGGGTTTCGGCGAAATCTATTTCTCGGAAGTGCTGCCCGGCGCTGTCAAAGCCTGGAAACGCCACAGCCGCCAGACCCAGCTGTTTGCCGTGCCCCACGGCCTGCTCAGAATCGTGCTTTATGACGATCGCCCCGGCTCTTCCACCCAAGGCGTACTCTGCGAGCTGGCCTTGGGCAGACCGGAACACTACGGCTTGCTGCGCATTCCGACAGGCGTCTGGTATGGATTCGCGGCCATGGGCGGGGAAGCGGCCCTGATCTGCAACTGCGCGGACATTCCCCACGATCCCGCCGAAGGGGAACGCCGCCCGACGGACGATCCGGCCATTCCCTATAGCTGGAAGGGCGCGGTTCAGGCCGGAGGACGCTGAGCATGGCCCGCCACCTGCTGCGCGCGGCCTGGGCTCCCCGTCCGTCCGACGCCCCGCCGCTCTCCGCCGGGCAAAAATGCCGCGCATGGTGGCAGGCCTGCCGCCCGCCCTTTTTCATTACCGCCGCCATCCCCGTGACCTTGGCGCTGGCCCTGGCCTTCCGCGTGCAGGGACATGTGACGCCCGGCCAGTGGGGTGTCTGGCTGCTTCTGCTGCTGGGCTGTTTTCTGGGCCTGACCATCGCCAACTTCGCCAATGACCTTTTCGACCATATTCTCGGCGTGGACGAAGGCGAAAACATCGGCGGCTCAAGGGTAATCCAGGCCGGACTGATCAGCCCGCGCCAACTTTCCGCGGCCCTTCTGCTGCTGATCCCGGCCACCCTGGTTGTGGGCGCGGCCCTGATTTTCAGCCTGCCGCCCGCGTTGCGGCCCTGCCTGTGGGCGGCCACCCTCTTTGCCGTGGCTTCGGCCGTCTTTTACGTGGCCCCGCCCATCCGTTACGGGCACCGCGCCCTGGGCGAGCTTTTCGTCTGCCTGAACATGGGCCTGATCATGGTAACGGCCGGCGCCACCCTGCTTCTCGGGCGCTTCGACCTGCGTTCTCTGGCCCTAGCCCTGCCCGTGGGCCTGATGGTGGCGGGCGTGCTCTACTACCAGAGCCTGCCGGAAATCGAAACAGATCTGGCCGCGGGCAAGCACACCCTGGCCAACAAACTGGGCAAGGACAAGGCCGCCTTGGTCTTCAAGCTCTGGTGGCCCGCCGTCTGGCTGCTGCTGATCAACCTCTGGGCCTGCGGCCTGGCCGGATGGCCGGTATTTCTAGGGCTGTCGGGCCTGCCCTTCTATCTCACGGCCTGCCGCCGGATCAACGCCGCCGGGCGCGGCGACTGGCTGCCCCTGGACGCCCACGGCCATCTGGTGCGCAAAACCTACCTGATCTGCGGCGCGGCCCTGATTCTGGGCGTGGCCTTTTGAATGGTTACGGCGCGGCGCTCTTTTTCGGCACAAAAAAACGTTTTGAATATGCCCCTTCATGGGCCAACAGCATAATCTTCTTGTCAATGCCGCCGGCATAGCCTGTCAGGCTTCCACCGGCTCCGACCACACGATGACAAGGAATAATGATAGAAATCGCATTATGCCCCACCGCCCCGCCGACTGCTTGTGAAGACATTCGTTCCTTGTCGCGGGCTACAGCAATTTTTTTAGCTATTTCTCCATAGGTTGTTACCTCCCCATAGGGAATCTGACAGAGGATTTTCCATACCGCCTTTCTAAATTCACTTCCTGCCGGATCAAGTTTCAGCTCCGACACATGCGGTTTTTCGCCGGCGAAATAGCGATCAAGCCATTCCCTGCCCCGAACCAACACCGGAAAATCGTTCCGTTCCCGGAACTCCCCTTTCAGGCTGCCCGCGAAATACTTCTGCCCCTCCATCCAAAGCCCGACAAGAGCGTCGCCTTCCGCCGCAAGCATGATCCGTCCCAGGGGCGTTGTATGGTATGCTATACAGCCCACAGCATCCTCCCTTTCAGCAATCCCATTGGTATTTCTTCAAGTCCACATGCCTGTCGTCCTTCATGACAACCTGCTCCGCTTCCAGCAAAAAACGCTGTTCCGGCCATCCGGGCGCAAGCCGCCCCGCGTGGTTGACAACTCTGTGACACGGATATTCTCCATACAAATTCGCCATGCCAAGGACTTTTCCCACCAGCCTGGAATTCCTGTCCCTGCCGATCAGCCGCGCGATCTGGCCATATGTGGCGACGCGCCCTTCCGGTATTTCTCCAACAGCGGAAAGTATCTCGTATATCAAGTCTTCGCGCGGCATGCTGGAATCCGCGTTACAGTGCCGTGCCCCTGGCGGGAACAAAGAATTTTTCCATATCAACACCTTCAAGCTCCAGCAATCTGCGTTTTTTATCCACGCCGCCCGCGTATCCGGTAAGGCTCCCGTTGGTTCCCGCAACGCGGTGGCAGGGAACAATGATCGATATTTCATTGTGCCCGACTGCGCCGCCCACGGCCTGCGCCGACATCCGGCGCAGGCCGCGTCGTCTGGCCACCTGCCTTGCGAGGTCTCCATATGTGACGGTCGTTCCGTAAGGAATCTGCAACAGCAGCTCCCAGACACAGCGGCGAAATTCAGAACCGATCATATGCACCGGCGGCATAAAATCCGGCTCGTGCCCGGAAAAGTAGATGTCCAGCCAGCGTCTGGTTATCGCGAAAATCGGCGTTTCCCTTTCCTCATGCTCAGGATCAAGACTGAGGGCATAGAATTTTTCGCCTTCAAACCACAAGCCGGTCAGGCCGGTCTCATCGGCGGCCAGCAGTACATCGCCGACGGAAGATTGATAGGCAGCGGTATATTGCATCGTCACGCCTCCAGGAACTGATTGGAATCTTCGAGCGCATTCCGGCGATCCGTCATGGTATAGCCGCGCATTGGCGCGAGCACCGCAATGCTGTAGTTTGCAAAAGGAGTTGCCCTGCTCTTTTGCCGGCAGATGCGGTTCATTGCCGGATTCCGCCATTGTGTCACGCATTCTTCAGCTTTCCCATATGGGCAGGCTGAGTCGTTTGCCCTCTTCCACCAGGGAAAAGAAACGCTTGGAGCGGGTACAGCCCTCTCCGCCTTTGCCAGCTCTTCCTTCAGGGAAATAGCCAGCTGCAACTATACATTCACTTTATCTTTTTAATGGTGATCTCAAACAGTACAAACACATTTTTTATTTCAATTTACTCTTTTTAAGATTATATTTAGCGTTAAACAAACTTGAATATAAATATTATGAAATATAGTATCGTTCAAAATTCCCAACCATAATTTTTATATCAGCATGCAGTTATCCGTTGTCATCAGTGGCATGCAGGCTGTTCCAGAGATTGACCGCAGCGTAACTTCTCCACGGTCTCCATTGTTCGGCCATGATACGCAGCTCTCTGGGGGAATATCGGGGCAATGCATGCCGTATTCCCGCGTCTGTTTCCAGAAACGCGTCTGGCCAGGCCATGGCCCGCATAGCGATATAGTTTGCCGTCCATGTGCCGATTCCCCTGATGCCCATAAGTTTCCGCGTTTCCTGTTCCGGGTCGCTGCACCCGTCCAAACAGATCTCCCGCCTTGCAAGAGCCTTGGCGAGCGCCTCTATGGCTCCTGCTCTGGAAGCGGTGATGCCGAGCGGCCCCAGGCGCTGTTCCAGCGGCCCATCAAGACCGGCAAAATATTCCGGGGGCGGAAATATACGCGACAGACCTTCAACAACTGTCGCCACCGGAATCCCGAACCGGCTGACAAGCCGTTCCGCAAGAGTGCCCGCCGCCTTTACCGTGACCTGCTGCCCCAAGATTGCCCTGACGGATACCTCGAAGGAATCAAAGCAGCCGGGGAGCCTTGCGCCTTTCATGCAAAGGTTTTCCCGGATGGCATTCATGGAGGATAGCGATTCAAACACCGCCTCCGGGTCACAATATAGATCAAACATATTCCGGACTTTCCCAAGCAGCTGTGGAAGAACGGATAAAAGCGACTCGCTTAGAGACACCTCCAGAATATGCTCAGCTTCGTTATTTGAAACGGCAATCCATCCCGTCACCGGCATTCGCCTTGTGTTTGCGAGGCAAACCGTCCGGTAATAAGCATCTCCCCTGACCAGATCAATTCCAGCTATTGCGCGCCCTTTCAAAAATTGCAGCATCTCTTTCCAGCGGTACGGCGGCCGGTAACCAAGGGAGACTTTCAGCTCCGCGTCTTCTCGTTTCGTGGTGGACATCCTTTTGCGGATGTCGCCAGGCGTCAGGTGGTATTTTTCTTTGAAGGCATCGTTAAATCGGCGCAAGCTGCCGAAACCGGCAGCCATGGCGATATCCACGACCCGCAATTTTGTGTCCGTCAAAAGATTTTTTGCCAGAAGCAGACGACAGGTCTGCAAATATTGTACTGGTGAAACATGAAATTCTTCTTCAAATACCCGACGAAGATGACGGCCCGTGCAATGTAAGCGGTGCGCAAATTGCTCCAGTCTTTCACCGCTTCCGCAGTTTTCCTCTATCATTCTTGCAGCGCGTTTCGCCAAGGATGCGGAAGCGTCGGCAATCGACATCCCCGGAGCAAGTTCCGGCCGGCAAAGCAGGCATGGCCTGTAGCCCGCCTGTTCAGCCTCCGCCGCTGAGGAAAAAAAAGCGCAGTTCTCCTCTTTGGGCGTCCTGGCCCGGCACACGGGACGGCAATATATCCTGGTGGAAGACACGCCAACAAAAAATCTGCCGTCAAAACGGGGATCTTTCGCGCAAAAGGCGGAATAGAGTCCTGGATAGTTGCCGTGCATCCTTGCGCCTGCCTCCATGTGAAAAGACTATACCGGGATATGCCCAAAGAGCTAGCCGTTTTCGGACATGGCAATGACTCCGCTACATCCATTGCTGACCGGCGCGGTCCGCGCGCTGCCCACATTTTACTGGGGGAGTTCACTGAACTATGCCGCCATCGGCAATTAACACATCGGCATTATCGATATAACAAATGGAAAAAAATCAAAGCGGCGGCGCGATGTCCTTCCGGAGATCGCGCCGCCGCTTTTACGCCGTTTTTTTCAGTTCGGGCCGTGCCGCGCGGGAAAGGGCGGCTTAATGAGGACGGCCCTAATTCTTCGCAATCCGCCCGTGCGTCTTCCACAGCCGCAACCGCCGCACTTCCGAAATACCCAGGCCCAGCAGGGTCAGGGCCGTGCCCGTGGCGGACATCCAGGTGATGCGCTCATGCAGCACCAGCACTGAGGTGAGCACCGTGACCACCGGCACCAGATAAATGTAGACCACGGTTTTAATGGCGCCCAAGCGCTTGAGCGAGAATGTCCAGGTCACGAAACAGAGGGCCGAGGCCCAGAGGCCCAGAAAAAGGAGGTTCAGAAAATTCACCGGCTTGAGCAGGCGCGCGGCGTCCCAGGAAAAGCCGAAAACAGGCAGGCAGGGCAGCATGAACAGCAGGCCGTAGAAAAAAATCCTGCGGGTGGCCTGCAAGCTGCCGTAGCCGTGGGCCCCTATCTTGCGGGTCAGGATGGAGTAGACGGCCCAGACCAGGGCCGCCAGCACGGCCAGCAGGTCGCCCAAAGGATTGAGCTGGAGCACCGTGCTGCCGTTGAAGCTGATCAGGCCGATGCCCGTAATGGCCACGGCGAAACCCAGAAAAAAGTTGGCCCTGGGCCGCTCGCCGTCCAGAAAACGGAAGGCCAGCAAGGCCGTGAAAAAAGGCGCCACGGCCACGATCACCCCTACATTGGAGGCAAAGGAATAGGTCAGGGCGATATTTTCCAGCAGGAAGTACAGGGTCACGCCGGTCAGCCCGGCCATGGCGAAAAGCCATTCCTGCCGCCTGTCCGTCAGCTTGAGGCGGCGCGGGCAGACCAGCCAGAGGGCCAACCAGCCCAGCGTGAAGCGGATAAATAAAATTTCCAGGGGCGTGAAATCGCGCAGCAGCACCTTGGTGGAAATAAAGGTAACGCCCCAGACGATAATGGTCATCAGGGCAGCGAGGTGTCCGATCAGCTGTTTCCGGTCCGTCATGATGTTCCTTCCCGCTCACCGTTTGGCCGGGATGAAGATGCGCTGGTACTGTTTGGGCGTCAAGCCGATAAAACATTTGAAAAATTTCGTGAAGTGGCTCTGGTCCGCAAAGCCCGCGCTCAAGGCAGCCTCCACCGGCGTCACGCCTGTTTCCAGCAGGGCCTTGGCCCGGGCGATGCGCACATTTTCCAGATAGCGGTAGGGCGTGATGCCTTTGGCGCGGGTAAAGGTCCGCAACAGATAATATTTGTCCAGCCCGGCCAGGCGGCCCAGATCATCCAGACTGATCCGCTCCGCATAATGCTCTTCCAGAAAAATGCAGACCGCACGGATTGCGCGGGCGGCCGCATCTCCGACCTGGGGCGCGGGCGGCGTAAAGGGCGCGGCAAATTCTTCCAGCAATTGTTCCAGCAGGGCGAAGAGCAGCTCTTCCTTGCAAAAGTCCACGGACTCTTCCAGGACCATGGCGTGCAGATCCCGCAGCAAAGGAACCAGCTCGCTTTGCGGCACGATATTGGGCGCGAACACGGGCAAGGCCTCCGCGCCGGTGATCTGCCGGATCAAGCGGCGCATGGTTTCCTCGCCCACATGCAGACAACGCCAGTTCAGAAGCTCGTCGCCCACCTGGCTGCAGGCATGGTTGTCGCGTGGGTTGAAAAGAATCAGATCCCCGGCCTCGGCCAGATATTCCCTGTTGTTGCAGAGAACCCGGCGGCGGCCGCCGTCTATGCAGCCGATGACATAATGCTCATGAAAATGATTGGGAAAGTTTTGCAGCAACCCGTGAAACAAACAGGCCTCAATCTGCAGATCCGCGTCAAAACGGATCACGCGCGTCCCGCCCGGCATGGCCAACTCCTTGTATGAACGAAAAGTAGCGCGTCAGGCGAAAATTTTCTGGTACGATATTGACGCCGGAACAGTCGGATGAGCGCTGATCAGCATAGCCACCGCTCCGCCGTGTCGGCCACGGCCTGCATGTCATGGAAGAGCCCGGCGGTGTGAAAGCCGTCGGCCACGGCGTGATGTACGGAGACAGCCACGGGAATCAGCCTGTTGCGGCCCTGGACAAAGTGTTTGCCCACCCGGATCAGCGGGAAAAGCAGGCGTGATTCCGCATAGGTGTCCTGCGCGAAAGACGTGAAGGAAAGCCAGGGCAGGGACGACACGGAGCAGAAATTTTCCGGCGTGTGGTGTCGCCCCTTGATGCCCCGCACGTTGCCGTAACGGGCCATGTCCGCCAGCACGGTTTCGTAAAACACGCTGAAATCCGGCGACCATTGGCTCCAGAGGTCGGAGAAGGTCGCGTCGTCCTCATGAAAGACGGTATAGACCGGATTGCAGTAACTCCAGCGGCCCAGGCGGCCCTGAACGTCAAAAGCCATGCGGAAAGCGCTGTTGCCCGCATTCTCTTCATCGCCCTGCCTGTTCACGGCGCGCATGATCACATAGAGCAGGATGGGAAAAAAACGGCGCTGCAATTGCCGACGCCGACGCATCAGGCGGGTGATGTCCAGCGTTGCGGTGATGGAATAGCGGCACTTGAGCCTGTCGAAATAATAGGCGAAGTATTCCCGGCGCGGCCAGTTCTCCAGGTCCACGGGCGTGAAGACGGCAGGCGCAATGTCCCTGCCCGCGCCGCCCGCTTCCTCCACTCCGTGCGCGCCCGAAGCCGCCATGCTCAGCTCTTGCGCCGCGCCATGCCCAGTTCCATGAGCCGTTCCAGCAACTGGCCGAAATCAAGGCCGATGACCTTGGCCTCCTGGGGCACAAGGCTGGTGGAGGTCATGCCCGGCAGGGTATTGACTTCCAGCAGGGTCAGGTTCTGGTCCGCATCCAGAATGAAGTCGGCCCGGCTGTAGCCCCGGAGTCCCAGGGCCCTGTGGGCGGCCAGGGCCAGTTCCCGTACCCGGTCGGTCAGCTCCGGCGCGATGGGCGCGGGGCAGATCTCGCGCGCGCCGCCCGTGGCGTACTTGCTTTCGTAATCGAAAAAATCCCCGGCTACGGGCTCAATGAGAATGGGCGGCAGGGCCTCCTCGCCCAGGATGCCGCAGGTCACCTCGCGGCCCTTGAGTTCCGGCTCGATGAGAGCCTCGTCCCCGGCGGCGAAGATTTCGGCCAGCACCTTGTCCAATTCCGCGCGGTCACGCGCCCGGCCCAGGCGCAGAGAGGACCCGCCGGTATTGCTTTTGACGAAAAGCGGATAGGGCAGACGCGGCTGCCAGTCCGCGGGCGGAGGGCAGGGCAAAAATTCCCAGTCCGCCGTGGGCAGGCCCGCATGCCGGAAAAGCTGCTTGGCCGCGGCCTTGTTCAGGGCCAGAAAAGACCCCGCCGGGCCCGCGCCCTGGTAAGGACAGCCCACCCGGTCCAGCATGGCCTGCACCAAGCCGTCCTCGCCCGGCGCACCGTGCAGGTTGATAAGGGCGAAGTCATGCTCCCTGGCCTGGGGCAGAAGCTGGTCGAACTCCGTCAGCAGATCGAAAAAGGTCACGCTGTGACCCAGCGCCCGCAGGGCTTCCGCCATGCCGCGCGCGCCGTTCAGCGAGACTTCGCGTTCACTGGACCAGCCGCCCGCAATCAAAAGAATCTTCATGCAACGCCCATCCTAACTGCGCCGACAAGGCGCGCTCAATGGTTTTTCCCTGTTCATAGGAACCCCGGATGCCCTCGCGCGCGGCCTCGGTACGGCCGTAGCGCGTCAGCAGATCCTCATAGCGTTCCTCAAGCGGCACGCAGGCGTCGTGCCTGACCCGCTTGTCGGCATAAATCACAAAAAACGGCAGCGCGCAGATGCCCGCCCCTTCCGGCAGAGGCCAGGGCCAGTGCACATGCAGCATGACGCCTTGAGCCAGCGTGTAGTTACGGGTTTCGGCCACCGCCCACGCGCCGCCCAGCAGGGCGTGGCTGCCGCCGTGACGCAGGCAGTAGGTTTTGGCGATGTCGTGCAGCAGGGCGCTGGCGCGCACCTCCGGCACATTGACCGCAAAGCCCTTTTCCGCCGCGCGCCGGGCCAAAGCCGTGGCAATATGGGCCACCAGACGAGAATGGCGCTGCACATTGGGCAGCATGGCATACTTGCGCCAGAGGGCGAAACAAGCTTCGTCATCCGGAGAAGGCGGCGAAGGCGCGGAGGCGGCCGTCCTCAAACCCGGAAGTTCCGGCAGGCCGGACAGAGGGTGGCGGAATGGTTTCGCCGCGCCGGGCGCGGGGTCAAAACTGTTCATCCTGCAAGTATGCCACCGGCGGAGTGGGATGGCAAGACGCCCGCAACGCCGCCAGGGTCATTCCATTCTCCGTCCGTAGGCAGAATTATTCTGTATCTCTACTAAGTTATCTTTCAAAGGGAATTGTTCTATGGGCTTATCATATGGATGAGGTATTTCGAGCCCTGCGGGCGCAGTGCCTTTGCGCCTCCTGGCGTTTTGGCCGCCTGTCGTTGCTGTCTTCATCCGTAAGGCGGCCTTGCCGCCAACGGCTGAAGCCCGGCGCGGGCAGGGACCGGGGGGCGGAATAAAACAACTGACGGAGAACAGAATGCCCCTGCCCCCCCGCTGTTGCCGTTTCAAGGAATCGCGCAAAAACAAAACAGCGGACCGGCCTTCAAAGGCTGATCCGCTGTTGATGACTGTTTTACGCCCACTCCCCTGGCCGCCCCGGACGCCGGATGGCGCCGGAGTCCGGAGCGGCGGCAACGGGAAGTGAACCGGGCGCCGGCTACGACACGAACCGGCGCGCGTCGCCGCTGCATCCCCACAGGCGGTCGGAATCAGGCATAATTCCGCAAGGGATGGCCCTGTTGACGGAAAGGGCCGCGACGAGCAGAACGCGTGCTGCGCTCTAAGCACTCTTATCGGCCCGCCGCGCGAAGACTTGAGAGGAAACTCCGGCCCGTGGGGACATTCCCGCAAAAAAACCCGCTCGTTCAGCCGCGCGCGGCCTGCTCCCGCAGCTTGTAGTGCAGCAGCTTGCCGGTGGCGGTATGCGGCAGTTCCTTCACCAGGGTGTAGAACCTGGGCCGTTTGTACGGAGGCAGCATGGGATGGCGCGCGCAGTGGGCTTTCAGCTCCTCCACGCTCAGGCTTTCATCCGCCGGGAGCACATAGGCGGCCACGCACTGGCCGTGCAGACGGTCCGCCACGCCGATGACCGCGCTTTCCGCCACCTTCGGATGCTCGTTGAGCACGGCCTCGATCTGGGTGGGATAGATGTTTTCACCGGCGCAGATGATCATGTCGTCCTTGCGGCTCACTATGGTGACGCATTCATTTTCATCCCAGGTGCCCAGATCGCCGGTGTAATGGTAGCCCTTGTAAAACTTCCGCGCGCTCATTTCCGGATTGTTCACATAGCAGCAGGCGGACTTGGCCGGGGATTTGATGATGATTTCGCCCACCTCGGCATTGTCCTTGGCCGCCAGTTCCGTGGGCTCGGCGTGGCCGTCCTCCTTGAGCCGGATCACGCGCACATCGTCGTCCGTGCAGGCCTGCCCGGCACTGCCCGCCATTTCCGGCAGATTGTAGGGGCGCAGAAAAGTATTCCAGAAGGTTTCCGTGGTGCCGTAGCCGTTAAAGATATTGGGCGTGAACAGCTCCCGGTATTTTTCGCAGGCGCTTTTCTCAAAGGGACTGCCCATGGTCACGATGCCGCGCAGGGCACTGAGGTCCGCCGGGGCGCGCTCCTGGGCCCGCGCCAGCAGGGCGATAATGGAGGGCACGCCGATCAGGAAGGTGACCTGATGTTCCTGGGCAAAGGCCAGGCAGCGACGGGGATTGAATTCACGCAGGATGACGACTTCGCCCCCGGCGTAAAGCGTGGGCGTGAGGCCGCCGGAATGCAGGCCGCCGCGGTGGAACCAGGGCGTCATGTTCATGGTCCGGTCCGTGGCGTTGAGCGGAAAGTGCATCATCACGTCGTGGGCGGAGAGCACTTCATTGATGTTGTTGATGGGCACGGCCTTGGCCCGGTTGGTGGTGCCGGAAGTATAGAGGCGCGCCGTTTCGTCGTAGATGTGCGGCCTATCAGGGCGGACAGGGTCGCTCCCCGGCCTGCCCGCCACGTATTCCCCGTACGGCGTATCGCCGGGCCGGGCGGGAACCCCCTCCCCTACCGCCACCACGCGGCGCGGCTTGTGACGGGCAAAGTCCAGGGCTTGGCGCGCCGTTTCCGAGAATTCCAGGTCATAAACAAAAATTTCGGGCGTGCTGTCGTCGATGATCAGGGCCAGTTCGCCCGGCGCCAGGCGGTAGTTGACCGGGCAGCTGACGGCCCCGGTCTTGTGCCCGGCCAGATAGCAGAAGGCGAATTCCGGGCTGTTCAGCAGCATATACATGATCACGCTGTTTCCGCCCACGCCGTCGGCCGTCAGGGCATGGGCCAGCCGGTTGGCGTCGGCATTGAGAGCCCGGTAGGTCCAGCGCCGTCCGCTGGCCGGGCAGTGCAGGGCCGGACGCTCCGCAAAGCGGCCCACATTGCGCAGAAAACCGTTCAGCCAGGTGAATTCATGCTCGAAGGTGTCCCTGAACATGGCGACATCGTAGGTAAAAGCCACAATATGTCTCCTATGACGGATAGCGGGATACGATAATGCTGGAATTCTGGCCGCCGAAGCCCAGCGAGTTGGACATGGCCGCGCGCACCACAGCGGGACGCGCCGTATTGGGCACATAGTCCAGATCACAGAGCGGGTCCGGAGTGGAATAGTTCAACGTGGGCGGCAAAACGCCCTCGCGGATGACCTGAATGCAGGCAATGACCTCGGTGAGGCCGCCCGCGCCCATCAGATGTCCGGTGGCCCCTTTGGTGGAGCTGGCAGGCGGCGCGACGGCCGCGCCGCCGAACACGTTTTTGATGGCCAGGGTTTCGGCCCGGTCGCCCAGCAGGGTGGACGTGCCGTGGGCGTTGATATAGCCGATGTCCGCCGGACGGAGTCCGGCCCGGCGCAACGCGGCGCGCATACAGGCAGCCGCGCCCGTTCCCCGTGGTTCCGGCGCGGTGATGTGATGGCCGTCGATGGTATTGCCCCAACCCGCCAGCACGGCTTTGACCTCCGCCCCGCGCGCCAGGGCATGGGCTTCGGTTTCGAGCAGCAGAGCGCTGCCGCCTTCGCCGATGACAAAGCCGTCCCGGCTCAGATCAAAAGGGCGGCAGGCCGTGCGCGGCTCGTCGTTGCGGCGCGAAAGGGCCTTGGCCTGCGTCAGGCTGGAAACCACGATGGGGCATAAAATACTTTCGCCGCCCATGGCGAGAACAGCGTCGGCCTCGCCGGAGAGCAGCAGCATGGCCGCGGTCATCAGGGCGTCGCCTCCGGCTGAGCAGGCGGTGTTCAGGGTCAGGCTGGGCCCGCGCAGACCGTGGGCAATGGCGACCTGGGCCGCGGCCACGTTGCCGATGACCATGGGCACGAAATGGGGGCTGACCTTGCCCGTGCGGCTGGCCTGAAAAGCGTCCTGGGTGCGCGCCACCGTGGTGACGCCGTCCATGGCCGTGCCCATGACCACGCCCACGCGTTCCGGCTCGGCGGCCACGGCCGCCATATCCAGGCCGCTGTCGCGCAGGGCCTCTTCCGCAGCCGCAAAAGCGTACTGCATGAAGGCCGAAGTGGTCCGGGCCACGGCATGGGGCAGCATTGCCGCCGGGTCGAAATCCCGGACTTCGGCGGCAATGCGCACGGCCATGTCCGAGGCGTCGAAGCGCGTAATGGGGCCGACGCCGCACGCGCCGTTGACAAGATTTTTCCAGTAGGCGGGTACGCCGATGCCGATGGGAGTGACCGCGCCCATGCCGGTGATCACCAGCGCCGTGTCTTTCATACGACTACCTTTGGGCCGCCGCGCCCTGGGATGCCGGAGGTTGCGCCACCAGATCGCTCAAGGCCAGGATGGTATTGGCATAGGTCTGCGAGTGATTGTAGGCCATCAGCAATGTATGCTGACGGGCGCGTGAGATCCCCGGCTTCCAACCATGCTTGGCCAGATAATTGGACAGGCTGGCCACCGCGTCCGGCACGCTGAACAGATCCACCTTGCCGTCGCCGTCGCCGTCCGCGCCGTAGACCGCGATATTGGACGGCATGAATTGGCAGAGCCCCACGGCCCCGTAAATGGAGCTGGGCAGGGCGCGCGGGTCGGCATTGTCGTGCAGCAGATGGGCCACCAGCGCGCGTACTTCCTTGTAAGCCCAGTCCGCGCGCTTGGGCATGGTTTCGGCGAACCAGTCCAGATGCCGCTCATAGCCGGGCAGGCGCGGCAACCAGTCGCTGATATCCTGCGGCCGGCGGCTCACGGCCATGCTGGCCAAGGTATAGAAGGCGTTTTCCGGCACGTCGGCCAGCACTTTGCCCAGGCGCGTCTCCACAAACAGCAGGGACACGGCAATGGCGGGCGGCACGCCGTAGCGGGCTTCCGCCAGGGCGAAGGCCTGGGGGTTGGCCGCGATGAACTCGCGGCAGAGCCGGGCGTTTTTCTCCGTGACCACGCCCTTGTAATAGAGCGGCGCGGGTTTGCCCGAGGGCGGTTTGGGGAAAAAGCGCCGCATATACAGCTCGCGCATTTTCCGGCCCATGGGCGACTGGCTGGGCGTGGCCGCCAGGGTGGACAGCAACGCGTCCACCCTGGGCCCGGCCAGGCCGTCAGCGGCCAGACGTTCGGCCAAGGGCCGCCATGCCGGGGCCACGGCCCCGTTTCCGGCGACATTCCCGGCCAAATTTCCGGCTTGGCCGGCGGGCGCGGCGACCGAAGGGATCACCGGCGGAACCGGTTCCGGAGCAACGGGCGCGGAGCCCGCGGAAGGTTGAGAGGGTGAGGAAGAAAGAGTGGCGGGATTGTCCGCCGTCGGGGACGGCAGATCCCGTTCCGTCAGAGTGTCGCTCGTCGCGCCTGCGGCGGGCGGCGTGGAAGCCGTGTGTATGCCGCCGCAGGCGGCGAGCAGAAAGCAAAGGATCAGCAGAAAACAGCGCGGGCCAGCCGCCCGGCGAAAACGCGCGCGCTGACGCCGCAGCTGCCGTGGAGACATGGCTACAACTCCTGCAGAATCCAGACCACCTTCCCCAGCAGGCGCTTGACCAGCAGATCGGGCGTCAGCGATATTTCGGGGAAATCCGGCGACTCCGAGCGCAGCAGGTAGCCGTCCTGCTCTCCGTTGAGGAAGACGCGGCGCAGCATCAGCCCTTCATTGGGGGCGAACAGGGCGTATATCTGGCCGGACACCACATTGTTGTCCAGCGTGTCCACCCCCAGATGCGCGCCGGGCAGGATGAGCGGGCTCATGTTGGCCCCGCGCATGCGCAGTACCAGCAGGCCCTCGCGGCTCAGCGAAAGGGGCAGCGAAATTTTACCCGCCGGCGTCAGTTCGGGCCGGGGCTTTTTATCGCTGTAGGCACAGTGCATGTCATATTCCGTGCACACGGAATTTTTGGCCAGGGCATCGCCGTAATGGGCCGCGTTTTCGGCCAGAGAGGCCGGCGCGTCCTGCGGCATGTAGCCCTGCTCGGTACGCAGGTACATGGGCCCGACCCCTTGCTTGAGCCAGTCGGGGTTGAGTCCGTATTTCTCAAAGAGCTTCATATACCAGTCGCCCGGCACGGAATTGCGCCGTTTGGCGTCTGAGATGCTCGACTGGCGGATATCCAGCACTTCAGCCAACTCCACCTGGGTGCGGCTGCTGGTCGCCAGTTTGATGCGTTCATATATTTCCGCAAAGACAGGCATGGGATACTCCATAACGCGCAGAAAACGCGTCATCAGTGTTGCAGATTGAGCAGCGGCGCTTCGTTGGTCAGCACCATCTTGCTGTTGTCCTTAAAGGACTTGCGCATAGCCTCCAGCCAACGCTGGTAGGCATAAAATTCCGGAGACTTGCTGTAGGCCTCGGCATAGGCGGCCGCAGCCTGGGCATCGCCCTTGCCGCGTTCCATCTGGGCCTCGCGGGCGGCTTCAGCCAGAATCAGGGCGCGCTGGCGGTCGGCGTCGGAACGGATGCGCGTGGATTCCTCCTCGCCCTCCGACCGGTATTGCTTGGCCTGGCGTTCGCGCTCGGCGCGCATGCGGCCGAAAATGGCCCGCTGGTTTTCGGCCGGAAGGTCCGTGCGCTTGATGCGCACGTCCAGCACTTCCACGCCGAAGGGTTTCATCAGTTCCGAGACCTTGTCGGTCACTTCCTTCATAATGGCCGCGCGGTGCGAGGAGACAACCTCGGTAAGGGTGTACGCGCCCACCAGAGCCCGTAACTGGGAGTAAACCACGTCGTCCAGACGGGCCTGCGCTCCCGGGATACTGCGCATGGTGCGGTAGAACTGGAGAGGGTCAATAATCTTCCAGCGGGCGTAGTTGTCCAGCACAATGGCCTTCTTGTCCACGGTGAAGGCCTCGCGCGAGCGTGCTTCATAATCCAGCACGCGGGAGTCGAAATAGACCACGTTCTGAATGAAAGGCAGTTTGAAATGCAGGCCCGGCCCGTACACTTCCGGAAGCGGCTCGCCCAGTTGAAGAACCAGGGCTTTCTGGGTCTGATGCACGGTGAAGAAGCACTGACTCGCCAGAGCCAGGACCGCAAGGGCCACGATAACCAGAAGCAGCGGATTCTTGCGCATTACTTTTTCTCCACGGCCTGCGGGGCCTTGGGGGTCTGGGGGGCGCTCAGGCTGGGCAGGGGCAGATAGGGCAGCGCGCGGGCCGCGGCAGCGCCGTCCATAAGCACCTTTTCTCCGGCGCCGGCCAGAATGTCTTCCATGGTTTCGTAATACAGCCGCTGCTTGGTGACCTTGGGAGCTTTTTCGTATTCCACGCGCAAGGCGTCGAAACGCGAGGCGTCGCCCTCGGCGTTACGCACGCGGGTGGCGCTGTAGGCCTCGGCCTGATTGCGCATGGCCGCGGCCTGGCCGCGCGCCTTGGGCAGAAGTTCGTTGCGGTAGGCTTCGGCCTCATTGATGATCCGGCTCTTGTCCTCACGGGCGCTGGCCACATCCTTGAAGGCTTCGATGACATCCTGCGGCGGATGCACATCCTGCAACTGCACCGCGATGACATGGATGCCCGCGCCGTAGCGGTTGAGAATCTGCTGCAGAAGCTGGGTGGCCTCGCTCTGGATCTTCAACTTGCCGTCGGTGATGGCCGAGTCGATCTGGCTGTTGCCGATGACTTCGCGCATGGCCGCCTCGGCCGCGTTGCGCACCAGCGCAGCGGGCGCGCTGACGTTGAAGAGGTACTGCACGGGATCGCTGATCTTGTACTGCACGCTGAACTGCACATTGACGATATTTTCATCGCCCGTGAGCATGGAGGCTTCCTCGGGGATGGTCCGCACCTGTCCCTGCTGGAAGGTAGCGGACTGGCCCACGGAGCGGAAGCCCACTTCGCTGCGCAGCACCTGGGTGACCTGCGGCTTGTAGACCGTTTCAATGGGCACGGGCCAAGCATAATGCGGGCCGGGACCTTCCGTGCGTTCGTACTTGCCGAAACGCAGCACCACGCCCTGCTCGTCGGGGTTGATGATATAAATGCCCGACAACAGCCAGAGCCCCACCACGGCCAGCAGCACCAGCAGCACCGCGCGTCCGTTGGGCACGCGCATCTGGGAAAGGCGCTTGAGCGGATTCGCATCCGGCCCGCTGCCCCTCTTGTTGAAGGGGGTACGCCGGGCGCGAGGTTCGTCGCGCTCGGTTTCGTCGTGATCCTGGTCCTGAGGAGGCCTAGGGGGAGAATTCTGCCCCTGCTGTCGCTGCCGCTTTTCTTGTAGTTTATCCCAATCCCAATTCATGGTAGAGGCAATACCTTCGCTTCAGAGGTGCGGGGCGCCCATAACAGTCCGCAGCGCCCACAACGTGAGGAGTAGTGTTTATAGATAGGACACGAATCCGCCTTGGTCAAGGCGAAGAGAGGCATGTCAATAAGAAGAGCCGCATGAAAAAGGGCTGCATGGAGCGCCTTTTTTGCGGCCAAGAAAGAAATGGAGCCCCACAAGCGGCCTGGGACGTCGCAACAGAGGCGGCCTACCGCGCCGCCTCCGCAGCCTGCGCGTCGGTGTCGGCACAGGGGCTGCGCAGGGACCTGCCGGCCAGGGGCACCACCCGCACCACCCGCACCACATCGGCCTGCACCGCAAAATTGGGTACGTAATCAGCCAGATTCGGGCGCGGCGTCAGCGCGTTTCCGCCCTGCCAGAGCATGGCGGCGAAAAAACACGCGCAGCCCAGCAGGGCGGCGCTCAACAGGGCGTACGGCGCATTGTTTCTTCCGTTGCTTCTGATCATTGCTTGCTCCTCAATATTTCGCGGCAGATTTTTCCCTGCCGCCCTTCCATGGAGAAACAAGCAATATTGATGCCAGACGGGATTTTCCGGGCAAAAAAATTCTTCGCTCTATCGTTCTCTATAGTTAATGTTACGGCCCCAAGTTTAAAATCGGCGCCGCCTCCACAGGGCACGGGAGACAGCTGAAAAAAACGCCGGAGCGCATCAAGCCCGCCGGAAGGCCGCACATTGTCGGCGTTCCCGGCGGGCTTGATGCGCTCGCGGTTGAAGGCCCGGCTGAAAACCGGCCGACGCCCGCTGGAGCAGATCGACTTTGAAATGCTCTAAACTTCGCTGATAATGGGCACCACCACCGGGTCGCGTTCCAGCACGCGGCGGAAGAAACGCCGCAGGGAGGAGCGGATGCCCTCCTGCATGCGGGTGAGCTGGCCGGGCCGGGCCGCCTCGATCTCATCCAGCACCAGGCATTTGGCGTCTTCCAGCAAATGGCTGTATTGCTGCTCGAAGACAAAGCCCTTGGAAATCATTTCCGGCCCGTGCAGCACGCTGCCCGTCTCCGAATCCACAACCAGCACCACGATGACCATGCCCTCATCGCCCAGAATGCGCCGCTCCTTGAGCACGGCGGAACCCACGTCGCCCACGCCCTTGCCGTCCACCAGGGTGCACTCCACGGGCACGCGGTCCTCCAGGCGGAAGGAATCCGGCAGAATGCTCAGGGGCTGGCCGTCCTCCAGCAGGATGATCTTTTCCGGGTCCACGCCGCAGCTTTCGGCCAGACGGCCGTGCTTGACCAGATGCTGGTATTCGCCGTGCACCGGCACAAAAAGCTCGGGCCGCACGGCCAGCAACATTTCGCGCAATTCCTCGCTGTGGGCATGGCCCGAGGCGTGGATGGCATGCACGCTCTCATAGAGCACTTCCGCGCCCAGGCGATACATTTCATTGATCAGGCGGGAAATGGCCTTGGCATTGCCCGGAATCATGCGCGAACTCATGACCACGGTGTCGCCCTCGCGGATGCAGAGCTGGCGGTGGCCGCCCAGCACCATGCGCGACAGGGCCGACAACGGCTCGCCCTGCGCGCCGGTGACCACCAGCACCAATTGCTCGTCCGGCAGATCCGGCACGCCGTTGTGGGCGTTGAAAAAGGAGGGCGGCAGCTTGGCGAAGCCCAGATCCCGCGCCATTTCAATATTGTTCGCCAGGGACTTGCCGCTGATGACCACCGTGCGCCCGCGCTCCCTGGCAAGGTCGAAGACTTCCTGGATGCGCTGGATATGGCTGGAAAAAAGCGTGATGACAATGCGGCCCTTGGCCGAATCAAAGACCTTGCCCAGAGAGTCCTTGACCTCCCGCTCGGTGAGAGAACGCCCCTCGCGCATGACGTTGGTGGAGTCCGAAAGCAGCAGGCGCGCGCCTTCCGGACCGGCGAACTCCCGGAAAAGACGCAAGTCCGTGCCCGAGCCGCCCAGGGGGTGGGGGTCGAGCTTGAAGTCGCCGCTGTGCACCACCCGGCCCACGGGGGTTTCCACGCCCAGGCCGAAACCTTCGGGGATGGAGTGACAGACCGGAAAGAAATGAAAGGTCAGGTCGCCCAGGGGTAGCGTGGTACCGGCGTCCACCGGGCAGAGCTCCACCCAGTCCAGGATTTCATGTTCGCGCAGCTTGTGCTCCACCAGGGCCAGGGTGAAGCGCGAGCCGTAAATGCGCGTGCCTTTGAGTTCCCGCACCAGCCAGGGCAGCGCGCCGATGTGGTCCTCATGCCCGTGGGTCAGCACGATGCCCAGCAGCTTGTCCTTGACGGCGCTCACCGCGCCGAAATGCGGAATGACCACGTCCACGCCCAGATGGGCGTCGTCCGGAAACATCAGCCCGCAGTCCACCATGACCACGCCGCCCTCTGTTTCCCAGAGCTGGCAGTTGAGGCCGATTTCGCCGAGTCCCCCCAGGGGGGTAATGGAAAGGTAAGGTTCGTTCATGCCTGCCGTCGTATGTTGATTTTCGTCATAACAATATCGTGCACTTACAGACGGAATGGCTTCCAGGAAGCCGTCCGCGTTCATTAAATATGCCGGAAAACGCTTCCGGCGCAAACAAGGACCGAGCTTTGTCGTCGGCGATGCGTACCGGAGCCCGCCGCAACAGGGCGCGCTCCACAGGAATCAGCGCTGCATCAGATCGGGATGAAATTCACCCATGGCCACGTAAATCTGGGCCAGGGCCGTGAGATAATCGGCCTTGGCGCTGGTCAGCGAAGCCTGGGCCGTGGTCAGTTTGGAAGAGGCGTCCAGCACGTCGAAGTTGGTGCCCACCTGCTCCTGGTAGCGGGCCAGGGCCACATTATAGGCTTCCGTGGCCTGCTCCACGCCCTTTTCCGCCACGGAAATACGCTTTTCCGCCTCATGCACGGCCAGCAGCTTGGATTTGATGTCGTAGCCCACCTGGAGCTTCAGGTCTTCCTCTTCGTAACGCATCTTGGTCACCAGCCAGCCCGCCTGCTTGTCGGCATAATAGGTGGTGCCCCACTGAAAGACATTCCAGGTGGCGCGGGCTCCCACCTCCCAGGTGGTGCCGCGCGAGCTCCGGTCGCCCGAGCGTTGCAGATCCGGGGTATTGCCGGTCTGATTGATGTTGTAATAGGCCTCTACCTGCGGGTAGTAATCGCTCTGGGCCACGCGCTGGTCCTTGCCCGCGATTTCCACGGACTTGGCCGCCATATACAGATCCGGCCGCTGGCGGTAGGCGGCTTCCAGACACTGTTCCAGCGAACGCCGGAAAGGCACATGGACCAGCTTGCCCGTATACGCGGCCCTGGCGGTGGCGGGCAGGCCCAGCAGGGTATTGAGCTTGGCGAGATAGGTGTCGCGGTTGTTTTCCACCTGGATCAGCTGGTTTTCCGCCTGGCTCACATTGACCTCGGCCTGGAGCACATCCAGGCGCGGGCGCAGGCCCACGTCATAGAAAGCCTTGGTAATGCGCAACTGGTCGCGCAGCCGGGCCAGGGAATCCCGCTCGCTGCGCACGTTTTCCTCGGCGCGCAGATAATCGAGAAAATAGGTCTGGACCTGTTCGGTCATGTCCAACTCGGCCTTGCGCAGGGAGGCCTTGTCGCTGTCGGACTGGAGGGCGGCTTTCTGATAGGTGGCCAACAGCCTGAACCCCTGAAAGACCGGCTGGGAAACTTCCACGGCCCAGGAATAGGTGCCCAGTTCCGGCGGGCGCGAACTGGCGGGCGAACTTTTCCTTTCCTGTTTGACCGCCGTGTAGCTCATGCCGAGTTTGGGACCAAAGGCCCCGCGCGCCGACTTGCGCCCCTCTTCCGAAGAGCGGCTCTGGGATTCCTGCGACCCCAGGCTGGGATTGAACTTCAAGGCCCGCTGCACGGCCTCGGGCATGCTGACGGCATCCGGCAGGCCCAGATGCGCGTCCTTGCCGTCCGGGGAACGCTGCCCCGTGTAGAGCGGCGCGGGTGGGGACTTCATGGCTCCGGCCCTGGACGCGGGCTGAGCCTCGGCCACGGGCGGATCGGCAAAAAAGAGGGCAACGCAGCCCAGCCACAGCCCGGCCAGCAGGCAGAGCGCGGGAGCGCGGCGGAAAAAGACGATTATGCGCATGACCCATAGCATACACGTACAGACGCGGCATTGGCAACACAGACTTTATCCCGGGCCAGGGCAATCGAATGAATAGGATGAACGTTGTATCCAAAGCGAAAGAGAAAAATACTCTTACGGCAGCCCTCCTGTAACTTTGCGGTTATTTTGCGAAATCCGCCTTTTCCGCGCGGGTGGCGTTATCGGCGCGTTTTTGATGCTCACATATCCGGAGATGAGGCATGCATTCAATTGCCCGGCAGACTGAACCCGCCCGGCGGTGACGTCCGCGCTCGGAACGGGCGGTGCGGCGCTTTCCGCCTTGACGGGGCCGTGAATTCGTCTTTAACTAGCTAACTATACGTCAGCAACAGGACAATAACCGTTATGGATGCAACCGCCGCGCGGTCCATTGATGCCGTCCGCCGTTTTTTCAGGGCCTATCTGCGGGAGAGAAACCCTGAAAAGACGGCGCACTGTCTTTGTGAGGATGTGCGTTGGATCGGCATCGGCGCATCCGGAACCATTGGGCAGGGTCTGGAGGCGTTCCGCGCGCTGCTGCGTGAGGAATTCCGGGCGATCCCCGGTCCACGGGATTATGAACTGCGTAATGCCCGCGCCTTTGTCTGCGGTGCGGACTGTGCCTGCGCGGGCGGCGAATTGCTGCTGTCCGGAACGTCGCCCGACGGCGAAGCCGCGCGCCTGGAAATGCGCTTTTCCGCCGTCTGCCGCTGCCTGGGAAAAGAATGCCGCATCTGCGGCATCCATATTTCCATGCCCGGCCAAGGACGGGGCGCGGACGGATTTTTTCCGGCCAGCCTCGGCGAAACCACCACCGCCGGGATGTCCTTCCGCTCCAAGGAACAGGCATTCGAGCTGCTCAAGAACAGCATTCCCGGCGGCCTTATCGGCGGCTTCATGGAGCCGGGCTTTCCTCTCTATTTCGTCAACGACAATCTGATCCGCCATCTGGGGTACGACTCTTACGAGGAATTCGCCGCTGATATACAGGGCATGGTCGGCAACGGCATCCACCCCGAGGACCGCGAGCACGTCAACCATGTGGTGTCGGAATCCCTGGCGGTTTCCGACCATTACGAAGTCGTCTACCGCATGCTCGCCAAGGGCGGCTCGTTCATCTGGGTGCTGGACCGGGGCGGCCTGACCACGGACCGGGGGCGCAAGGTCATTGTCAGCATCGTCATCGACATCACCCAGCAACGCCGGCTTCAGGAGCGGCTCCAACGGGGCATGGCCTCGCTGGAGCGCAAAAACGCCGAGCTCGGAGCTTTTTACCAGGTGGTGGTCAGCGGCATCGCCAAAATCCTGGACGACCCCGGCTATACCCTGCTCTACGCCAACGACCAGTTTTTCGACAATCTCGGCTACACGCGGGAGGAGATCCTCTCCCTCTTCAACAACGAGTCATTGCGCATCATGCACCCGGTCGACGCGGCGGCAACGGATAAAAGCATCCGCGAGCTCAAGGAGCAAGGGCGTTTTTCCGTCAAATGCCGCTTCGTCAAAAAAAACGGCGAGAGCGTGCGCATCCGTCTGGACGGCTGCCAGACCAGCGAAAGCCACGACGGCTACAACGTCATTTACTGCTTCTACACGGACATTGAGGAACAGGAGCGCCGCGACGCCGTCTACCAGCGCCAGCAGCACTTCATGTCCCTGATCAGTTCGAGCATCGCGGGTGGCTCCTTCATCGCCCGCGCCGAGGCCGGACGACCGCTGGCCTATGTCAGCGACAGCCTGCTCTCCCTGCTCGGCTACACCCGCAAGGAGTTTGAAAGTGCCTGCGGCGGCAGGCTGGCCGGCATCATCCACCCCGAGGACCGAGGGCGCGTCACGGCGGCCTGCGCGGACCCGCAGCGCGACTATTACGAAGAGGAATACCGGATCAGAAAAGCCGACGGCAATCTGATCTGGGCTCTGGAAAAAGGCCGCCTGGCCACGGACGAGGACGGCGAACAGATTTACATCTGCATTCTTCTGGACATCACCGACAGGAAACTCCGCCACGACGAGCTGGTGCAGCGCACCCGCCAGGACCCGCTCACCGGCCTGTACAATCACGACTACGCCCGGCAATACATCCAGACCTACCTTGACATCCACCAGCGCGGGCACGCCTCCGCCCTGCTGCTCTTCGACCTGGATAATTTCAAACGCGTCAACGACCGGCACGGCCACCTGGAAGGCGACGCCGCGCTGGCCCGCTTCGCGGAAATACTTAAAAAACAGTTTCGCAGCCGGGATTTCCTGGCCCGCACCGGCGGCGACGAATTCATCGCCTTTCTGCAGGACATTCCCTCCGAGCAGGAAGCCGGGGCCATGGCGGACGGCGTGGCACGGAGCATGCGCGACTCGCTCGGCAGGGAATACGCGGACTGTGGTCTTGCCCTCAGCGTCGGCATGGCCTTCGCCACCGAGCGGACCTCCTACAATCTGCTCTTTCACGCCGCCGACGAAGCCATGTACCGGATGAAAGGCAAGGGACGCGACGAACGGGCATTTGTTCTGGACCGGGCGGAACGGGAGTTCGAGCGTCATCTGCTCTTCAAGCACGCCTTCGGCATCATTCTGCGCATTGATCTCGACAGCGGGCAATACCACATCCGCTATGGCGCGCATGCGGTCAGCTCCCGGCTTCCCTCGGCAGGCCCCTATGAGCAAGTGCTGAGCGACGACCTGCTCCATCCGGTTCTGCCCGAAGACAAAACCATGCTGCGGGAAAAGCTGGGGCTGGCACAGCTCCGCGCGGCCTGCGCGCGCGGCGAGGAGGTCCTGTCCCGCGAATACCGCGTTCGCCGGACGTCCGGCGAAATCCTGTGGATAGAATCCCGCTTCCACTTCCTGCGCAACGAGGGCCTGAACCTGGCCTACAACGTCATTTCCGACATCACCGAAAGCAGAAGGCAGCGCGAGCAGGTCCGCATCGCGGAAATCTACACCTTCACCCTCCAGGATACCTCGGACGAAATTTACGAACTGGACATGGAACGCGGGCGTTATCAGACCATCCGCAGTTCGGGCGACGAGTTTCTGCCCCTGCCCCCGGAGGGGACGGTGGAGGAACTCCAGTGCGCCGCCCGCGACGGCATGATCCACCCCGACGACCGGGAACGCTTCGACCGCTTTCACTACCGCGCGCGGGAAGCCCGAAACGGCAAACTCAGTCGCGATGAATTCCGCTGTCTCTGGCGGGACGGCGCGTATCACTGGGTTTCCATCAGCGTCCTGCCCGTCAGCGCCTCCGGCAAGGTCTTCCTTGTCTGCGTCATGGGCATTGACGATCGTAAACGGCTGGAAAATTTTTCCAGCGAAAACGAGCAACTGCGGCAAAACAAATTGGAGGACGAACGCTACCGCATCATTGTGGAACAGAGTCGCGGCATTGTGCTGGATATCGACCTGGAGCGGGGCGTCCACTATGCGCCCGGCCTTGAAAAGCGGTTTGTCTGCGATCCCATTGCGGGGGAAAGCCCCATGAGCATGCTGCGCTCTCTGGAAATCCATCCGGACGACCGCCCCCTGCTGGACGCCTTCCACCAAACTCTGCGCAGCAGATCATCGGAAGCGGAAACAACGCTGCGCCTCAAGCGGCGGGACGGAGCCTTCCTCTGGTGCCGCATTGCCGTCACCGTCCGCCGCGACGATGAAGACCGCCCGACCCGCATCGTAGGCGTCATCACCGACGTGGACGCCAACATCCGTACCCTGCGCCAGCTCCGTTACCGGGCCGAGCATGACCCGGTCACGGGCTACAGCAACCTGCCCGGATTCAAGCTGGACGCCACGCGCCTGCTCGCCGCGCGCACCGGGCGCAAATACGCCCTGTGGCACTGTGACTTCCGTAATTTTAAATATATCAACGACATGTACGGCTATGACGTGGGCAACCGGCTGCTCAAATACTGGGCCGACCTGTTGGCCGCCAGCTTCAGCCCGGAGGAAACCTTCGCGCGCTCCTCGGCGGACAATTTCGTGCTGCTCTGCGCTTACCGGGATATCGCGGAAATGGAGACGCGCTTCTGGAACGCCGCGGAGCTGCTCGGGCATTTTGAAGAATTGGCCAGCAAACGCTTCCGCGTGGAACTGGTGGGCGGCTGTTACATGGTGGAAGATGACGACGCCCTCAGCCTCAACGATATGCTGGGCCGGGCCACCATGGCGCAAAAAAGCGTGAAACACCTTGGCGGCAGCCGTTATGCATTTTATTCCAAGGCCATGCGCGAAAAGGTCATTTATGAACAGGAAGTCGAAGCATCCATGGAAAAGGCCCTGCGCAACGGGGAATTCCACGCATGGCTGCAACCGCAGATCGACATCCACAACGGCGACAGCCTGATCGGCGCGGAGGTGCTGGCGCGCTGGCAGCGGCCGGGGCGGGGTTTCGTGCCGCCCTGCGACTTCATTCCTCTGTTCGAGCGCAACGGCTTCATTGTGGATCTGGACGCCTTCATGTTTGAACAGGCCTGCGCCTACCTTGCCTCGCGCCGTTCGCGCGGCCTGCCCCCGTTGCGCCTGTCCGTGAACGTCTCACGCATGAGCCTGGGGCAAAAAAACTTTCTTGAGCGCTACACCGCCGTGCGGGAGCGCTACGCCATCTCCCCGGGCATGCTGGAACTGGAGTGCACCGAAAGCCTTGCGGTCAAGGATTTTCCCCTGTTCCGCGAAGTCATGACCCGGCTGCCCGGTTGCGGCTTCCGCCGGGCCATGGACGACTTCGGCACGGGCTATTCCTCCCTGAACCTGCTGAAAAACATCGACCTCGACGTGCTCAAGCTGGACATGGAGTTCTTCCGCAACACCGAGGGAACGTCCCGTGAGCGCGCCGTGGTCGAAAGCGTGGTCCGCATGGCCCACGCCTTGGACTTGACCACTGTGGCCGAGGGCATCGAGCTGCCCGAGCAGGTGGACTTTCTGCGGGCTATCGGTTGCGACGCCGTGCAGGGCTATGTTTTCTCCCGCCCCGTTCCTCTGGACGACTTTGAGGAACAAGAAGGCCGTTTCGCCGCGCCGTAAACGAGCATTTCAATCAACGTTGGGATGCTCGTTTACGGCGGGCAAAACCCGCCGACCCGCATTTCGCAGTTGAGGATTTGCAGAGCGGTTGACGCATTTTACGCGTCAACCGCGCTAACTTATTCCCCTCGCTCACGCGCCGTGCCGCGCGGCTTTTTGCCATATTTTCCGGGCCGCTGGCGGCGCGGGCCGAAGTTCAGGGGCTTGCGCGGATGCGCGGCGCCCGTGCCGCTGTCGTCCACGGCGGCGCTCACCCGCGTCCCACAGATGAACACGCCGTGATTGAGCACCGCCAGCACATGCTCGGCCACTTCGTCGGCCACTTCCACCACACTGTATTGCTGCCGGATGCCGATGGCGCCGATGTCGCGGCTTGATATGCCGGATTCTCCGGCAATGGCGCCCACCAGCTCGCGTGGGGAAACCTTGTGCGTATGCCCCACACTGACCCGCAGCTTGGTCATGGGCGCGCTGTTTTTCCGTCCGCGGGGATTCGAGCTGTCCCCGCCCCGGGTGTCCCGCGAAGGCGCGCCGTCCGGGGCGGAACGCCGGGGCGGTTCGGCAAAAACATCGGGCTCGCGGGACGCGTCCTGATTGCCGAAATCCCGCTGCATCAGGAGCTTGAGCAAAGCGGCGGCCATCTCGCGGCCGGTGACCCCGCCTTCCGGAAAACGCTCGGCCAGAAAATCTTCCACCAGCGCCAGCCAGCGTTCCGGCGTTCCGGCTTCAACAGTCTGACGCACTTCCTCCAGCAGCCGGGAGGTACGGATATTGTCCACGTCCCGCAGGGTCGGCAGGCGGCCCTGTTTGATGCGGGCCTTGGTGCAGCGGATGATGTCGCGCAGCTTATACTGTTCGCGCATGGTGACAAAAGTAAAGGCGCTGCCCACGCGGCCCGCCCGGCCGGTGCGCCCGACGCGGTGCACATATTTTTCCACGTCATGCGGCATATCGTAATTGATCACCGCATCCACATCATCCACGTCAATGCCGCGCGCCGCCACATCCGTGGCGACCAGAATCTCGAGGCCTTCCGTACGGAAGCGCTGCATCACCCGGTCCCGCTGGGCCTGGGCCAGATCACCGTGCAGACCGTCGGACTGGTAGCCCCGCTGCTGCAGGTGCGTGGTCACTTCATCAACGCCGCGCTTGGTGGAGCAGAACACCAGGGCCTTGCGGAATCCCTGCGAATCCAGGACCCGGCAGAGAGCGTCCATCTTCTGGTACGGCCGCACCTCGTAATAGGTCTGCTCAATGGCCGGAATGGTGAGCATTTTATGGGCAATGGTCAGCATTTCCGGCTCGCGCAGAAAGCGCTTGCTCAACTCCCGGATGGGCGGCGGCATGGTGGCTGAAAACAAAATCCGCTGGCAGCCGTCCGGAGTTCGCTCCAGGATGGCTTCAATATCCTCGCGAAAGCCCATGTCCAGCATCTCATCGGCCTCGTCCAAAACCACGACGTCCACTTCGTCCAGGCGCAGCGTGCCGCGCTGCAAATGGTCGATGATCCGGCCCGGCGTTCCCACCACGACCTGCGCGCCTTTGGCCAAAGCCCGGAACTGCCGTTCAATGAGCTGACCGCCGTACACGGGAAGAATCGTGACTCCTTTCTTCCGCGCAGCCAGCTTGCTCAGTTCCTCGGCCACCTGAATAGCCAGCTCGCGCGTGGGGCAAAGCACCAGGGCCTGAACGCCCTTTCCGGAAATGACTTTTTCCAGAATGGGCAGACCGAAAGCCGCTGTCTTGCCGGTGCCCGTCTGCGCCTGCCCGACCGCATCCCGCCCGGCCAGCAATGCCGGAACTGCCAATACCTGGATGGGAGAAGGCTCCTCAAAGCCCATATCCTTAACGGCGTCCAAAAGGTCTTGGGACAAACCCAGTTCTTCAAAAGATGCGGTCATACTTTTCCTGTGGATAAAAAATTCGTGTAATGAATAATCATAGCCCCATCCCGCCCGATGCACAATGAGCGCGAAAGCCCTGGCGCCTTTTGCACTTGCGGGCGATTCCGGAAACGGCGCCGCCCCCTACTCCACACTTGGAATATTTCCTTCCGGATTTGCAAATTTCGCATCTCAAACCGACCTCGTTCTAAAAATAATAATTAGTAATTACAGTATATTGATATAAATAATCAGCATGGCATGCGGATTGCTGTTCCAGGGCATCACAACCGTGGAGCAGGCTATGTTTCTTCTGTTATTCCTTGTGGCGGTCCTTGTCGGAGGACTCATCGGCACCGTGGGCGTGGGCGGCATTCTGCTGATTCCGGCCCTCAACGTCCTGGCCGGACTTTCAACGCACACGGCCATGGGCACGGCCCTGTTCAGCTTCATCTTCACCGGCCTGCTGGGCACCTGGCTGTTCTGGCGGCACGGCAGCATCGACTGGCGCATCACCATTCCCATCTGTCTGGGCGGCCTGCTCTGCGGCTATCCCGGCTCCCTTGCCAATGCGGCGGCTCCGGCCCGTCTGCTGGACCTGCTGCTCGGGGCCGTGATCATCTTCGCGGGCGTCTACGCCCTCTTCCCGGCCAGGGGCGGCCGTCTGGAATACCGGAGCGTGAACGGCGGGGGCGATCTCAAACAAAAGCTGTTCCTGCTGGCCATAGGCGGCGCGGTGGGCTTCGGTTCCGGCCTGACCGGCGTGGGCGGCCCGGTGCTTTCCGTGCCGCTCATGGTCATCATCGGCTTCTCACCCCTCACGGCCATCGCCACCAGCCAGGTCATCCAGATCACCGCCGCCCTGTCCGGCAGTGCGGGCAATCTGGCCCACGGCTTCATCGACACGGGCACAGCCCTCTGGGTCACGGCCGCCGAGCTGGTCGGCGTGATGGTCGGCGCGCGTCTGGCCCACAGCATTTCCCAGGCATCCCTCAAAAAAGTGGTTTCCGTGGTCTGTATTGTGGTGGGCGCGTTCATCGCCCTGCGCGCCCTTCAGCTCATTCCCGCATAACAACCGCATGAATGTGGTTGTTATGCGGCGGCAGCGTGGACACGTCCGCCCGCTGCCGCCGAAATGCTTCGCATTCCAACGCGACATCCCTGTCGCGGATTCCGGTTCAGGAAAAAATTTCAGGCACTTCTCTCTGAAACCGGAAAAACACCCGCAAACGGCACAGGAGGAACTTCCATGCCCATTCGTCTCAAGGAACGCCCCATTTTCATGATCGGCGCCGAACGTTCCGGCACCACCCTGGTTATGGCCCTGCTGGGTTGCCATTCGCGCATCGCCGTGCCCGAAGTGGTCTGGTACTACCCGCGCTTCTATCCCTATCTGCACACCTACGGCGATCTCTCGCAGGAAAAAAATTTCCGCGTCCTGGCCGAGGAAATGGTCTTCGGCCTGAAAACCCCCTTCTGGGGCATGCGCGTCAATCCCCGCACCATCGTGGACGAAGTGCTGGAACTGGCCCCGGAACGCAGCTTCGCCGGACTCTACGCGGGCATGCACATGCGCTTCGCCCAGTATGTGAGCAAGCCGCGCTGGGGTGAAAAGACCCCGCACAATCTCTATTTTGTGGGCCCCATGCACCATGACTTTCCGGACGCGCAGTTTATTTATATTACGCGCGACGGCCGCGACGCCTGCGTGGACTACATGGAATCCTCCTTCGGGCCCACCAACATCTACTGCGCGGCCCAATCCTGGAAACGCTGCTGGAATGCGGTCAGGGAATGGCGCGAGCCGCTGCGGGACAAGGGCCTCTGGCTGGACGTGAAGTACGAGGAACTGGTGCGCGAACCGCAACGGGTCATGTGCGACGTCTGCGAATTCCTGGGCGAGGATTTCGAAGACGGCATGTTCGATTTCTACAAGACCGATCTCTGCAGGGCGCGCGGCGCTTCGCGCGACCACGCCCCGCTGGGCAAGCCCATCAGCGACAAGTACGTGGGCATCCACAAAGACCTGCTCTCCCCGCGTGACCGGCGCATTTTCGCCGCCGTGGCCGGCAAGGAGCTGGAGGAAGCCGGCTACAAAAACGACGTGGAGCCGGAAATGCCTTCCGAGCGGATGATCGAGAAATATCTCGAATTCGACGGCCGCATCCGTGCCGCCACCCTGGATGGCTTTGAAGGCCATATCGTCTTTGAAAGCTACAACGACTGGCTCATCGACCAACGCGAAGAACGCCGCAAAAAAGGCGTCTGGAACCCGGCTGACGCGCCTGTGGTATTTCCCTTGGGAGATCCCGACGAGGAATACATCACGGGTCTGCGCGCCTCCGCCCGCTGGAAAAAACACTTTTCCATCAAGCGGCGCTATGTGGGCGACGTGGTGCTGTAGCGGCCACGCCATATCCGTGCGGACCGCACGGGAAAAACTCTCCCCGGCGGGCCGGACCCCGGCCCGCCGGAAAAGCCCCGGAGAAAGCTCATGTCCGACTCCCCTTCCGCGGCGCGCCGCGTTCTGCTTATCCTGAGCGGCCCGGCCCTCCTGCTGCTGGCCCTCTGTCTGCCCTGCTTCGGCCCGCTCAACGCCCGTTTCGGCTTCGGCATCCTGTTCTGGATGGTCTGGTGGTGGATCACCACGGCGGTCGATATCAAACTGACCTGTCTCGTGCCCATTTTCGTGGTCTGCGTCTACAGTTACATGCCGTTGGGCAAGGTGCTGGAAGCCTATGTGCACAAAGAAGCCGTGCTCATTTTCGGAGCCACGGCCATCACCTCCGCCTGGGTGCGCTGGGGCTTCGCCAAACGGCTGGCCCTGAACTTCCTGATGCGCGTCAGCGGCAACGTGCGCGCCCAGACCGCCGGTTGGTTCATCCTCTGCGGCGTCACCTCCTTTGTGGTGGGCAACACCACAGTGGCGGCCATGTTCGCGCCCGTGGCCGTGGCCTCGCTGATGTACGCGGGTTTCAGCACGAATGAAGAGCGCTGGAACTCCAAGGCCGCGTCCAACATCCTCATCGCCGTGGCCTGGGGCGCCAGCGTGGGCGGCATGGCCACGCCCCTGGGCGGCGGCCAGTCCGTAGTGACCTACGGACTGCTCAACAAGTATCTGGGCTACAACATCTATTTCATCGACTGGACCCTGCGCATGCTGCCTATTTCCATACTGGTGGTGCTCGGCGTGGGCGTCATGATGTACTTCATGAAAACGGACCGGGAAACCTTCGGCGGCAGCAAGGAATTTTACCGCCAGGAGCTGGCGAAGCTCGGCCCCATGAGCTATGAGGAAAAAGTCTCCTTCTACGGCTTTGCCCTGGCCATTGCGCTGGCCGTGCTCCAGCCGCTCTACGCCCCGTATGCCAAGGGACCGCAATGGGCCTGGCTCCAGCCCACCCAGCTGTTCTGCATCATTCCCCTGCTCCTGTTGTTCTGGCCCTCCCGCGCGGCCAAGGGCGAAAGCATTCTTTCCACCAGGACCTTGCGGGAACATTTTCCGATAACTATTCTCTTCATGTGGCCCGCGGCCGTGGCTCTGAGCAAAATTCTGGGCGCCACCGGGGCTTCCGCCGTGTTCGGCCAGTGGATCACGGCCTTTGTAGGCGTCAGCGACACCTTTTCCATCGTGGCCTGGAGCGTGGCGGCCAACGCCCTTTCCCAGGTCACCAGCGATACGGCGGCCGCCGGGGTCATGGTGCCGCTGGCCATAGAGGCCATGAATCACTGGCACGGCCTGCAATTCGGCGCGGTGCCCTGGGTCTGGATCACCGGCGCGGCCATCAGCTGGAGCTATGCCGTGGCCTCGGCCACCGGCGCGCAGGGCATTGTGGCCGGTTACGGAGCCAACCTGCGGACCATGTTCCTCTGGGGCCTTGTGGCGGCGGTGGTCTCCGTGGGCATAACCATCCTCTACTTCTGGCTGACCGTGGTGGTGATGGGCCTGGACTTCTACATTCTGCCGCCCGCGTAAGCCGTCCCCTTTCCCGCATGCCGGGCCTCTCACAGGGGGAGGCCCGCCCCTCCGTTACCGTGCCCGCCCGCAAGGCGGGCGCGGTTGACCTTTTCCGAGGGCGGCGGCCACAACCGGAACACCGCCCAAAGTTCCCGGCAACCTCCTCCACGGAATACAGCCATGCGCAATGACTCCTTTCACTTCGCCTTTGTCTCCAACTCCCTGCCCGTGGCCCAAACCGTGCGCGACTACGCCGCTGCGCGCCATCTGCACATGGAAATCCGCCTGGCGACCATGGAGGAAGCCCTGCCCGTGGCCCGCGCCCTGCTGGACGACGGCACGGACGTGATCCTGGGCGGCGGAGGCACCGGCAAACTGCTGCGCCGCCATTTGCGCCGTCCGGTGGTGACCATCGCCCGCAGCCATCTGGACATCCTCGAGGCCTTGATCTGTGCACGCGAACAGACGCAGCATATCGCCTGCACCTGCTATGGCGCGATACCCCGCTGGCCCGCGCTGTTCGCCGAACTGCTGCACGTCCGCCTGCTGCCTGTGCCCTTCACCACCACTCAGGAATTGGTGGCCGGAATCAGCCAGGCCGTGGCTCAGGGCGTGGGTTGCGTGGTGGGCGGGGGCATCTGCGCTGAAATCGCCCAGGCCCAGGGCTGCCGGGGCGTGGTGGTCAAGCCGGGCGAGGAGGCTCTGGAACGGGCTCTGGACGAGGCCCTGAATATCGCCCGCTCCCAACAACAGGACCGGGAACAGACGGCCTGGCTGCGCGGCGTGCTGGAATCCCTGCACGAAGGCATTGTGGGGGTGGACACCGAGGGCCGTACAGCCACCAGCAACCGTGCCGCTGAAGCTCTGCTGGAAGGGATGTCCGCTCCGGTTGTCGACGGCACCGGCCTGCCGGAGAGCCTGGGCATCGCCAAAGCCCTGAAAACCGGCCGGGGCGAAGAGGGCATCATCCGCCGCGTCAACGGCCGGGAGCTGGTCATCAATACCCGCCCGGTACTGGTGGACGGCAAACTGCGCGGCGCGCTGGCGGCCTTTGCTCCGGCCGCGCGTCTGCGCGACCTGACCCGTAAACTCAAAAACCGCGGTCAGCGAGGCTTCACGGCCCGCCATAGTCTGGACAGCCTGTTGGGGGCAAGTCCGAGCATGCACGCCTTGCGGCTTCAGGCCGCGCGTTTCGCCGATGCGGACGCGGCCCTGCACATCCATGGCGAAAGCGGCACCGGCAAGGAGCTGTTGGCGCATGCCCTGCACCAGGCCGGACCACGCAAAAACGGCCCCTTTGTGGCCCTGAACTGCGGCGCGCTGCCCGAAACCCTGCTGGAAAGCGAACTCTTCGGCTATGACGAGGGCGCGTTCACCGGCGCGCGGCGCGGCGGCAAGGAAGGCTTGTTTGAAATGGCCCAGGACGGCACCATCTTTCTGGACGAGATCGCGGACATCAGCCCGGCCGTGCAGATCCGTCTGTTGCGCGTGCTGGAAACCGGCGAAATCTTCCGCCTGGGCGGCGACAGGCCCATTGCCGTCAATGCCCGCGTCATCAGCTCGTCCTGGAAAGACCTGGTGGAGGAGGTGCGGGCCGGACGCTTCCGGGCGGATCTCTACTACCGTCTCTCCCTGCTGCGCCTGCAAACGCCGCCCCTGCGCGAGCGGCCGGAAGACATCCCCGCGCTGGCCCGGCATATGCTGGACAGACTGGCCATGGCGCGCAAAAAACTCTCGCAACGCGCCCTGCGCCTGCTGGAGGGTTACTCCTGGCCCGGCAACGTGCGCGAGCTGGACGCCCTGCTGCGCCGCTACTGCCTGCTTTCAGACGCCGACGCCTGCGACGAAGCCCTGTTGGAAAAGCTGCTCGACGACCTGCGCGTCACCCAAGGACGCCTGGCCCCCTCCGTCCCGCCTTCCGGATCTGCCGGGGCAACAGCAGGCCTCCCAGCCCCGACGGGCGGCACGCACGGACAGGGGGGCCTCAAAGAACGCCTGGAAAACCTGGAGCAGGAAATCATCCGCGCCGAACTGGAAAAATGCGCGCACAATCGCGGCCGCGCCGCCAAAAATCTGGGCATCAGCGCCAATACCCTCTGGCGCAAAATGAAAGGCGGCCCGCGCTAGTGCCACTTGGCGCCCCCCCGTGCGTGTTTCCGTTCGGGAATGAAAACGCGCCCGGGTTCTAAAAAAAATCTTGAAAAAAGAGCTCTCTCGTTGCATTGTTCGCCTCGAAGCCCAGTCGCGGGCTCCGGCGCTTCCGCCCCTTTGCGGTGGACGTTTTTTTGCGTCCGCCGCTCCGTCCCGCGTGCGGCTTTGATCGTGCATTGTTACGGAGAACCACATGGAATTCAGCTTTTTTTCGATGATCGCCCAGGCAAGCCTGATAGCCAAGGCCGTGCTGGCGCTTCTGGTGCTCATGTCCATCGGCAGTTGGGGGATGATGATCCAGAAGTTCATCGCGCTCAACGCCGCCAGCCGTAAGGCCCTGAGCGGCGCCGAGCGCTTCGACAAGGCGGCCAGCCTGCGCGAGGCGGTGCAGTCTCTGGGTTCCGACCCGGCCTCGCCGCTCTATTACATCGCCCATCAGGGCGTGCTGGAGTTCAACCGCTCCAAGGAGCTGGGCAATTCCAGCGAAGTGGTGGTGGACAATGTGCGCCGCGCCCTGCGCCAGGGCGTGGCCAGCGAACTGGCCCGCCTGCAGCGTTCACTCTCACTTCTGGCGACCACGGCCAACACCGCGCCCTTTATCGGCCTGTTCGGCACAGTCTGGGGCATCATGAATTCGTTCCATTCCATCGGCATGCTCAAATCCGCCTCCCTGGCCACGGTGGCGCCGGGCATTTCCGAGGCCCTGGTGGCCACGGCCATCGGCCTGGGCGTGGCCGTGCCCGCCACAGTGGGCTTCAACATCTTCATGGGCAAACTCTCCCAGGTGGACACCCTGCTGGTCAATTTCGCGGGCTTCTTCCTGAACCGCGTCCAGCGCGAGCTCAACGCCCACCGCCCCGTGCAGCGCGCGGGCGCCACGGAGCTGTAGTCATGGGCGCGAGCCTCGGCAACAGCAAATTCGTCTCGGAGATCAACGTCACGCCCTTTGTGGACGTGATGCTGGTGCTCCTGATCATCTTCATGGTCGCCACGCCCATGATGAGCCAGGGCCTGGACGTGGATCTGCCCCAGACCAAACAGGTGGAAGTCCTTCCCACCGAGGCGGACCACATGGTCCTCACCGTGCGGCGTGACGGCAAGATCTTTCTGGACGAATACGGCGTGGACAACATGGAAGACCTGGAGGACTACCTCCAGCGCCTGGTCAAGGAAAAGAACAAGAGCCTCTTTTTGCAGGCCGACAAGGAAGTGCCCTACGGCATCGTGGTGGAAGTCATGGGGCATATCAAGGCCGTGGGCATTGAAAAGCTGGGCGTGATGGCCGAACAGCCCGAGGGCGCGGCCCCCGGCGGCGCGAAACCCGCTGCCGCCGGAACCCGGAAGTAGGTTCGCATGCGCCTGGCCTCCTACGTTCTTTCCTTCTGCCTGCATCTGGCGGCCTTTCTGCTGATCTGGTTCTGGCCCAGCCATCCGCCGGTGCGGCTGGACACGCCGCCGGTGATGATCAGCCTGGTGGAAGGCGCGCCCGGCGGCAACCGGACGCCCTCGCCCATTCTGGGACATATGGGCGAACCGGGGGACGGCCCCCAGGCCCCCACCCCGCCCGCGCCCAAGAATGAAATCGCCGCGCCCGCGCGGGAAGAGGTCAAGGAACCCGCGCCCGTGCCCGCGCCGCCCAAGGAGGCCGCGCCGGTCAAACGGCCCGAGCCCGTGAAGGAGCCTCCCAAGCCGATACCGGCCAAGGAAGAGGCCACCCCGGTAGCCCAGAAAAAGAAAGACCTGCCCAAGAAGGAAGAAGCGCCCAGGGAAGAACCCAAGAAGCAGGAAAAAAGGGAAGAGCCCAAGAAGGCCGACAAGCCTAAAAAAGACGAAAAGTCCAAGAAAGACGGCAAAGCCAGGGAAGATCCCATTGCCGCCGCCTTGCAGAAGGCCCGCAAGGCCAGTTCCCGCGCCGACTCGGGCGACCGGGGCAACGCCATTGAGCAGGCCCTGGCCCAGGCCCAGCGCAAGGCCGGGGGCAATCGCGGTGGCGGCGGCGGCGAAGGCGACGGCCCCGGCGGGGGCGGTCTGGGCGATGTCTATATGGGCCAGGTCATGTTGGCCGTGCGTCCCAACTGGGGTTTCGCCTCGGCCGGGAGGGTCAATCTGAGCTGCGTGGTCCGGGTCAAGGTGGACATGCAGGGCAAAGTGCTCCAGGCTGAAATCAGCCAGAGTTCAGGTAATTCGCAGTTTGACGCCTCGGCGCGCAACGCCGTAAAACGCACGGACAGCGACGGGCCGTTCCCGCCGCCCCCTTCGGCCGAATACACGGACCTGGACCTGGTATTCACCTCTGACGAACTCATGGGGCGCTAACCTGAGGAGAACGACGCTTATGCCATCCATCTTGCGCACGGGCCTTGCGGTCCTGCTCACACCCCTGCTTTTCACGGCGGTTCCGGCTGCCGGGGCAAGTCTGGCGGCGGCGGATCAGAACGGCGGCTACTCCGGCAAGGTGCTGGACAAGGTCATCACGGTCTGGGCGCCGCCTCCGGCGCTCAAGGGCGAGTTTGAAGTCAGGCTGAAAGTTTCTCTGGACGGCCAGGGCAAGGTACTGAACTGCGCGCCCACCAAGGCCTCGGGCATGGAAGCTCTGGACAGCTCCGCCTGCGGCGCTGTGCGCCAGGCGGCTCCGTTCGGCACGCCGCCCTACGGCATGCCCCTGGACGTGCACCTGGCCTTCTGGACCGGCATGCCCAAGGGCAAGGCCAAAACCGAAACCCTTTCCAATGAAGAGGCTATGCGGGCCGAAGTTCTCGCCCGCGACAAGGCCGAGCGGCTCATGGGCCAGCAACGGGCCAGCTCCGTCGAGGAGCGCGCCCGTGAACGTGCCGAGGCCATTGCCAAAAGCGCGGGTCGGCCCCTGCCCGAGGTCGCGCCCGCGCCCGTGG
>ERZ857998.265-NODE-265-length-77607-cov-6.282701_pt1 | contig 77607 bp, 78 predicted proteins | sample MGYA00519954_ERZ857998 | MGnify/ENA primary metagenome ERZ857998 (study PRJEB31778, sample SAMEA3449424) | human gut metagenome | biome: human gut; feature: human-associated habitat; material: faeces | place: United Kingdom | collected 2010/2012 ...
TCCGGGCCGACGTGACGGACGCCGCCGCCGTGAAAGCCCTGCTGGACGGGGTGGTGAAGGAGTTCGGCCGCATCGACATCCTGGTCAACAACGCCGGCATCACCCGGGACGATCTGGTGATGCGAATGAAGGAGGAGGACTTCGACGCCGTCCTCGCCACCAATTTGAAGGGGGCCTTTCTGTGCTGTAAGACGGCGGCCCGGACCATGATAAAGCAGCGCTTCGGCCGTGTCGTCAACGTCAGCTCAGTGGTGGGCCTGCGGGGCAACGCGGGGCAGTCCAACTACGCCGCCAGCAAGGCGGGACTCATCGGCCTGACCAAGTCCCTGGCCAAGGAGCTGGCCACCCGGGGCGTCACCGTCAACGCGGTGGCTCCCGGCTTCATCGACACCGATATGACCGCCGTCCTGCCCGAGACCGCCCGCACCGCCCTGCTGGACACCATCCCCATGAAGCGGCTGGGCACAGGGGCGGATGTGGCCGCCGCCGTGGCCTTTTTTGCCTCGGAGGAGGCGGGCTATCTCACCGGCCAGGTTCTCTGCGTGGATGGGGGCATGGCCGTATGAAGGAGGTTGGTTCGATGGAAAAACGACGGGTCGTCATCACCGGACTGGGGTGTGTCACCCCGCTGGGCCACACCGTGGCCGAGACCTGGCAGGCGGTGAAGGACGGGGTGTGCGGCATCGGCCCCATCACCCAGTATGACGCGGAAAACCAGAAGGTCAAGCTGTGCGCCGAGGTAAAGGATTTCGACCCCACGGCCTGGATGGACCGGCGGGAGGCCAAGCATATGGCCCGCTTTGCCCAGCTTGCGGTGGCGTCGGCCCAGCAGGCCGTAGCGGACGGCGGGCTGGACATGGAGCGGGAGGACCCCCTGCGCTGCGGCGTCATCGTCTCCAGCGGCATCGGCGGGCTGTCCATCACGGTGGAGGAGCTGGTGAAGGGCCAGACCAAGGGCTTCGACCGAATCTCTCCCTTTTATATCCCCATGACCATCTGCAACATGGCCGCCGGGCTCATCGCCATCCGGCACGGCTTTCAGGGCATGTGTACCTGCCCGGTCACCGCCTGCGCCGGGGGCACCAACGCGGTGGGCGACGCCTTCCGGCAAATCCGGGACGGCTACGCCGACGTGATGCTCTGTGGCGGGGCCGAGAGCGTGGTCACCCCCCTGGCCGTCGGCGGCTTTACCTCCATGAAGGCCCTGCACACTGGGGACGACCCGGCCCGGGCCTCCATCCCCTTTGACAGGGAGCGCAGCGGCTTTGTTTTGGGAGAGGGGGCCGGCATTCTGCTTCTGGAGGAGTATGACCACGCCAAGGCCCGGGGGGCCCGGATCCATGCCGAGGTGGTGGGCTACGGCGCTACCTGCGACGCCTACCACATGACCGCCCCGGCCCCCGACGGCTCCGGCGGGGCGTCGGCCATGGCCCTGGCGTTGGCCGACGGAGGAATCCGGCCGGAGGAAGTGGATTACATCAACGCCCACGGCACCTCTACCCCCCTGAACGACAAGGGGGAGACCGCGGCGGTGAAGGCGGTGTTCGGGGACTGGGCCTATCGGCTGGCTATGAGCTCGACCAAGTCCATGACCGGCCATATGCTGGGGGCCGCCGGGGCGGTGGAGGCCATTTTCTCCGCGCTGGCCCTGGTGGACGGCTATCTCCCGGCCACCATCCACTACCGGGAGCCCGACCCGGAGTGCGACCTGGACGTGGTGCCCAACACGGGCCGGAACGCCGACCTGCGCTGCGTCCTGTCCAACTCCCTGGGCTTCGGCGGCCACAACGCCAGCCTGCTGTTTCAGAGATGGGAGGGACGGTAGATGGAGCTGGATTCCAATCAGATCGCCGCGCTGCTGCCCCACCGCTACCCCTTCGCCCTGGTGGACCGGATCACGGACTACGAGCCCGGAGCGTGGGCCAGGGGAATCAAGTGCGTGTCGGTGAACGAACCGTTCTTCTGCGGCCATTTTCCCCAGAAGCACGTGATGCCGGGCGTGCTCATCCTGGAGGCCCTGGCCCAGGTGGGGGCGGTGGCGGCCCTGTCCCTGCCGGAGAACAGGGGCAAGCTGGCCATTTTCGGCGGCATTAAAAACGCCCGGTTCAAGCGCCGGGTGGCGCCCGGCGACGTGCTGGAGCTGGAGTGCGCGATGGTGAAGCGGAAGGGCCCGGTGGGCATCGGCGCGGCCAGGGCCACGGTGGACGGCCAGGTGGCCGCGGTGGCGGAGCTGACCTTTGTACTGACCGACCAGTGAGACTTGCCGTTCTCCCCGCCGTCTGATACAATAAGAAAAACGCACAGGATCATCGACGTGGAGGCGGGACGCATGCTGGAGCAGAAATTCGCGGAGGTCTATACCAAATTCAAGCTGCACTTCTATCTGGAGACGTTTGAGCGCTTCCAGAGGCGGGAGGCCAGCCTGACCACGGTGGAGACCTTTGCCATGGAGACCATCCAGGCGCTGGGGGAACCTACGGTAAACGAGTTTGCCTCCTTTATGAAGATCTCCTCGCCCAACGCAGCCTATAAGGTAAACAGCCTAATCAAAAAGGGCTATGTGGTGAAGGTGCGCTCGGAGAGTGACAAGCGGGAGTACCATCTGCGGCCCACCCAGAAGTATTTGGACTACTATAACATCAGCAACGACTACATCCAGACGGTGATGGGCCGGGTGGTCCGGCGGTTTTCCCCGGCCGAGTGCGCCCAGCTCGAGGAGATATTGACTGTCCTGAGTCGGGAGCTGATGCCAGAGGTGCAGCTTCCCGGCGCTCCGGCGGACCGGGAATGAGCCTGTATACGGCGCCCGCCCCAGTGGAAAGCGGAACGCGGCCCCCGCGTGGGCCGCGTTTTTGCATACCTGCCCGGCGGGAATAGGGTGGACAAAGCCCCTGCCGGCGGTGTATAGTAATAGAATCGAAAGGAAGCGGGAACGATGTGGGTTCTTTATGCGTTTGGTTCTGCCCTCTTCGCCGGCATCACGGCGGTACTGGCCAAGATCGGCATCAAGGGAGTCAACTCCCACCTGGCCACCGCCCTGCGCACCGTGGTGGTGGCGGTGTTTGCCTGGCTGATGGTGCTCATCGTGGGCTCCGGCGGCACCATAGGAGACATCCGGGCCGGGAGCTGTCTCTTCCTGGTCCTCTCCGGCCTGGCCACCGGGGCAAGCTGGATCTGTTATTTCCGGGCCCTCCAGCTCGGCAGCGTGAACCAGGTGGCGCCCATCGACAAGTCCAGCACCGTGCTCACCATGCTTCTGGCCTTTCTGCTGCTGCGGGAGCGTATCTCCCTCAACATGCTGCTGGGAATGGGCCTCATCCTGGGCGGCACCCTGCTGATGCTCCAGCGGCAGGAGAGCGCCAAGGCAGAGCCGGAGGGGAAGGGCTGGCTCGTCTGGGCGGTGCTCTCCGCCGTGTTTGCCAGCCTCACCGCCATTTTGGGAAAGGTGGGCATCCAGGGAGTGGAGTCCAACCTGGGTACCGCCATCCGGACCCTGGTGGTGCTGGCTATGGCCTGGGGGATCGTCTTTGCACAGGGCCTCCAGCGGCAGATCCCCGCCATTGACGCCAGAAGCTGGATCTTTTTGGCCCTGTCCGGCCTGGCCACGGGACTGTCCTGGATGCTCTATTACCGGGCCCTCCAGGATGGACTGGCCAGCGTGGTGGTCCCCATCGACAAGCTGAGCATCCTGGTCACGGTGGCCTTTTCCGCTCTGCTGCTGAAGGAGCGCCTCAGCCGCCGGGCAGGCGTGGGGCTGGCTCTGCTCACCGCCGGGACCCTACTTCTGCTGGTGAAATTTTAGGAGGAATCCCATGAGACGATTGCTGGCGGCCCTGTGCGCCGCGCTGCTGCTGGCGCTGACCGCCTGCACACCCCGGAGCCAGACGCCGGAGCGCCACGAGCTCACCTATCTGGACGTCTTTGACACGGTCACCACCCTGGTGGCCTACGGCGGGACCGGGGAGGACTTCAGCGCGGAGGCCGGACGCATTCACGCCGAGCTGTTGGACTATCACCGGCTCTACGACATCTACAACGACTACCCCGGCCTCAACAACCTCAAGACGGTGAACGACCGGGCGGGAGAGGCCCCGGTGGAGGTGGACCGGCGGATCATCGACCTGCTGCTGGAGGCCCGGGAGATGTACGGCGTCACCGGCGGCAAGGTCAACGTGGCCTTCGGCAGCGTGCTGTCCATCTGGCACGACTACCGGGAGGCGGGCATTCTGGACCCGGAGCGGGCCGCGCTGCCTCCCATGGAGGCGCTGCGGGCGGCCGCGGAGCACACGGACCCGGAAGCTGTGGTCATCGACGAGGAGCGCTCCACCGTCTATCTGGCCGACCCGGCCATGAGCCTGGACGTGGGGGCCATCGCCAAGGGCTATGCCGCCCAGCGGGTCTGCGACAGCGCCCGGGCGCGGGGGGTAGAATCCCTGCTCCTCAGCGTGGGGGGCAACGTGTGCGCCATCGGCAGCCGCCTGGGGGCGGACGATCCCTGGCCGGTGGGGGTGGAGAACCCCTTCCCGGGGGAGGGCGGCTACCTCCACACTCTGCGCATCGCCGGCCAGAACCTGGTGACCAGCGGCAGCTACCAGCGCTATTACACCGTGGACGGCAGAGACTACCACCATATTATTGACCCGGACACCCTGATGCCGGCAGACTATTTTGTCTCCGTCACAGTACTGGCGGACGACTCGGGGAAGGCGGATGCGCTGTCCACCGCCCTGTTCAACCTGCCCTATGAGGCGGGAAAGGAGCTGGCGGAATCCCTGGATGGGGTGGAGGCTTTCTGGGTGGAGCCGGACGGAACCGAACACTGTACCGACGGCTTCCAGGCCGTGATGGACGACCAGACCTGAGTGGAGGGAACGAGAGATGCGCATTTTAGTCATCGACGGGCAGGGCGGCGGCATCGGAAGCCGTCTGGTGGCCCTGCTCAAGCCCCGGCTCCTGCCGGGGTGGGAGCTGCTGGCGGCGGGCACCAACGTACTGGCCACCAACGCTATGCTCAAAGCGGGGGCTGGCCGTGGCGCCACCGGAGAGAACGCCATCGCCGTCAATGCGGTCCGGGCGGACATCATTCTGGGCCCCATCGGCGTGATCCTGGCCAACGGTCTCATGGGCGAGGTGCCGCCGGCGGTGGCCTCCGCCGTGTCCGGGGCGGAGGGGGTCAAGATTCTGATCCCCTCCAACGCCTGCGGAACCCGGATTGCCGGGACCGAGGAGATGAAGCTGGAGGAATACCTGCGGCGGGCCGTGGAGTTGGCCGCGGCGGAGATGGAGAAAAAGAGCTCATAAAGGATACGGGGCCGTCCCACTGGGACGGCCCCGTGTGTTTATAAGGTGATCCAATACCGCCTCAACCCGTCCTTTCGCGTCATCTGGCCCAGCCGCGGCTGCGGTCCACGGCCCTGTGCCAGTCGGACAGCAGTGTTTCCCGCCGCTGAGGGGCCATATCCGGATCGAAGGTCACATCGCACTTCCAGAGCCCCTCGATCTCCTCCTGGTCCTTCCACACCCCCACAGCCAGCCCGGCCAGATAGGCCGCGCCCAGAGCGGTGGTCTCCCGGACCACTGGACGCCGGACCTGCCGGTCCAGGATATCGGCTTGGAACTGCAGCAGAAAGCCGTCCCGGCTGGCCCCGCCGTCGGCCCGGAGCTGGTCCAGCGGAATGCCGGTGTCCTTCTCCATGGCGGTGGCCAGGTCACAGACCTGATAGGCGATGGACTCCTGAGCCGCCCGGATGATGTGCTCCCGCCGGGTGCCCCGGGTCAGGCCCACGATGCAGCCTCGGGCGTACATGTCCCAGTAGGGGGCTCCCAGGCCGGTGAAGGCGGGCACCAGATACACGCCCCCGGTATCGGGGACCTTTTGCGCGTAATATTCCGCGTCCCGGCTCTCGGTGAGAAAGCGCATCTCATCCCTGACCCACTGGATGACCGCGCCTCCCACAAAGACCGAGCCCTCCAGGGCATACTGCACCTTCCCGCCCAGGCCCACGGCGATGGTGGTGATGAGGCCGTTCTGACTGACACAGGGGATGGCGCCGGTGTTCATCAGCAGGAAGCAGCCGGTGCCGTAGGTATTCTTGGCCTGGCCGGGGCGGAAGCAGGTCTGCCCGAAGAGGGCGGCCTGCTGGTCGCCGGCGATGCCGGCGATGGGCACCTGCGCCCCGGCAAATTCAGCGTAGCCATACACCGCGCTGGAATCCCGCACCTCCGGCAAGATGGCCCGGGGGATGTCCAGGGCGGCGAGCAGGGTGTCGTCCCAGCACAGCTTATGGATGTCGTAGAGCATGGTGCGGGAGGCATTGGTGTAGTCGGTGACGTGGACGGCCCCGCCGGTCAGCTTCCACAGCAGCCAGGTGTCCACCGTGCCGAAGAGGATCTCTCCGCGGCGGGCCCGCTCCTGCGCGCCCTCCACATGATCCAGCATCCATCGGATCTTGGTGGCGGAGAAATAGGCATCGGGCACCAGGCCGGTGGTCTGCCTGATGTGATCCCCGAGACCGTCGGCGAGCAGTCTGTCCACGATGGGGGCGGTGCGGCGGCACTGCCACACGATGGCGTTGCAGATGGGCCGCCCGGTGTCCTTTTCCCACAGGATGGTGGTCTCCCGCTGATTGGTGATGCCGATGGCGGCGATTTGGGCGGGGGTGACCCCTGTCTGGGCGATGACCTCCATCATCACGCCGTACTGGGAGGACCAGATCTCCATGGGGTCGTGCTCCACCCAGCCTTCCTGAGGATAGAACTGGGTAAATTCCTTTTGGGCCACGCCCACGATGTTCTGCTCCCGGTCAAAGAGAATGGCCCGGGAGCTGGTGGTGCCTTGGTCCAGGGCCAGCAGATAGGCGCCCATACCGGCCGCCTCCTTTCCTTGTCTGGTGGATTACAGCTCTGTGCTCTCCCCGTGCTCCAGCAGCAGCCGGCCCGGGCCATCGAAGCCCTCGGCCAGAGCGCGGTTGTAGTGATAGCTGGGGTCGGTGTGGATGGGCACGGAGTGCCGGGCGGCCACGGTCCAGGCGCAGCGGCTGGCCTCGGCGGCGTCCATGTTGTAAATACCGTCGATGGGCAGCAGGGCCCAGTCCAGGCGTCGGCCGGCCAGGCCGGCCATGGCGTCCACCCAGGAGGTGTCCCCGGCGTGGTAGAGGGTCCTGCCGTCGGCGGTGAGGAGATAGCCCACGCAGGCGTCCATGGGGTGGTTCCGGTTCCCGGCGGGGACAGCCTCCACCCGCACGTCCCCCACCTGGAAGGTGCGGTAGACGCCGCCGGTGAGGGCCCGGCCGGCCCGGATGACCCGGCAGCCGGCTTTCTGGGTGACCCGGGAGAGGTCGTTGTGGTCGCCGTGCTCGTGGGTGATGAGCACCAGATCGGCGGGCAGGTCGTAGCCTGCCCCAACGGCAGGGTCAAGGTAGATTACCATGCCGGACCGGGTGACGACGCGGCAACTGGCGTGCCCCTGAAAGAGCAGAACAGCCATAGAGGATGCCTCCTTTTTCTCCTTATAGGCGTTTTTTGCGCAGGGCGAAGGTGCAGGCGAAAAACAGGGCCAGGTACAGCGTGATGGAAGCGCCGGCGGAGGAACCGATGTAGTAGGAGGTCATCAGTCCGGCCACGCCTGCGATCACAGCCGAGAGAATGGAGAACAGATGGTACTCCTTCATGTTCCGGGCCACGTTGCGGGCGGCGGCGCCGGGGAGTACCAGCAGGGAGTTGATGACCAGCAGTCCCACCCAGGTCATGGATACGGTGACCACCACGGCAATGGCGGCGGAGAAGAGGGCCTCCTGCCAGAATACCCGGATGCCGCGGCTGTCGGCCAGAGCGGGGTGGACCGAGGCGAGCAGGAGCTGGTTGAAGGACAGAGCCCACAGCAGAACCAGGACCAGCAGGATGAGGGCCAGCAGGCCAATTTTGGCGGGCTCCACGCTGAGGATATCGCCGATGAGCAGGGCGTTGTACTTGGTGAAGCTGCCGCCGCCCAGGGTGGCGATGAAGATGCCCAGGGCCACGGCGGTAGAGGAGAAGACGCCGATGACGGTGTCGCTGGCCAGGGCGGTCCGCCGCCGGACAAAGGTGAACAGCAGGGCAAAGACCACCGCGAACAGCACGGCAAACCACATGGGATCGGCGCCGGCAAAGAGCTTCACCGACGCGCCCAGCAGAGTGCCGATGGCGATGCCGGTAAAGGCGGAGTGGCCCAGCGCGTCGGAGAAGAAGGACATGCGGCTTTCCACCACCATGGTGGACAGCAGGCCGAACAGGGGGGAGATGACCAGCACCGCCAGCAGGGCGTTCTTCATAAAGAACATGCTTCCGGGCTGGGCCCAGTCGAAGGGCAGCAGGTCCACCAGGGAGTACCACAGCGCCATATCAGCCCCGCCCCCTTCCCAGCGAGAGGTGGAAGACCTCCTGGAATTCCGGGGAGGAGAGGACCTCCGCCGGCGTGCCCGCCTTCAGCACTCCGCTCTGGAGCAGGATGACCTTGTCGGCATATTCCTCCAGGGTGGCAAAGTCGTGGGTGGACAGGAGGATGGACAGGTCGTAAGACCGCCGCACCTCGTCCAGCATGTCCAGAAGCTGCTTTTCCCCCTCGATGTCCACACCGGACAGTGGCTCGTCCAAAATCAGAATGTGGGGCACCGGCTCCAGGGCCATCGCCAGCAGCACCCGCTGGAGCTCGCCACCGGACAGGGAGCCGATGCGCTTGTCGATGAGGCTTTCGGCGTGGACCCGCTCCAGGCAGGCCGCCACCCGGGCACGGACCTTTTTCGGCGCCGGCAGGAACACCGGCCAGGCGTCGATGGCGGAGACGAACAGGTCCAGCACGCTCACCGGGTCCCCCCGGTCAAAGGAGGGGGATTGGGGCACATAGCCGATGAGGGGCCGGGTCCGCCGCCCGCCCGCCTGCTGGAAGTCGATGGTCCCCGCGTGGGGGAGCTGGCCCAGAATGGTGCGGAAGAGGGTGGACTTGCCCGCTCCGTTGGGGCCGATGAGGGCGGTGATCTCCCCGCAGTGGAGGTGGAAGCTGACATGCTCCAGAACGGTCTGCTCCCCCAGCGAGACGGACAGGTCCGCCACCTTCAGGCAACAGGCCCCCGAGCAGCCGGAGCCGGCGTTTTCGTGCTTTTTGACGCTCATTGCAGAGCCTCCAGAATGGTGCCGAGATTGGCGTTCATAGCGTCGATATAGGGCTGGATGCCGTCGCCGTCGCCGCTCATGATCATGTCGAGCGTATCGACGGCGCAGCCAGTCTCCCGGGCGATGGCCCGGGCGGTGGCGTCGGAGCCGTTTTTCTCAGTGAAGATGGCGGGGATATGGTGCTCCTCCACCAGAGAGACGATTTCCCGGATCTCGGCGGCGGACGCCTCGGAGCCCTCCTCCTCTTCGATGGCCTTGAGCAGCTCCAGACCAAACGCCTGGGCAAAGTACTGGAACCCGTCGTGGAAGGTGATGAGACCCGGAAGGGCGGCCAGCGCATCCCCGTCCGGCTGGATGCCGCTCTGAATCTCCTTTACGGCGGTACCGCTGTTGGAGCGATAGGGATCCAGATGGCTTGGATCGACAACGGCCAGCGCCTCTGCGATCGTTTGAAGCATCCGTTCCGCATTCCCGGGGGCCATCCAGATGTGGGGGTCATAGTGCTCCCCTTCCTCCTCGCCGGCCCCGTGGTCATGCTCTTCGTGACCCTCGTAGGGAAGCAGTTCAAGACCCTGGGCGCAGTCGATGACTGAGGCGGCGGATTGGGACAGGGCGTTGGACATGAAGTCCTCCAGCCCTACGCCATTCATGACGATGACGTCGGCGGCCTCGATGGCCTTCATATCGTTGACGGTGAGGGTGTAGTCGTGGAGGCAGGAAATCTGCCCCTGAACCAGCAGGTCCACCTGTACCCCATCCACCCCCTCGGTGACGGCGGTGGTAAACAGATAGACGGGGTAGGTGGTGCACAGGACCCGCAGAGCGCCGCCCTCCGTGGGGGCGGGGGAGGCCGGTTGCCCCCCGCCGCAGGCGGTGAGCAGGAGCAGCGCGGCCAGGAGAATGGAAGACAGAGATTTTTTCAAGCGAACACCTCATAACCGGAAAATCGTTGGTAGGGATTGTCAACGCTTTATTATACCCTGTCTGTACCGATTTGTAAATAAAACCGGAGCGGCATTGGGTGCCCCCGCACAAGGGGACTTGATGTGTGTCTGAATCCCTGGCAGATATTGCTTCGGCAGTATCTGCCAGGGGTTTTCTCATGCGGATTCACCCGCTGCTTGCGTCTGCGCTGCGTCTATGCCAATGCAGCCGATATCGGTATAGTGGATCTCCACTCTCTGCGGCGCGTGCTTTGACCACTTCTCGCTTTTCTCATGTACCACGATTTTCTGGATGAACAGCCGCAGCAGTTCTGGAGTCAATTCCGCGATGTCGGTGTATCGCTTGGCCTTTGCGATGAAGCCTCGGTGCTGGTCACCGTTTCCCACAGCTTCCGGATGTCGTGTCTAAGCTGTTCCTGCTCCTTGGCATAGCTGCCGGACAGAGTCTGGAACTGCTCCGTGGTGATACGACCTAGCACTGAGTCCTCATACAGCCGCTTGAAGATGGCATCCAACTCCGTGGAGCCTTTCCGCATGGCCGCCAGTTCCTTTTCCTGCTTTCGGATCTCACGCTGCGCCTCCGCAGATTGTCTGCCGCCAATGTACTCCGCGAATTCCTGGGTATGCTCCTGCGCCATAGCCGTCACCTGAAGCAAGTCCTCTAGTACCACCTCGTCCAAGATCACCTCTCGGATATAGTGTCCCGTGCAGACTTCCGGCCCGCTTTTCTTGTAAGTGCGGCAGATGAAGTGGTTCCACTCGGGCTTCATCGTATGCACCCGGTGCAGCACCATGGTTTTTCCGCAGGCAGCACATACCACCAGCCCGGAGTATTAGGCACACAGTTTTTGCTGCTGGATTTCCAGATCGACGAAGGCTTTCAGCTTGTCCTCCGGGGTGACACTGCCATTCCGGGGGAACACGGACACCACCTGGATGCTCCTGCCGTGGGATACTTGGATGCGCTCTGTTTTCACGGTGTCCGTGTCTGCTGTAATATTCTTTCTGGTCTGCAAGCGGCGTCCTCCATTCTTTTTGGATTGGTGAGGAAGGGTTGGCAATCTTGCCGAACCTTCCTTTGGGGAGAAGCGGACTCCCTAGCGTGAGCAAAACTTTGTTTTTGTTGAAGTCCAGTTGCCCATCTTCTTGCCTTAAACTCCACAGCAATCCTGAAAAGCAAGTCAATATCATGCATGGAATGCTTTTGTCGAAAGCAGTGTAAAATGGTTGACAGCCTTTATTTTAGAGAAACAGTATAATCATAATGGAATTCTATATAAGATTGGGGAGTGACGCTTAACATGAATCCAAAATCGTCGAATACCCGTATGTCCCAGTTTACACTAGCAGTAGCCATGGTCATATTCGGCACTGTGCCGCTGGTGCGACACTATATCACTCTCTCTTCACCCATCGTGGCTTTTTTCCGCGGCTTGATGGGGACCTTGCTGCTGCTAGTGGTAATGCTTGTCACGCATCACCGCTTTGACCGCGAGGCGGTGCGGGCAAATCTGTGCCGCATCCTGCTCTCCGGCGTCCTGCTGGGCTTTAACTGGATTGCCCTATTTGAATCTTTCCGCTTTACCACCGTGTCGGTGGCGACTTTGTGCGACAATTTCGCCCCGATTTTTGTGGTCCTGATCGCGCCCCTAATCTTTAAGGAAAAGCTCACCAAAGATAAAATCATCTGTGTTGTCGTTGCGGCAATCGGTATTCTGTTTGTTTCCGGCTTCCTCGGCGAGGTGGAAATCGGCAGCCCGAAGGGCGTCTTTCTGTCGCTGTGTTCAGCGGTCCTGTACGGAACGATCATTATTTTGAACAAGACCATCGTAGGCGTGCCCGCCTATGACAAAACGGTGCTGCAGTTGGGAGCGTGTGCGATCGCTCTGTTCCCGTATATTCTTCTCACCGAGGAGCTGAGTGCGATCCAACTGAATGGATTTGGCCTTGCAATGCTGATCACCGCCGGCGTCGTCCACACCGGAATCGCCTATGCCCTGTATTTTGGCAGCATGGACGGCATGAAAGCGCAGACCATTGCGTTGATGAGTTACATTGGGCCAAGTGTATCCTTGCTGGTCAGTACGCTGCTGCTGAAGGAACCCATGACTTGGCTACAAGGAGTGGGTGCAGTACTTATTCTGGGCGCTGCATTTTTCAGCGGCCGGGATAGCAGCCAACCAAGCGGTGAACCTGGCGGAAAAAATGAGGTTCGTTCAAAATGCAAATTGTGAAATCAGGAGGTGTTCTCATGAAAATTGGAAAGGGTCATTCTTATTATGGGCAGGATATCGGTGTCCTTGTCAATGCGTCCGAATCTCCACGTGTGCCTGGTGATGCCGGACATGCCGGAAGCTTCAGATACCAAGTGCGTTATCAGATCACCGGCACCAGCTTTGGCGATTTGGTGGAGGGGTCTCCGGAGGCACGGAAAAAGCTGATCAAGGCTGCCCAAAGATTAAAGGACGCAGGCTGCCGGGGGATCGTGGCAGACTGCGGACTAATGAGCCGTTACCAGGATGATGTGGCCCGGGAGGTGGGGATCCCCTTTGTGGGAGCTTCTCTTATTCAAATTCCCATCGTATGGCATATGGTCGGATGCTGTGGAACGATGGGCATTATTACAGGACACTCGGATCTTCTGAAAAAGGACCATCTGCGCAGCTCCGGCTGGAGCGAAGAGATCAAACTGGCCATTGAGGGGATGCAGACCCGGGCGCATTTTAACGAGATCGTTATCTGCGGGGGAATGGACCTGGACCCTGCGCGGATGAGCGCAGAGGTGGTGGATGCCGCGTTGACACTGCGGCGAAACGAGCCGGAGCTGAAGGCCATCATTCTGGAGTGCTCAAACCTTGCGACTTACAGCCGCGCGGTCGCCAAGGCGACCGGGCTGCCTGTATTTGACACTATGAGCGCCGCAAACCTGCTGCAGTACGGCTTGTGCCCTCCTGCGTATATCTAAGGCAACACCGCACAATGTCGGCTGCGGCACTTTGCGGCAAATCACCCTTGCCCAATTATGCGGCATTGCTCTAAAAAAGCTGGATACCTCCGGGGGCGCTCTGGAAAAGTACAGCCAATTCAAAAACATTGGTCCTGAATCGGGCGAAAGACCGATCCAGGACCAATGTTTGTTTCAGGCATGTTTTTTAGTGGAGGACGGTTGCTCCGCTGGTAAGGCTGTTAAAAGTCGATGGTTTCCTCCGCCAGGTCAATAAGGCGGTGGATATCAGTGATGTGATAGCTGCTGCCCTCTTTTTTTAAAACGCCCTGCTTTTGAAAATCCAACAGAGTATTGTTCGCGGTCACGCGGCTGGTGCCCACGATGCCTGCAATATCGCTGCAGGTGAAGCGAATGCCAATGCGTATGCCGTCGGGACGTACGGTCCCGTAAGTATCGCAGAGGCATAAAAGGTGTTTGGCGATACGAATCTCGGCGGTATCAAAGCTCAGACTTGCCTGCTGCACGATCAGCATTTGTGCTCTGCGGGCCTCGTATTGCAGCATCAAGTCGGCAAGCATAGGATCGCTGTGAAACAGCCGCTGTAATTCTTTGCTGGGGATCTTGATGAGCCCTGTGGGCACGATGGCGGTGGCTGTCATGCTGTGGGGTTTGCTGAGGATACAGGAGATCTCACCGATCATGGCGCCGGGGCAGGCAATGTACAACTGCTTTTCCTGGCCGACCTCGCTGAAAATGCTGTGGCGCACACGGCCGCTCATGATGATGAAGGCGTCCCGGTAGGGGTCACCCTGGGAAAAAACCACGGATTTCGCGGGATATTGAAGAACGGGGCGGCCCTGTGTAAGAAGATTCCAGATGTGGGGTTCTGCGCCGATCCAGGGAGAGTTGACATTGCCCCAGTCATAACTGTCAATGTTGATATCTGCTACCATGGTCAATACCTCCTTCAGTAAAATGCGATTCGACTCACTGCCCGGAGGGAAAATAGCATTGGATAGTCGGGCTGGTTTGCCGCTCTGATCGCCGAAAACGGTAATATTTGCATCATCCGGAATCAGGGCGTGTGATTGGGGTGGAGATTTTTTGAGAATCGGTGTCAATGGAATATAGCTGTGATTATATAGAAAAGCGCCTAAAATGTAAACCAGTTGACAGAAAGTTTTGAAAGAATTTACTATAGTAACAATTAGAAACGGAACGAGCCTCTTTGAAGCAAGTTATGGAAGTAAAGGAGAGTGGATCGATATGTCTAAGGTTGAAGAAAGATTGGCATCTGTCGGTGCCGTAGTCCCCGATGTTCCATTGCCGCTGGCCGCCTATGTACCGGGCCTGGTCTCCGGCAATCTGGTGTATACCTCGGGCCAGCTTCCCATGGCCAACGGCCAGTTGGCGTTCAAGGGTCGCCTGGGCGAGAATGCCTCGGTTGAGGATGGCTACGCGGCCGCCAGACAGTGTGCCTGCAATTGCCTGGGCGTTGTAAAGGCACTGATCGGTGATCTTGACCGTGTGAAGCGCATGGTCAAGGTTGTGGGCTTTGTGAACAGCACCGCGGATTTTGAGGCGCAGCCCAAGGTGGTCAACGGCGCTTCTGAGCTGCTGCAGGTGGCTTTCGGCGAGGCGGGTGCCCATGCCCGCAGCGCGGTGGGCGTCGCGGCCCTGCCGCTGGGCGCGATGTGCGAGGTGGAGATCGTCGTAGAGTTCGAGTGATACTCCGCTGAAAACTTTGGAATAGACGAGCTTCGCTCCGCGGGACGGAGTGGACGCTTGGAAAATAATAATAGTCCAACAAATTTGATAAAGGAGATTACTGTTATGGGCAGCATCGATTGGAAGAAGATTCGCGCTGAAGAGTTCCCCGTTCTCGAGACTATGACCTTCCTGGACGCCGCTTGCGTCAGCTTCGCTCCCCAGCGTTCTGTCCGCGCTGTCAAGGCCTTCGCCGACATGACCGCCACGCAGGAAGAGGCAAACTCCAGCGCCCACCATATCGCGATGGACAGCCTGCGCAATAAGGCCTACGAGGAGGCCATCAAGCTGTTCAATGCCGACCCGGAGGAGATCGCTCTGGTGGAGAGCACCTCCCACGGCCTGAACATCGCCGCCCGCGGCATTGAGCTGAACGACGGCGACAGTATCATCACCACTAACCTGGAATTTATCCAGGTGGCTCTGCCCTGGTGCCTTATGCGGCAGGAGAAGAAGATCGACATCCGCGTCTGCAAGACTCTCGACAACCGTTTCCGCGCCGTTGATTTTGCCGCTCTGGCTGATGAGACCACGAAGGTTCTGGTCATGTCTACCGTCGAATGGTGCAACGGCTGGGCTTCCGACCTAGCGGAGATCGGCGCATGGTGCCGGGAGAAGGGCATTATGTTCGTGGTTGACGCCGTTCAGCAGATGGGCGTTACGAAGATCGACACCAAGCAGTGTCACATCGACCTGCTGGTCGCAGGCGGCCACAAGTGGGCCAACAGCCCCTACGGCACCGGCGTTCTGTATGTCAACAAGAACAGCCTGGACAAGATCAAGCAGAGCTACTTCGGCTATCTGAACACCTCTGTGCCTGAGGGCGGCTGGGGCGCCTACTGGGAAAAGTGCGATTCCAAGTCCGTGTATGACTGGACCTTCCCCAACACCGCTCGCAAGTATGAGATCGGCGGCACCACCAACTACACCGGTTGCATCGCTCTGGGCGAGTCCTTGGGTCTGGTGAATGAGATCGGCATTGAGAACATCCAGGAACATGTCTGGGAACTGGGCGAGTACTGCATGGATCAGATCGAAAGCATCGGCGGCTATGTGGTCACCCATCGCGACCCCGAGCGCCGTGCCGGCATCATCATTGCCCGCCTCTACAACGATGTTGCGATCGACCGTCTCATTCTGAAGGACCTGCACGCCCGCAAGGTGTTCATCGCCCAGCGCTTTACAGACAATGTCGGCGGCTTCCGTATCAGCTGCAACTGGTTTAACACCAAGGAAGACATCGACGCCATGATTGCCGCCATGAAGTCTGTCATTGCGCTGATCGGCAAAGAGCCTGACTACAAGGATCATCACTGATTTCCTGTCTGGGAACTGCACAATATAATCCTTTTGCGGTCTCCTCCGTAAAACGGTAATACGCTTCCCTTTGACCGCGGAGTACGTATGTCTCCGCGGTCTTTTTTAAAAATATGAGATGAGGGGCAACTTATATGGAGTTTAACATTTATTCCTTTGATGAGCTGACCACCCAGCAGCTGTATGACATGATGGCGCACCGGTTTGAAGTGTTCGTGCTGGGACGGGGCGATATTTACCGCGACTTCGATTACTTTGATCAACAAGCCAAGCACTTGATCGCAACCGATGAAAACGGAAGGGTCCAGGGCTATGTGCGTCTGCTGCCCAGCGAGCTGCACTATGACGGATATGCGGAAAACGCCTTTGGCCGTCTCTCAGTCAAGCAGGAAGCCCGCTGCCACGGGCTGGGTAAAGAACTGGTGCGCCGCGCTTGCGCATACTTGATCGAGAATAACAAATGCAAGCTGGTCCGTATCTCCGCAATGGCTTATCTGGAGGACTATTATGCAAAGCTGGGTTTCGTGCGTACCTCTGATGTGTTTGACATTCAAGGTGTACCGCATGTGACCATGCTGTATCAGCCGGAGTGATCCTTCGAAGCCTTGCTCTAGCTGTGTGGACGTTAGAAAACGACTCTTAGATTACTTGCGGTTGTTATTATGTACATGATTGTTTCTGTGGTACCATACTGAACTATGGACTCTGCTGCAAACTGTAATCTATTTTATAGAAGCCATAAGTGTTTTTCAGTAAAATACAAAGTATAAAGCGGCAGCGACAGAGGGAGAGCGTCCACCATTGGTCTGCGTCGATTTGCCGTGTTAAACGAGTTGGATAATCATCAAATTGGGAGGGACGTGTCTTATGGAAGAACAGAAAAAACGCCTTGAATTCCGGGGTGGCATGCTTGGACTTTTGATGCCGTTCGCAGTTATGCTGGCAGGTATCCTGTACCTGTCCATCAGTGGCAAAGCGCTACCGATGGCCTTCTGGGTACCGACACTGGGCGGTATTTTCATCGCACTAGCGCTGGCCAAAAAACCCGCGGATTGCGCGGAATGTCTGATCGAAGGTATTGCCAACAAAACCGTTATTATGATTGTGGTCGTTTTGATTTTCGCTGGCATGGTTGCCCAGATCATGAAAACGACGGGCCTGGTGGAAGGCCTGACCTGGCTGTGTACTTCCCTCGGTGTCAGCGGCGCCCTGTTCCCGGCGATCGTATTTATCTGCGGCAGCCTGCTCTCCACCGCCACCGGCACCGCGCTGGGCACGGTAATGTCGCTGTCTCCCGTTCTGTATCCCGTCGGTGTCGCCCTGGGGGCCAACCAGGCATTGCTGCTGGGCGCTATCGTATCTGCCTCTTACTTCGGCGATAACATCGCTCCCGTTTCCGACACCACCATCGCCTCCGCGTACTCTCAGAATGTTCCTGTTTCCAAGGTCGTGGGCTCCCGCTTGAAGTATGCTCTGGTAGGCGCGGCCATCGCCCTGGTCCTGTTTGTCTCGTTCGGCTTCATGACTTACGAGGCACCTACTGTTGCCGCCGAGGTCTCCGCCAATCAGGCAAAGGGCTTGATCATGCTGATCGTTCCCGCGATGCTGATTTTCCTCATGATCCGCGGCTGCCACATGATGGTTGCCCTGTCCGCTGCCATTGTTGTCGGTTTGGTTGTGGGCTGCACAGCTGGTCTGATGAGTGTTTCCGACATTCTGGTCATCGACATGAATTCCTTCACCGTTGGCGGAACTCTGGTCAACGGCATCAACGGAATGATGGATACGATCATCTTCGCAATGCTCATGATGTCCATTGTCCACCTGCTGGAGTACGGCGGCTTGTTTGACGCTCTGATTGAGAAGATCGGTCCCATGACTAACACGGAGAGGAAGGCAGAGGCATTTATCGCCATCACCAATATCATCATGAACATCCTCACTGTCTGCAACTCTGTGGTCATCCTCATGCTGGGCCCCATCTCCAAGAGATTGCTCACTGAGAAGTACAACATCAGCCGTGACCGTGCGGCCAACATGCTGGACGCGGTTTCCTGCGTGGCCATGTGTTTGATCCCCTACGGCTTTGCTCCGATGCTGGCTTTCAGCTTTGCGGCTGGTTCCGGCGCGCCGGTAGATTGTAGCCTGTTTGACATTGTTCTGCACAGCTTCCACGGCTATGGCCTTGGTATTGCCATGACGATTGCAATCATCACTGGATGGGGCCGTACTTATGAAACCCCTGCCGAGCGTGAAGCCGCTATCGCCTGCGGCGAATAAGCGTTGTTTTCCATTAAGCAACTCATACTCGCAATTACCCCAAAAACGAAAACCTGAAATGACGGGCGCGGCTTCCTATTGGAGGCCGCGCCCGTCATCAAATCCCCTGTGATTTCCCCTTTACTGAACAAAAATTTTATTATGTTCAATCAAGCGCACCTGTGTTCCAGATCTTTTGGCGGGGTGCCATCAAACGCTATGCGCAAATTCGGTCGCAGACTTTGACCGAATGCGGTCAGCCAGCAATAGAGACATCCTCTATCGATTCTCTAAACGGATAGCACGGGCGAAAAAACGGAATGGTTTTCCTCACCCGTACTACTTTGCCCCGTTCGGTTTTGTTGTTGTCCCTGTGAGGGGATACCCTTGGCCGCTCCGGTTTTCAAAGGTCAGAGCTGTTTCAACAGGGAGAGGACGGGCTGGAGGGAGAAGAAACCCGCCGCAAAGCTGGCGGCGTTGGCGGCCAGGGCATAGAGTACCCGCCGGCCCCAGGTCTGCCCTTCCTTGAGCAGGAAGGCGTAGGCTACGGCCTCCACCGCGAAGATGACGGCCTCCGCCGGGAGCAGGACCAGCAGATAGAAGGGGAAGGAGCTGGCAAGCGTGACGAATCCGCTGCCGATTACCAGGTGGAGCCCGAGCTGCGTGGCCAGGTTGACCAGCAGGAACACCAGGGCGTTCTCCCGCAGCCGGAAGCCGAAGAGGAGGAGGACGATCCCCTCCACGATCAGGGTGGGGATCAGGGTGGCCAGGAGCTGGATCAATCTGGCCAGCCAGCCGGAGGTGGCCCGGGTGACGGTGTTGGTCTGGCAGTCATAGACCAGGTTGGTATAAAAAGCGGTGCGGGTGAAAGGCTCCGCCGTGGCCTGGGAGCCCTCCGCCGTGGAGACGGCGATGCGGAAGGTCTTTGGCAGGCCGTGGTAGGTGAAGCGGTGGGCGCCGTTTGCGTCGGGAGTCAGGTCTCCGAAAAGCGGGGCCCGGGTGCCGCCGGCGAAGGCGGGATACCAGCCCTCTCCCTCCCAGACATGGAGCCCGGCCAGCAGGGCCTGGTCGTAGGGCTTGCCATGCAGGTTGTCATAGCTGCCCCGCGTCTCCTCCGGAATGAGCAGATCCAGGTAATAGAGCCCATCCGGAGCGTTTTTCACCAAAATGGTGAGCTCCGGCTTGGGCCCCATATCGGCGGAGGCGCGGACCGGGAGCAGAGCCAGACAGAGCAGCAGCGCGCAGGCAAGAGAACAGATGCGTTTCATGGTGGAACCCCCTTTCTATCCAGATAGACGATGGAGGGACCCTTTTTATGACAGAGCCTCCCGGAAAAAATCATCCGGGAGACTCCGCGTTCCATCATTTTGCGTAGAAGTTGATGAGGCAGCCGGCCAGGATGATGTCCCGCTCTTCGCGGGTCAGGCCGGGCAGGCGCAGGGTGACAGGGGATTCCACGCCGTTCTGGAGCAGGGTGGCCGTCACCTCCTCGCCGTCGCCCTCCAGCAGGGCCCGAATACCCGGAATATAGACCCGGTCGCCGGGCTGGAGGTTTTTCTCCTTCAGACCGGCGCAGATGAAGGGCAGCATGCCCCAGTTCACCACGTTGGAGCGGTAGCGCTTAGTGGCATACTCCTCGGCGATGTTGGCGCAGCCGCCCAGCACCCGCTGGCAGGAGGCGGCCTGCTCCCGGGCGGAGCCGTCGCCGGGCTTCAGGGCCATGACCAGAGAGCCCAGGCCAGTGGTCCTGGGGTCGTGACCCAGCAGAGCGTCGGGGACCTCGCCCGCGCGGCGTCTGCGCTCCTCGGCCAGGACCGCCTTGGCCCGGGGCACATACTGGGGGTCCTTCCGGCTCAGGGCAAACTCACTGAGACGGATGGGGTTGGAACGGTAAGAGGAGGTCTCGCCGGAGGGGATGAGCTCGTCCGTGGTGGTCACCGGGTCATAGATGGCACACGCCACGGTGAGGAGCAGGTCCTCCGGCAGGGGCACCTGCTCCGGCCAGTCGGCGATGTTGGGACCGAACACCAGCTCGGCGTCCTTCTGGGGCTTGCCCACGCCGTAGTAGACGCGGGAGCGGTAGGAGCTGTCGTCGTACTGATAGGGTTCGCGGGCGGGGTCCGCCGGGGGCTCCGGCAGCTCGTCCGCCCCGGTGAGCACGCCGCCGTTCAGGGCGGTGGCGGCGATGGAGCGGGCGTCCATCAGGGCCACATAGGACACCTGGCCGTCGCCGGGCTTGGAGCCCTCCCGGTTGGGGAAGTTGCGGGTGGAATGCCGGATGGAGAAAGCCCCGTTGGCGGGCACGTCTCCGGCGCCGAAGCAGGGGCCGCAGAAGCAGGAACGAATGGAGGCGCCGGCGGCCATCAGCGTGCTGATATAACCCTTGCGGGTCAGCTCCTGCATGACGGGCATGGAGCCGGGGTAACAGGACAGCCAGAATGCGCCGGAGCCGATGGGGTGGCGGCCCAGGATCTCCGCTGCCCGGACCAGATTCTGATACACGCCGCCGGAGCAGCCGGCGATGACGCCCTGGTCTACCTGGAACTGGCCGTTCACAATCTTCTTGGTCAGAGAGGCGGGGGGATTCTTCAGCTCCAACTGCCGGACCGCGTCCTCGTCCACCTGGTGCAGCAGGCCGGCCATGTTGGCCTTGAACTCCCGGATGGTGAAGGCGTTTGAGGGGTGAAAGGGCAGGGCGATCATGGGTTCCACCGTGCCCAGGTCAATCTCGATGAGGGCGTCGTAGCGGGCGCCGGCGGCGGGGGCCTGAGCCTTGAACTGCTCACCGCGGCCCAGAAGGTCCAGATGCTCCCGCACCGTGTCGTCGGTGGACCACACGGAGGACAGGCAGGCGGTCTCGGTGGTCATGACATCAATGCCGGAGCGGTAATCCATGGCTAGGCTGGCTACGCCGGGGCCGAAGAATTCCAGCACCGCGTTTTTCACGATGCCCTGCCGGAAGGTGGCGCCGATCAGGGCCAGAGCCACGTCCTGAGGGCCGGTGCCTGGGCGGGGGGCGCCGGTGAGGTAGACGGCGATGACCTTGGGATAGGCCACGTCGTAGGTCTTGCACAGGAGCTGGCGGGCCAGCTCGGGGCCGCCCTCGCCGATGGCCATGGCGCCGTAAGCGCCGTAGCGGGTGTGGGAGTCGGAGCCCAAGATCATCCGGCCGGGGGCGGCATACCGCTCCCGCATGTAGGAGTGGATGACGGCCTGGTGGGCGGGAACAAACTCACCACCGTACTTTTTGGCGGCGGACAGGCCAAAAACGTGGTCATCCTCGTTGATGGTACCGCCCACGGCGCACAGGGAGTTGTGGCAGTTGGTAAGCACATAGGGCACCGGGAATTCCGTCATGCCAGAGGCGCGGGCGGTCTGGATGATGCCCACATAGGTGATGTCGTGGGAGGCCATGGCGTCAAACCGGATCTTCAGACGATCCATATCGGGGGCGGTGTTGTGGGCCTTCAGGATGGAGTAGGCCATGGTTCTGTCCCGGCCCTCGCTCCCGGCGGCGGGCGCAAAGCCCGCCCCTGTATAGGTTACGGGAGAGTTGGTGATTCGTATCATAGGAATCCCTCCGTTTTGATTTAGCAGAATAAAGTTATTATATCAAAAGGCTTGGACCGTGACAAGAGGCGGAAGAAAGACCCTTATAGAAATCCTGCATAAGAGCGGATAGAGCAGAAGGGCCCGGCCGTCCAGTGGACGGCCGGGCCGAAGCGGTTTGGCTTACAGCATGCCCATCAGGTTGAAGCTGACCACCAGGCCGGAGAATACGATAGAGACGGTGGAGCACAGCTTGATGAGAATGTTCAGGGAGGGGCCGGAGGTATCCTTGAAGGGGTCGCCCACAGTGTCGCCCACGACGGCGGCCTTGTGGCAGTCGGAGCCCTTGCCGCCATGGTGGCCGGACTCGATATACTTCTTGGCGTTGTCCCAGGCGCCGCCGGCGTTGGACATAAACACAGCCATGGCAAAGCCGGTGACGGACACGCCGCCCAGCAGGCCCACCACGCCGGTGGGGCCCAGGATCAGACCGGTGGCGATGGGGACGATGATGGCCAGCAGGGCGGGAGCCACCATCTCATGCAGGGCGCCCTTGGTGCACAGGGAGACGCAGGCGGCATAGTCGGGATCAGCCTTGCCCTCCATGATGCCGGCGATCTCGCGGAACTGCCGGCGGACCTCCACCACGATGGATTCGGCGGCGGTCTGCACCGCGGACATGGTGAAGGCGGAGAACACGAAGGTCAGCATGGCGCCGATGAACATGCCCACCAGCACGGTGGGGCTGGTCAGGGTGAAGTTCAGAACCTCGCTGGTCTTGGTTTGGACGATGTCCACATAAGACACCAGCAGGGCCAGAGCGGTCAGGGAGGCGGAGCCGATGGCGAAGCCCTTGCCAGTGGCGGCGGTGGTGTTGCCCAGAGAGTCCAGGGCGTCGGTACGCTCACGGACCTGCTCAGGCAGGCCGGACATCTCAGCGATGCCGCCGGCGTTGTCGGCCACGGGGCCGTAGGCGTCGGTGGCCAGGGTGATGCCCAGGGTGGACAGCATACCCACGCCGGCGATGCCGATACCGTAGAGGCCCTGGTTGAAGGCGGCGGTGAATAGGCCGCTTTCGTCCACTACATTCAGGGAGCCGCCGGCGGCAAAGTAGCTGATGAGCACGGCGGCCGCCACGATGAGGATGGAAGCCACGGTGGATTTCAGGCCCAGGGAGATGCCGCCGATGATGACGGTGGCGGAGCCGGTCTCGGAGGAGGCGGCCAGCTTCTGCGTGGGCTTATAGGTGTCGGAGGTGTAGTACTCGGTGAAGTAGCCGATGGCGCAACCGCCCACCAGGCCGGCCAGAATGGCCACATACACGCCCCAGTTGCCCACGGTAAAGTAGGTGAGGGGGGCGGCGGCGATGGCGGAAAGAATGGCGGCTAGATAGGTACCGGTGCGCAGGCTCTTCAATAGGGACTTCTGGTCGGCGTCCTCCTTGGTCTTGACGAAGAAGGAGCCGATGATGGAGCACACGATACCGGCCACGGCGATGACCATGGGCAGGATCATACCGGCGTAGCCGTAGCCGGCCACGGCGGACAGTGCGAAGGTGGCCAGAATGGAACCCACATAGGACTCATACAGGTCGGCGCCCATGCCGGCCACGTCGCCTACGTTGTCGCCCACGTTGTCGGCAATGGTGGCGGGGTTGCGGGGGTCATCCTCAGGGATGCCGGCCTCCACCTTGCCCACCAGGTCGGCGCCCACGTCGGCGGCCTTGGTATAGATGCCGCCGCCCACCCGGGCGAACAGCGCCATGAAGGAGGCGCCCATGCCGTTCATGACCATGATGTTGGCCAGGGTGTTGGGATCGGTGATGCCAAAGGCATAGTGAAGAAGGAAGAACCAGATAGAGATGTCCAGCAGGCCTAGGCCCACCACGGTGAAGCCCATGACCGAGCCGGAGGAGAAGGCCACCCGCAGCCCGCGGTTCAGGCTCTCAGAGGCGGCCTGGGCGGTCCGGGCGTTGGACTGGGTGGCAATCTTCATGCCGATGAAGCCGGCCAGCATGGACCAGATACCGCCGGTGACGAAGGCGAAGGGGGTAAATTTGGAGAGCATCTCTCCGTTAGAGGCGAAGGCAATGACCAGCAGGAGCACAAAGACCACCAGAAATACCTTGGCTACGGTGCTGTACTGCCGCTTGAGGTAGGCGTTGGCGCCCTCACGGATCGAGGCCGCGATCTTTTGCATCAGGTCGGTGCCCTCAGAAAATTTGAGGACGTTCTTCCGCTGGACCCAGGCAAAGATCAGAGCAACGACCGCTCCGACCAGCCCCACCCAAAAGAAATTTTCAAAGTTCAAAATCTCCACTCCTTTGCTTGTTCTCCCCCTCTGCCAGGGGGAGAACTCCTTGTTAAATATTCTATCATAACCAATTCTTTTTGCAAGGCGGCACGGTCCCGTTTCCGGCCAATATGACCGATTTTACAATTCAAACGAAAATAAAAAGTACAAAATGCAGCTTTCCGTGCATTGTTACCAGGCGGCCTCAAAAACATAGAAAGTTCGAAAGCGAAAGAGATTCAAATAAAAAGTTTGCCCCCTTACGAGCGGCAGAAGACCGTAAATGCAAAAAAGAGGAATGCCAAAAAATTTTGTGAAAAATTTTTGTGTTCGCCAGGGAAAACAACAAAAAAGGACGGGGCGGGCAAAGCCCGCTCCCGTCCGGGGCGAGAAAGGAAGCGATTACACCCGCCGCCAGGCGGCCGTGCTGCACAGGATAAGGATGGGGAAGACCTCCAGCCGGCCGATGACCATACAGGCGGTGAGAGCCAGTTTGCTCAGAGGCGAGAACAGGGCAAAGTTACCCATGGGGCCAACAGCCTCCAGGCCGGGGCCGATGTTGCTGATGCAGGCCACCACGGCGGTAAAGGTGGTGCCGAAAGAGAAGTTGTCCAGGGCCACCACCAGGCAGGCGGCAAAAATGATGAGCATATAGGCGCCCAGGAAGATGGTGACGGTGTGCAGGACCTTTTCCTCCACCACACGTCCGTCCAGCTTGACCACGTTGACCGAGCGGGGGTGGATGATCTGGCGGATCTCCCGGCGGACATTTTTGAGCAGCAGCAGCACCCGGGAGCATTTGACCCCGCCGCCGGTGGACCCGGCGCAGGCGCCGCAGAACATGAGGATGACCAGCAGCACCCGGGAGAACTCCGGCCACAGGTTGAAGTCCACGCTGGAAAAGCCGGTGGTGGAGATGATGGAGGCCACCTGGAAGAAGGCGTGACGCAGAGCGGTAAGGGGCGAGCCGTACTGGCCGGCGATGTTAAAGGTGATGAGGACAACCGAAAGGCTCACAACCGCACCGAAAAACCGCAGCTCGTCGCTGTCCAGGGCCTGTTTCCATTTGCCCTGTAGGATCAGGAAATACAGGGCAAAGTTCACCGAAAACAGCAGCATGAATACACCGATGATGATCTCGACGGCCGGGCTGTGGTAGCCGCCGATGGAGAGATTCAGAATGGCAAAACCGCCGGTGCCGGCGGTAGCGAAGGAGTTGACCACGCAGTCGTACAGGGGCATCCCCGTCAGCTTGAGTGCGATCACCTCCAGAACGGTGAGGGCAAAATAGATGCCGTAGAGGATCTTGGAAGACTCGGAGGATTTGGGCACCAGCTTGGAGACAATGGGGCCGGGGGACTCGGCCTTCATCAGGTGCAGGGTGCGGGCTCCCAGGGAGGGGAGCAGGGCAATGGTGAGAATCAGTACGCCCATGCCGCCCAGCCAGTGGGTAAAGGAGCGCCAGAACAGCAGTCCGTAGGGCAGCCCTTCAATGGCGGTGAGGATGGAGGCGCCGGTGGTGGTGAAGCCGGACAGCGATTCAAACAGGGCGTCGATGTAGGTGGGAAAGGCCCCCGTTTCGGGATACAGCAGCCCGAAGATGCGGAAGGGCAGGGCGCCGAATACGCCGATCAGAACCCAGATGAGCCCGGCGGTGAAAAAGCCCTCCCGGGCAAAGAAGTCGGTCTTGGCCCGCAGCAGGGACAAAAGCCCGCCCACGGCCGCGGTGACCACGGCGGAGAGGAGCAGGGGGCGGGGATCGTCACCGTAGAGCAGGGCTACCGCCAACGGAAGAAGCATACAGGCGGCCTCCACCAGCAGCACCTTACCGGACACCCGAAAAACCAGCTTGAAATTCATGGTCAGCCGTCCGCCTCCATGCCGCTTTCATCGTAGATGTCGTTGACATCCAAAATGCCCATGCCCCGGGAGATGATGATGACCGTGTCGCCGGAGCTGATGACCGAGGAGCCCACGGGGATGATGACCTGGCCCTGGTGGATGATGACGGCGATGAGGACTCCGCGCTTCAGCCGCAGGTCCTTCAGGGGGGTGTGCAGGTGCCGGGTGGTGCCGTTGACGGCAAACTCGGCGGCCTCCGCCCCGCCCTCGGCGATGCGGTACAGGGCGTTCATCACGCTGCCCTTGGAGTTTTGCATCCCCCGGACCACCTGAAGGATGTGCCCGGCGGTGATGAGCTTGGGGGAGATGACGCTGTCCAGCCCCAGGTGCTGGACGATGCCGGTGTAGTTCTGGCGGTTGCACTTGGCCACCACCTTTTTCAGCCCCTTCTGCAGGGCGTAAAGAGAGATGATCAGGTTGTCCTCGTCCCGGTCGGTGAGGGCCACGAAGGCGTCGTTGGCCGCCATGTTCTCCGACTCCAGCAGCTCCTGGTCGGTGCCGTCGCCGTTGATGACGAGGGTGTGGGGGAGCAGCTCGGAGAGCTGGCGGCAGCGCTCTTCCTTCCGCTCCACGATGGTCACCTTCATGTTCATCCGCTCCATCAGGGCGGCCAAATAGAAGGTGATGCGCCCGCCGCCCACCACAAAGACATTGCGGATCTTGGGGGCGTACCGGCCCATCAGCTCAAAAAAGCCGTGCAGGCCCAGCGGCGCCCCGATCAGATAGAGCTTGTCCCCCACCTGGGGCACGAAAGAGCCGTCGGGGATCAGGACCTCCTCGTTCCGCTCGGCGGCGCAGAATAGAATAGGCAGGTCCCGCACCTTTCGAGACAGGGCTGAAAGGGGCTGGCCAATGAAAAAGTCCTCCTCCCGGGCCCGGAAGCTCATCAGCTCCACCCGCCCGCGGTAGAAGGTCTCGATGTTGGCCGCCGAGGGGAAGCGCAGGATACGGGAGATTTCCACGGCGGTGTCGTTCTCCGGATTGATGAGCAGGTCGATGCCCATGCCCATTTTCAGCATTCCCTGGGCGGCCGTGTACTCAAAATTGCGGACCCGGGCGATGGTGTATTTGGCCCCCAGACGCTTGCCAGTGAGGCAGCAGACCATATTCACCTCGTCCAGGTTGGTGACGGCGATGAGCAGGTCGGCGGTATCCGCGCCGGCCTCCTTCAGGGCGGTCAGGGAGGCGCCGTTGCCTTTGATGCACATGACGTCCAGCGTGTCGGAGGCCTTTTGCAGCGCATTGTCGCTGGTATCAATGATGGTGACGTCATGCTCTTCCCGGGAGAGATGCTCGGCCAAGGTGAAGCCCACCTTACCGTCGCCGACGATGATGATCTTCAAGACTCCACATCCTTTGTGCGTAATCTGAACGGAATCGGAATGGCGTAGACCATCATAGCGTATCGTGACGATATTTGCAAGGGCTAATCCCGCCAGAGACGGAGAAATCCCGCGTCGTGGAGCTCTTTAAGGAGCAGAAGGACCAGGGGGGCGAGGACCATGCCCGCCACGCCGAAGGCCCGGAACCCCACATACATGGCCATGAGAGCGGGCAGAGGGGGCAGTCCCGCCCGGGCTCCCAGCAGCCTGGGCTCCAGCAGGCTGCGCACCAGCCACACCACCAGATAGAGAGCCAGCAGCCCCAGGGCCAGGCGGAGATTTCCGGCCAGCAGCTCCAGCACCGCCCAGGGGATCAGGACGGTACCCGTGCCGAATATGGGCAGAGCGTCCACCAGGGCGATGGCGGCGGCCAGCAGCAGGGCCAGGTCCACCCGGAGCAGGAGCAGGCCGGCGGCCAACTGGCCGAAGGTGATGAGCATCAGAAGGCCCTGGGCCCGGAGCCAGCCGCCCAAGGTCGATTTCAGCCGGCGGCCCGCGCCCCGGAACCGGGCCAGCCAGGGGCGGGGCACCTGCCGCCGGAGAAAGACCAGCAGGGCGGGGCGGCGGGCACTGGTGAAGTAGGTGGCCAGGACGGCAGTGAAGAGGAAAAGAGCCAGATTGGGCAGGGCGGAGGCCGCCCCGGTCACGGCGGCCAGCAGCCAGTCGTAAAACTGGCTGGGGAGGCCCACGCCTTGTGAGACCAGCCCCTCCAGCGCCTGTCGCAGCCAATCCTGAAGGGAGACCGGGGCGGCCACCACCAGCCGATAGACCGCCTTCTCCAGCCAGTCCGACAGGGCGGGCAGACCGGACAGAAGCACGGGAAGCCGCCGCAGGAGGACGGCCACCTCATAGCCCACCCGCCAGGCTCCCAGAAAGAGCAGCCCCAGGATGAGGGCGGTCAGCAGCAGGGTGCACAGGGCGGCGGCGGCCCAGCGGGGCAGATGGAGCACATCCATGCACAGGCGTACCGGCGGCTCCAGCAGGGCGGCCAGGGCCCAGGCGATCAGGAAGGGGAGCAGCCAGGGTACGAGAAACCGGGCCGTCAGCCACAGCCCCAGGGTCCCTAGGGCGATGTAAAGCAGGACCAGCAGCAGGCGCAGGTGCTTGTTTTCGGGCATGGTGTGGCCTCCTTTTGGTCCAAATGACGATTTTTTTCCCTGCCGACGAGAAAAAATCGTGGGATCTCCTGTCGCTTTTTCGTTGCGTGCGGCGGCGGGCTGTGCTACAATGGGTTCCAATACGCGGACAAATGGCTCTGTAACAAAGACAGTGCGCGCCGCTTAGAATGGGGGTAGGAACCATGCATATGCCGCCCAAGCACTTTATTGTGGAGGCGGAGGCCCTGCCGGAGATTTTCCGCAAGGTAGCCGAGGCCAAACGCCTGCTGGATACCGGCGAGGCCAAGACCGTCCACCAGGCTACGGTGATGACCGGCATCAGCCGCAGCGCCTTTTACAAATACAAGGATGCGGTGCGGCCCTTCAACGACATGCTCCACGGCCGGATCGTCACCTTCCAGTTCATGCTGCGGGACGAGCCGGGCGTGCTGTCGGCAGTCCTGAATAGCTTTGCCGTCTCCGGCGGGAATATTCTCACCATCAACCAGGGCATCCCCATCAGCGGCTGCGCCCTGGTGACCATCGGCGCGGAGACCTCCGGGCTGGAGATCCCGGTGGAGGAGCTGGTCAGCCGGACTTCCCGGCTGACGGGAGTCCTGCGGTGCGAGATCCTGGCGGGACAATAATACACACGACGAGGTGAAACAAATGGTGAACATAGCGATCCTGGGGTTTGGAACCGTGGGCTCCGGTGTGGCGGAGGTGCTGGCCAAAAACAGCGCCCACATCGACCAGAAGGTGGAGACCCCGGTGCGGCTGAAATATATCCTGGATGTGCGGGATTTCCCTGACAACCCTTTCGGCGATAAGATCATCCACGACTTCGCTACCATCGAGAACGACCCCGAGGTGGATATCGTGGTGGAGACCATCGGCGGCGCGGGCGTGGCGCTGGACTTTACCCGGCGGGCCCTGAGCGCGGGCAAGAGCGTGGTATCCTCCAACAAGGAGCTGGTGGCCGAGCACGGCTGCGAGCTGCTCCAGCTCGCAGCCCGGAAGGGGGCCAGCTACCTGTTCGAGGCCAGCGTGGGCGGCGGCATCCCTATTCTCCGGCCCCTGAGTCAGTGCCTGGCCGCCAACGAGCTCACCGAGGTCTGCGGTATCCTCAACGGCACCACCAACTATATTCTCACCCGGATGATCCGGGCGGGCCTGTCCTTTGACGCCGCGCTTCGTGAGGCCCAGGCCAACGGCTATGCCGAGGCCGACCCCACCGCCGACGTGGAGGGCCACGACGCCTGCCGGAAGATCTGCATTCTGGCCGCCATCGCCTTCGGCCGCCACATTTACCCCCGCCAGGTGCCCACCGAGGGGATCACCGGGGTGACCCTGGCCGACGTGGCCTACGCCGAGTCCTGCAACAAAAAGATCAAGCTGCTGGGCCGGGCCATCCGTCAGGACGACGGCAGGATCTGCGCCTATGTGGCCCCCCACCTGCTGGACGGGGAGAATCCGCTGTCCGGCGTGGAGGACGTGTTCAACGCCATCACCGTCAAGGGCGACGCCATCGGCGACGTGATGTTCTATGGCCGGGGGGCTGGCAAGCTGCCCACCGCCTCCGCCGTGGTGGCCGACGTGATGGACGCCGCCCGCCACATCAAATCCCGGAAGCGGGTGGAGTGGGGCCCCGGCGGAGAGGACGTGACCGTCTCTCCCGAGCGCCTGGAGACCGCCTGGTATGTCCGGGCCAAGGGACGCGTGGATGCGGTCCGGGCCGGGTTCCCCGGAGTGGCCCTGCTGTCCCGTTCCGGCGCTCCGGCGGAAGAGGTTGCCTTCCTGACGCCCGTCATGACCGGAGCTGAGGTGCTGGAACGGCTGGGCGCTCTGGAACCGCAGTCGCTGTTCCGCGTGCTGGACTGAGGACATAGAATGGCGTAGGTCCCGGCCTGTGCCGGGGCCGGACGCCGATTCGGAAACACTCTTAGGGGGTACATATACATGGGACTCATTGTACAGAAGTTCGGCGGGACCTCGGTGGCGGACTCCGACCGCATCCGCAACGTGGCCCGCATCATCACCGAGACCTACCGCCGCGGACATAACGTGGTGGTGGTCCTTTCCGCCCAGGGCGACACCACCGACGATCTCATCGCCAAGGCCGCGGAGATCAATCCAAGGGCCTCCCAACGTGAGATGGACATGCTGCTGTCCACCGGCGAGCAGATCTCCTGCTCCCTGTGTGCCATGGCCATCGAGGCCATGGGCTATCCGGTGGTCTCCCTCACCGGCTGGCAGGCGGGCTTCCGCACCAACTCCTCCTACTCCAACGCCCGCATCAAGACCCTGCGGACCGAGCGGGTGCTGGCCGAGCTGGACAAGAAAAAGATCGTCATTGTCACTGGCTTCCAGGGCATCAACAAGTACGACGACATCACCACCCTGGGCCGGGGCGGCTCGGACACCTCCGCCGTGGCTCTGGCCGCCGTGCTCCATGCGGATCTGTGCCAGATCTACACCGACGTGGACGGCGTATTCACCGCCGATCCCCGCTGTGTGAAGGGGGCCAGAAAGCTGGACGAGATCACTTATGACGAGATGCTGGAGCTGGCCACCCTGGGCGCCCAGGTGCTCCACAACCGCTCGGTGGAAATGGCCAAGAGGTATAATGTCAATCTGGAGGTCCTCTCCAGCTTTTCCGGCCAGCCCGGAACCAAAGTCAAGGAGGTTGCAAAAACCATGGAAAAGCCCTATGTGAGCGGCGTAGCCAAGGATAAAAATATTGCCCGTCTGGCCCTGGTGGGCCTGCCGGATAAGCCCGGCACCGCCTTCCGCATCTTCTCCACTCTGGCCCGGCACAAGATCAACGTGGACATCATCCTCCAGTCCATTGGCCGCAACGACACCAAGGACATCAGCTTCACCGTTACCCACTCCGACATGGACAAGGCGCGGGAGGCCATGGAGAAGATGAAGGATGCCCTGGGCTTCGACCACATCGACGTCACCGACGACATCGCTAAGGTCTCCATCGTGGGCGCCGGCATGATCAACAACCCCGGCGTGGCCTCCCTGATGTTTGAGGCCCTCTTCAACGCCGGCATCAACATCCACATGATTTCCACCAGCGAGATCAAGGTCTCTGTCCTGGTGGACAAAAGCGACGCCGACAACGCCGTCCAGGTCATTCACGACCGCTTCTTCGAGGAGTACGGCAACCTGTAATGCGGCGGTTCGTACGCATACCAAGAAAAGGCCGGGGCAAATGCCCCGGCCTCCTTGTAGGGTCCACCCCTAATTGGCCCCACCAATGAGGGGGTCATGTCAGCACGCACAACTGTATTTGGACGGCCAACTTTTGGGCTGACCCTTTTCTTTTTTCCCTGGACGGTATATAATAATGTCTACAGAATAAACTGCCAAGCAGTTTATTCGTGCGGCCACTGCCGCATAAGCCAATTGGCCTTGAAAGCCTTGGGAGGCAAGGCTTTCAGCTTTGTGCAGTACACATTATAATAGGGCCAGTAAGGGAGTGATACCATGAAAACCGGACTGGTGCTGGAGGGCGGCGCCCTGCGGACCATCTTTTCCAGCGGCGCCTGCGACGCCCTGCTGGACGGGGACCTGATGCCTGACTACGTCGTGGGCGTGTCGGCGGGCATCGCCTACGGCGTGAGCTATATCTCCAGACAGAAGCGGCGCAACCTCCACATTCTCACAAATTATGCCAATGACAAGCGGTATATGGGGCCCAAGAACCTGCTTGAGCCGGACAACCGTTGCTATTTTGGCCTGAAATTCACCTATGAGACCATCCCCAACGAGCTGATCCCCTTTGATTACGAAACCTTCGCGGCCTATCCCGGACAGGTGGAGGCGGTGGTCACCAATCTGGACACCGGCTGCCCGGAATATCTGCCGGTGCCCCGTCGGGATGAAAAGTTCCTGGTGCTTCAGGCCACCTGCGCCATGCCGCTGCTCTTCCCCATTTTTTATCTGGACAACAGGCCCTATCTGGACGGCGGCGCCTCGGACGCCATCCCCTATGACCGGGCCTTCCGGATGGGGTGCGAGCGGGTGGTGGTCATCCTCACCCGGGAGCGGAGCTACCGCCGCAAGCCGGAGCTTCTGCCCGCCATCAACGCCCGCTACCGAGCGGAGTTCCCCAACTTCTGCGATACCATGGAGGCCCGGGCGGAGCGCTATAACGACAGCCGGGAGCGGCTGTTCCGCCTGGAGGAGGAGGGAAAGGTGCTCCTCATCGCCCCGGAAGACACCCAGGGCTTCTCCCGCACGGAAAAGGACGTGGGAAAGATCATGAAGCTGTGGAAGGACGGATACGACCACACCCTGTCCCGCTTGGATGAGATCCGGGCCTTCTGGCAGGGCTGAGACAGTCCCAAAACCGCCGCCGGCATGTGCCGGCGGCGGTTTTCAATGTGTTCAGCAGCGGCGCCGGTGGCCGAACAGGCGGTCCAGAAGCCCGCGTCTGGCGGCGGGGACGGGGGAAGCCGCCAGCGCCGGCGGTTCCTGCCGGACGGCCTCCTCCATCAGGGCGGCCTGGGCGTCCAGCGGGGGCTGGCCCTCATCGGGGACGGGGTGATAGTGGCCCTGCTCGTCCAGGAAGCGGGCCTTTTCGGTGTCCCGGCACAGGATGTCCACATAGTGTGCGATCTGACGGCGGATGCCTTCGTCCAGGATGGGACAGGCGATCTCCACCCGCCGCTCGGTGTTGCGGGTCATCAGGTCGGCCGAGCCGATGTAGACCCGCTGGTCCTGTCCCGCGCCGAAGGCAAAGATGCGGGCGTGCTCCAGATAGCGGCCCACGATGGAAAAGACCCGGATGCGGTCGGTGAGCCCGGGCACCCCTGGCCGCAGGCAGCAGATGCCGCGCACGTTCATTCGGATGTCCACCCCGGCCTGGCTGGCCTCGGCCAGCTTGTCGATCAGCTCCCGGTCGGTGACCGAGTTGCACTTGAGGAAAATGCGGGCGGCCCGGCCGCTCCTGGCCTTGGCGGTTTCTCCGTCGATCAGGGAGATGAGCCGGTCCTTCAGGCCGTTGGGGGCCACCAGCAGGTGGCGGTATTCCCCCTCCAGGTTGGCGGTGGACATATTTTGAAAGAAGGCGGCGGCGTCCGCCCCGATGGCCGGATTGGCCGTCATCAGGCTCAGGTCGGTATAGAGCTTGGCGGTCTTTTCGTTGTAGTTGCCGGTGCCTACCTGGGTGATGTGCTGGATGTGGCCCCGCTCCCTGCGCGTGATGAGACAGATTTTGGAGTGGACCTTGACCCCCTCGAAGCCGTATTGAACGGTGCAGCCCGCCTCCTCCAGCCGCTCGGCCCAGGCGATGTTGTTCTGCTCGTCGAACCGAGCCCGCAGCTCCATCAGCACCGTCACGTCCTTGCCGTTCTCGGCGGCCGCCGCCAGGTATTCGATGAGCTTGGCCTTGGAGGCCAGGCGGTAGATGGTGATCTTGACAGACAGCACCGCCGGGTCGTGGGCGGCCTCCTTCACCAGCTGGAGGAAGGGGTCCATGGAGTGGTAGGGGTAGTAGAGCAGGGCGTCCCGCCGCAGGATCTGGGGGATGAGCTTTTCACCCCGGTTGAGGCCCATGGGGAAGCGGGGGGCGAAGGGGGCGAAGCGCAGGGCGGCGGCGCTCTCCGGGGGCAGCTTATCCTCCAAGGCGTAGACGTAGCCCATGTCGATGGGGGCCTTGGTGCGGAACACCTGCTCCCGGGCCAGGTTCAGCCGCTGGCACAGGAAGGAGACCAGCGCCTCGTCGGCAGCTCCCTGGATCTCCAGCCGGACCGGGGCCAGCCGGGCGCGCTTTTTGAGCACCTTACGCATGTGCTGGCGGAAGTCGCCGCTGACGTCGTAGTCCTCATCTTCCGGGGAGATATCGGCGTTGCGGGTGACCGAGATCACCGCCTTGCTCACCACCTGGTACTGATCAAAGATCTCTCCGGCGTACTCCTGGACAATCTGCTCGATGAGCAGGTAGCGCAGCCCCCGCTCGCTGAGCTGGAGGAAGGGGGGCAGGCTCTTGGGGATGGGCACGATGCCGAAATACTGCCCCTCCCCCCGGCGCAGGGTCATGGCCACGTTGAGGGACTTGCTGGGCAGGTGGGGGAAGGGGTGGTGGGCGTCCACCACCTGGGGGGAGAGGACGGGGGCGATGTAATCCCGAAAGTACCGCTCCACCTGCTTTTTCTCCTTGGCGTCCAGCTCAGAGATGGTCAGGCCGCAGATATTGCAGGCCCGCAGGCGGGTCTCCAACTGGCTGACCACCTTGTCCCGCTGCTTGTAGAGCGGGCCCACGGCGGCGAGGATGGCGGCGAGCTGTTGGGCGGGGGTCAGGCCGCTCTTGGTGTCCACATGGGCCTTTTTCACCAGGGTCATGTCGTAGATAGAGCCCACCCGGATCATGAAGAACTCGTCCAGGTTGCTGGTGAAGATGGCGGCGAACTTGAGCCGCTCGAACAGGGGGACGGACTCATCCCGGGCCTCGTCCAGCACCCGCTCGTTGAAGCGCAGCCAGGACAGCTCCCGCTCCTGGGTGTAGCGGGTGTCCACGATGGGAAGCTCAGACATGGCGCTCACCTCCCGAGGACCCGGTCCATGAGGTAGCCCTCCCGCACGCCGGTGGAGGAGGCGGAGACCGTCTCCACGCCGTAGGCCTTGACCACCGCATTGAGAAGCAGCAGGCCGGGCAGGAGGGTGTGGACCCGGTCGGGCGCGGCGTGAAGGATCTGCCGTAGGGTGTCCTTGCCGCCTTTCTTGAGCAGCTTATAGAGGGCGCGGATCTCGTCGGCGGTGAGGATACGGCTCTCCGGGTCCTTGCCGAACACGTCCACCGCCAGCTTGGACACCGCCCGGATGGTGCCGCCCACGCCGCACAGGTGCCGGCACGTCAGCCCTCCTGTCCGGACCCGGTCGAGCTCGGCGCTCACGCAGGCGCGGATGGCCCGTCGCTCCTCCGGGGTGGGGAAGAGGCCGTCCACGAACCGGGTGTAGAGGGACAGGGAGCCCATGGGCAGGGAGCAGGCCGAGGTGATAGACATGTCCCGGTAGGACACCAGCTCCACCGAGCCGCCGCCGATGTCGGCCAGCAGGCCGGTGGGCACGCCGCCGGGGAGCACTGCGCCCTTAAAGGAGAGGGCGGCCTCGGTCTCGCCGTCCAGCACCTCCACGGTGACGCCGGTCACGTCCCGGATGGCCTCCACCGCCTCGCCGGTGTTGGAGATGTTCCGCAGCGAGGCGGTGGCGAACACGTGCATCTCCGAGACGGAGAAGTTGCTCAGCAGGGCCCGGTAGCTGGACAGCACCCGGCAGGCCACCAGAATGCCGCCGTCGGACAGCGCCCCGTCTTGGACGTAGCCCGCCAGGCCGGCCATGGTCTTTTTGTTCAGGAGCAGCCGGAAATGCTCCCCTTCGTACTGATAGATGGACAGGCGGATGGTGTTGGAGCCCAGGTCCACAATGCCGCACATCATGATGAATTCCCGCTTTCTGTGGTGATATTGTTGTCCCATTCTACACGCTTTTCCTCCTCCGTGCAACGTGAATCGGACGAATTTACAGAATCTTGACGCTGGCATTGCTGGCTGGAGAGGTTGGCCCGCTGGGTGGCCACCATGGCCAGGTTGTCGCCCAGGATGGTGAAGAAGGCGGCCAGGGTCAGCAGCTCGGCCTCGGTGCTGGTCTGGGCGATCTGGATGGCGATGGCCGCTCCGGCCAGCACCATGGCCTCTCCGTTCACGCACTCCAACGGCGTCATAAAATCACCCCCCTGCCCCTCCAGTCTATGTAGACGGACGGAAAACGGTGTGATAAACTAGGGAAGAAACCACACATTTTAACGGATATGGAGCGGATCAGAGATGGAATACCGGAACATTGAAACGTTGGGGGCGGCGCCCTCCCTGCTGGGCTACGGCTGCATGCGCTTCCCCACTCTGGACGATGAGTCCATCGATGAGCCCCAGGCCCGGCCCCTGTTGGACCGGGCCATCGAGGGCGGGGTCAACTACTTCGACACCGCTTACTTCTACCACAAGGGGGCCAGCGAGAACTTTATGAGCCGGGCGCTGGCCCAATACCCCCGGGGGAGCTACTACCTGACCTCCAAGCTGCCCACGGTGCTGGTCCACGATCTGGACGAGGCCAGGCGGATCTTCGACGAGCAGTGGGAGCGGCTGGACCGGACGTATCTGGACTTCTATCTGCTCCACAACCTGAACGGGGAGCGGTGGCGGCTGCTGCGGGACCAGGGGGTGGTGGACTGGTGCCTGGACCTCCAGCGGCAGGGGCTGTTCCGCCGGTTCGGCTTTTCCTTCCACGGCAGCTACGACGAGTTCGAAGAGATCCTGACCGCCCGGGAGTGGGATCTGTGCCAGCTCCAGCTCAACTACATGGACACCAACGAGCAGGCGGGGCTGCGGGGCTATGCCCTCACGGAGAAGCGGGGCGTGCCGCTGGTCATCATGGAGCCGGTGAAGGGCGGGGCTCTGGCCAACCCGCCGGCGGAGGCCATGGAGCTGTTCCAGCGGGCCCGGCCAGGGGCCTCGGCCGCCTCCTGGGCCCTGCGCTGGGCGGCCAGCCTGCCCAATGTGATGACGGTGCTCTCCGGCATGTCCACCCTGGAGCAGGTGGAGGACAACCTGGCTACCTTCAACGCCTTCCGGCCCCTGGACGAGGGGGAGCGGGCGGTGGTGGAGCAGGCGGCGGCCGTCTACCGCCGGAGGGTCCGCAACGGCTGCACCGGCTGCCGGTACTGCATACCCTGCCCGGCGGGGGTGGATATCCCGCGGAATTTTACGCTGTGGAACGAGTACGGCATCTATGGCAACGAAAAGCAAACCGCGTCCCGCTGGAGGGATCTGGAGGAGGAGCGCAAGGGGAAAAACTGCCTCTCCTGCGGCCGGTGCGAGGCGGCCTGCCCCCAGCATCTGTCCATCCGGGAGGACCTGAAACGGCTCCAGACCGAGCTGGACGGCCTGCTTTGAGTGCGTGAGACAGACAGCGCCCCCGGCCATTCCCGGCCGGGGGCGCTGCGGGTCAGGGGGCCAGGTCCTGGGGCGAGGCGCCCTGTCCCAGCCGGCTGACAAAGGCCTGCATCTCCGACTTGGAGGTGATGCGGTGCGTCTGGTCGATGACGTCCCGCTGCTGATCGGGAGAGAGATGGGCAAAGCGCTCCATGGCGGGGACGTCCTGGGCCAGGGCCATGCCCAGGCCCATCGGCAGGTCAGCGAGGGGATTCAGGGAGTTCATGAGCAAGCTCTCCTTTCCAAATCGGATGAGATCAGTTTGCCCCAACCGGCCTAAAAGCGCAGTGGAAATTCATTCCACTGCGCTTTTCCGGATGCAATCAATCGTAAGGTACGGCCTGGAGGTTGGCTAGGCCGAAGGCGGCGCCGGTGTAGACCACATCGGCCTGGATCTGGGCGATGTATTGGCTGTTTCCGGGGCTGGCGTTGGGGATATAGGCCGCGCCGAAGACCGCGCCCAGGGCGTCGCCCTCTGTCAGGAAGGAGACGACAGCGCCAAAGCCGCAGGGGCCGGTATAGGTCTGCTCCTCGGGGACGGCATAGGACACGGAGCCGCCCTCCGCCTGAACGGTGAGGGTGCGGGAGGGCTCATCATACAGGTATTCCACCGACTGGTCCAAAATGGCCCGGTAGTCGTCGGGGGCAAAGTAGTTGTCGGTCCACACGCCGCTGTCGCCGAACTCGATGATGTGCAGCTCCTCCACGGACACTCCGGTACCCGAGCCCACCGATAGGATGAGGGCCAGCTCCAGGTCCATGTCGGCGTCAAAGTCGCCGTAGGCCATACGGGGAAGGATGACCCCGGGCGTGAGCCAATTGAGATCGAAGTGCTCCCACTTTTCCCCCACCCGCAGGATGAGGGTATTGGCTTTGGCGGGGTTCAGGCCGTAGAGCCAGGTGTCGGCCTCGGGGAGCTGGGCCACCAGGTAGAGGGGCTCGGTCCCCTGGGCCACGGCGGCGCCGTCGGACAGCTCAGTGGGGAAGTCGGCCAGGGTCAGGGTGCCCAGGTCCCCATCCCAGCCCCCGGAGGTATCGGTGGGCGCAAGGGTGGGCGTCGGCTCTGCAGGCAGGGAGGGCGTGGGTGTGGGTGTGGGCGTAACCTCTGGCGCAGGGCTGTCGGGGACGGCGGGGGTGGTGCTGGCCAGCGGCTGGCTGGAGACAGGGCCGGGCGAGCTGCCCTCCGGGCTGGGGGACCCGGTCTCCGTATTTCCGGTGCAGCCGGACAGGACAAAAAGCGCAGCACACAGCAGCGCAAACTTTTTCATGGGAGGGTCCTCCCTTCAAATCGGAGACGGATGTTTGTTTGGATGATACCCGATTATACCCGTTTTAGAGGCAGAAGACAACTACAAACAGGTGAAAAAGGATGAAGAAAAAACGGATTTACATCCTGTTCACAGTTACGAGAGACGGGATAGCTTCTGCCGGCAGATCTGCCGGTAGAGCAGCAGGGCCAGCCCGCAGGAGAGCAGCTCGGACAGGAGGAAGCACAGCCACATGCGCTCCGGGGCCAGCAGCCCCAGGGCCAGAGCGGCGGGGAGGACCAGGAGGATCTGCCGGGCGAGGGAGACTGCCAGGCTGCGCAGGGACTCTCCCACGGCCTGAAGCACGGCGCACAGCACGATGGAGACGCCTGCGAAGGGGAAGGACAGGGCGATCATCCGCAGGGCGGGTACGCCGGCGGCCAGCACCTCCGGCTCGGCGTTGAAAAGCGCCAGAAAGAACCCGGGCAGGCACAGCAGGAGCAGGGTCCCCACAGCCATAATGACCACGGCGATGCACAGGGCGAAGCGGGTCAGGCCGGTGATGCGCGCCCGGTGCCTGGCCCCGTAGTTGTAGCCCACCACTGGGATCATGCCGTTGTTCAGGCCGTGGACCGGCATGAAGATGAAGGACTGGATCTTGAAGTAGGCCCCCAGGATAAAGACGGCGGAGGAGGAGAACAGGGCCATGATCTTGTTGAGCCCCAGGGTCATGAAGGTGGCCAGGGACTGCATGACGATGGCGGGCAGGCCGATGCGGTAGAGCTCGGCGATCACCTCTTTCTGGGGCCGGAAGCCCTTGGGGGAGAGGGTGACCGTCCGGCACCGGGCCACCAGGACGAAGCCCACGGTCATGCCGGTGAGTTGGCCCATGACGGTGGCGGCGGCGGCACCCGCCACGCCCAGGGCGGGGAAGGGGCCCGGGCCAAAGATGAGCAGGGGGTCGAAGATCAGGTTGACTACCGCCCCCACCCCCTGGATGACCATGGGGCCTACCGGGTCGCCGCTGGCCAGGAGGATACGCTCGGTGACAAACTGCATGGTCATGCCGATGGAGCAGCCGGTGACGAGGGAGAGATAGCGTGCCCCGTAGCCGGCCACAGCGGCGCTGTCGGTAAAAAAGCCAAAAAAGGGGCGGGTCAGGAACAGCCCGAAAAACAGGAAGAACAGCCAGGACAGCAGATAGACAAACACGCCGTTCATGGCCACGGCGTTGGCGCCCTCCGGGTCCTGCTGCCCCAGGCGGCGGGAGAGCAGGGCGTTGACCCCCACGCCGGTGCCCACACAGACGGCCACCATGAACATCTGCACGGGATAGGACAGGGAGAGGGCCTCGAAGGCCTCCCGGTTGAGCCGGGAGACGAACATGGAGTCCACCATGTTATACAGGGCCTGGATGAGCATGGAGAGCATCATGGGCCAGGCCATGTGGAGGAGCAGAGGCCGCACCGGCATCACGCCCATTTTATTTTCTTCCATGGCGCACCTCCTCCGTTGGATAAAAGGCAAGGGCGGCCGCGCCGCCCTTGCCGGGGTTGGAGTGGGAGAAAGGGACGGGCTCAGACTCCCATAGTGGGCTCCACCCGGAGATTGCGCAGAGTGAAGGAGCCGCCCGCGTAGTCGATGTCGGCCAGGACGTTGGCAAAGTGGGAGAGCTGGTCCACCCGGGCCCCCAGGACCACGGTAAATACGCCGTCCTGGCAGCGAAAGAAGCCGCTGTCCAAAACCAGCCGCCCGGCGCCGGAGCCCTGAGGCAGTTGGTATACGGCGCTGGTCCGGCCGTAGGACAGGGTGACGGAGCCGTTTTCCCTCCGGACTTCCACCTGACTCAGCACCCGGTCGGCGCAGGCGTCTTTGGTGACGGCGCAGTCGGACCAGCGCTGACCGTCCCAGGCATAGATGTGCAGGTCATAGACCAGGTGGTCCTCGTCAGCGTCGCGGAGGTAGCGGACGGCCAGCTCCTCCGCCCCGTCGCCGTCCAGGTCCATCCACCACAACTCGGGCAGGACGGCCTGGGGCTGGGCCCGGTAGACCTGCTCAAAGGCGGCCAGGGTCTCCCCGCGGCGCAGCAGGACCACGTCCTCCCCGGCCACGCCGTAAAGGGAGATGTCCGGGTCTTTGAGATGACCCAGCATGAAACACTGCTCCCCGGTCCCCGACAGGTCCTCCGCCGCGGCCAGGGCGGTGGGCAGGTCACCCGCGGTCAGACGCTCCCACCAGGGGGCGTCCGGATCGGAGGTGGGCTCCGGTGTGAATGAGGCCGTGGGGTCCGGCGGGGAGGAGGGGGAGGCGGCGGTTTCGCCCCCGCTCTTGCAGGCGGTCAGCAGGAGCAGCAGGGTCAGGACCCAAACCAGCCGTTTCATACCATCACAGCTCCTTTACATAGCGCAGATCCACGCAAACGGCGTCCGGAGGAAAGGGAATGTCGGTGTGGGTGCCGTCCCAGGCGAAGCCATGGGCGGCATAGAACCGGCGGGCCTTGGCGTTTTCCCGCAGCACGAGGACGAAGGCGTTTTGGTGCCCGGCTGTCCGCAGCCGGGTCAGGGCCTCTTCAAAGAGCCTTCCGCCGTAGCCCTTGCCCCGCTCCGCCGGGTGGGTGTAAAAGGAGATGATCTCTCCCCAGCCCTCATAGCCCCGGGCATCAAAGGTGCACGCCGAACCGGCATTGTAGCTTTCCACCCGGGCGGGACCATAGTTGACGCAGGACACCGGCTCCCCGTCCCGATAGAGCAGCAGGCCGCGGCACCGGCCGGTCTGGTAATCCTCCCGGAAGTATGGGACCCAGCGGTCGTCGGTGATCTCCCGGGCCATGTAGTCGTCGGGCACATAGCCCCGATACGTATCCCGCCAGCCGAGGGCGTGAATGAGGCTCATGGCCCGGAAGTGCTCGTCGGAGCAGGCGTCCACAAAAGCAAGCGCGCTCATACGGCGGCGGGCGCCTGCTCCGCCGGAGCGGGCGCAGCGGAGCCTTCCCCCTTGGCCAGGGCCCGGGCGTTGGCCAGCATCAGCTTGATGCGGTTTTCCTGGTTGATCTTGGTGGCGCCGGGGTCGTAGTCGATGGCCACGATGTTGGAGTTGGGGTAGTCGTCTTTCAGCTTGCGGATCATCCCCTTACCCACGATGTGGTTGGGCAGGCAGCCGAAGGGCTGGGTACAGACGATGTTGGGCACCCCGGTGTGGATGAGCTCCAACATTTCAGCGGTGAGGAGCCAGCCCTCGCCCATCTTGTTGCCGTCCCCCAGATAGCCCTTGATGTAGTGGTGCAGCTCGTCGAAGTCGCCGGGCGCTCGGAAGCGGCCGGAACGGTTGAGGGCGTCGATCATGGCCCGCTGGTACTTCTTAATGTAGCTGGCGAAGATCTGGCAGAACTTCTGCTTGATCCACCTGCCACCGTAGATGTCCACATCCACGTCCCGGTTATAGATCTTGAAGATGACGAAGTCGGTGAGGCCGGGCACCACCGGCTCGGCTCCCTCTGAGAGAAGGAACTGCTCCAGATTGTTGTTGCCCAGGGGGGAATACTTGACGTAGATCTCACCCACCACGCCCACCCGGACCTTGGGCTCGCCGGCCACCGGGATGGCCTGGAAGCGGTCGATGATGCGGTCGAAGTTGGCGATCATGGACTTGTAGCTCATGCCCTTGCCCCGGCCCATATCGTCCAGCAGGAAGTCCATGCACACGCGGATGGCCCGGTCGGTGTCGCCGGGGTTTACCTCGTAGGGACGGACCTGGTTGGAGACGTTCATCAGAAGATCGCCGTAGAATACGGCGTAAAGGGCCTTGCGGATGAAGGGCAGGGTGAGGGAGAAGCCGGGGTTTTTCTCCAGGCCGGACAGATTCACCGAGATGACGGGGACGAAGGCCAGATCGGCCTTCTCCAGCGCCTTGCGGAGCATGTGGATGTAGTTGGAGGCCCGGCAGCCGCCGCCGGTCTGGGTGATGACCAGGGCGACCTTGTGGGGGTCGTACTTGCCGCTTTTCACCGCGTCGATGAGCTGGCCGATGACCAGGATGGCGGGGAAGCAGGCGTCGTTGTGGACGTATTTCTGTCCATAGTCCAGGATGCTCTTGCCGGAGGTGTTGAGCATCTCCACCTTGTAGCCCATGGTCTGGATGACCCGCACCAGCATGGCGAAGTGCATGGGGAGCATCTGGGGCACCAGCAGGGTGTACTCCTCCTTCATCTCCTTGGTGAACAGGAGGCGGCCGGTATTGTCGTAGACTAATTCTGCCATAACACGTTGATCCTTTCGTCTGCGCGTATCGAGATCCAAAGACCGGGCGGGGCCTCAGCCGGCGGCCTCCCGGCCCGGAGCGCCGTCCCTGGCCCTGCGGGCGTCCATGGCGGCCATCAGGGACCGGATGCGGATCTTCACCGCGCCCAGGTTGTTGATGTCGTCAATTTTGAGCTGGGTGTACAGCTTACCGCCGCTCTCCAGGATGGAGCGCAGCTCGTCGGTGGTGATGGCGTCGGTGCCGCAGCCGAAGGAGACCAGCTGCACCACCTGCATATCGCTCTGGGTGCAGACGTACCGGGCGGCGTTGTACATCCGGCTCTGGAAGGTCCACTGGTTGAGAACCTTCCGGGGGGCATAGCCCTCCAGGTAGCTCAGGGCATCCTCCGTGACCAGTACGAAGCCGAAGGAGGTGATGAGGTCGTTGATGCCGTGGTTGATCTCCGGGTCGATGTGGTAGGGCCGGCCGCAGACCACGATAATGGGCATGCCGTGCGCCCGGGCGTAGTCGATGTACGCCTTGCCGGTCTGCCGCACGTCCTGGACATAGGCGTCGTAGGCGGCATAGGCGGCGTCCACGGCCCCCTCCGTCTCCCGCTTGGGAATGCCGAAATCGGCCTCCATCATCTTGACCGCCCGCTTTTTGAAGTCCTTGCGCCGCCACAGGCCCACATAGGGGTCCAGGAAGCGGGTCTGCTTCAAAACGGGCATGTTGGCGGCCAGAAGCTCGGGATAGTAGGCCACCACCGGACAGTTGAAGTGGTTGTCCCCAATGCCCTCGTCGTTGTTATAAGACATGCAGGGGTACCAGATGGCGTCCACGCCCGCCTCCACCAGAGCCTCCACATGGCCGTGGAGCAGCTTGGCCGGATAGCACACCGTATCCGAGGGGATGGTGTGCTGGCCCTTGAGGTAGAGCTTTCGGGAGGACTCCGGAGAGAGGACCACCTCAAAGTTGAGCCTGGTGAAGAAGGCGAACCAGAAGGGGAGATTTTCGTACATGTTCAGGCCGAAGGGGATGCCGATGCGACCCCGGGAGCCGTCGCCCTCCCCCTTGCCCTCCAGGGCGCGGAGCTTCTGGTATTTATAGGTCATCAGGTCGGGGTTCTCCACCTTCTCCTTGCCCAGGGGGCGGGAGCAGCGGTTGCCCGAGATGAAGCGTCGCCCGCCGTCAAACTGGTTGACGGTGAGGGAGCAGTGGTTGGTGCACAGGTTGCACGTGACGGGCTTTGCGGTGTGGGTAAAGGCCTCCAGAGCCCTGGCGTCCAGCAGGGCGGAGCGCTCCAGCCCCAGGTCCCGGGCGGCCAGGGCGGCCCCGAAGGCCCCCATCAGCCCGGCGATGGTGGGCCGGGTCACGTTGCGGCCCAGCTCCTGCTCAAAGGCCCGCAATACCGCGTTGTTGAGGAAGGTGCCGCCCTGGACCACGATGTGCCGGCCCAGGTCGTCGGCGTTGGCGGCCCGAATGACCTTGTAGACGGCGTTCTTTACGATGGAGATGGACAGGCCGGCGGAGATGTCCTCCACGCTGGCTCCGTCCTTCTGGGCCTGTTTGACGCTGGAGTTCATGAACACAGTGCACCGGGAGCCCAGGTTCACCGGATGCTTGGCGAACAGGCCCAGCCGGGAGAACTCCGCGATCTCGTAGCCCAGAGCCCGGGCGAAGGTCTCGATGAAGGAGCCGCAGCCGGAGGAGCAGGCCTCGTTGAGCATGATGGAGTCCACCGCGCCGTTGCGGATCTTGAAGCACTTCATGTCCTGGCCGCCGATGTCGATGATGAAGTCCACGTCGGGCTGGAAGTGGGCGGCGGCGTTGTAGTGGGCCATGGTCTCCACCAGACCCAGGTCGCAGCCGAAGGCGTTTTTGATCAGGTCCTCGCCGTAGCCGGTGACGGCCGAGCCACGGATGACGATGCGGCTGCCGCACAGGGCGTAGATCTTCTTGAGCTGGTCCAGCACCACCGCCACGGGGTCGCCCCGGTTGGATTGATAATAGGTATACAGCAGGCCGCCGTCGGGGGCGATGAGCGTCAGCTTGGTGGTGGTGCTCCCGGCGTCGATGCCCAGATAGGCGTCGCCGGAATAGGTGTTCACATCCACCTCGGGGGGGTGGTTGGCGTCGTGCCGGGCCAGGAAGGCGTCAAAGTCGGCCTGATCGGTGAACAAGGGGGGCATGGTGTCCACCGTATTGGTGGCGTCCACGCTCTCCTCCAGCTTTTTCAGCAGTTCGTCGAAGGAGTGCTCGGCGTAATCCGAGGCGCACAGGGCCGCGCCGATGCCGGCAAAACAGTCCCCATCGGCCGGGAAGACGGCGTGCTCCCCGTCCAGATGCAGGGTCTCCACGAACCGCTCCCGCAGGCCGTAGAGGAAGTGCAGCGGGCCGCCCAGAAAGACGATCTTGCCCTTGAGCGCACGGCCCTGGGTAAGGCCGGCCACGGTCTGGTCCACCACGGCCTGGAAGATGGAGGCCGCCACGTCCTCCTTCCGCCCGCCCTGGTTGAGGATGGGCTGAATGTCGCTTTTGGCGAACACGCCGCAGCGGGAGGCGATGGGGTAGATCTTCTCGTGCTTCAGGGACAGCCGGTCCAGCTCGTCGATGGACACGTTCATCAGCGTGGCCATCTGGTCTATGAAGGCCCCGGTGCCGCCGGCGCAGGAGCCGTTCATGCGCTCTTCCAGGGCGCCGCCGAAGAAGATGATCTTGGCGTCCTCGCCGCCCAACTCAATGACGGCGTCGGTGCCCGGTATGTAGGTGTTGACGGCGGCGGCGGTGGCGTAGACCTCCTGCACGAAGTCGATGCCGGCAGCCTTGGCCACGCCCAGGCCGGCCGAGCCGGTGATGACCAGGCGCACGTCCTTGCCCGCCAGCTTGTCCTGGATGCTGTGCAGAGTCTCGCAGGCCCGCTCCCGGGCCTTGGAGTAGTGCCGCTCATAGGAGCGGAACAGCAGCTTGTTCTGTTCGTCCAGCACCACCACCTTGACGGTGGTGGAGCCGATGTCGATGCCGATACGAAGGCTCATAGGTTCACCTCAAGACGCCGGAGAACCCCGGCGAAACATGTTTTCGTGGCCTCTATCATATAACAAATCGACAGCGTTTACAATAAAAAAGTGTAAACAAAAAGCAGAAAAACCTAGGGAAATAGAGGAATATATAAGGCAGGTCACCGAAGCCTCTTTCATCGGTTCAACACACAGGTGAATGCGTGTACGCAATCCCACCTAACTGGAGAGAGACAGTCGCTCCGTCGCCTCCGTCCATTCCGATGAGGGGGCGGGGGCCATGCCGCCGAAATACAGGGACACGTCCCCTACGCCGGAGTTCAGCTCCAGCCGGTCCGGGCCGTCGCCCTCCGGGAACGCCTGGACAGCCGCCCCATTCAAGATGCACTTTCCAACGCCTGCGTTTATCCATTACTATACCCCTCTGCTGTCAAAGGACCGTAAAAAACCTTAAGACTTTCTAAAAATGGAGACTGAGCCCGTTGAAAATAGGGACCATTCGACAACATAAGCATAGGTATCTATTCCACCTTAAAATGCAGCTTTAAACTTTTATATTATATTGATAATTGACAAAAAATATTTTTATATTATAATCAGAATATGTTAAATACACCAAAAATATAGGAGGGAGATGATATCAATGCAGTAGAAACCTGACCAAATTTAATTTTTTACTCTCCTACTGTAGTAGCAACTAGAAGCCTAAACTGGAATGGTTTGGGAGACCCATTTACAAGTCAATAGAATGCAACTGCCGAGCGAGTGAGCAAGCAATCCAAGGTATGTTAAAATCTATTTTGGGTGCGTTTATTGGCAAGAGTTTTCCCTATCAGGGGTCGCTCTCTACGATTCTGGCAGCCATTCTGCCTCATCTGTATGAGGCCATTCAAAACAACTATGGTGCCACACAAAAAACGATTTGGCTTGAGCGCACATACTGGCTCAAAGACGATTATTCCGCATACAGATATCAAGATTCGTTGTGTTGGGAGGAGGTATCCGCATGACTGTCTTCACATTCTCCATCGCTCTCATTCTGGTCACTAGCATCGTCCATGTGGTGATCGCCCTTCAAAAAGATCATATCAAGCGAACCGGAGGAGATTCCATTGTGGACGTCATCGGCGCAGTCGCTTTGGCGGGTACTACTCCTATCGCTCCTCCTCGGCAAACCATTTTGACATCCCTTCTTTTTCTCAACTGCGTCCTGCTGTCGTGCTATCTCCCAAGATTTTTCAAATACAAGGAAAACAGCGCACTGTTGCAGGAGAGCACCGTATTTTCATTGGGTGTCACAGTTGTATCCGCCCTTTGCCTCCCATTCCTTTTTTAAGGTCTCAAAAAGCATTCCTCCACCGCTCTACAGGGCAGTGGCGGAATTATTTTTGAGCAAATATCCCTGTATTTCTCTCTGCTTTTAGCCTATTCCCGGTCGTGTCAAGAATTTCTGTGCAACTAAAATTGGAAAGCGGCAATCGGTCTGAATTATGAAAGGAGACTACAGATGAAAAATGCAAAGTGGTTATGTCTTTTACTAATCGTGACGGCCGGGTTGACTTCATGCCGCACGGCACAAGAAAAAATGGATTTTACCATTTCAGCGCACCGTTATAACTGTACTCCCAGCGAGATCGTCAGCTTTTTGAACGACGCCAATGAGGATGAGAGCGCTGTCATTCCGGATTTTGTAGCATCCAAGGAACAGATTCCAATTACCGGCGAGGACGGCACTCTGGACGCCTATCTCACGTTTACAACCGATGAAAGCGGGTACACGACGGAAATCAAATTTTATTTTCCGTCTCCCGAGGCAGTGGAAAAAGGGAGCCGCTATCTGAGCTTACTATTCACAGAGATACTGGGCGATGAGGAGGCCTCGGCCGAGTGTGTGGAGCTGATATTGGAATCTCGCCGGAACGAGGGGATGGGCATGACCAAGCAGGAAAACGGAAGCAGCATAACGTCCATGATGACGAAGGGCTCCACGACGGTACGCATGGTTCCCGACTAAAAATAGGGTGTCCAGGGCACCGCGCGGTTTTGCGTTCGTAAAATGAAAAGGAGAGACGGGCTGCCGTCTCTCCTTTTACGATCAGAGGGGATGTTTTGCCGCGCCGGAGGAAAAGATGTCAGCTCAGGGCGTCCTTGATGGAGTCGTAGACCGCGTCCTGGTTTTCGCACATGACCAGCAGCACGGTGCCGTCCTCCAGGGTGCCTACCTTGGCCTCCTTAGCGATCTCGTACTGATCGGCCAGGTACTGTTCAAAGCTGCGCTTCTGGTTTTCCACAAAGCTGTTGAGTCCCTCCAGCACCAGGTCCTCCTTGCCAGCGGCGGGCAGGATGGCGGCTACGCCGTAGGCCCGGACGTTCATGGCAGAGACCGAGATGGCATAGGCCGTCATGTCCTCCTCGGATACGTTCAGCAGGCCGAAAATCAGCTCGGCCATGTCGTCGTCGGACGAGGTGAGGATGGTGTTGTACTCGTTGTCCTCCTCGCTCCGGGCTCCCTCGATGGCGGCCTTGTAGGCGGCGGTCATCTCCTCGGGGGTCTTGGGGCTCTCGGCGGGCTTGCCGTCGGCGCAGCCGGCGAGGGCCAGCGCCAGCAGCAGAGCGGACAGGGTCAGGGAAAGCGTGCGTCTCATGCGCGGGGTTCCTCCTTTTTCATTGGTGTGGACGGCGCGGGCGGGATGGCGGGGGGATCGGACTCCGGAGGCAGGACGGTGAGGGCCACCTTTCCCTCCCGGGCATCCGCCAGCAGGGCGGCCCCCTGCTTCAGCGTCCCGGAGAGCAGCAGCTCGGCGGCGGGGTCCTCCACCTGGGCCCGGATGGTGCGCCGGAGGGGCCGGGCTCCGTAAGCCGGGTCGAAGCCGTCCCGGGCCAGCAGGTCCAGGGCCTCCTCGCCGGTGCGCAGGGCCACCCCCAGCTTCTCCAGACGCTGCCCGACCGTGTCCAGCATCCGGCGGGCAATGTCTCGGATCTCCGGGCGGGTAAGCTGACGGAAGACAATGACGTCGTCCAGCCGGTTCAGGAACTCCGGCCGGAAGACCTTTTTCAGGTCCCCCAGAATGGCCTCCCGCAGTTCCTCCACCGGCCGGGTCTCCCCAGAGCCGGCGGCGGAGAAGCCCAGCCGGCTGCCCTTGGCAGTGATGCGGGTGGCCCCCACGTTGGAGGTCATCACCACCACCGTGTTGCGGAAATCCACCTTGTGGCCCTGGGCGTCGGTGAGGACGCCGTCCTCCATGATCTGGAGAAGGATGCCCCACACGTCGGGATGGGCCTTCTCGATCTCATCGAAAAGGACCACAGAATAGGGCTTGCGCCGCACCTTTTCAGTGAGCTGTCCCCCTTCGTCGTGGCCCACATAGCCCGGCGGGGCGCCCAGAAGCCGGGAGACGGTGTGCTTTTCCATATACTCCGACATATCAAACCGAATCATGGCATTTTCGTCGCCGAAAAGGGTCTCGGCAATGGTTTTGCAAAGCTCGGTCTTGCCGACACCGGTAGGTCCTAAGAAAAGGAACGAGCCTATCGGGCGTTTCGGATCCTTTAGTCCGACCCTGCCGCGGCGTATGGCCCGCGAAACGGCCTTTACGGCTTCATCCTGACCGACAATGCGCTCATGCAGCTTTTTCTCCATATTAAGGAGCTTTTCGCCCTCCTCTTCGGTAAGGGTGGTAGTCGGAATCCCGGTCCAGCCGGAGACTATCTCGGCGATCTCTTCGGGAGTTACCTCGCCGGACACGCGCGAATTCTTCTGCTGCCATTCGTTTTTAAGGGTCTCGAGACGTTCGCGTGCGGCCTTTTCGCTGTCTCTGAGCTTGGCCGCCCGCTCAAAGTCCTGGGTATTTACGGCTGCCGTTTTTTCGGCGGCAAGACGTTTTATCTCCTCCTCGGTCTCCCTTACATCGGCCGGCGCCGTATATGCGCGGAGCTTTACCTTCGAAGCCGCCTCGTCCACAAGATCTATCGCCTTATCGGGAAGATAACGGTCGGCTATATAGCGCGATGAAAGCTTTACCGCCGCCTCTATGGCCTCGTCGGTTATTTTGACTTTATGATGGGCTTCGTATTTATCACGGAGTCCCTTTAAAATCTCAACGGTCTCCTCCTGAGAGGGCTCTCCTACCGTAACGGGCTGGAATCGACGCTCCAAAGCGGCATCCTTTTCGATATATTTTCTGTATTCGTTAAGGGTAGTAGCACCTATGACCTGAAGCTCGCCTCTGGCAAGCGACGGCTTTAAAATGTTGGCCGCGTCGGTGCTGCCCTCAGAGGAGCCGGTGCCGATTATGGTATGCAGCTCATCTATAAAGAGGATTATATTGCCGGACTTTTTAACCTCGTCGATCGCCGCCTTTATACGCTCCTCAAAATCGCCGCGATATTTTGTACCGGCAACCATAGAGGTAAGATCAAGGGCAATTACACGTTTATCCTTCAAAAGCTCCGGAACCTCTCCTGCAGCAATTTTAGCGGCAAGACCCTCGGCAACGGCGGTTTTACCGACGCCGGGTTCGCCTATTAAGCAGGGGTTGTTCTTGGTACGACGGGTAAGTATCTGAACAACACGCTCTATTTCCTTTTGACGACCGATGACCGGGTCGATCTTGCCGTCACGTGCGTCCTTGGTCAAATCCCTGCCGAATTTTTCAATGGTATCGGTCTTGGAGGCGTCGCCTCTTTGGCTTGCACGCTCCTCTCCCGATGCGCCGAATGCACCGGAGGATTCGCCGTAAGCCTCAATAAGCTCGTTTGCTATTTTTTCGGGATCGGCTCCGAGCTCCTCCATAAAGCGAACACCGTAGCTTTGTCCCTCCTGAATTATAGCAAGTAAGATATGCTCGGTGCCGACGTAACCGCTCGACATTGCTCTTGCGTCGGCTATTGCCATTTCAAGAATGTGCTTCGCACGGGGGGTAAGGTCGTTCGGAGAAAGAGAGGTCGGCTCTCCCCTTCCCACCTTTGTTTCCATAAGACGGTTAACGTCCTCAAGGGTAACACCCTTTGAGTTAAGGAGGGCAAAGGCTGTTCCGCTGCCCTCTTTGAGCAGTCCGGCAAGCAGATGCTCGCTTCCGATGTAGGTGTGGCCGAAGCTTTCGGCCGACTCTATTGCATAATTTATGGCAAGATTTGCTTTCTCGGTAAATCCGTTGAACTTAAACATATATATCAACTCCTCAAAGAAAAATAATTCTTAAATTACCGTGTAAGTTCCTCGCGAATAAGCTTCGCACGGAGAATATCCCGTTTTTCGGGGGATGCCGCCTCCGGGTCGAGCATTATAAGCCCGGCCGGCTGATATTCGCTGAATATTGTATTGATTTTTTCCACTGTAACGTCCTTTATAATGCCCATTGACACTCCCATTCTGACATTTGAAAGATGGGTCGAAAGCTCCTCGGAAGTAAGTTTTCTGGCATATTTTAATATTCCGAGCGAGCGGAAAACCGCATCCTCAATTAGGGTTTTATCGGCCGATAAACGCGCCTGTTTTTCCTTTTCCATGACCTGCGACGCCACCGCCTCGAGATTTTGAAGAGCCGAACGCTCGTCAATGCCGAGGGTTATCTGGTTTGACAGCTGGTACAAAGCACCGGTCGCCGCCGTCCCCTCTCCGTAGGAGCCCCTTAAGGTAAGCCCCACCTTAGAGACGGCCGAAACGAGCTGATCTATTACGCCTGCCGCTTGCAGCATCGGCAAATGAAGCATCAGCGACGCGCGCATGCCGGTTCCTATATTGGTCGGACAAACGGTAAGATATCCGAGCTTTGCATCAAAGGCAAAATGCAGTTCGCTGTCCAAAAGGGTATCTATCTTATCGGCTATGTCGTAGGCCTGTTTCAGTGCGAGACCGGCAGCCATAACCTGAACACGGATATGATCCTCCTCACAAAGCATTATGCTTACCGATTCGTCCTTTTTAAGAAGCAATGCTCTTCCCTCGCGCGAGGACGCAAATTCGCGGCTTGCAAGGTGCTTTTCAACCAGAGACTGAGCCTGAACGTCGCTGAGCTTATCCATCTCGATATAATCGAAATCGTCCGCTATCGCCGAGCCGCCGTTTTTAAGCGCGTCGCGCACCTTACGGCAAACGGCACGTTTAGATTCGGGATCAAGCTTATGCGGAAAGGGGTATTCCTTTAAATTTCTCGCAAGACGAACTCGGGTGCTGACTACGATATCGCCGAGCTCACCCGACTGGTCGTACCATTTATTTTGCTGAGTCATTATTATCCTCCCCCTTCATTTCCCTTATTATATCGCGCAATCTTGCCGCTTCTTCATAGTTTTGATCCTCGACGGCCTTTTTCAGCTCCTTTTCAAAATCGCTTATCTCCTTTTCGCGCTTTTGCTCGACCGGAGCGCTTCCCGACACCTTACCGGTATGCACCGCTCTGCCGTGTATACGCTCTATTGACGGCACCAGCCGGTCGTAAAAATCGGTGTAACACTGAGAGCAGCCTACCTTTCCGCTTCTTACAATATCGGAAAAGGATGATCCGCATCCGCTGCAGCGCTTATCCGGCGATAAAACGCTGTGGGGAGCATACCCGGTATCATTTTTAAACAGCGGCGCGAACAGATCGCCGAGGCTCATCGGCTTAAAACCGCCGATCCCGTATTCGGCAGCACATTTAGGGCACAGCGCCATCTCCTGTGTAACCCCGTTTACAGTTCTTGTTATATATGTTGTGGCTTTATTCTTTTTACATTTTTGACAAATCATAAAACTTAAAGTCTCCTTTTTATTGTATTCACAGGTCATCGGAAAATCCGTATTTATTGCGGTTTAAAAACAGATTTTCGATCAACCGACGTTTAAAAGCATATTTTTCAGAATAACCGAACGAAAAGCATCGCGAAGCTCATACGGAATTGCCCTGAAGGTACGCTCGGCCACCGCCGAACGCATTATCATCGCCGCTTCCTTTGTAATCAGCTTCTGGTCGTACAAATTACCGATTATAGCCTGTGCGCTGGCCGCATCAATGGAATCGCCGACCGAATTTACAAGGTGCATCATGGCGGCACCCTTATCAAGCCTTACCCTCGTTATCCTGATATATCCTCCGCCTCCGCGGCGGCTCTCAATGGTATATCCGTGCTCGGGGGTAAACCGCGAGGTTAGCACGTAGTTTATTTGACTCGGAACACATCCTATATCCTCCGCCAGCTCATTGCGGCGGATCTCGGCGCTGCCGTTAGATGAAAGCTCAAGCAGCTCAAGTATGCGCTTGCTGACTATATCGCTCATTCCCATTTTTCCGTCACCCTCGTTTCTGCTTTTCATTTTATTCATCTGACTTTCTTTTTACTGATTATCAGTATAGCACTAAGGTCAAATAAAGTCAAGGTCAAATAAGGTCATATTTGTAAACTTTTTGTTAACAAAAAATCGATATCGGCAATAAAAATAATACACCGATATCGATTAATATTCAAAAGTCCTTAGATAGTGTTTTGTATATATAAGACATACTTCGTTTGCAACCACGGTCATTCTCCGTTTTTCAAGGTCTGCATTGGTGTACAGCCTATAAATGAAGCGTAGGTTTTTGTAAAATATGAAAGCCCCGAAAATCCGCACTCGCGCGCCGTTTCGCTGACCGTACGTTCCCCCTTCATCAGCATCGCGCGCGCTGCACAGCATCTTATATAATTAATATATCTTATGACCGTCATGCCGGTAACCTCTTTAAAGCACCGGCAAAGGTGGTATATGCTCACCCCTGCGGCCTTGGCAACATCCTCGGTAGATATCTGCTCGAAATAATGTTCCTTTATGTGCTTCATTGCACACTTGGTTATTTCTACCGTAGCCGGCATTCGCTTTATTGTATTGACCGGAAGGGAAGCAGAATCGGAACGGTATATCCCGAGCATAAACTGAACACCGAGCGCCCTTACAGCCGCAATGCGATAGGCAGAATCGGCGAAATATTCGCGCTTCATCTCCTCAAAAGCCCTTTTGCTGTATTCACTGAAGCAACAAAGCACAATCGATCCGGAATCGGTGGGAAAACTGTTATCCCGTGCGAATTCGTCGGTGATCTGAATGCAATAATACTCAGAGCCGCTTTCTCCCGGCAGTATATGATGAATTTCACCCGAGGCGAAGGAAATTATCATACCCTCACACGCCGTAAAACAACTGGCCCCGGCCGTTATAATCGGATTTCCCTTTACTATATACAAAAACTCAAGATGGTTATGCCAATGCGGAATTATTTCGCTTCCCTCCGGCAAAATATCTTTATGTATATGCACCGGTAAAATTTTATCTTTGAAAACAGCCTCAAAATATCCATACGGAGCATTTTTAGGTTGGGGAAACTTATCGTTTTCATCCCTTTTGCCCGTATTATTGCTTGCTTTACAATCATACTCACATGCTCGACACACATTTACACAACAATCATCCATAAAATCACCGTCATTTTAAGCATTAAGCACCTTGAAAATAAATTGCTCGGATTAAGGTTTATAAAACCGGTTTTATTGCGACGCCTCGTCAAACGCCCTTCGCACTTCTCTTACGGACGCAAGCTCAATTTCGCCCGGCGGAGATTTTATTCCGCGCATACTGTAATAGGGTAAAATGCACTTTTTAAAGCCGAGGCGCGCCGCCTCCGACACCCTTGCCGCCGCCGATGAAACCGCCCTTACCTCGCCGGCAAGGCCTATTTCGCCGAAAACGATAACATCCTCTCTTACCGGCTTCGACTTAAGGCTCGAAAGCAAAGCCGCCGCCACGGCAAGATCGGCCGCCGGCTCGTCGATGCGAAGTCCACCGACAATATTGACGTAAACGTCAAGATTCGAAAAAATATAGCCCGAACGCTTTTCCAAAACGGCAAGTATCATGTTAAGCCGGTTATAGTCATACCCCGTCGACATTCGCCTCGGATTGCCGAAGGTGCTTACCGACACCAGTCCCTGCACCTCGGCAAGAATCGGACGGGTGCCCTCCATCGCACAAACGACACAGGTTCCCGGCGCCCCCTTAGGCCGGCCGGAAAGCAGCATTTGCGAAGGATTCGGAACCTCGCAAAGTCCGACATCCGACATTTCAAACACGCCTATTTCATTGGTTGAGCCAAACCTGTTTTTAACCGCCCTTAGTATTCTGTATGAAAGGTTTTTATCGCCCTCAAAATACAAAACCGCATCCACAATATGCTCAAGCACCTTCGGCCCGGCAATGGCGCCGTCCTTATTCACGTGTCCGACTATAAAAATCGGCGTCTCACTGCTTTTTGCAAGCTGTAAAAGCGCGCTTGTGCACTCTCTTATCTGGGTCACGCTTCCGGCCGACGAGGACACCTGCGGCAACGACATCGTCTGAATGGAATCTATTATCACAAGATCGTAATTTTGTTCGTTTATATAATCGATAATTGCCGGAACATCGCTGCACGACATTATATCCACCCTGGCCGAATTAATGCCGAGACGATCCGCCCTGAGTTTAATCTGCCTTTGCGATTCCTCGCCCGATACATACAGCACGCGATATTCGGCCTTTTCCATCTGACGGCAGATCTGCAGCATGAGGGTGGATTTTCCTATTCCCGGATCGCCGCTTATAAGCATTACGGCGCCCTTTACAATTCCGCCTCCGAGCACCCGGTCAAGCTCGCCCATGCCGGTTTTATAACGAAATTCGTCCTTTGTATCTATATTTTCAAGCGATCTGACATTCAAACTGCCTGCCGAAGCGATAACCGATTTCGTCTTTGTTGCCGGTGCCGAAGATATAAGTTGCTCTTCCATGCAGTTCCACTCGCCGCACGACGGACATTTTCCGCACCATTTTGAGCTTTCACATCCGCAATGTGTACATACATATACGGTTTTCTGTTTAATAACGGCCATCTTCAGCACCCTTTCTCTTCTTAAGTAGCATTATAATTCACATCATCAAACATATCAAGTATAATATTGCCTTAAATAATCCCCAAAGTCCGAAAATCCGTACACCTATCCCTTTATTTTATTACGTCAACCTCATTTAAATATTTGACGATTCCCGAAAAAACCGACAGCGCCATTTCATTCTGATAGCTTTCACTCTTTAAATTCTCAAGCTCATCCGGATTAGACATAAAACCGCACTCCACCATAACGGCCGGCTTGGTCGCCTTATAAAGCAGATAAATCTCCGATCCCGAGAGCTTTATCTGTCTTTCGTTGTCATTTTGCAGCCGGCTTTTTATTTCGCTTTGCAAAATGAGTGCCAGCTCGCGGCTTGAAGCGTTGCCTTTCGAATAAAAAACCTGCGCGCCGGAGTATTTAGAGACCGAATATTTATTCTGATGAATGCTTATAAGCATATCGGCGTCGGTCTCTTCGAGCATTTTAAGCCGCTTTTTAAGGTCGGATGTTTTTTTCTGGCGGACAGAGGCAGCCGTATCGTCCGATATCAGAAAATCCCCGGTACGGGTCATTTGGGTTTCGAACCCGTATAACGTAAGTACCGTCTGAAGCTTTTGGGCAATGCCTAAATTAATGTCCTTTTCCAACGTACCGTCGGCACCGACGGCACCCGGGTCAATACCTCCGTGTCCGGCATCGATTAAAATAACATGCTTTTTTTCGCTTTGAACGGCCGTATAAACCGCATCAGATGCCTTGTAAAGATCGTTTCCTATTGCCGCGACGATTCCGAAAGCCGTAATAATAACGGCGGCAAAAATCAAAAGCCTGCGCAATGTACATTCCTCCGTTTCTACAGAAAAATATGCATAAAGCAGGCTTTTTAAAACCCAAAGCGGTTATTTGCCTTTTTCGCAGTGCAACAAAACGCTGTTTGCATGTCATGAAAAAAGGACGATTTTTAAGTAAGCGGGCGTCTCGCCCCGATAAAATTCTTTAATCAGCAAGAGGCAAGAAAATTATGCCTCGTCGGCCAGTACAGTTTTTATCATTATTGCGGTTTCTACGCGCTTTTTCTCAATTGCACAGGATACCTCGTGCGGTTTAAGTATGTCGCCTGCATACTGGAGATTGTTGGCGTTACATCCGCCGCTGCAGAAGAATTTTGCCCAACAGTCGCGGCATTTTTCCTTTTTATAAACGTTTGCGGTTGCAAAATCGCGCCGGATATCGCGGTTAAACGATCCGTCCTTCACCGAGCCCATTATATAATCGGTCATTCCGACAAACTGGTGACACGGATAAATGTCGCCGTTCGGAGTAACCGCAACGTACTCGTTGCCGCAGCTGCATCCGCGAAGCCGTTTGATCGCGCACGGACCGCCGTCAAGATCAATCATAAAATGGAAAAAATTTATCTTCGAGCCCTTCCTTTTAAGCTCGATTATTTTGTCGGCCAAACGGTCATACTCGGCGAATATTTCGGGGAGATCATTCTCTTTTATTGAATAATCAAGCTTTTCGTCGCTGACGACCGGCTCAATCGATATCTGATCGAAGCCCTCGTTGTAAATATGCATTACGTCCTCCGCAAAATCCTTGTTAAGACGTGTGAAGGTTCCGCGTATGTAATACTCCTTGTCGCCGCGGCGCTTGATAAGTTCCTTGTATTTCGGCATTATAACGTCATAACAGCCCTTGCCCGAGGAGGTAACCCGAAGCCGGTCGTTGACCTCTTTGCGCCCGTCAAGAGAGAGCACAAGATTGCTCATCTCGCGGTTTAAAAACTCCATTTTCTCGTCATCAAGCAAAAGACCGTTGGTGGTAAGGGTAAAACGGAAGTTCTTGCCGTGCTCCTTTTCAATCGAACGGGCGTAAGCGACGGTCTGCTTTACAACCTCAAAATTCATAAGGGGCTCGCCGCCGAAAAAATCCACCTCCAAATTATGACGCGAACCGGAATTGGCGATTATAAAATCGATGCATTTTTTCGCAATGTCAAGCGGCATAAGCTCCCGTCCGGTGCCGAAATCACCCTTGGCGGCAAAGCAGTACTCACACCTCAAATTACAGTCATGTGCAATATTAATGCACATTGATTTTATGGGCGCCGGTCCCATCATTTTTGCAAAGCTCTCGTAGGAATCGGGGGCATACAGCTCTTCATCCTTATAAAGCCCGTAAAGCTCGGCATAGCACTCGCGTATTTCCTCCTCGCTGCAGCCTTCGCCTTTAAGCCCGCTTATGGCGCGCTCGGGACATTCCTCGCTCATATTCTCATCGGTATAATCAAGCAGATCATACGAAAGCTTATCGAGCTCGTGCACACTTCCCGAATAGGTATCAAGCACTATATATCTACCGTTTTGACAGTATTTATGTATCATTTGAACTTCTCCGTTAAACAAAAAATTAAGGGCAGACAGTATGAACAAAGGGTAAAAGCAAAGAAAATCTCCGCCTTGCCGCCCCCGTTCAAGCCTTACTCTGCCCGAAAAATCATATTTCGCTTATGCTAAATCTAGAAATTACTTCTCGCACTTCTGGTTGGCAACGGTGCAGGAAGTCTTGCAAGCCGACTGGCAGGAGGCCTGGCACTCGCCGCAGCCGCCCTTGGCAGCGCTCTTTTTAAGATTGGATTTGTTAACAGTCTTTATGTGTTTCATTTTTTATTCGTCCTTTCGAAAATGATAATACTACTTAAATTTAAATTTTGATTTTCGGTTTTCTTTTCACGTTGACGCCGGCAATTCCGCCGAAGACCGAGGCGGCCAATACGGCAGCAAGCCTGACAAATACAATTGCGGAAAGCGAGAAACCGCACACTATAATTCCCACAACGGTCAAAACGGTAAAAATAATAAGTCCGCTTATAACTCCCACAATAAGACCCCTTGTGGAATTAATGCGGGCGGCCGTAAATCCGCATACAAAGGCCCCTAAAGACAGTACCGCTATCGACGCCGCCGAAACGACGCCCTCGCCGAGATCGTTTTTGGTCATAAAGAAGGCCAGTATCATGCAAAGCAGCAGCACAACACCGCCGCCGCATAAAACACCGGTTATAAGGCCCTTTCTAAGCGACGAATACGCTTTGTGCGACGTTTCTCTCTTCATATTTTACCACCCCTTCGAATAATGATTATTCAAAAGGGAGTAAAAATATTACCGGGAGAGTTCACACTCATGCAAGCCGACGACAGCTCTTGGTATTCACAATCTTACGCCGGTTATCGGTTTAAGGTTTAATTACTTTTTCTCCGGCGTATCGTCGTGTACGGTAAGATTCTGATTTATAGCCCAACGTGCTATTTTCATTTTGGAACGGTCGGGACCGGACTCGATAACCAGCGAATCCTCCTTAACGGCAACAACTCTGCCGTAGGTTCCGGCAATGGTTATTATCTCGTCGCCGACCTGAAGATTATTGCGCATCTGTTCTTCTTTTTTCTGCTTTTTCTTCTGCGGTCTTATCATAACAAAATACATAACCAGTATTATAACCGCAAACCATACAAGCAACATCCAGCCTGAGCCGCCGCCGCGATCGCCGCCTGTTGCCGAAGCTGCATCGCCGTCGGCCAGTAAAAATAAGTTATTCAATATACACACCTCCGAATTATAAGCGTATTATATACTATATATCGTAATGTTTCAAGAAGTTTTTGAAAAACAGCCCTAAATTCTTTTTGAAATGACCTCGATTACGCTGTTTTTGTACTCGGTAAAGCGATCTTCATCAAGCGCAAGACGTATTTCGCGCAGCAAATTGTTGTAAAAATAGAGATTATGCATAACGCCGAGCCGCATTCCGAGAATCTCTCCGCTTGCGAATAAATGGCGGATATATGCCCTCGAAAAGTTTTTACAAACGGGGCAATCACAGTTTTCATCAATCGGCCGCTCGTCAAGCTCGTATTTTTTGTTATGAAGATTCATAATTCCGGCCGATGTAAAAAGATGAGCATGGCGCGCATTTCTGCTCGGCATAACGCAATCGAAAAGATCAACTCCGCGCTCAACGGCCTCCAGAATATTCGCCGGTGTACCTACCCCCATTAAATAACGTGGCTTGTCCTTGGGACAAAACGGCTCCACCGCCTCGATAATCCGATACATCTCCTCGGCCGTCTCGCCTACGGCAAGTCCGCCTATCGCATAACCGTCAAGCTCCATATCTGCAATGGTTTTCATGTGCTCGATACGAATATCGTCAAACGTGCTGCCCTGGTTTATTCCGAAAAGCAGCTGATCCTTATTGATTGTGTCCTCAAGCGAGCAAAGGCGCTTCATTTCGGCCTTGCACCTGGCAAGCCACCTTGCCGTCCGCCGGGCCGATTCGAGAGCATATTTCCTCTCACAAGGATTTTCAACGCATTCGTCAAAGGCCATTGCTATGGTCGAGGCGAGGTTCGACTGTATTCTCATGCTCTCCTCCGGCCCCATAAAAATGCGCCGGCCGTCGATGTGCGAATTAAAGTAGACCCCCTCCTCCTTTATAGAGCGGAGTTTCGCGAGGGAGAAAACCTGAAATCCGCCGCTGTCGGTAAGCACCGGCCCCTCAAAACGGGTGAATTTTCTTACTCCGCCGAGCTGTTTTACGATCTCATCCCCGGGACGAAGATGTAAATGATAGGTGTTGCAAAGTTGAACCTGGCAGCCGATATTCTTTAAATCCGGCGCCGACAGTCCGCCCTTTATCGCTCCGCATGTAGCGACGTTCATAAAGGCCGGGGTCTGCACCGTACCGTGGACCGTCTCAAAAACGCCCCGCCTTGCTCTGCCTGATTGTTTTAAAAGCTTATACATTCTGCTTCCTTCTCCTGAAAACTATCTTCCGGTTAAAAACATACAGTCGCCGAACGAGAAGAATCGGTACCTCTCCTTAACGGCTGTTTTGTACGCGTTCATGGTGTTTTCATATCCCTCAAAAGCCGACACAAGCATAATGAGGGTGCTTTCCGGCAAATGAAAATTGGTTATAAGCGCATCCATGCACTTAAATTTATATCCCGGATATATAAAAATATCGGTATCCCCCGAGCACTCGCGTATTTCTCCGCTTGAAGCGACGCTCTCAACGGTGCGGCAGGAGGTTGTCCCGACGCATATGACCCTTTTCCCCAGCTTTTTCGTCTCATTTATGAGATCGGCCGTACATTTGGGCATATAAAAATGCTCGGTGTGCATTTTATGCTCTTCAATTCTTTCGGTTTTCACCGGACGGAAGGTCCCGAGACCTACATGGAGCGTAACATATCCCACATTTACGCCCTTTTGTTTTAAATTCTCGAGCAGCTCCTTTGTAAAATGAAAGCCGGCGGTGGGTGCAGCAGCCGAACCGATGTTTTTGGCATAAACCGTTTGATACCTGCTTTTGTCGGAGAGCCGCTCGGTAATGTACGGCGGCAGTGGCATGGTTCCTATCTCGTCGAGCCGCTCGTAAAAATTGCCGTCATATTCAAAGCTTAACATGCGGTTGCCGTCGGGAAGAACCTCCTCTACCGTCGCCCTCATTACACCGTCGGCAAAATCGAACGCATCGCCCTTTTTAGCCTTTTTGCCCGGACCGGCTATGCACTCCCAAAATCCGTTTTCGTGCTGATTAAGAAGTAAAAACTCAACCACCGCGCCGGTCCCCCGGCGAACGCCGTAAAGCCTTGCCGGCAAAACCTTGGTGTCGTTAAGTATAAGGCAGTCCCCCGGCTCCAAATAATCCGATATATTATAAAAATGCCTGTGCTGTATACTGCCGTCTTTGGCGAGCACCAGCATACGCGACTCGTCACGCTTTTCTTCGGGGTGCTGGGCTATAAGCTCGGCCGGCAGGTCGTAATAAAAATCGCTTTTATTCATACGGTACGCTCTTACCTTTCTTTTTACTCCCGAAAAGTACCGGGATGTCAGCTTGAGTTATTTTGCCTGACTTAATAATTATTTATTTTAAAATCGCTTTACAAAAAAACCGATTAATGGTATTATAAATAGAAATAATTCTGCAGTCATCGGTACAACCGGCCGCCGGCAAAAAACCGGGCGGGCACACAACCTCTTTGTTAGCCGACGGTACCGAAACATTATATAGCAAAATTGACTGGTATTCAACTTCTTTTTTGCCAAGCGAAAGGAAAAAGCACATGAAAAAGTACAAAGCAGGCATAATCGGCGCTACCGGAATGGTGGGACAGCGCTTTATAACATTACTTGAGAACCATCCGTGGTTTGAAATAACCCTACTTGCGGCCTCTCCCCGTTCGGCCGGAAAAACCTACTTAGAAGCAGTGGGAAACCGCTGGGTCATGAAGACTCCGATACCCGAAAAGGTAAAGGATATGACGGTTCTCGATGCCGTTAAGGATAAAGAAAACATAGCAAAAACGGTGGATTTTGTATTTTGCGCCGTAGATATGAAAAAGGATGAGATCCGTGCCCTCGAGGAGGAATATGCGCGCCTTGAATGCCCGGTAATTTCAAACAACAGCGCCCATCGCCACACAAAAGACGTGCCGATGGTCATTCCCGAATGTAACAGCGACCACATAAATGTAATAGAATATCAAAGGAAGCGCCTCGGCACAAAGCACGGCTTTATTGCCGTGAAGTCAAACTGCTCGCTTCAGTCCTATGTGCCGGCTCTTTACCCGCTTGAAAAATTCGGAATAGAAAAGGCAGTTGTATGCACCTACCAGGCAATATCGGGCGCCGGAAAAACCTTCGAGCGCTGGCCAGAAATGGTGGATAACGTTATTCCCTACATCGGCGGCGAGGAGGAAAAATCCGAGCTTAAAGGTCTTCGGGAAGCTCGACGATAAAACCGGCGAGATTGTAAACAGCGATACACCAAAGATCACCTCCCAGTGTATCCGCGTTCCGGTAAGCGACGGCCATTTGGCGGCGGTGTTTGTATCCTTCAAAAACAAGCCGTCGATTGACGAGATTAAAAAAATCTGGGCGGATTTTTCGGGCGAGCCTCAAGCCCTCGGCCTTCCCCTTGCTCCGAAGCAGTTTATTCATTACTTTGAGGAAAACGACATGCCCCAGACCGCTCTTTGCCGTGATATCGAAAAAGGCATGGCGATATCGGTCGGCCGATTAAGAGAGGATACTCAATACGACTACAAGTTTGTCTGTGTTTCCCACAATACCTTAAGAGGGGCTGCCGGCGGCGGCGTATTGCTCGCCGAGCTGCTTTGCGCAAAAGGATATTTTGATAAAAAATAACGGACAAAATTGAACCGGAGCTTTGTTTCCGGTCAAAAATTACCGGTCTTTAATCATTAATATTTTTAATTCGGAGGATGCCTATCATGAAAAAAACAGTTTTCACAGGTGTAGGTACAGCCATTGTAACGCCGATGTTCCCGGACGGCTCGGTAAACCACAAAAAGCTCGCCGAGCTTATAGATTTTCAGATAGAAAACTCGGTGGGAGCAATAGTTGCATGCGGTACGACGGGCGAGTCGGCGACACTCAGCAACGACGAGCATATTGAGGTAATAAAGACGGCTGTAAAGGCCGCAAACGGCCGTGTTCCCGTTGTTGCCGGCACCGGCAGCAACGACACGAGCTACGGCGTTGAGCTTTCAAAGGAAGCCCTTAAAATAGGCGCCGACGCACTGCTGATGGTAACGCCCTATTACAACAAAACCACCCAGAAAGGACTTATCGAGCACTATAAACATATTGCCGAAAACGTAGCGCTGCCGATAATACTGTACAATGTTCCCTCGAGAACCGGCGTAAATATCAAGCCTCAGACCTACCTTGAGCTTTCGAAGATCGATAACATTGTCGGAATTAAGGAAGCCAACGGCGACCTTTCGGCTCTGCTCAAAACCGTAAGCTTATGTCATGATTCTCTGGATATCTACTCCGGTAACGACGACCAGATAATTCCGTTTTATTCGCTCGGTGCAAAGGGTGTTATATCGGTTTTATCAAACATTCTGCCTAAAGAAACCGCCCGGATTTGCTCCCTTTGCGAAGAAGGAAAGTTTGCTCAGGCAGTGGAGCTTGAGTCGAAGTACCTCGAGTTTGCCGACGCTTTATTCTGCGAGGTAAACCCCATACCGATAAAAGAGGCGATGGAGCTTGCAGGATATAAAACCGGCTACTGCCGACTGCCCCTTTGCCGTGCAACCGACGAGCACATCGAATATATCAGAGTCTGCATGGAAAAGGTCGGCATTATCTAATCGGCATTATCTGATCTGATAACCGGTTTTTCCTTTACAGGTACAACAAGATAACAAAAAACAAAAAACGGACGTGAAAAAATGATCGAAATTTTGCTTAACGGCTGCAACGGAGCGATGGGCACCGCAATATCTCAATATGTAAACAAAAGGGACGATGCCGATATAATCGCCGGAATCGACAAAACCTGCGAAATGCATTTTCATTACCCGGTATACGAAAGCATAACCGATTTTCACGGCAACGCCGACGTTATTATAGATTTTTCCAATCCGTCGGCCTTCGACTCGGTGATCGATTTTGCCGTATCGAAAGGGATACCGGCAGTTATAGCAACGACCGGACTTTCCGACGTCCAGCACGAAAAAATCAAGGCGGCCGCAAAGCGGATCCCAGTTTTTTCAAGCGCCAACATGTCGCTTGGAATAAATCTGCTGTGTGCTCTCGCAAAAAAAGCCGAGCAGATACTCGGCGCCGATTTTGACATAGAAATAGTCGAAGCTCACCATCACAACAAAATCGACGCACCGTCGGGAACGGCCCTTATGCTTTATAATTCGCTGTGTGAAGAATCGGACGAAAAAATGCATGCGGTCTACGACCGTCACAGCTACCGCCAAAAACGCGAAAAAAACGAAATAGGCATACATTCCATACGCGGCGGAACGATAGTCGGCGAGCATGAGGTCATTTTTGCCGGCGAGGATGAGGTGATAACCCTCTCCCATTCGGCACGTTCTAAGACAGTTTTTGCACTCGGCGCGGTGAATGCGGCAGAGTTTTTAATCGGCAAAGAACCCGGTATTTACGATATGAACGACCTGATAAACGAAAACACCGCCGGATAAAAGTATTTTAAATTTAACTTCCCGCGCAAGAGAAAAATGACACAATGTGAATAAACGGAAAAGAACAGCAGTAAAAAGCAATCCCGGTAAAAAGCTTTAAAAGCCAAACCAAAAGGCGAAAGAGTGATCAAATGCCGCTGTCATATTCCTTTACGCTGACAAATGACATTACCCTTATAACCCTCGGTAATATCAAAAACGTCTTATGCTTTACGGTCGAGATTTTTAAAATGCTCTTTGAAAAAGGCGTAAACGTCGATATGATATCCCATATACCTCAACAGGCATTAAGCGGCGAACTCCGCTTCACCATCAACGACCGCGATCTTGGCGCTGCTCTGTCTGTAATATCGGAATTAAGGATATTACTGCCGGAGATAAAATCGACCGTATGCAGCAACAACAGCAAGATAGTGATACGCTCGCCGGTTATGAACGAAAAGTCCGGAATTGCTTTTGCGGTATTAAAGGCACTGGCCTTGTGCGATGCCGATTTAAGGCTCATCACAACGGCAGAGTCGGAAATATCCCTGCTGATGCCGAGCCCGTGCGCTCCCGGGGCGCTCGTATCGCTCGAAAAGGCTTTTAACAGTCTGTAGCAGGCCTTTTTATTAGATTTTCTCTTGCTTTGAAGTTTTGATACTTAACCCCTGTTTTTTGCCAAGATTTAAAAACACTTACCTATTGCATTCGGTCCGGCTTAGAAAAACAAAATTATCAGAAACGGAAAAAAACATGAACGAAAAAGAAGTTGCCGAAATACGTCGGCGTTTTAACCCTCAAAAAACAAACATCAGCCGTATTCAGGGCTGTTACGTCAATGAGGAAGGAAAAATCCTCACCGAAATCTCTCAGCCGCTTGTAACCCTCTCCGAGGAAGAAACGCAGGCGGTTTTAACATTGCTAAAAAAAGCGCTTTCGGGCACGCTCGACAAAAATCTTATAAATCTCGAATTCCCGAACGCCGAAATAATCGGCGGACAAAAGCATAAAAATCTTTTATCGCTTCGGGATTCGGCACTCAACGACACCGAGGCTCTGCACAGCCTTTTCGAAAACATAGTAAGCAGTATCGGCCTTCATGAAAGCTATATTATAATAGCCGGATTTGATACATACGACGTTTTCAGATACACCGAGGACGGTAAGCGTGAGGATGATTCCGAGGAGCAATTCGGTTATTTTGTTTGCGCCGTTTGCCCCTTAAAGCTTACAAAACCGGCTCTTAGCTTTACGGCCTATGATAATGCATTTCACTCTATAGCCGCCAGTTCGGCCATTTCGTCGCCCGAGCTCGGCTTTATGTTTCCGGCCTTTGACGATCGGGCAGCCAACATCTACGGTACCCTGTTTTATACCAAGGATTCCTCAATTGACCGAAGTGAGACCGTAAACGCCCTTTTCTCGGCCGAGCTGCCCATGCCGGCGGATTCACAAAAGGACAATTTTGACACGATACTTACCCGGTCGCTCGGCGACCAATGCGATATCGAGATGGTAAAAGGGGTTAACTCCCGGATAAGCGATATGCTGACCGAACATAAGGAGCAAAAGAATCCGGACACCCTTACGTTGTCTCTTAACGATATATCCGATATTCTCCGCTCGTGCGACGCCTCAAACGATAAAATCGAGGCCTTTGCCGCAAAATACGGCGAGATTTTCGGAGAAAAAACACGTCTTAGTGCCAGAAACATAGTGGATCCGAGACATTTCAGCGTAAACATGACCGACGTGAGCATAAGGGTAAATCCCGAAAAATCCGGACTTTTGAGTACCGGAGTCATCGACGGCACAAGGTACATTCTCGTACGCGCCGAGGAAGCGGTTGAGGTAAACGGCATCACAATAAATATAGCCGACGATATATAAACACTTCAAAAAAATCAAAAGCAAAATAATAAAATAAAAACGGCAGAATCGATTACCGGGAATATACCCGATAAAAAAGGTTCTGCCGTTTTTGTCGTTAAGACTATTGAAAGCCGACGTAAATCCTAAGCTTTTATTGTATGTCCGATGGATTTATTTACAAAATCGCCTGCAAAACAAACCGTCCGTCTTTAACCGAAAACTGACAGTTACCACCTAACCTTTCGGTCATATAACGTATACTCTGGGTGCCTAATCCGTGGCCGGGAAGCTTGGCTTTTGGCACCCCGTCGACTAAAACGGGCTCCTCTGAAAATCTGTTTTTTAGCGAAAACAGCAGCTTGTCCCCCGTCATTTTCAGCTTAAGAGATATTATTTTCTCTTCCTTTCGGACCTTTACTACCGCTTTTATCGCATTTTCAACCGCATTTGACAGTATTGCCGTTATGTCCACATCAGAAAACGGCAATATGTCCAGAATATCGATAGCATAGTCAAATTGTATGCCTTCGCTCGCAATTTTTTCCTCATGCGAGGAAAGGATTATGTTGACTATTTCGTTCCTGCAATATTTTCTTGTAACGGTTTTATCGGCGGAGGCTATGACGGCATCGATATATTCCTGTGCCTTTTCAGACTCCCCGTTTTTTATATAGGCCGAAATATTCAAAAGAAAATGGCGCATATCGTGCCGTATAATGGAAATTTCACGTTCGGAACGCCGTATTGCCGCCAGTTCCTTTTCGTATTGCGAAGATTTAAGCTCTATTAACCGGTTTTTCTGCTCGGCCTCGAGCTTTTCCTCATACTGTCTGAAATACAAAAATATAAACAACAGGTAGAATATACAGAGCATAAAGCCCAAAAATTCGCTTACAACCTCCATGCCGGAGTACAAAAGCGAGGTATAAACTTTGGTAACATAATCAAAAAGGTAATAAACAAAGGGAATAATCCCCAAAATCAAAAGATTCTTGGTTGACTTTTGCATCAATACCGACATAGCATCCGAAACATAACAAATAAGCAGAATAAAGGTTGCAACGGTTATAACAATACGGACAGCGAAATAAAGCCATTGTTCGTTACAGATACTAAGCGCCGCAAGACCGACCCAGTTGCTTATCTGACAACACAGATAAGCCGTCAGCACTGCAAATGACGACAGAGGGGCCCTGTATTTAAACCCAAAAGTAAGAAAAAGCATCAGCGGAAGATGAATTATAAAAGGATAGATTTTCTCGGTACCGGAAGTGCCGAGCCAGAGATATGACCCGAGATATACGCCGCCGACAATAATCGAGAATAAAAGTAATATAAAGACATTTTTGCGATTCATCTTAACGCCTAAAAAGGCAGCCGAAACATAAACTCCGAAAAGCAATGTGAACGCATTATGGATGAGGCTGAGCACCGTCAACAGCATAAACCGGCCTCGCTTTCTTCGAACATTACGGCAAAATAAGCCTCCTTAAAGGCCCTGCCTGCTCCTCTTGCAATAGGAACTCTCCGTCCGGATTTTGTTATAATTTCCGTACCGCTGAAACGGTCGACATTCTTCATGTATACAAGATAGCTTCTGTGGCACTTGAAAAATCCGTTTTCTATTGTCATTTTATTCTCAAAATGATAAAGCGGCTCGGCAGCCTCCACAGAGGTGCCGTCGTTCAGATGAAAAACCACCTTCTTATTCTGAGCCTCGACACATTCAATATTATGAAAATACAGCTTTTTGTATCCGAAGGAGGTTTTCAGTACATATTTTCCGGTTCCTTGACCAAAAACTCGGCACATTCGTCAAGTGCCGAATATATCTTATCGCCGCTTACCGGCTTCAATAAATATCCCTGAGCCTTTACATCATAAGAATCCAAAGCAAACTCGGGCGAGGAGGTAAGAAATATAATACGGATGACAGTATCGTTTTCGCGTAGCTCCCGGGCAGTATCCATCCCGTTTAAAAGGGGCATGATTATATCCAGAAAAACAATATCAAAACGACTGGCCGAATTGGCTTCAAGCAGATCGTCGCCGTTTTGATATGTGTTTATCTCAACCGGAAAATTGCGCTGTGTTGCCCAACCGTTTACAAGCTCCGCCGCCGTTTGCAGAAATTGCGGACTGTCGTCGCACACGGCTATACGTAACATAAATGCTCCCCCCATTTTTACCTGTCGTGTGATAAACCGCCGAATCACAAGGATTACGGCATACGACCTTTAACCGCAATAATAGATTATCGGTAAAAATGCTACAATTCATTAATTCATTGTCATTTTATCACGTTTTACGGTTTATTTCAATCACGCTTTAAGAGCAATTCGCTCCTCAAAAATAACGTTTCGCGAACACTCCGGTTTTTCGCATAAAGATGTTGTAAAATTACCCGTGTAATAAGGCTTAGGAGAGCGATGGTTATGCGTTTTAAACAACTGCAGAGCAAAGAAAAAGCAGAGTATATAACCATGCTCTTACTGTTTCCGTTTCTATTATTGTTTCAGCGTCCGCAAAAAAGCACAAAGCTTTTTGGCTATAAAAAACACCGAATTATAACGAGTGTTATGTGCGCTGTCGTTATTCTTGTCGTGCTGCCGATAACCGTTTTTGCCGCCGGCAACAAAATGGCAGAAAGGGTTAATGCGCCTTCTGCAAATCCAAGCCCGGCCATCGCGGAAAAGGGCAATATATATGAATACACGTCCCCCTTCAACGATTCTCCCAACGACTCAAAGCAATCGTGCGATTCGTCCTCTGATCAGATATATTGCTCAGATTTATTCTTTTATCTTATTCTGCTGTTTATAAGCGGCGCTACGGTAACCGGATTGATAATTGTCAGACGAAAGAAAAAACCTTCAATACAAATCCCGGTAAACGAAAACAACAGCACAGAAAGCCATAAATCGGACCAATAAATAATTTAAGTTAATCGAAGCATACAATAATAATGAATGTCTCCCGGGTGCACCGTATTACGAGCTTTTTGTACGGTTTGGCACACCGGAGTATTTTTTTGCTACAAGGAAATTCCGTCTGTTGAAATAAGCAACACACAATGTATGCGAAAACACCTTTAAGTTCGTTTACCTTCCGGTTAGCATATCCTAACCGTAAAAGGAGAATAATCATGAGCTTTTTCGCTGTCGTCTATGTAGTAGACATAACAACATAGCATTGTTAAATATGCAATGCTCGTTTTCATACAAACCTACGCCCTCCTTATCACAAACAATAAACACTGCTTTAATTACTTTTGTAAATGCTGATAAACCTCAACGAAATCAGGTCATCACTGAATTCATCCGGATTAAGCTGCAAAAAGACAAAAAAAATCGAGTGTCCTCATCCAACTCTCAGGTTGGTTAAGAATACTCGATATGGTACGGATGTTCATAAGGGATTTAATAAACATACCGGAACGTACAATCATATTTCAAAAAACGCACATTTTTCACTAATCCTCTTTTGCGGTACAATGTACTTGCAAAGGAGGATTTTGCATTATGAAAGTTAAAGATGTTAAGTACAAAGTAACCCTTGATGATTTTGAGCATCGCCTGCTCGTTGGTTGTGTAAACGTGGCAAGAACAATGTATCTTGAACAAAAGAAACCGACTGAGGATGTGGATGATTTGCTTATCAAAATCATTAAATCACCGTCAAAGAAAGTGAGCGTGAGAGTATGAAAGATGAATTTGTGAAGAACATAGGTGTTTGGGGACAGCGGCACTATGCTTACTTGAAAAAGCACAGCCCAACTGTAATCAATGTCATGCGGATGAAAGGAACGCTTGAGCAGTATCTGACCGACATCGACCGGGATGCAAAGGAGATGTTCGATATGCTTGTAAAGCAGTATGTTGAACTTGAAAACATTACTGAAGAGCTTAAAGCAGAAAAACAAATGTTTTGGGTGCAGATGATGAATAGTATCAAATACTCGGCAGAGAAAATCGTCCTAAACGAGTTGATTTACATATAGACAAACCAAATACTCGAAAACAGCGGAGCCGAACAGCCCGCTGTTTTGTATACTCAATTGCAAAGTAAAACGCAATAGCAGTAATGAGATGTTGATATAGAACAGATAAAAACACCCCTACAAAACTTGCATCCATTTACAAACCGTGCATTTGATTTTACAAACTTGCATTTCGCTTACAATTGTTGCACATCGTCTTTCGAATGTGACATTTCGTTTTACTATTAAGCTTCTGGTAAATTGCTCTTATGGTTCTTTCAATCGGAGCATTGTCTTTTCTTATTGAAAGTTTGAAATATTTATCATATTATTGATTTTTCAGTCGAATCGTGATATAGTATATTAGTATTACTGTATCCAGCGCCAAACAGCTCACAAAGGAGATTCAGATATGCAGAAAATTAAATGTCCAAAGTGCGGAGAAGTATTTACCGTAGATGAGTCTGGATATGCCGCTATTGTTAAGCAGGTTCATGATAAAGAGTTTAATGCGGAAATTAAAAGACGCGAAGAATCACTCGAAAACGAGAAAAAACTTGCTGTAGCTAATGCAGAAGCGGAAAAGGACAAAACGATTGCAGAACTCAATGCGGAAATTCAAAGAATACAAGCAGAAAAGGAGATTGCAATTCAGGCTGCAAATTCCGAAAAAGATAAAATAGCCGGAGAAAAAGATGCTGCAGTTAAGCTCGCGGTTTCTACAGCTGAAGCAAACAAGAACAAGCTTATCAATGAGTTGAAAACACAAATTGCCACGGCCAGCGCTGATAAAGAAAAGGCAATTGCAGAAAAGGATAAAGAAATCACGCGCCTTACCGGTCAGCTTGAAACTGATAAGGCAAACGCAGAGGCCGCGGTTAAGGTTGCTATAGCTGAAAAAGACAACGAAATTGAACGCCTGAAAGCAGAAAAAGCAACTGCTGAAACACGGCACAAAAATGAAATTGAGTTAATCAATGATGCACACGGAAAAGAAATCAAGGATAAAGATGCTTTGATTGATTATTACAAAGATTTGAAAACGAAAATGTCAACGAAGATGGTTGGCGAAACTTTGGAACAACATTGCAGTATTGAGTTCAATAAAATACGCGCGTCTGCTTTTCCTGAGGCATATTTTGAAAAGGATAACGACGCAAAAAGTGGTAGTAAAGGAGATTTTATCTTCCGCGATTTTTCCGATGGTGTCGAGTACATCTCAATAATGTTTGAGATGAAAAACGAGAACGATACTACTGCTACAAAACACAAAAATGAGGATTTTTTCAAAGAGCTTGACAAGGACCGCAACGAAAAGGGCTGTGAATATGCCGTACTTGTTTCAATGCTCGAAGCAGATAATGAATTATACAATGAAGGCATCGTGGATGTGTCTTACAGATATCCCAAAATGTATGTTGTTCGCCCGCAGTTCTTTATTTCTCTGATATCGCTTTTGAGAAATGCATCGAGAAATGCAGTTGAATATAAGAAACAATTGGTAATAGCTCAGAATCAGAATCTCGATATCCGCAATTTTGAGAATAATCTTTTGGACTTTCAGGAACGGTTTGGGAACAACTATCGTATTGCCAGCGAAAAATTCCAGACAGCAATAGAAGAAATCGATAAAACTATTGATCATTTGCAGAAAGTCAAGGAGGGTCTGATTGGCTCTGAACGTCAGCTACGGCTTGCAAATGACAAAGCACAGGATTTAAGTGTTAAGAAACTTACGAAAAACTGCCCTACCGTTGCCGAAATGTTTGAAGCGGAAAGAAATAACTGACTGATGGTTTTGCTACTACTCAAAAAGGAGAATTAGAATGGCTGTAAGTTACAAGAAATTATGGCATATTCTCGTAGACCGAAATATGAAGAAAAAAGATCTGGAAGAAGCGGCTGGCATAACGCATTATCAGATGTACAAGCTCGCCAACGATAAAGACATCACCACCGATGTGATCGGTGCGATTTGCGCTGCCCTTGAGGTGGAACCAAACGATATTATGGATTTTGTTCCAGATAGCAAGTAAGTCCGTTTTATGGGACATAGATCATCGTATGATATGAGAGTAGTGAGAACCGATTGGTTGCATTTTTATGGCATCAAGGCGAGAATGATGCTAATTGCGGAATGCTTCCGACAACGTATTACTCTTATGTCAAGCAAATGGTAACAGCCATCCGAAATCGTTACGACTGCCCTAAATTACCCATTATAGTCGGTGATTTTGTTTCGCAGTGGCGTGATGAAAATCGTTCCAAAACAGTACTATTATTGAGATGTTACGAACACTATGTTCACAAATTGGCGATGCCGCCTTTGTGGAAACAGACGGTTTGCTTTCCAACACCCAGATGAACGGCGGCAGTGATGCACTGCATTTTTGCCGTCAATCGCTTTACGATCTCGAGCATCGGTATTTTGAAACATTTTCGCAGATAACAAGGAATTCTTAACCAGTGTTTGGAGGTGCTACTATGAAAATAAAGGAAAAACTGCAACTGGATTATAACGGACTCTACGAGCACGGTGCGATCACCATTGTCGTTTTTGGGGATAGCGTGTCCCATGGTGCCGTAAACGGATACATTGATTACGAAAATGTTTACTGGAATGTGTTGAAAAGGCGATTAAACGACGTGCGGTCGTATGTTCCGGTCAATGTAATCAACTCCTCGATATCCGGTACTACCGCTGCAGTAGCCTTGCCGCGTATGAAGAAATACGTGTTGCCGTATCGTCCGGATTTGGTCATTGTTTGTTTTGGCTTAAATGATGTTCATAATGGGTTGGAGGAATACACAACGGCTTTAAGAGAGATTTTCAGCAAATGTAAATCGGCGGGTTGTGATGTGATTTTTATGACGCCCAATATGCTGAACACCTATGTGGCAAATGACACGCCGGACGAGTATCGGGAATTGGCTTATAAGACAATGGAGATACAAAATAGCGGCAGGATGGATTTGTATATGTCTGCGGCGGTTGAGTTAGCCCAAAATATGGGGGTTCCGGTTTGTGATTGCTATGCGATGTGGAAGAAACTTTCCCAAACGCAGGATGTGACGATGATGCTTGCCAACCGCATCAATCATCCAACGCCGGAAATGCATAAGTTGTTCGCTGACGCTTTGTATGCAATGATAATGGAAGAATCAGAAATATAAAACAAATTATTTGGAGGTTATTGTTATGAAAATGGTCAAAGACAAGAAACTGGTTGTTGGTGCCGATTTCGCGGGTTATCCGCTGAAAGAAGCGGTCGTCGCTCACCTGAAGGCCAAGGGCTGGGATATTCTGGATCTGGGTGTCAAGGCGGACAGTGATCCCGACGATACCGATCTAATGTTCCATCGCGTGGGTCTGCGCGTGGGTGCTATGATCTCCGAGGGCGAGTACGAGCGCGCTCTGCTGTTCTGCGGCACCGGTATGGGTATCCATATCGCCGCCAGTAAGTGTCCACACGTCCACGCCGGCGTGGTGGAGTCTGTTCCTGCAGCTCTGCGCGCCATCACCGGTAACGGTGTCAACGTGCTCGCGATGGGCGCTTTCTATGTGGCCCCTGCGATGGGCTGCGATATCGCGGACGCGTACCTGAACGCCGAACTGGGCAGCGGCTATGAGTGGTGGTACAACTTCTACGAGTTTCACAAACTGGCCATCGATGAGCTGGAAGCATTCGACTACGAGGAATACAAAAAGAACGGCTTCAAGGTCAACAAACTGGGCGATTTCCCGCTAAAATTGGAGACTAAGCCGGAATAAAAACATAATAGAGTGACAGGGATTGGGAAAATTGCTATGAAAATTGGAACGTGTGTACATTTTAATAAAATCGATGAAATGCCGGGCAAGCTGGCCCTGCTTAAGGAGAATGGGTTCACCTCCTGCCAACTGGTGTGCTGGGATATGAACTGCTTTACCGATGAACACGCGCTGGCGTTGAAGCAGTTGCTGGCGGAGTATGGCGTGATTCCCTCGGCATTCTGGTGCGGATGGGGCGGCCCGCAGGTGTGGGATTTCTACGACGGTCAGCTCACTTTGGGATTGGTGCCGACGGAATATCGCACGATGCGTATTCAGCAGTTGTGCGATGGAGCGGATTTTGCCAAAAAACTGGGCATTACCGACGTGGTGACCCATATGGGCTTTATCCCCGAAAACCCCAATGATCCCAATTTCGCCCCATTCTGCGTTGCGGTGCGTACGGTGGCACAACACCTGAAGAATAACGGGCAAAACCTTCTCTTTGAAACCGGTCAGGAGACACCGGTGACCATGCTGCGTTGCTTTGAAAAGGTAAATGTCGACAATCTGTTTGTGAATCTGGATACGGCAAACCTGATTCTGTACGGTCGTGCCAACCCCGTGGATGCGCTGGATGTGTTTGGTAGCTACGTGCGGAACATTCACGCCAAGGACGGATGCTATCCCACCAACGGACACGCTCTGGGTGAGGAAAAGCGTCTGGGCGAAGGAAAGGTGGATTTCCGCGCCTTGTTTTCCCGTCTTCGGGAATTGGGCTATGATTCCCACATCACCATCGAGCGAGAAATTGAAGGCGATCAGCAACTGGAAGACGTCCTCTATGCAAGGGATTATTTGAAAACTGTCATCGAGGATGTTTATGGGGAGAGTACTGTATGCTAAAGGTAGGTTTGATCGGTGTTGGTGGCATCAGCAGTGCGCATATTCCTGCTTGGGACGCTATGCCGGATGCGGAGTTGGTTGCTTTGTGCGATGTGCGCCCCGAGCAAATGAAAGATTACGAGAGCACAAAGCACTGCTATACCGATGCTGTTGAGATGCTGGATAAGGAGCAGTTGGATAAACTACGTCATCATACAAACACGGTCAACAAGGATATCCATTACTTCGTATGTGCAAACAACAAGATCGATTACCGAGGTGACTGCCCCGGCAGACACTATGTCAGAGCGGACGCCGTTGAACAGGTGGTTATGCTTGAACTGCGCAGAATGGCGGAATTCCTCGAATCGGACGAAGAAGCATTTGCCGAGCTTCTTGCCCAAAAGACCGACAAGGAACTGCTAAGAGAAAAGAAACACGATGAAGATGAGCTTCAAAAAGCAATCGTGCGAAATGACACCGTATCTCAGCTTTATGAAAAGCTTTACGAAGATAACGCTATCGACAAGGTAAGCGACGAATGGTTTATGCAGTTATCCCACAAGTACGAGGTAGAACGGTTGGAACTGAAAGCTAAGATAAAAACTCTCCGTCAAAAGCTTTCCGAGTGCGGACAATGCGAAAGAGACCGCGAAACCTTTACCTCAGCAATCCGTAGGTTCATGAGAATGGACAAGCTGACCGCACCGCTTCTCAGGGAACTTATTGACCGCATTGATGTATTTGAAACAGAGGGTACAGGCAAAAGCAGAACGCAAAGAATCGTTATTTATTACCGCTTTGTCGGGTATGTGGAAATCCCCGAGGTATCTCAAAGGACTCGCATCAAAGCAGACACCCGAAAAGGCGTTGCCGTGGAGTATATCACCGAGCCGCTACCGGCATAAACAAAAGAGCAGGCATACCGCCTGCTCATACATAACCCCGTATCAAGATGAAAAAATCGAGTATTCATAAGTGAAATCCCTTATGAATACTCGATATGGTGCGGGCGACAGGACTTGAACCTGCACGGTTGCCCACTAGTTCCTAAGACTAGCGTGTCTGCCATTCCACCACGCCCGCAAATGTTTTAAGCTGCAGCGGCCGGCGCCGCCTTTTAAAACGCCATTCTATTTTAACCTATAACAGGGTTGTTGTCAAGCTTTTTTAAAGAATTTTGTTTGCATTATTTTGCGGGTCGGGGGCAAGCAGGCAAAAGGGAATGTTTTTCCCGGCAGGAGCTAAAAGCCGTAGGGCTTGTTTGGTACCTTATGTTATTGAGATGCATTTAACCGTAGTGCACTTATAAGCGCCGGTTTAAAAATTTAGGGCAACCGTTGTTAAAAAGCGCTAAAAACAGGATTTGCATTTATTTTATCCGCCAAACAAAAATACCGCTGCAGGCGGTTGTCTGCAGCGGTGTTTTTGGCGTTATTCCATTATTCAATTTCCAACCGGCGGGTCTGCGGCTGGTCCGCTTTCTTTTTCGGCAAGGTCAGCTTTAACACGCCGTCGTGATATTTGGCAGTAATAGCATCGCTTTGCACGCCGGAAAGGTCAAATTCCCGGCTGTAAGCGCCGTAAGAACGCTCGCAGCGAACATATTTTCCTTTTTTCTCCTTTTTCTCATGCTCCGAATGGCGCTCGGCCCGAATGGTTAAAACATCGCCGCTAATGTCAAGGTGAATGTCTTTCTTGGCAAAGCCGGGCAGATCGGCCTCTAATTCGTAACGGTCGCCCTCGTCTTTAATATCGGTTTTAAACTCATCTAACGCGTGGCCGCCGTAAAAGCCAAACGGCGCATTAAAAAATTGCTTTTCTAACTCGTCCATTTCTTTAAACGGATTATATAATGCATTGTTTCTGTGCGAATAAGGTCTAAGTTCAAACATATAAAAGCCTCCAATAAAACTAATTCATTTCCCGGCCTTTTGCGTTACCTGGTTGGCCGGCACCGGTTTAACGGTTGACACATTGGAACCACCTTTTTCTTTTTAAAAGCCCTTGCAGCTTTTGCTCTTTGGGGCTTTCTTTTTTTGTGATTATATTATAGCACAAGCGGTTGCTTTTTCAACGGTATTATAGTATAATAATTAAAAAGATA
>ERZ857998.272-NODE-272-length-76712-cov-17.779068_pt1 | contig 76712 bp, 77 predicted proteins | sample MGYA00519954_ERZ857998 | MGnify/ENA primary metagenome ERZ857998 (study PRJEB31778, sample SAMEA3449424) | human gut metagenome | biome: human gut; feature: human-associated habitat; material: faeces | place: United Kingdom | collected 2010/2012 ...
TTGAAAATGAGGAAATTGCCGTTTTAAGGCGAGAACTGACTCTTTTATCAAAACAGTATCGGGAGATCACCGTTAAATACTATGCTTGATATTCTTGAAAAAGAGGAACAAACGGTTGAAGTCGATGATGACCACGCATATGAGATCAAGGAGTATTTGTCTTTGCTTGACTTGCTTATTGAAATTGACCAGCTCCATTTTCCGGATGTAAGTGATGCCGGCAAAAAGACCGTTATTACTCAGCCCGGACTGCGATATGCGCAAACGGAAGCCCTTGTAAGTTCTTTGCTGCTTGATGAAAAATTTAATTTGCTTTCTATTGTAGAACGCAATCGCGTTCTCGAGCGTGTTATGAGCACAATCAAAGGGCGAATGATGGAGGATATTGTATTGCTTGAAACAAAGCTTGCAAATCCCGATAAGCAGGTTTTTCAGCTTCAATTTGCCGTAGGCGAATTTGATATGGTTATTCACGATCCAAAAGCATTAACCTGTGAAATCTTTGAAATCAAGTACAGCGAAAAGGTTGTACCCGAACAGTACAGACATCTTGTAAACAGTGAAAAGTGTGCTGAAACCGAGCATCGTTTCGGTACAATTACGAATAAGGCTGTAATATACAGAGGAGAAAAGACTGTATCGGATGCTATATACTATTTGAATGTCGAGGAATATCTAAAATCCCTTTCAAATCAATTGTAATAAACGGAGGATAAAATGGGCAGAAGTTATTCGCATTTGAGCCGGGAACAGCGGCAGGTCATTGCAGATTCCCTTGCAATAGGCAAGTTGGCGAAAGACATTGCTGTCACTCTCAGCCTTCACATTTCAACCGTTTATCGAGAAATAGAAAGAGGAAAGAACCCTGATACGAATAAATACGAACCGGAGTTCTCGGAAAACAAATACCAAAGCAATCTTGCCGATAAAGGCAAATCTCCTCGTTTGGAAGAAAACAAAGAAATGGCTTCGGTCATTTCCGAGCTTATTCTAAAAGAAGGATTATCTCCTGAACAGGCAATTTTGCGGCTTAAAGAAGATGGCTATACAGAAGTGCCTACGAAAACTACCATATATACCGCAATAGACCGAGGCTTAATCCCAAATGTAACGAGAGAAAGTTTATATACGCGGAATGCAACCGTATTTTCAGATGGAATGATACATTTACCAAAATGGGTTCGCGAGAAGTTAAGTATCAATGACGGCGATAATCTTTTGGTAGAAGTCGACGATGATAAAGTAATTCTTAGAAAAGAAAACAAGTAAGAAAAAATCAGTGCCTTATACGGGTTCTGATTTTTTGTTTTATGCGAGATTATATGCCTGTTGAAAAGGTGATTTCAGGCGGAGCTTGATTTGATAAAATCAGGCTCCGCTTTTTTGCATTTTGGGTTCAAAAAATTTTTTTGAAATTATTTTTTGAAAACTATGCATATTTTTCGCGATTTTCGACGTTAGGCGAGGAAAGCAATTTCCGAGAACCTTGAAAATTGAATATACAGCACACAGGTACATTACCTGTAATCCGAGCCGTAAAGTGGGCGCGCCAAGAGCTTCCGAAAGGAGCGAGAAACACCTACACTTTGTTATTTGTCGGCAGACAAAAAGGCGATGACGCTTACAGGGGATAATGATACTTCCGTAATTCGCGGTCGGTCCATAAAGAAGGGGCGAGGGTGAAACTCCCATGGAGCTGCTTGCAGTAGCCGTCTGTGTTGTTCCCATTACATCCGGGGTGTCGAGGACAAATAGGATGTACGACCTAAGCGTATAAATGATGTTTATGCGCTTAGGTGGTTCAAAAGGCAAATATAAAAGAAAGGAGCTTGAAAAAGTGAACTGTAAAGTAATTGCAATCGAAAATCAAAAAGGAGGTACGGGCAAATCTACTACGGCGTTGAACCTCGGCGTCGGTCTTAAAATGAAGGGCAAAAAGGTTTTGCTTATTGACGCCGATCCGCAGGTGTGCGGGTGTCCGGTGGACACCTCTGCCGTAGGCAGAAGCACCGACCGAGCCGGCAGGCGAGACTCGCTTTCCATCAGTCTCGGAATCAAAAGACCGGACGAGTTGGATGTTTCCCTTGCAACCTTAATGAGTAAGGTAATGTTCTGGCTTTATCAATGCTGTATACCGACCCAAGGGGAAAAGAAGAATGTAAATCACTTTGTGAGGCAATAGGCGAGGAGAGGTTGGCATTAATTTCTGGTGTTAAGCCACATCCAATGTATAGTATTTTTAAAATAATGTGGTTCAAAAATAACAAACCCGAAATTTTTGCAAAATGCAAAAGGATTTTGTTGGGTGAGGATTTTATCGTCTACACTCTTACAGGAAACGCACAAATAGATTATTCTCTTGCTGCACGCACCGGTGCGTTTGATATTGAGAAAAAAGAATGGTTTAATGAGGCATTTTCCGTTGCTGATATTGATGTAAATTTAATGTCAAAACCGGTTGTTTGCGGAACTTGTGCAGGGGTAATAACAAATAGCATAAAATGCGAACTTGGTATAGATTGCGATATTTACATTGTTAATGGCTGTCACGATCGGGCGGCGGCTATGATAGGTTCAGGTGTATTTAATACCAATCAGGCTATGGACGGCACGGGGACTGTGGAGTGTATGCCCGTGATTTTAACCGAAAAACCCGCAGATATCGATTTTTACCGTTGCGGTTATTCGGTTGTGCCGTATATCGGGGAGCTTTACGCCTGCTATGCGCTTTCCTTTACCGGCGGTGCAACCCTTAAATGGTTCAGATAATTTTGCAGAGCTTGAGCATAGTAAGGCTCAAAAAGAGGAAAAAAACGTCTATGCCGAGCTTGACAGTATGGTAAGCGACAGCACTACGGGGATACTTGTGCTTCCGCATTTCGCGGGAGCCGCCACGACCTATATGGATAATGTGGCAAAGGCGGCGTTTGTCGGCGTCACGCTTGAAACCACAAAGTACGATTTGTATCAAGCCTTAATGGAGGGCACTTCTTATGAAATGCTCCTTAATTTCAACAAAATGAGCGCGCTTACGGGCAAAATTGATGAAATCAGGGCTTCGGGCGGCGGTGCCGCCTCGGACATTCGGCTGCAAATTAAGGCGGATATTTTAAATTCCGAAATAACCGCCCTTGCGGCAAAGGAGGTAGGCTCGCCCTGTACGGACGAGGGCGAGGAGCTGCCGTTACACGGTACAATCTCTAATACTCCCGCTCAGCTTTGCGGTATCGACGAAACCGAAGAAGGAATTATTATAAGGCTTAAAATCAGTGATGAATCCCTTTTCGGAAGGAATCTTGTAATGGAGAGGATACGGTTAAATTTTTACGAAAATTTTTTGGAGTTGTTCCGCAAACTTTTTTAAAGGTTTTAAGAAAATGCTGACTGTCGTAAAAGCCGGTCATATTTGCGATTGTGGAAATATCATTTTCGGTGTTCGCAAGCAGTTGTTTGGCTATGGTGATGCGGTAATTGTTTATATAGTTGTTTACTGAAAGTCCTGTGCTTTTCTTAAATATCGCAGAAAGATATGATGGGTGAATGTGAAGCGGTTCTGCAATGTTTTCAATTGTAAGCTTAGTACCGTAATTATCCTTTATGTAGTTGATTGCGCGTACTACCAACGGATGAAAGATATTTGAAGTGCTGCTGTTAATTATAGGTATTATAAAGCTTTGCCATATATTAGGTTTGACTATGGTTAAAGGATAGGAAATGCTAAAGTAGTTGGGTATGGAATACAAATGAAGCAGTAGATCGCAGGCTTGACTGCATTTAATCTTGAAGGTAACAACAGCCTTGTAACGGTCCTTGGAAAGGCACAGGGGGTTGGTGTCGGCATTGGGGAAAAGCCAAAGCTTAAAATCGTCGTTTTCGGTTACGGTAAGTTTGCCGAAGCTGTTGTGAATTTCCTGAGACAGCTCATTGTATTCATATACATATTCATCCGATTTTCGCGGAATTTCAATATATTTATGCTGTGTGCTATTGGTTTGAAGTAACTTGGCGTCACTGTGAGCCTCGGGATTTTCCGACCATATATACACATCGCTTACCGATAGTTCAAACGGCTGCTTGCCGAGAGGCATGATATTGGTTAAAGCAATTCCCGAAATTGATTGCATAACCGTTTTTATGATTGAAAGGTTAATGCTTAAAAGCATTATTATGATACTTTCAACCTGTCTTTGCAAAATACCGCTTAAAGCGTTTTCGGTTTCAAGCGATTCGGCAATGTCTGCTATAGCGTCCTTAATATAAGGATAAAAATGCTTATAATTTTCGGGAGTCATTACATCAACCTTGAAGGTTAAGGGCAAATAGCTGCGGTTCAGTTCCAAAGGCGTTTCCTTTGACTCTTGCAGTGCGTATATGTTGGCTTTGATATGCAGGAGTAGGGCGTCTTTTTTAGGAGAAAAGATATAGCTGTGCTTATTGTCAATTGAAGTAAAGGTATATGCGGGATAGGTCGTTCGGTACGGATACAATTCATCGGAATACATTTCCGATACAGTATTATCCGTAAGGGTTATAACAAATTCGTGGCAGCCGCTGTATTCAAAAATGCGCTTTTCGTCAAGACTTATTATTTCGGCGCACAAAATATCGGCATATATATCTGGGGCGGAATCCAAATCAAAATCCAGCATAGTAAGCTCTTCCATAGGCGAAATACCTCCTTGATGTGCATTATAGCATAGGTTGACGCTTATTTCAATATTTGATTTTACTTTTATTCTCCTTTCCTTAATTTACAAATTGGTTATATATATATAACGAAATAATATTTATCAACGCATATAAATTCACTATAATTAGTGGAAAAAATAGGTATTTTATATGTCTTTTCCTTATTTTGGACTTTTAAGTAAAAATTAGAAAAAGTTGGATTTTACCATTTTGTATTCGGATTTTACAATACAAAATACTAATTGTATGCTATTATAAATTATAATCAACGGAAATAATGTTTTGACAGTAATTTTTATGAATGATGATAATATTAATTCGGAGGAAATAATATGCGTAAATCTGTTTCGCTTTTACTGGCTGCTTCTCTGATTCTTTCCTGTTCGACCTTTGCTTCGGCGAAGTCTTCGGAAAAGAAGACGGAGGAGGATGTGTTCCCTCTGCTTGAAAAAATAGAGCAGGAAAGCGCGGCGGAGGACAGCTATTCCTATTTCCTTACCCACAGTGCTTTTGAGGACGCGGTCGGAGATGATATAGTAATAACAGCCGCAACCGAATATTCGGACGCCGACGGCACCGAGTGCTTGGATTTTGCGCTTGAGGCTCCGAAAAACGGAAGATATTATTTAAAGCTTGAATATACCGTTCCCGCTTCGGGAAGAGAGCAGATAGAGCGGGGAATACGAGTTAACGGACAGACACAGTACCGAGAGCTTTCCGAGTTTATTTTAGAACGCGAGTATTACGATGACGGCGAGCCGAAAAAGGATTTCGGCGGGAATGAGATTCGACCCGAGCAAAAACAGTCCGAAGCGCCTGTTACCAATTATATATACGATTATTCATACAGCTATAACGTGCCGCTTTCGGTAAACCTTAACGCTGGTAAAAACATTGTCACGGTTTATAAGCTTGCGGGCGAGGTTAAGCTTCAAAAGCTGATTCTTGAACCTGCGGGAAATGTAAAAAGCTATGCAGAGCTCAAGGACGAAAGAAAAGCCGCGGGAGTCTCAGAGGCGGGCGGCTCGGTCACCGTAGAGGCGGAAAAATGCTTGGCAAAGTCCTCGACCACTATTTATCCGATTTCCGATAGAACCTCTGCCGCAACAAGCCCCTCTCAAGCAGGAAAAATAATGCTCAATACAATAGGCGCCAGCCATTGGAACATTGCGGGTCAGTACATTAAATGGAATGTTAAGGTTGACAAATCGGGACTTTATAAAATAAGCCTGCGCTTCCGTCAAAACTCCTCGCCGGGTCAGGCGTCAACAAGAACGGTTTATATCAACAACAAGCTTCAGTTCAAGGAGGCGACCGAGATAACCTTCGGCTTTGACAGCTCGTGGCAGTCGGCAAATCTCGGCGGCGGTGAAGATTACCTTTTCTATCTTGATGCGGGCGACAACGAAATTAAAATGCGTGCGACTCCGGGAAGGCTTGATACTGTTCTCAGGGTTCTTGACGGTTGTGTTGACGGCTTTAACGCGATTTACCGCAAGTTGCTTATGACGATTGGCGCAACCCCCGACCTGCTCAGAGATTACCGCTTGGATCTGCTTTATCCCGAACAGATAGCCGCTTTCGGCACTTATGCGGATAAGCTTACGGTCTGCGCCGATTTTATCGAGCAGTACTGCGGTAAGGGAAACGCAGGCGCGGCGCTTATAAAAAGCTTTATAAGACAGCTTGAAAAAATGAACAAAGACCCCGATACTGTTCCGAGCGAGTTTTCATATTTTAAGAGCAATATAGGTTCTTTAAGCACCTGGATAGCCTCGGCTACCGAACAGCCGCTTGAAATTGACCTTTTAGTTATCGGTGACGGCAAGGAGCTTCCTAAAGTTTCGGCAGGCTTCTTCAAGCAGTTGGCTTTTTCGGTCGGCGAGTATCTGTCTTCCTATATGACCGATTATGAATTGATAGGCGCTGCCGAGGTTACGGATAATAAGGACGCGATTACCGTTTGGGTAGGAACGGGAAGAGATCAGGCACAAATCGTAAGAAACCTTTCGGCAAAATCCTTTACCCCGAAGAGCGGTATTGCTACAGCCGTTAAAAATGTCGACGCAGGTTCTCTTATGTCTGCGGTTGTTGCGGGAATGGGTCCCGATGTTGTAGCCCTGTCAAGCCCCGACGTTTTTAACTACGCGATGCGCGAGGCGGCATATCCGCTTTCCGGCTTTAAGGACATTGACAGCGTGACCTCAAGATTCCCCGAATCGTCTTTGATTACTCTGCGTTATCGAGATAAGCTATACGGTCTTCCCGAGGCGATTGCTTTTGATATGATGTTTTACAGAACCGATATTTTAGAGGAGCTAGGTGTTTCCGTTCCCGAAACATGGGATGATTTAATCGAAATATCCTCGGTTCTTGCAAATAATAATATGGAAATCGGCGTTTCGTCCGACGCGAATACCTTTCTTACTATGCTTATGCAGGCGGGAATTGATATATATGCCGAGGGCGGTATGTATACAACCTTTGATTCGGTTGCCGCAATAAATGTGTTTAATAAATTCACAAACTTATACGTTAGCTACGGCTTCCCGCTTACCTTTGAATTTCAAAACCGTTTTCGCAGCGGCGAAATGCCGATCGGAATTGCTTCCTTCGGTCTGTATAACACGCTCCAGATAGCCGCGCCTGAAATTAACGGACTTTGGAAAATGGTAGAGATTCCGGGCACTGTCAGGGAGGACGGTTCGGTAAACCGCACGGCGCTTGCGAGTTCGAGCGCGGTAATGATTCTTGCCGACACCGATAAGCCCGATGAAAGCTGGGAATTTGTTAAGTGGTGGACCGATACCGACGCCCAGACCGATTTTGCGGACGAGGTTGAGAGTATTCTCGGTAAATCCTCGCGCTACAATTCGGCAAACAATGAAGCCTTTGAAAACAGCAACTGGAGCTCAAAGGAAAAGGCGATTATAAACGCGCAAAAGGCAAACACCACCGCGGTGGCGCCTATGCCCGGCGGATATTATTTGGCACGTAACCTTAACAACGCATTCAGAAACGTAGTTTACAAGGGCGCATCCGCAACCGACGCTTTGTACGAATACACCTACAAAATTAATTCCGAGTTCACTAAAAAGCGCAAGGAATTCGGATTGCCTACGTTAGAAGACAAGGAGGTAAAATGATATGGCAAAACAGAATAAGAGCCATACCATGGGCTGGCGCACCAAGGACAAGATTTTTTCTATTTGCTATTTGGGACCCTTTGTAATTCTCTTTTCGCTTTTTACAATTTTGCCCGTAGGTATTTCAATAGTCCTTTCTTTTACCAATTATAATGTTTTTCAAACACCGAATTTCGTTTTTTTAAGGAATTATCTTGACCTGCTGTTCAGCGACGACGAATTTTTGATTGCGATTAAGAACACCTTGATTATTGCGGTTATAACAGGACCTATCGGATATTTCGCTTCGCTGTTTGTGGCGTGGTTTATTAACGACCTTAACCCTAAAATCCGCCCGCTTATGGTTTTACTTTTCTATGCTCCCTCAATTTCGGGCGGCGTTTATATGATATGGCAGATAATGTTCAGCGGCGACGCTTACGGCTACGCTAACTCATTGCTTCTTTACTTCAATCTTATAGACGAGCCTATACAGTGGTTTACCGATCCTTCGTATATGCTTCCTCTTGTAATTATTGTTGTTATATGGATGAGCCTGGGTGCCGGATTCCTCTCTTTTGTTGCGGGTCTTCGAGGTATTGACCGTTCCTACTACGAGGTGGGTTATATCGAGGGCATACGCAACCGCTGGCAGGAGCTTTGGTACATAACCCTTCCGTCAATGAAGCCTCAGCTTATGTTCGGTGCGGTTATGAGCATTACCCAGTCCTTCAGCGTGGGAGATGTAACCTCTGCGCTGTGCGGATTCCCGAGTACCGATTATGCGGCGCATACCATTATAAACCATCTTACCGATTACGGCAGTACGAAGTTTGAAATGGGCTACGCCAGCGCGATAGCGACGATACTTTTTGCCGTAATGGTAGGAACAAACAAGCTTATCCAGCGCGTGCTTTCGGGCGTGGGTAAATAATAAGGCTAAAAGGTGTAACGAATATGAAGCATTTTAAATTCAAGCTTATTAAACCGCGCGCGGGAAGATCGCTTGCAGGCGACATAATCAATTTTGTGTTTCTTTGCTTGTTCGCCGCAGTAATGGTACTGCCTATGGTATATGCGATAAGCAACGCCTTTAAGCCGCTCGACGAGCTGTTTGTATTCCCGCCCAGATTTTTTGTCAGAAATCCTACCCTTGATAATTTTAAGGGTATATCGGCGCTTTTTACGGAAACAATGGTACCCTTTTCAAGGTATGTATCAAATACGCTTTTCATAACGGTCGGCGGAACCGTAGGCTCGATTTTCATTGCCTCTGCCGCGGGCTATGTTCTTGAAAAAAAGAGCTTTCCCGGTAAAAATGCGTTATTCAGCCTTGTTGTTACCGCGCTTATGTTTACCGCGACGGTTACGGCTATTCCTAACTACCTTGTAATGTCCAAGCTCGGAATAGTGGATACATATTGGTCGATTTTTCTGCCGGTTTTCGGCTCCTCCTTTAACGTTTTTCTTATGAAGCAGTTTATGGTTAATGTTCCCGATACTATTCTTGAAGCGGCAAGAGTTGACGGAGCCGGCGAGCAGAGAATATTCTGGACTATTGTAATGCCGTCCGTAAAGTCGGCGTGGCTTACGCTTATTATATTTTCGTTCCAAAGTCTTTGGGGAATTACAGGCAGCGGCACCATTTACAGCGAACAGCTTAAAACTCTGCCTTATGCGCTGTCACAGGCGGTTACAGCCGGCATTTCAAGAACAGGTGAGAGCGCCGCTATTTCCTGCCTTATGATGATAGTTCCTATTACCGTGTTTATTGTTACTCAAAGTAACGTAATGGAAACAATGATGTCGTCCGGTATAAAAGAATGATGAACAGACAACACCGGTTTTGAATTTCGGGAGGTCATTTAATGAAAACATTTAAGAGGCTTTTTCGGCTGGGCGCTGTCGTTCTGGCGCTGATGTGCGCGGTTTCCACCGTTGCAGAAGCCGCCGTTTTTTACAGCTACAGCTACGATAACGACGGCAATGCAAATGCGTCTCCCGACGGGGCGTTGCCCGTAAAAACCGTTTACGGCGGCAGCTTTGCGGGCGGGAGCTTATCCTCTCCGCAGGATATTTGTATTCACGGCGACAAGCTTTACATAGCCGATACCAAAAATAACAGAATCGTTGTAACAGATACAAGCTTTACAGTCGCTTCAATAATCGATTCCTTTGAGCGCGGCGGAAAGCGGGAAACCTTTTCGGAGCCTAATGGGCTTTGCGTTACGGATGACGCGGTTTATATAGCCGATACCGGAAATGCAAGGGTTATAAAGCTTAGTCTTGACGGCGGTTTTTTGCTTGAAATTACCACGCCCGACGACAGCGCCTTGCCCGATGATTTCTTTTTTAAGCCCACAAAGGTTGCGGTTGACGGTTACGGACGGGTATTTGTTATCTCGGCGGGCTATAATATGGGTCTTATGCAGTTTGACGGTACGGGTACATATTTAAAGTCCTTCGGCGCGCCTAAGGTAAGTCTTTCGGTTGTCGAGCAGATTTGGCGCAAATTTTCGACCAAGGCTCAGCAGGAGCGTACTCAGTCGGTTGTTCCTACGGAATATTCCAACCTGTATGTCAACGCCGACGGATTTATATATGTAACAAGTGAAACAACATCGGACGACGTAGCACCGCTAAGAAAGCTTAATGCCAACGGTTCGGATATTTTAACGTCGGATAATTCCGAATTCGGAGATCTTGTAACAGGCGGCGTTACCTATCAGGGCAGTTCGCAGATAGTCGATTTCTGCGTAATGGAAAACGGCTGTTACGCTATTCTTGACCGCAAGCGCTCAAGAATATTCGTATACAACAAGGAAAGCGAAATGCTTTACGCCTTCGGCGGTCCCGGCGCCTATAGCGGCGGACTTTCGGTAGCTTCGGCTATGGAGTATAAGGACGGCAGGTTTTATATAACCGACAGCAGTAAAAACGCGGTATGCGTGTTTGAGCTTACGGAATACGGCAGGCTTTTCGCCTCTATAGCCAAGGCGCGCGAGGAGATAGATTTTGAAAGCGAGGCAGCTCTCTGGAATGAGGTTATGGCGCGTAACGAAAACTGTCTGCTTGCGGTTAAGGGTCTCGGCGACGCGGCATATAAAAAGCACGATATGCGGCTTGCTATGCAGTACTACAAAAAGGCGGACGACAGGGAGGATTATTCAAAGGCGTATACCTTTGTAAGGCGCGAATGGATTGAAAGAAACGCTTATATAATTTTGGTTGCTGTAGCCTTGGTAATAACAGCGGCAGTTCTGTTGGGAAGACTTTATAAAAAGAGACTTGCCGCGGCGGACAGAAATTCCTTTTTAAGCCGAGAGCATTTTTCCTCATATGTATGCTTCCATCCGCTTGACGGCTTTTGGGACTTAAAGCGCGAAGGACGCGGGACGGTCGGAATGGGTATTTTCTGGTTTGCGGCAGCTGCGGTTGTGCTTGTTGCAAACAGTCTTTGCGTTGGCTTTATTTTCAATACCACAAATCTTGATACCTATAATATGCTCGGAAATATCGCCTTTATTACGGCGGCTTTGCTGCTGTGGTGCATAGCCCAGTGGTGTGTGACCTCGATTATGGACGGGGAGGGTAAGTTTAAGGATATATTTATAGCAACCTGCTATGCGCTTAGACCGTATTGCATTTTGAGCCTTGTTGCAATAGCGTTAAGTAACGTCCTTTCACAGACCGAGGGAGATTTTTACTATGTGCTGACGGCGCTGGCGCTTCTTTGGACTGTGGCTCTGCTTGTGGCGGGTCTTATGCAGACCCATAACTATTCGCTTGGCAAAACGGTGCTGGTTATTATAATTATTTTGGTGGTTATACTCCTTATAACCTTTATCGGAATGTTAGTGTTTGCGCTTTGTCAGCAGCTTACGGCGTTTATTAAGGACTTAATTAACGAGGTACAGCTTCGTGTATAGATTAAGAGGTGAATTACAATGAACAAAAGGCTGATTTGCGCCGCCGCGCTTGTTATGTGCGTTTCCTTAACGCTTTCGGGCTGCGGCAGTCAAGCGGCGGAAAAGATAAGCGAATCAAATATACGCGGGCAGAAAACAACCGAAAACAATATTGATTCCGAGGGCTATGAGCTTTATCTTGAAAACGCCGCCGTTGAATTTTATATGAATCCCGACACCACCGAGTATTATCTTGTAAACAAGGAGGACGGCTCTTTCTGGAGCTCTGTCGGAACAGGAAGCGGGAGCGAGTCCTCAAGGGCGGTTTTGGAGCTGTCGTATTTAGAGTCAAACGGCAGTATCGGTAAGCTTAACTCCTTTCAAAATTCGGTTGCGGACGGTCAGTATAATATCGAGAGCAACGGGGAAGCGGTAAGCGTGGATTACAGCATCGGAAGCTTTTCCGCGCAGGTTTTGGTGCCGGAGGTTATTTCTAAGGAGCGTTATGACGAGCTTTGTGATAATTTAACCGATGAGTTTGACCGAATGAAATTTCAAAACTACTATTATTTCATCGACCCCGAAAAGGTGAACGGGGAGGACAGCGATTACGTCAAGCGCTATCCTATACTCAAAAGCAAGGCAATGTACGCCGTTAACGAATCGGTTCTGGATTCCGCCAATGTTAAACGCGAGTTTGCGGGTATTCTTGAGGCGGCGGGCTATACAGAGGAAATGTACGAGCAGGACAAGGCGAATTTCGGCGGCGCCACACAGGAAAACAAGGAGGCGGGCTTTAACATTACGGTAGAGTACCGACTGACGGATAAGGGCTTTACCGTTACCGTTCCTAACGAAAAGATTGAAATGTATAACGATTTCCCGCTCCTCAACATTTCGCTCAACAAATATTTCGGCTCTCCTAAGGAGGGTGAAAGCGGGTACTTTCTGTTGCCTGACGGCAGCGGCTCGGTAATGAATTTCCGCAACGGAAAGGGAAAGGGACATCCCTATTCTTCAAGGGTATACGGAACTGGATACGCCCTTTCACCTAACGAGAAAACCTCGGATTATATGAATTCATCGCTTCCCGTTTTCGGAATAAAGAGAGGCGACTCTGCAGTTTTTGCCGAGATAACCTCGGGCGACAGTACGGCGCAGATTAACGCCTACACGGGTGACGAAAGCGAAGTACCGTATGTATTTGCCGAATTTATTATGCGCGAGACCTACACATCTTTCCTTTCCTCCGGCAAGAAAGAATCCTCCACCGTTGTTCAAAAGCAACGCGCCGTTTGTGATTTCTGTTTGAGCTACAGCTTCTTGACGGGCGATAAGGCAGATTATAACGGTATGGCACAGCTTTACCGCGAGCGCCTTTTCGGTGGCAGTGAAAAAATCACAGGCGCTCTCTTAACCGTGGATTATATAGGAATGCTTGAAAAGCAGGCGCAGAGGTTAGGCATAAGCTATAACCGCAAGGTTGTGATGACCGAATTTGACGAGGTATACGAAATCACCGATAAGCTTTATGGTGACGGTTTAACCGATATGGCGGTAAGACTGACGGGTTGGTTCGGTGGAGGTATCGCACATTCCTCTACCGCGTCGCTTAAGGCGGAGAAAAAGCTGGGCGGTGAAAAGGGCTTTTTGTCCCTCGCCCAAAAGCTTGATGAAAAGGGGATAGCTTTTTACCCCGACGCAGACGTTCAGTACACCGTTTCGTCTAAAACCTCAACTGCGGTAAGAATGATAAATAAATCTGTCGGGAAAATATGCACCTTCAATCTTGCCTCCTTTGCTAAGGAGCCCGAACAGATAGAAAGGCTTATTAACAATATCGGGACAATAGCCAAGGAAACAGATTCATTGCTTACATACGCAAATAAAAATAACCTTTCCGCTCTGTCGGTAAGGAGCATGGGCTCAGACATTAACGCGGACTTTAACGAAAGCAATCCCTGCACTCAGGATAAAGCGGTTAAGGAAATGACCGGTATCGCCAAAAAGCTATCGGCAAATGCCGACATAATGACCAACGGCGCTAATGCCTATGTTTTGCCATACATAAAGGCTGCGGCGGAAATTCCGCTCAGCTCGAACGGCTATGATATTACCGATTATTCGGTACCCTTTTTACAGCAGGTTACCCACGGCTATATCTCTTTGTACGGAAGCGCGCTTAATCTTGCGGGCGATCCTAACGATATTATTCTCCGGTCGGCAAGAACCGGAACGGGACTTTATTTAAGGCTTAGCGCAAAAAATGCCGACGGCATTATTGACAGCGATTATGAAAAACTGTATTCCACAGATTATAATTCGGTTATTAATTCTGTCGGGGATAAGCTTAAGCGTTATCAAAGCGAGCTTTCCTGCACTCTCGGTCAGACAATAAGCTCTTTTGAATATTTAGCGGACGGCGTGTCGCAGACCATTTACGAAAACGGCGTGAGAGTTATTGTAAATACCGGTGACACTGCCTATTCTTTCGGCGGAATTACGGTCGGAAGCAAGGACTATACAGTGGCGAGAGGTGAGCGAGTATGAAAAAGAAAACGGCTTCGCTTGAAGCAAAACGACGCAAATACGGTTATTTCTTTACAGCTCCGTTCATTCTCGGCGCGGTGGTTGCTATAATCTACCCGATATTAATATCGGTGATTTACAGCGTAAGCGAGGTTAAAGCAACAGCGAGCGGCTATGACCTTAATTTTGTGGGTATCGACAACTACAAATGGATATTCGGCGTAGACCCATACTTTAAGCGCGCGCTTATTTCCACCCTTAAAAGCACCCTCTTAGACGTCCCCGTGGTTATAGTCTTCAGCTTTTTCTTAGCAAGCGTACTAAACGGCGAATTTAAAGGCAGAGCCGCGGCAAGAACAATACTTTTTCTTCCGCTTATTATGAACTCAAATATCGTAATGCAGATATTAGGAGCAGACGCGGTGGAAGACAACCTTGCAAGCAAGAGCTCGGCACAGGTCGGAGCGTTTTCGGGAGTGTTTTCGGAATTTCTTGAACAGCTAAATATCGGCGAGGGCGTAAGCAATCTGCTCATATCCTCGGTTGATAATATAAGCAATATTTTGGCAATGTCGGTAATCCCGATAATTATAATGCTTGCGGGGCTTCAGTCGGTTCCGAAATCGGTTTACGAGGCGTCATTTGTAGAAGGCGCGACGGCGTGGGAGGTTTTCTGGAAAATAAGTCTCCCGATAGTAAGTCCTATGATACTCGTATCTGCAATTTATTGCATAATAGATTCCTTTACCGGAGTATCAAACTCGGTAATTTCCCGAGTTAAGGAGGAGTGCTTTACTAATCTTAACTTCGGTATAGGAAGCTCAATGGCGTGGGCGTATCTGTCAATAGTACTGGTGATTGTAGGGGCGGTCTTCCTTATTGTCAACCGCTATGTTTCATATTCGGATTAAGGGGGCGGCAGTATGAAAAAACAAATTGAAGCAAAGGATTTTGCGAAAAAGCACGGACTTAGAATACTGATAAGCATTGCGCGCGCAGTACTTTTTATATTGCTTGCATTTGTGGTTATTTATCCGTTTTTCACCAAGATAACCTCAATGTTTATGACCTCTGAGGATGTTTATGACCTCTCGGTATCTTATATACCGAAGCATTTTACATTTGACAATGTAAAAAAAGCGGCGGAATTACTTGATATAGGAAAATCCTTTTTCCTATCGCTTGAGTTTGTTGCGGTTGTGGCGTTGCTTGAAATGGTGAGCTGTACGCTGGTAGGCTACGGACTTGCAAGATTTAAGTTTAAGCTTGCAACACCGCTTTTGATAATCGCGGTGGTAGGACTTGTCCTTCCGCCTATAATTCTTCAAATACCGCTTTACACACTGTTCCGCAACTTCAGGCTGTTCGGGCTTATCCCGCTCATAAACGGCGGGGAGGGAATATCCTTCATAAATACCCAGATACCGTCGATCTTTCTTGCGGCGACGGCGAGCGGTTTCAGATGCGGGCTTTATATTCTTATAATGCGGCAGTATTACAGGACTATGCCCGCCGAGCTTGAGGAGGCGGCGTACATTGACGGTGCGGGACCCTTTGGGGCGTTTGTAAGAATTATGGTGCCAAGCTCGGTTACAATGATGATTACCGTCTTCCTTTTCGCCTTTGTTTGGACCTGGCTTGATTCCGATTTTGTTCCTAACTTTATGGGCGAGACAGAGGTTCTTTCAAATATGGTAATGGGGCTTAACGGACAGTACACCGGCGGCGCGGCAGATGAGGTTACCCGTAACCTAATAGCCTATGCGGGAATACTGTTCTTAATAGTGCCTTTGCTTATACTTTATGCGTTTACGCAACGTTTCTTCGTTCAAAGCGTTGAGCGCAGCGGTTTAGTCGGATAAATAAAATTTATAAAAGGAGTGTTTTTTATGAAATTCAAACGCACACTAAGCTTGGTTTTGTCTTTTGCCATGGTCGCCGCATTTGCGGGCTGCAGTAAGGGCGGAACCGAAAGCGACGAGGTTTCGTACATCGAGACCATAGTTGAGGAAGAGGTTGGAGGAAATACTACGGCTTCGGGCGGCGGTTCTCAGAGCGGCACGAAGGGTGGCTCTCAGTCAGGCAATAATTCGCAGAGCGGTACCGTTTCCGAAGGCAAGAAAACAACCGAAGCGAAAAAAAAGCTTGATTTCGGGGGCAAGACAATCACCATTTTAAGAGAATGGGGCGGTTATCCGCGCGGACAGCAAACCGTTTGGGATAACTGGAACGATAATGTTGCCCGTGTAAAAAAGGAATTTAATGTAAACATCGTCGAAAAGAAATGGAGCGTAGACCTTGCACAGGAGGTGCTTTCAGGCGTTAAGCCGGAGGGTCAGCTTTATCAGGTATCAACGTCGGCGGTTTACAACTATGCTAAGAACGGATACATTGCCGATTTCAATTCCGCAATGGAGAAAACAGGAATCAAAATGGATTCTCAGATTTTCAATAAATTCAACGTTCAGCTCAATAATATCAACGGTAAGCAGTACACTGCGGGCTACGGCTTTGCACGTGTTCCCAGCGTAGTAATATTCAATAAGACGCTTACCGAAAAGGCGGGCTACAATATTTACGACCTTATCTCCAAGAAACAGTGGACTTGGGATAAGATGACCGAAATAGCCAAGAAATGCACAGTCAAAAATTCTTCGGGCGAGACTACACAGTACGGTTTAGGTCTCGGAGGAGATGCAGTTTCAGCCTTAGCCGTAAGCAATAACAGCCATGTAGCCTTCCCCGATTCAAACGGTAATTTCACGGTTCAGTTTTCAAGCGAGGGAACCCGTGCGGCGCTTCAACAGATTTATAATTGGATACATGTTGATAAGGTTGCGGAAAACAACTGGGGCAAAAAGAACTGGACCCAGCTCGGCACCGACTTTAGCAATAAAAAAATAGCTATGCTGTTCGGCGGTCATGCCGATATTAGCGCGGCATATACAAACCTCAAGGACGAGTGGGGTATAGCATATCTGCCTATGGGACCGAATGCAAATAATTATGTTTCGCTTCTTATCGATGAATACAGCTATGTTGTTCCCGCCGCATATTCCAATATGACAAGCGAGCTCTTACTCCTCTTAGACGAGCTTTATCAGTATCCGAAGGGTTATACCTATGACGACCAGTTCAGAGATGAATGGATAAGATACTTTAAGTCCAAGGAAGCCTACAATATGTTTAAAACTCTCCACGACGGCAGCGTAAAGCAGGTTTGGGATGCCTCCTTTAAGGTTGATATGGGCAACAGCAAAACCTCATATATGGCGGCTTTGGGCAACCTGTTCGAAGGAAACGTAACTGTAGGCGCGTTTGTAGATACTTACCAGAAAACTTTCCAGACGAATCTTAATGATAATATGAAAAACATCAAGTACACAGGTTCATTAAAATAGGAGGCAATATGCTTTTCAAAAATTTTAAAAGATACTCGGCGTGTCTTGTCTGTCTTGCAATTGTCTTAAGCGCCGCTCTGCCGACCGTCCTTTGGACGGCGGCGGCAGAGCTTGAAAATCCGCTTATAACTTCATTCGAAGAGGCAGATAATACCCAAGAGCTTAAGAATGAAAAAATAATCGATTTTGGCGGTGATATAACCGTTAATACCGATGAGACTTTTGTTTGCGACGGTAATAACTCTCTGATTTTTCGTCCTAAAAAGGACGCAGAGACGGATTGGGATACTTCTTTGACCGTAAATCTTAACGAATCGGTGAAAAACGCTTACGGTATAACCTTTAAGGTTTACAATACCGATACCGAAAAGTCCGCAGCCCTTCGCTGTCTTCTGATAAACAGCGACAGTAATAAACCGATCAAGTATCAGTGCGAGGTCACGGTATCGCCGTCGCACGGCTGGCAAACCGTAACCGTTGATTTTGAAAATATAGGTCTTTTCGGAGGTCAAGAATGTTACGGCGGAACTTCATCCGGCAACCGTGTGTCGTATGACGAGATTTGTAAGCTTACAGGAATTCGCCTCCGTATGCCGTATATAGGCAAGGATCACAAAGGCGTTTATTTCGATGATTTTCAGTATATTTTCAAAGAGAAAAGCGACGATATAATAACCGCAGAGCGCACTCTTGTAAGCTTTAACGGATGCGGAACAGGTAAGGTGAGCAGTACGGAAAATCCTCTTCCGGAGGGTGTTTCGGTACTTGACGGTTCATACGGCGGAACTGCAAGTATAGCCGAGGATCAGGACGGCAATAAGCTTTACACCGTTTCAATGGATAAAAGGATAATTAACAGTGCAACCTCCGCCACGGTTACAGGAAGACAGTATATTGCTCTTTCGGTTGCAGTACCTGCAAAATACGCAGAGTATTTAAGTTTGATTAACGTTGATGTTAAAAACAACATAAAAAAGGAAAGAAACCCTAAGAAAAAATCCTATTATATTGTAGGTATTACAGATCTCAACGGAAATTACGGTAAAACCTCCGGCGGGGCGGAAGAGCTTGCCTACAACGCCGACGGAGTTTTATCAAAAAACGCTTCCGATATGATTAGAATATCGGCGCAAAGCTCCTTTCTCGGTACTACGAACATCAAAGAAAAATGGCATATAAGGCAGTTTGCCGAGGTAAAGCAGCTTCTTATATACATAACACTTCCCGAATGTAAAGGAACAGAGGGCTACAGCGTAAGCATAGGCGATATAAGCATTACCTTAAAGGGTGATCGGAAGGATATTGAGTCAATAGACGATATTGACAAGGATTTAGCGGACTTTGATTCTGCCGATTCGTTGGAGCAAATTGTTTCTGAGGGTGCAGTCAATCCTAATGACGGAAAGGGAAAATTCAGCCTTTCCGATGACGCACAAACCGGAACCCACGCTTTGCTATACAGGTCTGAAACCGATGAGACCAATTATGAGACTTCTCTCGTCATATCCCTTAAAAAGCGTGCGGCAGGGTGCGTGGGACTTGAATTTTATGTTAAAAATCTTGATATGTCAAGCGGAGCTTCCATACGTTGCTTTCTTGATACCAAAGTCGGAAGCAACACAAAGAAATATCAATATCTTAAAGATATTAATAAATGCGATGAGGCTCCCGAGTATATAAGAATAAGAATTCTGTTTAACGATGTCGGCATTGGCGGAGATGAGTTCTGGGGCGGAGAATCAAGCGGATACTCAATGACTGCAAGCGAAATTGACGGACTTCAAGTTCTAAGAATAAGAATTCCTTATATGAAGTCAAATCACGCCGGAGTATTGTTCGACTCCTTTAGGCTGATTACCGATGAGGATATTCCGAAGCCCGAGGAGCTTGTAAGGCGTATGCTCGACTTCGACGATTGCGAGGTTGGAGGCGCACTCCCCGAAAACCTTACTGTTACCGATAAATACGGCGGAAATATGGGCATAGAGCAAACAGCGAACGGCGGTAAAGCATACAGAATAAATTATGACCTTAAGACCGAAGCCTCCGCCGCAAATCAAATCGGAGCGAGAGAGTATGTAGCGTTTAGTATAACCGTTCCGAAAACCTCCCTTAAAGGCGCGTCGGAAATTAGGGTCGGTATGACAAATAATGCGGTAAGCTGCGACGATACTTGGTCAGGGGTTTCGAATATTTATCAGGTTGTAGGAATACGCGGCGGCGGATATTACGGCAAAACCGCAGAAAATGCCGATAAAGCACCTGATAAAGGCGCTCTTACCGAAATAAAAATTCCGCTTGATAAAATGCGCAGAACTGAAGGCGGTCTCACCGCTTGGTGCGGTTCTACCGAATATTGGACGTCGTCACAGCTTGCCGATGTTGTTTCAATTTTGGTATATATCACCGCACCGACCTGCGACGGAACCGAGGGCTGGAGCTTTGATATAAACTATATTGATGTTTATTATGAAGACGCGGCGCAGAATTATGAAACCGATACCCGCTGTGCGGTTAAGGCTAACCGTGTTTCGGGCGAGGAAAACTCCTTTATTTCGGCAGAACAGGTGAAAATTGCCAAAAAAGACCCCAATTATGCTATGTTCACCTCCGCGTGGAGGCTAAGCATAAATAATGCGGAAACGCCGAAGCCCTTAAAATTCATCAACACCTATACAAATTACTATACCGATTTAAGCGACTTTACGGAAAGCGCGACATTGGGCTTTTATTTACAGGCGGATACGCCGCTTGATTTGCAGATTACACTACAGGACAAGGCGGGCGAGAAGCTGAGTATTACTGTGCCTACCGCTCCTCCTGAGATTAGTTCCCAATACGCTGTATATCAGCTTGTTTTTAAGGATATTTTAAATAAATATTACGAGGAGAACCCGGATGGTGCCTTCGATATTTCTAATATTCGTTTCCTTGAAGTATTGCCCATAGCCGAGGACGGCTTGCCCGATACGGTTATGTTAAGCGGTCTTTCAATTTGGACAAGGGAGATTGGCAGCGCGGTTGTTTATTCGGGGTATCATTATTCCGATAACGGCGTTACGGTTGACGCATATAACGACTACCTGCCGATGGATACCGTGACGGTAGTTGAGTCCGAGGAGGCGGCGTCCGCTGTAAAAAATTTCGGAATGAAACTCCCGGCAGAGCTTACTCCGCTTCTGTTTAAAACTATTACCCTGTATACGGTAAACGGCAGCGTAACCGAGCCTACGGGCAAAATCTGGCTTAGCTTTGAGATAGACCCAAGCTTAGATTTAAGTGAAATATCAATTTATAAGGTTTTCTTTGACGGCTCTTATATTAAACAGCGTTATGCGGCTGAGGATGGTGCTATTGCTATTAACACCTTTACTACCGGAAGCTTTTTAATAACAAGGGGCAAGCTTAAGGAAGAACCTGACGAAAGTACCGGGAATACAAATACTTCGGATAATATCCAGAACGCCGGTAATCATGTTGATTTTACGGGCGGGACAAATTTTAATAATACCGATAACAGCGGCGAGAATACACCCACGACCACGGTTAAAAAGAAGATTATACGCAAGATCATCCGCAAAAAGGGGAAGCAGAATAATGGTTTACCGGTATGGACTATCGTTCTGATAGCAGCAGGTTCGGCGGCGGTTATAGGCGGCGGAGCCGTAACAACGGTAATTCTCGTTAAAAAACGCAATAGGGGAGGAAAGGCAAAATGAAAAAGCTATTGTCAATAATCTGTGCTGTCTGCCTTACCGTTTCCTTTGCGGGATGCGGTAAGAAGGAGGAAAACAAAAAGGTAACTTCAAGCACCCCGTCCTCCTCAAGCTCGGATATAAGCTCAGAAGATAATCAGAGCACTTCGACAAGCTCCGAAGCGAATTTGGGCGTATCGTCGGGCAATAATAAAACAAATTCACAAAACACTCAGACGGATAATAATCAGTCCGGCGGAGAGACAACGCCCGCCGATACCGAAAAAAAGACCGTAAAGGTTACCGATAAGCTAAAGCGCGGTATAAATATGTCGGGTCCATTAGAATCTGCTGATGTTAATTATGATTCCTGGATATTTAATCCCGATTATTATGCACAGCTCGCCTCAAAGGGCTTTGACCATATTCGTCTGCCCGTAAACTTCGGTAATTTTATCGGCGAGGCACCTGATTATTATATTGAAACCGAGTTTTTGCGCGCTGTTGATCTTGCAATAAACTGCGCGCTTGACGCGGGGCTTTGCGTGGTGCTGGATTTCCATGGCTGGACAGGAGTACTTGCCTCTGACTTTAACGGCAACAAGGAATGCTTTTATAAAATATGGCAGCAGGTTTCCGCAAGGTATCAGAGCTATCCCGAGGAGCTTATGTTCGAGCTTGTAAACGAGCCTAACAAGCCGATTACCAACGAACAGTTAAACGAGCTTCAAATGGAAACGGTAAAGCGCATAAGAAAGCTTAATCCCACAAGAGTTATCGCCCTTGCGACAAACGAAAATAACGGAACATGGAACCTGTTTAATACTCAGGTTCCGGTAGGTGATGAAAATATCATTATTTCCATACATAACTACGACACAATGAGCTTTACCCACCAGGGCGCTACGTGGATCGGTAACGGATTTGTTAACAAGGATCATTTTGACGATGAAATAAGGAATGCGATTAAGGAGCATATGGATTACTGCAAAGCGTATGAGGAACGAACCGGACGTAAGGTATGGATAAGCGAATGGGGAGTATATCAGGGCATTGCGGATAAAGAGGATGTAAGCGCATATGTAGATTACTTTTCAAATGTATGCAAGGAATTAGAGATTGCGTACTGTTACTGGGAATTCTGTTCCGGCTACGGCGTTTATGACTTAACTGCCGGTACCTTTAAGGATTTCGTAATAAATTATTTTCATTAACATAAATTTTTTATAATGCACAGCCGAAATAATCGGCTGTGCGGCAAGGAGCACAACCCAATGGATATAACTAAGTTAAAACGCGGAATGAATATTGACCTCAAACCTTGGACACCCGAGGCGGAAGAAAACGGAAAGAGGTACTGTAAAATAATAAAGGAAGCGGGCTTCGACCATGTAAGACTTCCCTTTACGGTAGACAGGGACGACCCACAGTGCGCTCCGACAAAGGAGTTCTACGAGGTTATCCGCCGAGTTACACAGTCCGCCGTTGACTGTGGACTTTACGCAATAGTGGATATACACCCCTTTATAGGTATGCAGGCAGACCCGATAAACACCAAGGCTGATTTTATTAAGTTTTGGGGTGAGCTTGCCGATTATCTTAAGGATATGGACGATACCGTTATTTTTGAGATATATAACGAGCCGGACAATGATTTTAACTATACAATTTTAAACGAGGTTCAGAACGAGGCAATTTCGGTTATCAGAAAAACCAACCCGACAAGATGGATTGCCGCCGCTTGCGCGCACTGCAATACCATTGAAAACCTTATGCACCTTGAATTGCCCGAGGATGACAAAAATATCTTCGTTACAATTCACGAATACACTCCTATGAAATTTACCCATCAGGGCGCGGATTGGATGCAGGGAGACTGGCCTATAGGCGTTAAATGGGGAACCGAAAAGGAGAAGGCACTGCTTGAATACCGCTTCGATATGGCTAAGCGCTGGGCGGATTATTACGGCAGATACATTCATTTGGGCGAATTCGGGGCAATGCGCCATGCAGACCCGGAATGCCGCAGAGAATGGACCGAATACCTTGTAAAGCTTTGTGAAGAACGCGGCTTTGGCTGGGCTTATTGGGAATTCTGCTATTCGTTCCAGGCATACGATTTGGAAAAGGGGGAATGGATTGCACCTGTTTTAGGGGCGCTTATAAAAGATTAATCCCTGTCCCGCGGGGGGACAAATACTAAATGAAAGGTGTTTTAAAAGTATGAAACTGTTTAAAAAGACCCTCGCAATGTTTCTAAGCACGGTTATGCTTGCGGGACTTATTGCAGTTCCCGCAACACAGGCAGCCGCCGCAGGCGAGACAGTAACCAGAACAATTAATCTGCTTGGTTTATCGGAAACCGCCGCCGGAACGGTTCTTTCTAAAGATAATTTGGAAAATTGGCCTAAAGGTATGTCCGTAGGTGATTTTGACGATTATGACGGTACACGCTCGGTAGTAGAGCTTGAAGACGGAACAAAGGCGTTAAAGCTGGCGTTCAACGTAAAGCAGAATAGCGAACCTACCGACCGAAAGCTTTCTACTATCGCAAACTATGATTTTAAGTTTTCAATTCCTGCGGCTTACCGTCCGTATTTAAACAACGTGAAGCTTAAATTGGAGAATAATTCCAATCTTTTTAACAACTGGGCATTAACTTCTCCTTATTTCCTTTTAGCGTTTACCAACGGGACAGATTATTCAAAAATCAGTGATAAGACCTTACCGATTGAGAAAGCCGAATTAGAATACACACTACCTGTTGCCGGCGTTGCAAAGGTTAGCGGGTGGCTCTATCAGGATTATGCTGATATTAACAGCGGAACTAAGTGGACCGAAGAAGAAAAATCCGGTATGACCGACGTTGTGCTTTCGGTAACCGTACCTTATATCGACGACCTTACCACCTATATGCTCATTAAAAGCCTTGAATTGGAAATAACCGGCACTAAGGAAGAGCTTGACGCGGCTGAAAAGGAAGCTTTAAGCGCGTCGACGCTTATCAACAATTTCGAGAGCGGAGCAGGATCTAATGTTGTAAACGCTAAAGACAAGGGAGTTTTCGCCGCAAGCGGAGATTTTGTACTTGAGCATACTCGCACAAGCGGTAATCCTTGGGAGAACGATATAAGCGTAAGCTTAGATTCCCGCGTTCGTTTTTATGACGGAATAAGCTTTTATCTGTACAATCCCAATGAAGAAAAAAAACTTGTGTGTTACTTAAGAAGCGCCAATGGGGCTGTTGCTCAGAAAAACTTTACTGCCTCCAAAGCAGGAGATTATATTAAATACACCGTTTGGTTTGACGATGTAGGCACTACAAACGGAAACTGGGATTCAGATACAACGAATACAGGAGTATCGCTTACTCCCACTCAGATTGCAAGCCTTTCAAGCATTCAGTTCAGAGTGCCTGACGGCGGATCGGGCGTGTCCTATTATTTTGATGACTTCCGTTACGAAAAGCGTAATTCCGAACCCGTAAAGGAAAAGAAGCTTGATTTAACAACCGCAGTCATTACAGAAGATAACGGTTATACCGATACCGAACAGCCGGTGAAAACCGCCGATTCAATTACCTATTCCGTAGACGGAAAAGTGAAGTTAAATGATGAAGGCAAATATTATTATCAGGGCTGGAAGACGGTAATCGATGTATCCAAAGGCACTATGATTAACGCAAACGGACTTAAGATTACCGCCACATATAAATCAACAGGCGCGAACAAGCTGAAGATAGGCGCAACCCTGTACGGTATTGACGAAAACGGCAAAGAACAGTGGTGGAACTGGGGAGAAAATCCTGACAGTATTAATGTATCAGCCGGTGAGAAAGTGACAAGTACTCTCAAGTATACCGAAGGATTGTATGAGACCGGTGAGTGGGGCATACATGACTGGGGCAATACAAAAGGTTATCCCACCGGTTCGGAAAATGCTATGCTGAAGGAAATTCAGCTCTATGTTTGGGCGCCCGCAGACGCTGTCGCAGGCGACGAAGTTATTATCAGTGACGTAAGCGTGCTTTACGGCGGTGGCAAGGTTTCTCTTGCTGACGGTGTAAAGAACGGTACAATTTCGGTCGGAGATAACGGGTACACCTATCAGCGCAGCTCTGCCGTAAGCAATACCGGTTATTTCTTCGCGGGAGAAAAGGCGGTTATCAATATAATCCCCGATACCGGATATGCACTTGTTCCCGGAAGCTTAAAGCTTATCGACAGCACCGGTAAAGAAATCGAAATAACACGCGAGGGCTTCCGCAAGCTTAGCAGCGCCTCCTACAGCTTTACAATGCCTGTTGCGGACGTTACGGTATCGGCTGAATTTGCGTCGGAGGCAGATGTTCTCGGAAAGGTTTACGGCAGCGTAAGCACCGACATTGCAAACAATCAGCTTAAATTTGATTATACCGTTCCGCTTAAGAAGGGCAAGATTAAGGTTGACGGCGCAGAGTACAAAGCGGTCGGCTACGGTGTACTTGTAACGACCGATGAGGTTCTCGAAAAGTATAGCTTCTGGGGCGGCTTTACAGTAGAGGATATTGAAAACGGCAACTATATCGCCGAGCTTTCAACCAATGTTCACATAAATGAAAGCGACGGTTACTTCTACGACAAGAGCGTTTCGCTGGCACGCTTTAATGCGGTTGTTAACGTTCCCGACAGTATGAAGGATACCGTATTTGCGGCTCGCCCTTATGTTGAATACGAAAAAGACGGCAAGACCGAACGTCTATACGGTAACAATGAAAGCTATTCGTTCGCTTCCCAAGCATTCGGAATGGATAATTTTGCCGCAGAGCCGAGCTATGCTAAGGGCGTAAATATGGCGGGCGTGTTTGACAACACGAATGCCGACGCCACCGCAGTTCGCAATTCTATATATGTAGCACCCGAAACCTATAAGGCTGTTAAGAATGCGGGATTCGACCATGTAAGACTTCCCGTTACCTTCGCGTCTCATCTTGACGCGGACGGTACAATTAACGCGGAATATCTTGAAGCGGTAGATAAGGCGGTAATCACGGCGCTAAGCAACGATCTTACCGTTGTAATCGATTTGCACCATTACGGCGAGTTGAAGGATAATGTTTCAGCTAATGAAGCTACCTTCTACAGCATTTGGGAGCAGTTGGCAAAGCATTACAAGAATTACCCGAACAGAGTTATCTTTGAGCTTTTGAACGAGCCCAATACCACCGGCTCGGCTACTTCGATGACTTCGGAGGCTTTAAACAGAATACAGCTTGAAGTTGTAGGTAAGATTCGCGCTATCGATAACGATCGCAAGATGGCTCTTGCTGTTTTCAACAATAACAGCGCTTACTCATTACAATCTCTTTCACTGCCTGCCGATAAGAGCAACCTGATAATTTCAATTCATAATTATGACGCCTACGGATTTACGCATCAGGACTTAGACAGCAACTGTCCTGTCGGAGTGGATTACGCAGCAAGCGGTTCGGCAGATCAAATTAAAACACTGGTAGATACTGTTAGGGCGTATTCCAAAGCTAACGATATTCCGGTTTGGATTAGCGAATTCGGCGTGTACTTAGGCGGTCTCAATAAAACCAAGGAATTTACGGAGAAAGACGTTACCGATTATTATTCCGCCTTTACAAAAGCTTGCGGAACTGACATCGGCTGGTGCGTATGGGAATACAATGTCGGCTTCGGTGTTTTCGATTCTAACAATACCCTTAAAGGGTTCGTAAAAGACGGTCTTTTCCCGACTAACTGATTGAGATTATAACAATGCTTCAAAAATACATTCAAACCAATTTTGATAAATGCGTAAGGGTTAACACAGAGGATAAGGGTGAGCACATAGGCTTGCCGTACCCCTACACCGTACCCTGCGTAAGCGGAATGTTTCAGGAAATGTACTACTGGGACACCTATTTCACCAATCTCGGGCTTATCCTTTCGGATAAGCTCGGGCAGGCGAAAAACAATACCGATAACATTCTGTACCTTGTCGAGCGCTTCGGTTATATGCCCAACGGCAACCGCACTAACTATTTAAAAACCTCTCAGCCGCCCTTCCTTTCCCTTATGGTTAAGGATATTTACGAAAAAACAGGGGATAAGGAGTGGCTTAGAAAAGCGGCAAAGACTATCCAAAAAGAGTATTCCTTCTGGATGGAGAGGAGAATTACTCCCTGCGGACTTAACCGCTACGGTATTAACCGCGAACAACCCGGCTGTGACAACCTTGAGGAGGAGCTTATAAAAAGGCTCGGCTTTGAGCCGCCTATAGACGGCAGGGAAAAGCGAATCGAGCATTTTGCCGCCTCCTGTGAGAGCGGATGGGATTTAACCCCGCGTTTCGGCTATGAGGTGTTTAACTATGCTCCTGTTGACCTTAACTGTTTGCTTTACGCTTTTGAAAGCAATATGGCTTATTTTTGTGAAGAGCTTGGAGACGGCGACCCGACAGCTTGGCGCGAGCGCGCAAAACAGCGGGCAGAGCTTATGAAAAAGCTTATGACAGCAAAAGACGGCTGTATGTACGACTACAATTTTGTAAGCGGAAAATTAAGTCCTGTTCTTTCCGCCGCCTCATTTTTTCCGCTTTTTGTCGGTATGCTGACCAAAAGCGAGGCGTATGCGGCTCACAAAAGGCTTATGAGCCTTGAAATGAAATGCGGCATAACCGCCTGCGAAAAAAATGACCTGCGCGGAAATTATCAGTGGGATTATCCCAACGCATGGGCGTGTCTGCAAATGGTTGCCGCCGCAGGACTTATCAATTACGGCTTTACGGACGACGCGGTTCGCCTTGCGGTCAAGTTTACCTCAATGGTCGAAAATTGCTATCAGAAAACGGGAAATCTTTGGGAGAAGTATAATGCGGAAGACGGCGGAATAAATACCGTAAACGAGTACGAAATGCCGCCTATGCTCGGCTGGACAGCAGGTACATACCTGTATTTAATCGAAATCTGTAAAAAATATTTGAACGGAGGAACAGGTAATGAATAAAATGAAAAAAGGACTTGCGGCTGTTGCCTTTGCCGCGATTACTGCCTGTGCGATTGCGGGCAATGTAAGCGCCGTACAGTACGGCGACAATGTTATTACAGACGCGGAAAAATACAATGTCGGCAAAAGCTTAACCTACGATGTGAATACCGACGGATATTTTAACATTTTAGACCTTGTAAGGGTCAAAAAGGCCGCCGCCGACAGCACTGTTGAATTAGATAAGTCTGCTCTCGGTATTAGCGAGACCGATACCGTTCAGGCAACGCATATCACACTCTTAAGGCAAGCACTGCTTAGCAAATAATAGTTCCGCATAAATCACTTTAAAAAACGGCGGCGTGGTGAATACGGCTTTACTGCTCGTTTTACCACGCCGCCGTTTAGAAAATGGCTGAAAACTAAATACAACTTCCTATCAGAGCGGCGATTATGAGTTTCAAAGGTAAATCTAATTTGCAATTAAAAAATACGGGAGATTAATAATGAAAAATCCGATAATTGACGGCTGGTACGCCGACCCCGAGGCGCGCGTGTATAACGGAAAGGTTTATATTTATGTTACACGCTCTTTGCCTTTCGAGGAACAGCATAACTTAGACCTTATCATTTCAGATGATTTGATTCATTTTACAAAAAAAGAATCAATTTTGGATATGTCCACATTTAAAGGAGCGACTTTTGCAATCTGGGCGCCGAGCGTTGTGGAGCAAAACGGCAGATATTATATTATTTTTGCCGCTAATAACATTCACAAGGACGGCGAAGACGGGGGACTGTATATCGGCGTAAGCGATTCCCCCTGCGGACCTTTTAAAAACATATTCCCTGACGGCAGACCGTTTATTAATGTGTTTTACAACGGAGCACAGCCCATTGACGCGCATTTTTTCAAAGATGGCGAAAATATCTGGCTGTATTACGGCGGCTGGGGTCATCTTAATGTTGCAAGGCTGAGTGATACCTTGACAGAGCTTCTGCCCGCTAAGGAAGGCTCTGAGGATAAGGTTATTGAGATAACCCCAAAGGAATACGTTGAGGCTCCCTGTGTGCTTAAAATAGGGGATAAGTACCATTTGATGTATTCAACGGGTAATTGGTGTGATGCAAGCTATTGCGTTAAAGCCGCGGTATCGGATACGCCGTTGGGCGAGTTTATTTACTATACGGATATTATGCGGGCAAATGAGATGGCGGAGGGTCCCGGGCATAACGGAGCCTTTAGCTTCGGCGGCAAGGATTATGTTGCATACCACCGCCGTATAGTAGGGGATAAGAATTCGCATCACAGAATACTCTGTATTGACGAGCTGAAAACCGAAAACGGTAGATTGACACCTGTTATTATGACAGAAGCGTGATATTATTTTATTAAAGCTAGTAAAAAATAATTTTTTGGGTGACAGCATTACAGAGGGCGGGTGCGCTTCAAAAGCGGAAAATCAATATGTTAGTCTAATAGCCGCGCAAACAGGCGCCGTTTGCAGAAATTACGGCATAGGCGGCACAAGACTTGCGACGTATACAAATTCTGCAAAAGATGAATCCGAAGCATCAGCTCCAAGTTATAGGGTTTATTTCCGTGCTCCCCCTAATAGTAGCACGGTCTGACAAGCTCCTCCAGCTCTCCCCATGGCATGATGCGGTCGTTCTGCTTCAAAAACTCCCTCTTGTGCGTTTTGACCTCTTTTAATTCGTCGCGCAAAACGACAGACTTATCTGTTTGTTCATGTCTCTATTATATCACTTCTTTGTAAACTTTTCTATCTATTTGATCTGTGCGGTATCGCCTTAATTAAAATTGTAACGAAAGCTACTTCGGTCACCGCATAGAGAATAGTAGATTCCGACTCTATGTCGTATTCCAAGGTGTTGAGTTAGTTATTAAAGGAGATTTTTTAGTGTTGGCTAATATAAAATATCCATTACTTTTAAATCCTGTTATTAAGGATTAACTTTGGGGCGGAACACGTCTTAAAACCGAGTTCGGCTTTGAAACCGACAAGGAAATCGCTGCCGAGGGGTGGATGCTTTCCTGTCATAAGGACGGCACAAATACCGTTGAAAACGGCGCATATGCCGGCAAGTCGCTTGACGAGGTTTTAAAGCACTGGGGCTATGAAGAAAAATTCCCGATTTTAATAAAGCTTATTGACGCTAAGGACAGGCTTTCGGTACAGGTTCACCCCGATAACACCTACGCCCTTGAAAACGAGGGAGAGTACGGAAAACCGAAATGTGGTATGTGGTTGACTGCGAGGAGGGCGCACAGTTAATCTACGGCTTTAATAAGAAAATTTCAAGGTCGGAATTTGAGGAGCGCATAAAAAATAATACCCTTGACGAGGTTATGAACTATGTCCCCGTCAAAAAGGGCAATGTGTTTTTTATTAAGGCGGGTACGCTCCACGCGATAGGTAAGGGCATACTTATCGCTGAAATACAGCAAAATTCCAACACTACCTACAGGGTTTCGGATTACGGAAGACTGGGAGCTGACGGCAAGCCGCGCGAGTTGCACGTAAATAAGGCGGTTGACGTTACCGTGACCGACGTACCTACAATCCCTTACGGTAACGTTGGCGAGGTCAAAGCCTTCGACTACGGCACAGAAAGACAGCTTGCCGAGTGCGAGTACTTTAATACCCTAAAGCTCGACCTTGACGGTGAAAAGGAGATAAATACCGAAAAGAGCTTTGTTTCACTACTTGTATTAAGCGAAGAAATAACCGTTAAATACGACGGAGGGAAAGTAAAAGCCCAAAAGGGCGGAAGTATTCTTATTCCGCAGGGCTTAAAGGTATTACTAAGCGGTATAGCAGAGGTTATTTACACTGAATAGAAATATGAATAAAAGCAGGATATTATATATTTTAAAATATTTATGGCAAAACACAGATGACGAGCATTATGTAGCCACTTCTGATATTCTGACTTTCTTAAAGGAAAACATTACCGGGAGATATCGAAAAGCTTTGTGAAAGCGGTATTGATATAGTAGAAGTAAGAAGCCGTGAAAATCAATATACATTACGCAGTCATTTTTTTGAGTTGCCGGAAATTAAGCTGTTGATAGATGCGGTTGACTCGTCAAAGTTTATTACAGCTAAAAAGAGTGCTGAGCTTGTTGACAAGCTTTCAAAAATGACGAGTAATTATCAGTCTGAATCATTAATAAGAAACATATACACCTCAGAACGGGTAAAACCGCTTAATGAGCAGATTTCAGGAAAAATTCGCTTTTTCATAGATAATACCTCGCTTTATTTTTCTATAAACTCCAAAATATCGTTCATAACATCCTGTCTGCAAATATCGTTGTGTATTTCGTGGCGGCAGTTTTCATAAAGTTTTATCGTAACGTCCTCCATACCTGCGGCTTTAAGCCTTTTATAAACCGTTTTAATGCTATTGCCGTAATTTCCAACGGGGTCATGCGTGCCCGAAATTAAAAACACGGGCAGATTTTTACGCATATTTTTAAACCAGGCGCCGCGGTTGCTGAGCATATTCAGCTTTACAAGGTCGTGCATGGCGGATACCGTGAATTTAAAGGTGCAGTATTCGTCAGCCGCGTATTTTGCGGTAACCTCGCGGTCTGATGTGACCCAATCGTACTCGCTTTCCCCCTCAAAGCGCTTGTTATACGCGGAGAAAGCGTTCAGGCAGCCGCGGAAAATCGAGGGTTTTTCGCTGTTTTAGGAGCAAATTTCAAAAGATAATTTTAGGGCACAAAACTCTATAGAATGTTCGACTAAAAGGACTTGAACCGAGGAAGCATATATTTCTTGAAATTAAGTTCCATTTTTTATATGAGAATTTATTGCTGACTTACCACACGGACTCGAACTAAAGTTATATATTATATATAGACCGTAATTTCTTTTGTTCCTATAAAAACAAAAAATCAAACGCTTGCCATAAAAACGGCGGCGTTTGATTTTTTATTTTTAAAATACCTTGACTTTTAAGGTATTTTAAGTTATTATATACATTAAGGAGATGAGGATATGTCTATCGCAAGCGATATTATAAGGGAACATACCGACACGATAATTTTATCGGCGCTGCTGCTGCGCGACAGCTACGGCTACGAAATAAATAAAAAAATAAAATCGGCGTCGGGCGGCAGGTACGAGCTTAACGAGGCGACGCTGTATACTGCGTTTAAGCGCCTTGAAGACGGCGGCTGTATAAACTCCTACTGGGGTGCCGAGGGCACGGGTGCCCGCAGAAAATACTACCACATAACCCCCACCGGCATAGATAAATGCCGTTCACTTATTGCGGAATGGGAAACGGCGAAAAAGATTATTGACGAGCTTATTGAAACGGAGGAAAATAAAAATGAATGAAAAACTGCGCGAACACATAGAGGAGCTTTTTAAAAACGCTCCGCAAACCCGCCAGGCGGTGGAAATAAAGGAGGAAATACTGCAAAACACCATTGACCGCTACAACGATTTAAAGGCGGAGGGCAAGAGTGACGAGGCGGCTTATAATATAGCCATTGCCGGAATAGGGGACGTTGACCACCTGATTGACAGCATTATAGCCCCGGTAGCGTCATCGGGCTACTCACGCGAGGAAATACGGAAAAATCAAAATAAGCGCACGCTGCTTTTAGCGGTTGCTGTGGCGCTTTACATACTTTGCGTTGTGCCGGTTATAATTTGCGATGAAATAGGCGTAAACGAGGTTTTCGGCATTGTTTCAATGTTTGTTATAGCGGCGGTTGCCACGGCGCTTATTATTTACCGCAGCGGGATGAGGCTTGAATATATGCCTACCGACGACACGGTGGTTGAGGATTTCAAAAAATGGAACCGCGAAAAAAACGAGGACCGCTCGCTTATGGGGGCTGTAAACGGCGCAGTGTGGGCGCTTACCTTAACGGCGTATTTTGTTATAAGCTTTTTAACCGGGGCTTGGTATATAAGCTGGCTTATTTTTATAATCGGCGGCGCGGTCTCCAATATAGTAAAAGCGGTTTTCGATTTAAGGAGATGAGGTGCGCATAATGAAAAGAAACGCAATTGCAAGAATAATAATATGGTCGCTGGTAGCTGTTTTACTTACTTCCTTGCTGGTAGTCGGTATTAGCTCCTCCCCCTCATCGTTTTTTACGGGGGATTGGTCGTCCGGCATTATTGGAGTAACATATAAAAATTCCGCCCTTTACAATGTGGGCGGCGGAACGGTGACCGATGAATTTCATAGCATTAAGGTGAACTGGACAAACGGAAAAATAAACATAGAAGCATACGACGGCGAGGATACCGTTATAAGCGAAACCGAGGTTGCGGAAAAAGAAAACAAGCTCCGCTGGCGCGTGGAGGACGGTGTTTTAAAAATTCAGCAAATGGCGGCAGGTATGCGATTTGGGTTGAAACAAACTCCGAAAAAAACGCTTACGGTTAAAATTCCGTCAAACGTGGCGGAAGGGCTAAAAGCCGTCACGTCCGATTCGGTATCGGCTGAGGTAACTATTACCGGCATTTCGGCGAGCGATAAAATAGAAATTGACACCATAAGCGGCGGTGCAAATTTGAAAAATATCAAAACAGAAAAGCTTGATATTGATACGGTAAGCGGTAGTATAAAAGCCGCCGGAGAATTTACAGAGCTTGAAAGCGACAGTGTTTCGGGAGATGTGACCGTAAGCTCCGCCACACCGCTTAAAAAGCTGGATTGCGACAGCACAAGCGGTAATATAAGACTTACAATACCCAAAAACAGCGGCTTCACGCTTAAAGCCGATACCGTAAGCGGTGATATAAGCTGCGGGCTTCCCACTGTTTCCGAAAGCAATAATCGCCGTGTTTGCGGCGACGGCTCCGCCGATTTTGAAACAGACACGGTAAGCGGCGACCTGATTATAACGTCGGCTGAATAATATTACAGTATACATACACTTTGCAGCAAAAAATAATCCCGCCTCGAATAAGGGGGATTATTTTTTGCTCTGTTTTTCTTTAAATCGCTGTGAAGATCAGCAACTCACTGTCGCCGTCATTATTTGCGGTGTAGGTAAGGTTAAGCCCAGCGTTCATAAGCAATGCGCCCGAATAGGTCTCGCCGGTTTTCTCATTTCGGTAATACCTTTGCGGCTCAAGCCCCCTCAATTTAACTATTGTATGCGGAGCACATTCTCCGCGCATTGTAACCACCGTTACCATAGCGCGGGATTTATCGGGCGATACTATCTCCCAAACCGCACGGTATGGGTTTTCAAAGGGAGATACCAGCCTGTATAAATCGCCGTTTCTTATTAAATCGTAGGTATTGTGGTAAAGCTTTACCTGCTCCTTTATTATTTCGCGGTCGGAATCGGTAAGCTTTAATGGGTCAAGCTCATAGCCGAATGTGCCCCAAAGCGCCACATTACCTTTAGTCTTGTAGCCTGTTCTGTCACAGGCAGAAACGTGCGCACCCATGGTAGAGGCGGGGTAGCACATAGATGTACCAAACTGAATATACAGCCGTTCAATCGGGTCGGTGTTATCGCTTGCCCAAATCTGCGGCGAATAGTAAAGCATAGCGGGATCAAAGCGTCCGCCGCCGCCCGAGCAGTTTTCAAAAAGAATATTCGGGAAGGCTTTGGTCAGCCTATCCATTATTTCGTATGTACCCAAAATAAAGCGGTGGAAAAACTCTTTTTTGCGGTCGGGCGGCAAAAGTGCCGAACCCGCGTCCGAAATATTGCGGTTGAAATCCCACTTTAAATAGTCAATTTTGTTCTTTGAAAGCACATCATACATCTGCTGCCAGATATTCTCGCGCACATCCTCGCGTGAAAAATCCAGGACATACTGATTCCTGCCAAGCATTGGTACTCTGTTATCAACATGAACATGCCAATCGGGGTGAGCACGGAATAAATCGGAATCGGGCGAAATCATTTCAGGCTCGTACCAAATGCCGAATTTCAGCCCCTCAGCGTTTACTCGCTCTATTAGGGAGGAAAGCCCGCCTTTAAGCTTTTCCTCGTTTACATACCAGTCCCCGAGGGATGATTTATCATCGTTGCGCCTGCCGAACCAACCGTCGTCCATAACCAGCATTTCAATGCCGAGTTTTTTTGCCTCTTTTGCAAAGTTTACAAGCTTTTCATCGTTAAAGTCAAAAAATGCCGCTTCCCAACTGTTTATAAGCAGCGGGCGCTTTTCGGTTTTATATTTGCCGCGTATAAGGTTATTATTGTAAAAACGGTGAAAAATGCGGCTCATTTCGCCTATGCCGTTTTCGGTGTATACCATAACCGCCTCGGGTGTATCAAAGCATTCGCCCTTTTGCAGCCTCCAGCCGAAATCAGTCGGGTTAATACCCATAATAAAGCGGGAGGTATAATTAAAGTCACATTCGCAAAGTGCAGAAAAATTGCCTGAATAAACAAGGTTAAAGCCGTAAACCTCGCCATTATTCTCATCGGCATTTTTGCCTGCTAAAGCTGCAAAGGGGTTTTGGCAGTGGCTTGATACACCGCGCCTGCTTTCAACCCCCTGAACACCGTGCGCAAGGGCTTTGCGCTCAATATTGCGCTCCTTTGCGTGTCTGCCGTAAAGGGTGATAAGGTCATAATCCATTGAGGGCAGGTTAAGACAGAGACTGAAAATTCTTTCAAGCTCCAATATACCATCGCCATTGTTTTCGGCGCGCACGCGGCGGGTCATAACCCCGTAATTTTCAAAAACGGTATAATAAAGGGTAATTTTAAGTCCTGTAACGGCGTCCTCGGCGTAAAGCTCTAAGGTTTCCGCCTCGTCCTCACTGTTTGCATAGGTTGAGGGCTGGCCGGGTATTTCCGGCTTTCCTTTATATATTTTGTGCCCCGTATAGCGAATATCGGTCACGCTGTCACCGTTTGAATTTCTGACGGCAAGTGCCGAAATTCTGAAATCCGCAGCGCCGTTTGTACCGTACTCCATAGGGGCGCTGTCGGGCGAAAAGCCGTGTTCGCCTATTACGGGGTTTGCAAGGCTGAATGAGGCGTTAGGCGAAACACATTCGCGGTGCGGTACATATGTATCGGGTATTTTTGCCCCGTAATATAAATTAAGTATATAGTTTTCATCGTATATCTTAATAATATAGCTTGAGGTAGCTGTATCAAGTTTAAAGGTTTTGTTTTGGCTGTCGTAAATTATGGGCATTGTCATCTTCCCTTCAAGGTGAGTCTTAAAGATATATTATACTAATATCAGTGAAAAATCAAGCCTTTTTAAAGTTTCCCGCTGTCTTTTAAAAGCTTTAGCTTTAAAACCGCCGCTTGGGTTTTTGCGTCGGTAATCTCGCCGGAAAGTATCATTTCAACTGCCTTTTCAAGCGGTATTTTTTCCACACTCAAAAATTCATCGTCATCGGGGTGCTGTTTGCCGTATTTAAGACCGATTGCGGCAAACATCCAGATTATCTCCCCGCAATACCCGGGCGACGGGTAAAGCCTGCCTAAGGGTATGAATTTTTCAGCCTCGGCGCCTGTTTCTTCTTTAAGCTCGCGCTTGCCGCAGGCAAGTGGGTCTTCATCGGCACTGTCGCGCTTTCCTGCGGGAATTTCGGTCACAATTTCCATATAAGGGTAACGGAACTGTTTTACAAAAAGCACCTCGTTATTATCGGTCAGCGCTGCCACGCAAACGCCGCCGTTATGCTCTATTACCTCGCGGGTGGCTGTTTTGCCGTTCGGCAAAAGCGCCGTATCGCGGCGAAGTTTTATAATTTTGCCCTGATAGATATATTCACTTGAAATTTGTTTTTCTTCCAAATTCATTAAATTCAACCTCTTTTAATATACTTTATGGGAGTGTGGTATGATGAACAAGCTTGTAAAGCCTGCGGTTTATGATTATTCCGCACGCAGAAAGGTTATAGACAGCCTTTGCGCGGAGTACGAATTTATAAAGCGGAGCGTTATCGGGCGAAGCTGCGGCGGCAGGGATATTTATGCCCTTAAAATCGGCTCGGCTGCGGAGTACAGCCTTATTGCCGCCGCATTTCACGGCAGCGAGCATATAACCTCGGTTGTATTGCTTATGTTTATTGAAGAACTGGCGGATGCCGTAAAAAGCGGAGGTTATCTATGCGGCTTAAACGCCGCGCGTGCATTGAAAGACAGAGGGGTGATATTTGTTCCCTGTGTTAATCCCGACGGCTGCGAAATAAGCATTAACGGTATAAACGCCTGCGGGGAGCTTGGGAGCACCGTAAAGCGGCTGTGCCTTGGGGATTTTGAGCATTGGAACGCAAATCTGCGCGGGGTTGATATTAACCACAATTTTAACGCCGACTGGAAAACCCTGAAAAATAAGGAGATAAAAGCCGGAATATTGGGTCCTGCATCTACCCGTTTCGGGGGCTACAGACCCGAAAGCGAGCCTGAAACGCTGGCGCTTACAGAGCTTTGCCGCACGGTAAATATACGCCAGGCGGCGGCGCTGCACTCACAGGGTGAGGTGATATATTGGAACTACGGCGAAACAGTGCCGCCACGCTCAAAAAAGATGGCGGAAATAATGGCTACTTCATCGGGCTACGCGCTTGACGTGCCAACGGGCATTGCCGACGGCGGCGGGTTTAAGGATTGGTTTATAACCGAATTTTGCCGTCCTGGGTTTACAATCGAATTGGGGCTTGGCAAAAACCCGCTGCCTGCGGCGGACGCCGCGAAAATATACGAACGGGTTAAAGAAATGCTTATGCTGTTTATTATGATGTGAAAATATGCTGTCGCATATCAGCGACAGCATATTTAAAAAGCTCAAACAGACAAGTCCTCAACAACAAGCTGACGAACGCCGTTTTCATCAATATTTGAGGGAGTCTTCTTATCCCTTACCGCAAAGAACTTTTCGGCAACCTGTGGGAACAGTGCGTAGCTTAATACATCTTCTTCCGATTTGCCTATGCCCTTATCGCGCATTTCCTTTGCGTAATCGGTAAGCTCGGGCTTTAAAAGGTCTGCGGGGCGGCAGGTTATAACCTTATCGTCGCCTATAGCCTTTTTGCGAACCTCTTCGTTTACCTTACCGGGCAATCTGCCGTATTCACCGCGCAGAAGTCCCTTTGATTCTTTGGTGATCATCTTATAGCGCTCGCCCGAAAGCACGTTGAGTACAGCCTGTGTGCCTACAATCTGGCTGGTGGGCGTTACAAGCGGCGGATAGCCGAAATCTTCTCTTACCCTCGGCACTTCAGCCAAAACGTCATAGTATTTATCCTCTGCATTAGCCTGTTTAAGCTGAGATAAAAGGTTTGAAAGCATTCCACCCGGAACCTGATAAATAAGGGTCTTTGTATCAACATTAAGCACCTTCGGGTCAAGTATGCCCTCGGCTTTAAGTTTATCGGCAACCTTGCGGAAATGCGCCGCTATTTCGCTCAGCTTCATAAGGTCAAGCCCGGTATCGCGCGGGGTGCCCTGAAGTGTCGCCACAAGCGCCTCGGTAGAGGGCTGCGAAGTACCGTTTGCAAGGGGAGAAAGCGCGGTATCAACAATATCAACGCCCGCCTGCGCCGCCATAAGATAGGTCATATCGCCCGTGCCGGTGGTGTTGTGGGTATGCAGATGAATCGGAACATTAACGTTCTCTTTAAGCTTTTTAACAAGCGAATATGCCTTATAGGGCAAAAGCAAATTTGCCATATCCTTAATGCAGATAACGTCCGCTCCCATTTTTTCAAGGGTCTTTGCCATTTCAACAAAGTATTCCTCATTATGAACGGGGCTTACGGTGTAGCTTATAGCCGCCTCGCATATTCCGCCGTATTTTTTACAGCTCTTCATAGCCTGTTCCATATTGCGCGTATCGTTAAGCGCGTCAAAAATACGAATAACGTCAATGCCGTTTTCAATCGACTTTTTAACGAACATATCAACAACGTCATCGGCATAATGCTTGTAGCCGAGCAGGTTTTGACCGCGCAAAAGCATTTGCAGCTTAGTGTTAGGCATATGCTTTTTAAGGGTGCGCAGTCTCTCCCACGGGTCCTCGTTCAAAAAGCGCATACACGCGTCAAACGTAGCGCCGCCCCAACATTCAAGGCTCCAGTAGCCTACCGAGTCAAGCTGTTCAAGCGCGGGGAGCATATCCTCAATACGCATACGCGTAGCCGCCTGAGACTGGTGCGCGTCACGGAGAATGGTATCGGTTATATATAATTTCTTTTCTTCCATTTTAAAATCCTCCGATTAACCGAAAATCGAAATAAGAACGCCCGCCGCAATAGCAGAGCCTATAACGCCCGCAACATTCGGTCCCATGGCGTGCATAAGCAGGAAGTTGGAGGGGTTTTCTTTCTGACCCACCATTTGCGAAACGCGCGCCGCCATAGGAACGGCGGAAACGCCGGCAGAGCCGATAAGCGGATTTATCTTGTTCTTCTTTGTAAACAGGTTCATAAGCTTTGCAAGCAAAACGCCGCCCGCAGTGCCGAGGCCGAAAGCCACTATTCCCATGCAGAGTATTTTTATGGTCTGCCAATTTAAGAATGCCTTTGCGGTGGCGGTAGCGCCTACCGAAATGCCTAAGAATATGGTTACAATGTTCATAAGCTCGTTTTGCGCGGTCTTGCAAAGACGCTCGCAAACGCCCGATTCTTTCCATAAGTTACCGAGCATTAAGCAGCCCACAAGCGGAGTAGCCGAGGGAACGAGCAAAGCTACAAATATTGTTACCGCAATCGGGAAAATTATTTTTTCCGTTTTGCTTACTCTGCGCAGCGGCTTCATAACTATAGCGCGCTCTTTTTTTGTAGTGAGCAGCTTCATAATCGGCGGCTGAATAACAGGCACCAGCGCCATATACGAATAAGCGGCAACGGCTATCGGGCCTAAAAGGTTCGGGTAAAGTTTTGAGGTGGTGTAAATAGCGGTAGGACCGTCCGCACCGCCTATAATACCGATAGAGGCGGCAGCCTCTGCCGGGAAAGCGAGCGCCAAGCAGCCTATAAATGTAACGAATATACCAACCTGTGCCGCAGCGCCCAAAAGCAATGATTTCGGGCTTGCAATAAGCGGCTCAAAGTCGGTCATAGCGCCTATACCTATAAATATAAGGCAGGGGTAAATGCAGGTTTTAACGCCGATATACAGGAAATCAAGCAAACCGCCGTTGCTTAATATATATCCGTAATCGTAGTGGTGCTCGCCCGCCGCCATAAATTCAGCCCACAAATTGGTGTGGTACATGGCATTATCGGCACCCGTAAACGCGGTAAGGTTTGTAAGCAGCATACCGAAGGCTATGCCTACAAGCAGCAGCGGCTCAAACTGCTTTTTAATGCCGAGGTACAAAAGGAGCAGAGAAATAAGGATCATCACAAGCGATGTCCAGTTTTCTCTCATATTGCCGAACAGCATATAAAAGCCTGTTGTTTTGGCAAATTCAATTATTTTATCCATATGTCAATTCTCCCAACCGTTAGCCTATAACGCAGAGAACAGCGCCGGTTTCCACCGATGCGCCCTTTGTAACATTAACCGAAAGAACGGTTCCGTCACAGGGGGACATAATTTCGTTTTCCATTTTCATAGCCTCAAGAATCATAAGGACGTCGCCTTTTTTAACCGCAGCGCCGTTTGTAACATTTACGGCTAAAATGTTGCCGGGCATCGGGCTTGAAACGGTTTCTTTACCGCCCGAAACAGGGGCTGCGGGCGCAGCGGCGGGAGCCGGAGCAGCAGCGGGCGCGGGGGCTGCCGCAGGAGCGGGAGCTGCTTTTACTTCGGACGCGTCTACAGCTTCAAGAGTTACTTCATATGCGGTACCGTTTACCGTAACATTGTATTTTTTCATTTTCTAACACCTTTTTCTTAAATTTTTTTAAATGACAAAATTCTGATTGCGGAAACATCGGTTCCCATTTCCTCAGCAAGAGCCGCCGATACCGCAGCGATTATTTCTCCGCGGTTTTCTATCGGTGCGGGTGCGGGAGCAGCTGCAGGAGCAGAGACAGCTGCGGTCTCCTCCTTTTTACCGGACGACATACATATGGCACCTATAATATAACAGAGAATGATTATGGAAATCAATCCTACGAAAACAACGCCGAGACCCATGCCGACCACATACAGATTATCTACAACATTTGACAAAACAAAGCACCTCCTCCAAGGGTAAAAAGTAGTTTTTAAAATTGATTGTTATAAAAATAACAAATTTAGCCCAATTACACTAATTATATATAATCAGTCAAGCGATTACAATACATATAGAATAAAATTATTTTTTTATTAACTCTATTTTAAAAATCTTAATAAAATCTTAATGCGCGTCGTTGTAACAATCGATTGCTGCGGTAAATAAAATGTTATAGGACAAAATCCCAATTCAAAAAAGGAGAATACCGAAATGGAGAAACAATTCAATACGGCGGATTTTTACGAAAAATGCGGCTGTATGAGCGCGTCTCAAAGAGCCGTTCGGAGAGACAGTGTGAATACCGACTGCGCCGATTCGCTTACCATGGTTTTTATCAATATGCAGCCGTCGGGCGGCGAGGTTTATCCGCTTGAAAAGGCATTCTGCGCGGGAACGCTTTTTCCCGAGCTTGATAAGCCGTTTTTGGGAGGTATGCGCAAATGAATGAAAAAATGAAATTAAGGCGCAGGCTTTATGAGCTGGATTTCGCGATATACGAGCTGACCCTTTTTCTCGATTCGCACCCCGAAAGCGAAAAAGCGCTTGAGCTTATGCGCGAGTATCGCGAAAAACGCGCCGCCGTTGCGGACGAATACCGTGAAAAGTTCGGCGATTTAATAATAACCGCCGCCGATGCTCCGGCAGAGGGCAGCTGGAAATGGACAGACGGCCCCTGGCCGTGGGACAACGACTTTGGTGCGGAGGGCTGAAAATTATGTGGAGCTATGAGAAAAAACTGCAATACCCTGTTAATATTAAAAACCCAAATCCCAAGTATGCGCAAATAATTATGGAACAATACGGCGGTGCGGACGGTAAAGAGATATACTTTTAAACATAAAAGAAAATATCGAATTCGTTTTCGGGCTTTTTGAAGACGATGCGCTCCACTATTGACCGCAGAGCGATGTTTTTGGCGCTTTCGGGCTGGCTTGGGTCTTTTATGATTTTAAGGACATTTGCAGCCTTTTGCCTGAATCCTGCATTATCAGCGGCGGCCGCGCGGGTACCGTTCGCTTCCATCTCGGCCTTTATCTTCTCCATAAAAGCATATATCTGCTCTTTGTTGCGCTTGTACTCTTCAAGGGTGTCTATGCCGTTTTGGTATGCGGCTTTTACTCTTTCAAGCCTTAATTGCTCGTTTGCAAGGAGTTTATCGTAATCAATCGTGGATTCCGCCTTGTTTATTTTCGGGGGTACGATATTGAAGCTGCCGGTCTCGATTGAACTTTCAAGACCCGCGATTATTGCGTCGTTCGCCTTTGAAATTCTTATGCTGTGTGAGACATGGCAGCTCCCGCGACTGTAATTGTGGCATTGCAATCCGGGAGCAGAGCCGGTAATTACCCTTGTGAGGGTGGATCCGCAGGCGGAGCAGCGGACAAGCCCCTTGAGCATATATTCCACAGGCTGCTCGGGGCGCTGGTATTTTTTATAAAGCCGTTTTGTTTCGCCTATCCTTTTCTGCACCTCGTTAAATACCTCTTCGCTTATTATCGGTTCGTGATTGCCGTCGGATATCATAATATTAGGGTCATCGTAAACGCGGCGGGAAGCCGCTCTTCCGTCAACGCTCCACCGTATTTTACCTATGTAAACGGGATTACGGAGCATATATTCAATGAAGCGGTTATCGGGAGCATTGCCTCGCGTTGTTTTTAAGCCGAGGTTGCCGTATTTGATTGCTATTGCCCGCAATCCTAGCCCCGCAAGATAATCGGCAAATACATTCTTTACAAACTGCGCGTCGGAGTTCGGAACATATTTTCCGTTATCCATACTGTAGCCTATCGGAGGGGGGCATACAGGCTGACCGCGGCTTGCACGCTCTTTCATTCCGCGCTTAACTTCCTGCGCCAAATTTATCAAATAGTATTCATCAGACCATTCGATTATCCTTTCCACCAGTGACCCGAACGGTCCTTCGGGGAGCGCTTCCGAAACGCTTATAACATCAATGCCGTTTTTGTGCAGCATGGATTTAAGCACAATGCTTTCTTCCTGATTCCGCGCGAATCGGCTGAATTTCCAAACAAGGATTGCATCAAACAGCTTTGGCTTCTTTTTCGTGAGTGATATAAGACGCATAAATTCGGTGCGGTTTGTCATATTCTTGCCCGATTTGCCGCCGTCCTCAGCGAAAATATACTTCTCAATAAGACTGATATCGTGCTTAAAGGCGTAATCGCGGATTATTTTAAGCTGACTGTCGGGGCTGTATTCGGTTTGGTCGTCGGTTGATACTCTGATATAACACGCTGCTGTTTTCATATTGCACCTCACGAAAATATACTTAAAAAAGGGCGCAAAAATACCGCCCGTAAAATTAAACTTGCATTTCTCGGGCGGGTTTGGTACAATATGTCTGTAGTTTAGAGGCTACATTTGTACCGGTTCGCCCGGTAGCTCCTTTATCCCGTTGGCGCAGGATAGGGGAGTTTTTTTATTTCTTCAAATAATAATCCAATATACAATGCACTTTTAATCAAGCTCTCTTATAAGCAGTCTCGGCACACCTAAAACGCGGCAATGCTCCAATGCTTCGCCCTCAATCCGAACAGGTTCGTAATTCGGATTTATTGGTATAAGGTTGAGCCAATCTTCGCCCTCTTTGTATTCCACTTTTTTAAGCGTTCCGCAATCATCGTTGTAAAGAATAGCACCTATTTCTCCCGAATAATTCAGTGTGCTTTGCTTTAATATCAAGACTTTGTCACCGTCGTGGTACATCGGGAACATACTATTGCCTTTTACTCTTAACACAAAGAACTCCGATTTATCGTGCCCCCTTAAGTATGTATCGGGTATTTCAATGGTATCGCCCGTCCAATCCTCGTATGCAGGAAAGTCATAGCCGGCTGCAATATCACCGATAACGGGGAATGTGGTTGTGTTTTCAGTTATTGTAGGTTGCGGCAGTGAATAGGAATTTTCCTGTTTATCTTCCCAACCCATAAGGTAAGCGGGGGTGGTGTTTAATGCTTTCGCAAATAATATTATTTTTGTTTGGTTAATATCCCGCAAGCCTAATTCAATTTTATTAATTGCGGAGGCGGTTTTGAAGCCGACCTTTTCTGCTAATACTTGTTGTGATAAACCTTGCTGTTCTCTTAATTGCTTTATTCTATCATATATAGTCATAACCATCACCATCATTATATTATCACTAAATAGCCGTTTTGTCAACAAAAATTGAAATATTTTCAAAAAACTATTGACAATATGGCTAAACGGTGCTATTATAAGAATATAGCCAAAACGGCTAAAGAAAGGAGGATGAATATGCCGACAAACAGTAATTTGTTAAGGGGTCGCATTGCGGAAAAAGGGTTTACTCAAAAAGAAGTTGCCGAAATGATAGGTATAACATACCAATCTTTTTCAGAAAAAATTAATAATAAAAGCCACTTCAAAGTCAGCGAAATCATTAAACTGTGCGATATTTTAGGTATAGTTGATAAGGATAGCTATTTTTTTGCCGAGATATAGCCAAAATGGCTATAAACAAAAAAGCCAACCATATTAATTTTTCGGAATCAATTTACCGTCTTCTTCTTTCCAACATTTTGGGCACGGATATCGTTCAGATATGAAGGTGTTGCCGGTGTAAATATTTCGAGAGTTTTTAATCATTCTGCAATTTGGTGACGAGTGATAGCAATTTCCATAAGCTGAATAATAAATATTTGTGCCGTCCTTTGGTTGGGGTTCCTTTGCGTCTATGCGTTCGTAGAAATATTCGGTAGGCTCTGCTGCAATGCAACGCTTTTGCCTGTCGCTTATACCTCTGTGAAAGTATGTGCAATAACACACCTGCCTGTGCGGAATTCCGTGAGGATATCTACCTTCAAAATGTGTTTCGCTTATCGAATATTTGCAAGTTTTACATAGCCGTCTCTGCAATTCGGGATGTGTTTTGTTCCACTGATTGTATTTTTTCTTGTAAGCTCGGTTTTCTTGTATGGGTTCAATAATGACTCCAATAACAAACATAATTACAAACGGTAACATTGTCAATACGCACAACATTATTTGCCACCATTTCATTTAATCACGCCCTTTTATCGTAATTATATCAAAATCGGGAAGCAAAAGCAATAAGTGGGTTGTTGCAAAAATTGTAATGCCTGCAAAGCTCAACAAAACGAAAGTACGGTCATAGGACAAATTCAAAGCAACATAAAAGAGAAAAGGAGATGATAAACATGGCGAAGGGCAAGCCGATAAAGGTTAATTGCTTTATGCACTTCACAGAGAGTGACCGAACGGTGCCGATTGAGGAATTGACACCGGAGGAAAGAGAATATTGCAGTAAGAAAATGGCTGAACGGCTTTCCCGTACTATGTCAAATTACTATGCAAATGACCGAGAGGCTTTTGACAGGCTTTGAAAGCATAATTGCGGACAAGCCTGCAAAGCAAAAAAATTACCGCCCCCGAAACGTCACAAACGGGAGCGGCACAAAATAAAATCAAGAAAGGATTTGCTTAAATTATAGCACGGCGAATCCGAATTGTCAAGTGAAGAGAGGAAATAATGAAAGAGTTATTTGTAGACAATTTCGCCGGAGGCGGCGGAGCGAGTACAGGCATAGAAATGGCTATCGGTCGCAGTGTGGATATTGCTATTAACCATGACCCCGATGCCATAGCGATGCACAAGGCAAACCATCCTCATACAAAGCACTACTGCGAGGATGTATGGCAGGTAGACCCTGTGGAAGCGTGCGAGGGCAATCCTGTGGCACTGGCGTGGTTCTCGCCCGACTGTAAGCACTTTTCCCGCGCCAAGGGTGGTAAGCCCGTGGATAAGAATATAAGAGGGCTTGCGTGGGTAGCGGTCAAATGGGCACTTGCGGTGCGACCGAGAATTTTAATGCTTGAAAATGTGCCCGAAATTAGGACATGGTGCCCCTTGGGTGCAGACAACAAGCCTATTAAAGAGCGCACAGGGGAAACCTTTAGGGGCTTTATCCTGGCATTAAGCACAGGCTTACCCGAATGGCATCCTGCGTATAAAGAAATGTGCGAGGCGCTGTCAATCGAGCCGAATTCGGAGGAAGCGAAGAGGCTTCAAAAAGGGCTTGGCTACAAGGTGCAGTACAGAACGCTGAAATCCTGCGATTACGGTGCACCGACAACACGGAAACGCTTTTATCTAATCGCCCGCTGTGACGGTAAGCGCATAGTTTGGGCAGAGCCGACACATGCTCCGAGGGATAGTGAAGCGGTGAAGCGGGGACTTAAACTGCCGTACCGCACTGCCGCCGAGTGCATCGACTGGTCGATACCCGCGCAAAGCATCTTCGAGCGCAAAAAGCCGCTGGCAGAAAACACTATGCGGAGGATAGCAAGGGGTATTCAGAAATTTGTAATAGACAATCCCGAGCCATTCATAGTCAATTACAAATTCAACAATGAGCCAAAAGGCACAGACGAACCGTTATCAACGGTTACTGCGGTCAATAATCACTACCTGGTTGCCCCGACGCTAATCCAATACCACAGTGAGACAAGCAAGGATGAAGTAAGAGGGCAGGAATTGGGCGAACCGCTTATGACGGTGGATGCAGCGCCCCGCTACGCTCTTTCCGTAGCACACATAATGAAAAACTACGGCGGAGGATACAAAGGCGCAGGGAGCGCGGCAGATGCCCCTCTCGGGACAGTTACGGGAATAGACCACAACTCCCTCGTTACCGCCCACATCATGACAATGCGGAACAACATGGACGGTCAGCCCATCGACGAGCCGCTGACAACCATCTCCTGCAGCGGAGCGCACCACGCGGAGGTTCAAGCATTCCTCGTGAAATACTTCTCCACAGGTGCGGCAAAATCGGTTAACGAACCGCTTGATACGATTACTGCAAAGGATCGCTTTGCGCTGGTAACCATTCACGGCGAGGAGTACATAATCACAGATATAAAAATGCGAATGCTTCAGCCGCGAGAGCTGTTCAATGCGCAAGGTTTCCCGGAGGATTACATAATCGACCACGATGCGGACGGGCACCCGTATCCCAAAACAAAGCAGGTTGCACGGTGTGGCAATGCGGTCACTCCACAAGTACCTGCGGCGCTTGTTAAAGCAAATTTATAAGGAGAAAGGAAAGATATAACATTATGGTGAGTATGGAGCGCATGCACAAAAGCGCATTTTGCAGAAGAGAATTGACAGCGCTTTTAAAGGTTATAGACCGCGATATTGAAAAGGCAGAGTATGAGCTGTGCGACAACGGCGAGGAATATGTGCATATTCTTTATGCCACAACAGGCGGGGTAACAACCCTTTGCGTAACAGCGGACAGTTTACTTGCCCTGGCGCGTGATGTTTTAAAGAAATTGGATTGAAAGGAAAAGGAAGAATAAATATGTGCCAGTTAAAATCGGGAATTATATTAAAAAACAGGGTGTTTGTACCCGAATATGACAGTCATACCGAAATGTTAGAGGAACTTGGTATTAAGGACGATTACCTCAATGCAAGTAAAACTTTTATAAGAGTGGAGCTTTCACCTACTGACGGCGATGTGTTTTCGGATATTGATACTTGGAAATTGAGTGTAGACCAAGACATTATGCCTGAATGGTATGACGAAGATATATATAAACCGCAGGTTGTGGAAGCGGTCAAGGAATGGGCGAAAGACCATATTCATATCGGTGTTGATGGTTTAAAGATTGTCACAGGAAGAAATCATTATATTAAAGATTGTAAAGATGTTCAGATTTGCAACAATGCAACGGTCAAGTATATCTGCGGCAGTGCAACGGTCGAGAATATCTGCGGCAGTGCAACGGTCGAGAATATCTACGGCAATGCAACGGTCAAGTATATCTGCGGCAGTGCAACGGTCAAGTATATCTGCGACAGTGCAACGGTCGAGAATATCTGCGGCAGTGCAACGGTCAAGTATATCTGCGGCAGTGCAACGGTCAAGACCGTAAAAGGAACGGCAGTAATTATCGGCAGTGGGTACTGTTGGAATAAAAAAGATACATTGGTTCTTACTGAAAATGCTACATTCAAGGATTGCCAATCAAAAACAATTTACCAGTCGGGCAATTGGAAATTGGTAAGTGTCACGGAGGAGAAATGAAACATGTATTTAGACGAAACAACGACAAAGCTGCTGGTATTTCTTGCGGCAGCCCTTATAGTCATAGTCTTTTTAGAATTTGCATTTCTTTATGAAACAAACAAGGAGTGCAAGGAGCTGCGCCGGGAAAATCGCAAGCTGCTGCAAGAAAAGAACGAAATTCTTCACGCGGTCGACGAGGCAATTACCGCAGCAAGAGCAGCCCGACGTGAAACATACCGCGCTGCATTTGAGCGGAATATGAAACGCAACACCGCCGACCCGGCGAGGCACGAAAAGGAGGAACCTTATGTATAAATGTTATGAGTGCGGGGAGGTCTTCGACGGAGATTACTGCCCGAAGTGCGGGAGCGATTACTTTGAAAGACTTTGCGTTGTTTGCGGCGACGCGGATGCCGATAACGGAATATGCGACGCGTGCCTTGACCGTTATGCGACCGATTACGAGGCGCTTGAAAAGGCGAGTAATAAGTGCGGCGGCGATGATAGGCGTATACCCGAGTTAGCGGCAAGCGTATTATCGGACGAGCAGATAAAAACTGCTTTGTTTCAATACATAGAAAGAAACAATGTTGATTGCAGCGCGTTTATTAAGGATGACAGAGGCTGGTTTGCCGACTTTTTGGAAGAAGAAAAAGAACGGGGGACACAGGTATGACCGAGAAAGAATATCGTTCACATCCTGCGATAAGCCGTTCGGAGCTTTGGAAGATAAGAGAAAGCCCCGAAAAGTTCAAGTATTTAAAAGAAAATCCGACAGAACCCACGCCCGCCCTTATTTTCGGACAGGCATTTCATAAGCTGGCGCTGCAGCCTGAAACCTTTTCGGATGAATTTGCCGTAATGCCGCAGGTTGACCGCCGCACAAAGGACGGAAAAGCAATATGGGCGGAGTTTTGCGAGCAGTCGGAGGGAAAGACCGTTATAACCAACGATGATTACACAAAGGCAAAGGATATGGTTGATTCTTTGTATAAAGCGTCGTTTGTAAACAAGCTTCTGTCCGGCGAAAGAGAAAAGGAGTTCTTTTGGCGTGACGATTTAAGCGGGGAGGAATGTAAGTGCCGCGCTGACTGCGTTTCGGAGCTTGGTGCGGTAAATATAATCGTCGACCTTAAAAGCGCGTCAAAGGCAGATTTAGAACACTTTACAAGGGACGCAATCAATTATGGCTATGACTTTCAGGCGGCTATGTATACCGAGGGTGTGGAGAAATGCACCGGTAAGAAATACGCCTTTGTGTTTATAGTCATCGAAAAGGATCCGCCGTATGCGGTTAATGTTTTACAGGCGGATGATATTTTTGTCAAAAGAGGCAAGGACATATTCAGAGAGCTTATCGGGATATATCACGATTGCAAAACAACGGGCGATTGGTACGGTTATCTCGGAAAATACACGGTAATAAACAGCCTGAGCCTTCCGGCTTGGCTTGCAAAGGAGATTGAATAATATGAATATCACACATATTGCTGTGTTCGCAAAACACGAAAATTCGTCCAAAGAATACTTGTTTGCGGTTCCTAATGATTTATACAACATAAATAAGGGCGACATTCTTCTTGTTGATACGAAAAAAGGTGAAGAAATTGCAATAGCGACAAGCACAATTATTGAGGGCGAAAACCTTGATGAAATCGCATTGAAATTCGGCGCATATTTGCCGCTCAAAAAGGTTAAAGCCGTTTTAAATCAGAGGCTTAAAGAATATGTGGAACGAAATGAGCGCGAGAGGATTTTATTACAAATAAAGGAATTATTTATAAATTCCGAATTACCTTTTTAAGGAGATTGAATAATGGATAACAATGAAATGACGGTTGTAAACGCGGAAAAAGAAACCGCGCTTGTATCAGATAACGTATGGACAAATAAAGAGCAGTTTAATCAAATGCTCCGTTCGGCACAAATGTTGTCACAGACAAGTATAATTCCGCAGTCTTATCAAGGCAAGCCACAAGATTGCTTTGTAGCGATTGAAATGGCGAGCCGTATCGGCGTTAGTCCTATGATGGTAATGCAGAATATGTATGTCGTTAAGGGAAAACCTTCGTGGTCTGGACAGGCTTGTACTGCGCTTATAAACGCTTGCGGCAGATTCAGAGATATAAGACATATCTATACAGGGGAAAAGGGAACCGACAGCCGCGGGTGCTATGTAAAAGCAATCCGAATCGAGGACGGCGAGGAAGTCTGCGGAACCGAGGTTACTATGAGTATGGCAAAGGCGGAGGGGTGGACTTCAAACAGCAAGTGGAAGAATATGCCCGAGCTTATGCTTGCATACCGCGCGAGCGCTTTTTTTGCCAGAGTCCATTGTCCGGAAGCCTTAATGGGAGTACAGACTACAGAGGAAATACTTGATGTGGCTGAAAGACATGTGGTAGCCGAGGAGCTTACCGCCGCCCTAAAGGAGGAACAGTAAATGCCAAAGAAAAACCTTGTATTTGAAGTGCACCGTACAGAGCCTGCGGGCAATGTGGTGCGGATAAATGATAAAACTCGAAAAATTGTTAATCAGCTCCGCAGAGAAACAGGCTTTTCGGCGACACGAATTATTGAGATGTGTATGGAATATGCCTCGGAAAATTACGAAATAAAAGAGGTGGAATAAGCTTTGTTTAATCTTGTTGTGCTGACCGGGCGGCTTACCTCCGACCCGGAGCTTAAAACCACGCAGAGCAATGTTTCCGTCACCTCCTTTTGTATTGCAGTGCAAAGGCGGTATAAATCGGGCGAGGAGCCGATAACCGATTTTATTAACATCGTGGCTTGGCGAAACACGGCTGAGTTTGTTGCTAAATACTTTAAAAAAGGCAATATGATAGGCATTGAGGGCAGCATTCAGACCCGAAAGTACACCGACAAGGACGGGAATAACCGTGTTGCTTTTGAAGTGCTGGCGGGCAATGTGCAGTTTGTCAAGTCCAAACGGAGCAATACTGACGTTAATATTGCTAACGATTCGGAGGACCCGCTCAAGGCTGTTTCTGAAAACTTACAGAACGCCGGATTTGAACAGGCGAATATGTCCGACGATGATTTACCGTTTTAATGGGGTGTGAACATGAAGTTTATTATATGCGACACAAGGCAGCAAGCCGGTAAGCACGATAAAAAGCATGCGCAAATTGCCGGGTGCGGCGTTCACATCATGACTTGCTGCATGCCATGCGGCGACTATTGCTCATTTGATAGGCTGTCGGACGCGGCAAAGAAAAAGGTGACCGAATTATCGTATCAGTACGGTATGGGGTTTAGCCCAAAGCCGAGGCTTCGGAAGGAAGTAAGCACCCTGCTGCTTTCCGAAATGAATGTTTCTGTAGATACGAAACAAGATTTGGAAGAATTAAGCCGTAATCTGATGAACCGTTCCGACCATTCCCGCTTTTGGAAAGAAGTACGCAAAGCAAATGAAAACGGTATAAAGCTCATCATATTGTGTGAGCATGGCGGACAGATAAAATCCATACCCGATGTTGCAAAATGGCACAGCAAATATTCCCCTGTATCGGGGCGTGCGCTCATGGAGGAAATATACCGCGTACATATAGCCTACGGCGTAGATTTTGTTTTTTGTGATAAGCGAACCACCGGCAAAAAAATAATTGAACTGCTGGGCGGTGCTTTATGAAATATGATACCGAAAAAATCCGTTTGGCAAATCCGCTTAAGGAATGGCTTGAAAGGTACGGAATAGAAATTAATCGCAAGGGCTTTGCGAAATGCCCGTTTCACATTGAAAAAACAGCATCGTTCAGAGTTTATGCGGATAATACATACCATTGCTTTGGCTGCGGCGCTCACGGTGATGTAATAAGCTTTGTAATGGCTGTGCAGAATGTGCCGTTTGAGGACGCCTGTGCCTTTTTAGACAGAGATATATCATATTCGGAGCAGCGCAGAATCGACCGCATAAAACGGAAAAAGGACAGCGCTGCCGACAAACGCGAAAAAGCCCGCGTTGATTATTGGAACGCATTTGATGATTGGAAGCTTAACGAGGATATTATCTCGGCATACAAGCCTTCGAATGCGTATGAAAAACCGAACGCAATGTTTTTGTCGGCGCTGGCTGTCAGGGGCATGCTTAACCACAAATTAAGCGTTGCGGAATCCGAATATGCGATGAGGGGGTGAAACGATTGGGAAAAATAGATTTCTCCGGATTGACCGCGAAGGAGCTGTACGGCGAGAACATCATTTGCAGAATAATGGACGAGCCCGATCCTCTTATTCGTGAACAGCTCGGCTTTGATTTAATCGACCGTGCGGCGGAGTTCGGCAGCGAGATAAAAAAACGCGTGGAACGAATGTTAAAAATCGCTGAAAGAGATATGGCGGCGAGAGCTGATGAACGCAAAAAAAGTGAGAAACAAAAGGCTTTTGAGCGAACAACGGAATTCGGCGATAAGTACCCGGAAATGCGATGCGGAAACTGGATAGCGAACATGGACGGAATATACAACCCCGACGCCATGCCGGATAACCGTGTTGCCTGCCCGCACCCGATACTTCCCGCCGAAATCATCACCAACGTCGAGGATGGTATGCAGAAGGTCAGACTTGCGTTTTACAGACAAGGGCGCTGGCGCGAGCAGATTGTCCCCAAAACCGTTATTGCACAGAAAAACCAAATTCCCAACCTTGCGGCATTCGGGGTTGCGGTTACAAGCGAAACGGCAAAGGCTCTTGTAAAGTTTCTTTCGGATGTTGAGAACTTAAACATAGACACCGTGCCGGAGGTTAGAGCAACCGCGAAAATGGGGTGGTGCGAAGACGGCTTTATGCCGTATACATCCGAGCTTGCTTTTGATAAAGACGGCAGATTTGACGCAATTTTCGGCACAATAACAAGCTCCGGCAGCCGCCAAAAATATATGGATTTTGTTTTGTCGGTCAGAGCTTCGGGCAGGGTTGAGCCGCGCCTTGCAATGGCGGCAAGCTTTGCGAGCATACTTTTAAAGCCGTGCGGGTTAAATCCTTTTTGGGTCGATCTATGGGGCAGAACCGGCGGCGGTAAGTCTATTTGCGGAATGCTGGCGGCGAGCGTATGGGCAGACCCCGAAATGGGAAAATTCATATCTAATTTTGACGATACATTAGCCTCATTCGAGGGAAAGGCAAATTTTCTCAATAATCTGCCGTTTGTCATAGACGATACCGCAAGGCTGAAAAAGAATTACAAAGACGATTTTTCACAGCTTATATATCAGCTTGCAAGCGGCGAAGGCAGAGGACGCAGTAATACAAAGCTCGGGCTTGAACCCAAAAAGACCTGGAAAAACATAACGATATGCTCCGGCGAAAATCCGATTATAACGGACCAATTGCAGGGCGGCGCAATAAACCGCTTGATTGAATACGAGGTTGACGAGGGAGATATATTCCCCGACGGTCAGGCGGCGGCTGCACTTTTAAGAAACAATTACGGCTTTTTGGGCAGGGAGTTTGTGGATATCATTTGCAAACTCGGTGCTGAAAAGACAGCGGAGTTTCAGCGGGATTGTTTTAAGGCTATTAAAAGCGACGAATACGAGGACAAACAACTACTATCGCTGTCGGCTCTCTTAACGGCCGATTTAATTGCCACGGAATACATTTTTAAGGACAACAGGGCACTTGCCTTCAAGGAGCTTAAAAAAGCCCTCACAGACAAGCGCACGCTATCTGAAACGGCGCGGTGCTATGCTTACATAATAAGCGAGTGCGACGCAAATACTTCAAAATTCTATAAAGGAGAGCTGGAAGAAATATATAACGAAGCCTGGGGCAGGGAATATTTTGACAAGGTTGCCGGTAAGAATTGCTACGCAATTTACACCAATGTTTTCAAAAGGATTTGCAAGACGGGTAATTTCAACCCCGAAGCGTTTATTTCTTGGGCGCTGAAAAAAGAATTTTTGATAGGTGGAGCGAATAATTCACCGACAAAAGTTGTTAAATTCGGTCTTTCAAGCTCGCGATGTTATGTTTTGGTACGCCCGGAAGAGACTGCGGAGGAGTGAAAAAAGTTACAAAGTTACATCGGTTACACGCAAAAAGGGTACTTATATATACGAAAATATTTTTTTGTAAAACGAAAACACCCCTTATATGTGCGCGCGAAAATCGTGTAACTTTGTAACCGATACCCGAAAAGCCTTTAACTATGCGGGTTTGAACGGTTACATTTAAGTGTAACCGAATGTAATTTTTAACGAATTTTGTAACTTTAGGAGGAAATGACATTGACAGAACAGCAAAAATGGCGGGAATACGAATTGTACAAAAATTATCTGCGTATGCAGCCACTCTCGGATAAAGAATACGAGCGGAAATTAAAGGCGAAAGCTAAAGAATTGAAAATTTAATTTCAGAGGCGAAACGGCTATGACCGAAAATATGAAAACAAAAGCATTTAAGCGCCGCGGCGGATGTGATGAGGATTGCATGAATTGTCCTTACCCTGATTGCTACAAGCCAACGGAAAGCATTAAATCGGACAGGACTTACGCAAAGGTGTTATGCGACCGACCGAGCAAGGAAAAATCCGCGCCGCATATGTTTACCGTTGAGTTAGGCGGTGCGGGGACTAACAGACCTAATTTATCAAGAAAATTTTATTTATGAGGGATGTACTATGATAAATTTCATAATCGGACTTATAATCGGCGCACCGATAGGCTTTGCGATATGCGCTATAGTGAGCGCCAACGGGAGGGATTAAGATTGCCTTCAAGAGAAGATTTGAGATATTTCCAAGCTATGCCGTTGGATATAAAGGTCGCAATGACTAAAACGCGTATCCGAGAATGGGTAAAGGAGTACGGCACAGACGGCGTTTATGTGAGCTTTTCGGGCGGCAAGGACAGCACGGTGTTGTTGCACATAGTGCGCGAGCTGTATCCAAATGTCGAGGCAGTTTTCGTCGATACAGGGCTTGAATATCCCGAAATTCGGCGGTTTGTAAAAACCTTTGAGAATGTTACAATTCTTCACCCCAAAATGAGATTTGATGAGGTTATCAAAAAATACGGATACCCTTTAATTAGCAAGGAAGTCGGAGAGTGCGTTTTTCAAGGCAGAAAATGTTTACAAGGAAACAATAAATATAGTTATAGGTTAAAAAAACTTCTTGGCACTGCAACGGATAAAAACGGCAATAAGAGCCTATTTTGCAAAGAAAAATACAAGCCGTTGCTTTATACTGATTTTATTTGCGGCAGTTATTGCTGCAATATTATGAAAAAGAATCCAGCAAAAGAATTTACCAAAAAAACTGATAAAAAGCCTATAACCGCACAAATGGCGAGTGAAAGCAAGCTACGAGAGCAACAGTGGTTGGTGAACGGTTGTAATGGCTTTGAAATGAAAAGACCTATCAGCAATCCCATGTCCTTTTGGACAGAGCAGGATGTTCTTCAATACATAAAGCAGAACAGCCTATCTATAGCAAGCGTTTACGGCGATATTGTTGATGAATCTCAAGTAGTCAAGTCAGGCGGCGAAATATTTGAACAACAATCTATGTTTGAGGGTTGCGGTGGGAAACTCACTACAACAGGGTGCGACCGCACTGGCTGTATATTTTGCGGATTTGGATGTCACATCGAAAAGGGAAACCGTTGGTTACGACTAAAGAAGACACATCCTCGGCAGTACGAATATTGTATCGGTGGCGGCGAGTACAACGGTGACGGCATTTGGCAACCAAATAGCAAAGGTTTAGGCTTGGGGCATTGTTTTGATGTTTTGAATGAAATTTATGGCAAAGGCTTTATTAAATATAAGGAGAATTGGATATGAAACCAATATATGTGCCGAAAGGCAAAGCAAAAGAATACGGCGACTATGCATTGAATATCTACACAGGCTGCCCGCACCGCTGTTTTTACTGTTTCGCACCAAATGTCTTACATAAATCCCGCGAGGAATTTCACACGAATGTACAACCGAGGGCGGGCATAGTAGAGGCAACGAAGCAACAGCTTGGAAAAGATAAGATAACCGGGAAACTTATTCACCTCTGCTTTACCTGCGACCCTTATCCGACAGGCTACGATACAACGCCTACGAGGGAAATAATCAATGCTATTAAGGAAAGCGGAAACAATGTGCAAATACTCACCAAAGGCGACGGGAGCAGAGATTTTGATTTGCTCGATGAGAACGATTGGTACGGCATTACACTTGACGGCGTCTGCGACGGTCAATTCCGACTGCGGGAAGAGAGAATCGATTCTCTTATGAAAGCGCATGAGCGAGGGATAAAGACTTGGATTTCATTTGAGCCTGTGACAGATGAAACGATGTTTTTAATCGAATTGTCTGCGGCGGTATGGGCAGACAAGGTAAAAATCGGAAAACTGAATTATCACAAGTCGAACATAAACTGGGCGGAATTTGGGAGAAAAGCAGAGAAGCTTTGCAAACGGCTTGACATTGATTATTACATCAAAGAAAGCCTGCGGGCGGAAATGGAGAGGTAGAAGAATGACAAACGAAGAAGCGATAATTGACATTCGCGAAAACATACAGCCTATTATTGGCGGCAAAAGTTTAGATATAGCTATCTCTGCCATTGAAAAGCAGATACCGAAAAAGCCAACTAAAACAAGAAGTGAAATAGTATGCCCGACTTGTAAAACATTGGTGGGTTCAAGCCCTTATTGTAGATATTGTGGTCAAGCTTTGGATTGGGGGGATACCAAATGAAAAGGGTAGCAATACCAAAGAAAGAGATAAACGAATCAGGGCATTTGTATGGTGATTGTTTTGGAGTTACCTTGTATTTGCAGATAGACCCAAGCCAAAAATGGACTATAACAAATCAGGGTGGCGGATATGTAGTTTTAGCAAAGAAAGGACAAAGAATAAGACTTACCTATGCCGCTTTTAATAGATTGTTTGACGAGGTAAGGAGTGATACAGAATGAGTAAATGTATTGACTGCTTGCATTATAATATCTGTACTTTTGGTAAATGCGATATTATTAGTGGCTGCCCTTTTTATACTGCCCGTTCAGAATGGGTACATTTACCTTGTAAAGCGGGAGACACACTGTACGAGATTACAAGCAGAAACACAATTAGCGAATATGAAGTAACAGCAATACGAATAGAATTGTTTAATGTTTTTATTGATTGGAAACTAATACAAGGGTTTGTTGATAGATACATTTCAGATATGCCAGCAGGAGAAATCGGAAAAACCGTATTCCTTACCCGTGAAGAAGCAGAGAAAGCATTGGAGGGGATGAAATGATCCCACCCTGCAATAACTGCTCCGACAGACACATAGGCTGTCACGGCAGCTGCGAACGGTACCTCGCATATAAATCCGAGCGGGACAGGCTGTTAGCCGAGCAACATAAAAACTCACAGGTTAATCGGGACATTATGATGACACGAGATAATTTTTATAAACAGAGAGGGAGGGGTAAATAATGGCGAATAAATCAAAGCCTGCACCGACATACAATATTTCACTTGAAGAGTTTTGCCGGGCATTGGATAGGTACAACGAGAAGCACGGCACCTGCTACTCTTACGGGCAGATGACCTACTTAATTGACAGCGGGCGTATATCCCGCAAAGAATTTTTGAGACGCTGAAAGGAGCAATACCGGTATGACGCTTAAAGAGCTTTCACAGCTTTACTACCTCAACCGAGAAATAGAAGATTTGAAAATTAAAATATCCGAGTTAGAAGACAAAGCTACCGACACCTCGGCAAAAATAACGGGTATGCCGCACGGCGCGGGCGCCGGGGATAAAATAGGGCGGGCAGTGGCGGAGCTAGATTATTACAAAGCAAAGCTTACAAACCGCCTTGAGCAGTGCCGCATAGAGCTGATTCGATTGAACGATTACATATCCGCTTGCTCGGACAGCCTTACGCGGCAGATACTCACATATCGTTTCGTGAATGGGCTTTCGTGGAATCGGGTAGCGGCAAGTGTAGGAGGCTCAATGACCTGTGAGGCGGCAAAGAAAATTGCTTACAGATATATATGCGATAATTAAATTTGTCCCCAATGTCCCGAATTGTTCTGTTATACTGGTATTGTAAAATATTGCGAAAAGCAAAGCGTCTCTTTGAGGCGCTTTTATTATACCCGAACGGAGAGGAGACAAATGGAGAATGAGACAAACATAGATTTAAAGCCGCGGGAGCGGAAATTCTGCGAGGAATATTTAAGGCTCGGTAAAAAAGAAGCCGCGGCGATTGCGGCGGGATATACCGAAAAAAGCGCACGGAACGCGGCGACAAGGCTGATGAAAAAAGATGAGTGCCTCGCGTACATACGCGCGATACAAAAACGCGCACGCGAGGAGCTTAACATAGACGATAACTGGGCGGTGCTTAAAGCCATAGATGTTTACAATCGCTGCATGCAGGCAGAGCCGGTTATGAAATGGGATTACGACAGTCACGAAATGGTGGAAACGGGAGAGTATGTTTTCGATAGTAAGGGCGCCATGAGGGCACTTGAATTTTTGCGGACTATGCTGGGACTCGGTGCAGACGATACGGATAAATTAAAGCTTGCAATAACCTTTGTGGACGATTTAAAGGACGATAACAATGTCGGCGGAAAAGAAAAGCCTTAATGAGGTTGTGGGAGCGGGATACGGCGACTTTTGGCACAATAAAAGCCGATACCGTGTATTGAAGGGCGGCAAAGGCTCCAAAAAATCTACCACGACGGCGCTTAATTTAATTTACCGCATTATGAAATACCCGGGAAGCAATCTGCTTGTAGTCAGGCAGGTCATGAATACTCACAGGGATTCGACCTTTGCACAGCTTAAATGGGCACAGGCAAAGCTCGGCGTTTCGCATTTGTGGCGGAACAACGTATCGCCTATGGAAATGACCTACATACCTACGGGTCAGAAAATACTATTTCGCGGCTTTGATGATGTTTTAAAGCTTGCCTCTACAACTGTATCGACAGGCTTTTTGTGCTGGGTATGGATCGAAGAGGCGTTTGAAATAGCGGATGAGAACGATTTTGACAAATTGGATATGTCGGTGCCGAGAGGCGCTATACCCGATACGCTTTTCAAGCAAACTACGCTGACCTTCAATCCTTGGAGCGCGGAGCACTGGTTGAAAAAGCGTTTTTTCGATAAGCCGGACGAAAATGTATCGACATACTCAACGAATTACCTTGTAAACGAATGGCTTGACGAAACCGACCGCTCGGTATTTGAGAGAATGAAGCAGGAGAACCCGCGAAAATACGATGTTGCCGGGCTCGGTAACTGGGGCATAGCGGAGGGGCTTGTATTTGATAACTGGCGCATAGGAATACCGGATATACCGGATAGCGACAAATGGAAATGGCGGAGCTTTTTCGGGCTTGATTACGGCTACACAAACGACCCGACGGCCTTTATAGCCTTTAAAGCAAACCCGGTTGACAGGCTTGTTTACATTTATGACGAATTTTACTCCACGGGAATGCTGAACAGCGATATTGCGGCGGAAATAAAACGCAAAGGCTATTCAAAGGAGCGCATCCGTGCCGACTGCGCAGAGCCTAAATCAAACGATGATTTAAGACGGCTTGGAATATTGAGAGTGCTGCCGAGCGAAAAGGGGCGGGACAGCATATTAAACGGAATTGACCGAATAAACGACTACAAAATAACGGTTGATCCGCGCTGCAAGAATACCGCCGCCGAGCTTTCGGCATACATCTATGACGAAAAGCATTTAGTAAACGGTCACAAAATGCCGATTGACACCAACAACCATTTAATGGACGCGTTCAGATACGGCTTTTACGATGTGCGATTCTTTAAACCTACAGACCCGAAAACGCCGAGGGCAAGACCTACCGCTGCGGAGCTTGAAACAAAAAGGCTCAATGTGGGAGCGGAGGATATGCGCGGCGGCTGGAGCTGATATTTAATACGGAATTATTAATCGAAGGGAGGGCAAAGAAATGATTGAAATATTAATACTCGTTATTCTTTGGGTACTGTCGTGCATTTTATCGTGCATAGTCGGTGTATTTATTTCAAAGGAGCTTGAATATAATCCGAGGGCGAGAGAGCGCCCCGAAGCAACCGAACTGCAGCAGCGAATGGCAGAAAAAGCCCGCGCCGAATGGCACAATATGCTGACCTATGACGGCGACGAGCAGGCGGATATCGGCACGGGACACCGTGATTGATATATAACATCCCGCGAGGGAAAGGAGACCTATTGATGGAAAACGAAATTGTAAATCCCGAGACAGCCATATCAACGGAGGAGCAGAGCGTTACTGCAAAGGAAGAAACGGCAGAAAATGCCGAGACAACCGCTGACGCTACAAAAGAGGGCACGGCAGAGACAGCCATATCAGAAGCCGAGCCGAGTGATAACGAGGGCGCAGCAGAGCCCGAGTTCAGCCTTGATGTTAAATACAATAAGGCAACACGGTCATTGAGCCGTGACGAAGCGGTAGACTTTGCCGAACAGGGCATTTTCTACAGCGATACCGTAAAACCGCTCTATAACAAGCTTGATTACATAGCAGCGCAGCGCGGCTGTTCTATACCTGAGCTTGTGGACGGTTTGCTTGCAGGGGATGAAGATAACCACCGCAAGGAGCTTGCCGAAACGCTGGGAGCGGATAACCCGGTCATTGAGGAGCTTATGAAGGTTTACCGCAGCGAGCAGAAGGAGAAATACGAGAAGGTATTATCCGACCGCAAATCGGCGGAGGAAAACGCCGAAAAGGAAAAGCAGATAAGTCTTGAAAAAAGACTTGCGGAGGAATTCACGGAATTAAAAGCCGAATTCCCCGAAATAGCCGAGTTTTCCGCACTTCCGAAGGAGGTAAAGGCGGAGGCGGCGAAGGGGCGCGATTTATTGAGCGCCTATTTGCGTTATGCGCACAAAGAAAATAAAAAAACAGCCGCGGCAGAGCAGGCGGAGAAGGCAGCAGCAAGGGCAAGCACAGGACAGACAGCTTCCCCGGCAAAGCCCGAAGACAGTGTTGTTTCAGCCTTTTTACGCGGCTTTAGCGGCTCATGAAAAAGGAGATAAATTATAATGGCAATAAACAGTTTGGAAACCGCAAAAAGATATACCGACGAGCTGGACAAGGCTATTGTTCAGAAGGCTGTTACCGGCTTTTTTGCGGACAATATATTCAGGGCGAAATTTGCGGGAGCAAAAACGGTAATCATGCCCGATATCAGCTTTGTGGGGCTTGCGGACTACAACCGCGACAGCGGCTTTTCGCTTGCGGGTACCACAATCGGCAATACCTCTTATACCCTTACAAAGGACAGAGGCAGAAAGCTGCAGATAGACCGTGAGGACATGGACGAAACGGGTGTTGCGAACCTCGCAGGGCAGGTGCTCGGCGAGTATGTCCGCACACAGGTTGTTCCCGAGATGGATGCATATGTGCTTTCAAAGCTTGCAAAGGTAGCAAGTGACAAATCCCACAAGACCACATATGCCGCAGCAAAGGCGGCAAGTCAGCTTGCGACCGCAATCAACAATGTACAGAGCCGCGTGGGTTATGACGAGGAGTTGGTTGCGTTCTGTGACCCGACATTCTATGCGCAGCTTATGAATTCGACCGAATTCAGCCGCAACATAGTCGTCTCTGATTTTGCAAAGGGCGGGCTCAATACCCGCGTCAAATTCTTCAACAGTGTAGCGCTCATTCCGGTAACGGAAGACCGCATGCGTGAAGAATACGACTTTAAAGCCGGTACGGCGGCTACATCCTCGGCGGCAGCTACCGGCGGCTTTGCTCCCAAGGCAAACACCGGATACACAAGAGCGCTTGTTATTCCGAAGAAGGGTGCGAGCCTTGTTAAGAAGACCGAGACCCTGCGCATATTCACACCCGAGCAGAATATAGACGCAGATGCATACGCCTTTAACTACAGACTTTATTACGATGTGTTCGTCAAGAAATCCAAGCTTGACGGCATCGAAACCATTGTTACGGCAGGCACAGCTGGTTCGTAAATATTCAAGAGCCGGGGCGCATTATGCTCCGGCTCGATTTTGAGGTGAAAGAATAATGACGGTTAAACCGACAACAGCTCCGGCAGAGATAAAAAACGAATATAAAAAAGGCACCGAATTTAAAGCGAGTATAGGTGATAAGGGCATTTTCGACCAAACGAAGCGCAATGAGCACTTTTACATCGGCGACCAGTGGCACGGAGCAAAGGCAGGAAACGAGAGACCGCTTGTAAGGCGGAATATAATAAAACGAATAGGCGAATACAAAATGTCGGTCGTGGCGGCAGCGCCGATAACCGTCAATTACTCTGCCGACGGCATACCGAGCACAGTGGATATGCAGGACGATATAGCGGCGGTAAAGCAGGATATGCTCGGCGGAGACATTCCGAACGGCACGCCGGAAGCGCCCGAAATATCCGCAATTACGGCGGCGATGTCGGACTATTTCAGAGTAACAGCCGAAAGGCTTAAATTTGACAACAAAAAGGAGCAGGTGCTGCGGAATGCATACATTTCGGGCACAGGCATACTTTTCACATATTGGGACGACAGCATTGAAACGGGACTGTACGCCGATAACAGCCGCACCAAAGCTATTAAGGGCGATATAGCCTGCGAGGTGTTGGACGTTGAAAATGTGGTATTCGGCGACCCAAATAACGACGATATACAAAGTCAGCCATATATAATAATAGCACAGCGCAGAGATTACGAGGAAGTAAGGCGGGAAGCACGCAAAAACGGGCTGACCGACACGGATATAAAATCGGACAAAGCAGAGGAAGACGGATACAACTCGGGAGACATGGGCGAGAACGAGCCCGATGACAGCCGCAGGGTCACGGTATATACCAAAATCTACAAGGAATGGGATAAGGACGATAAATCATTTCACGTTATGGCGGTGCGCGTGACAGAAAAAGCATATGTCCGCAAGCCGTGGGATTTAAAGTTAAAGTGCTATCCGTTGGCAAAATTCTGTTGGGAGCGGCGCAGGTCAAGCGCTTACGGTGAGAGCGAGATAACATACCTTATACCGAATCAAATCGCGATAAACAGAGCGCTCACCGCTGCGGTGTGGGGGCTTATGGCGAACGGCATGCCCATAATGCTTGTAAACGGTGATGTTGTAACAGGACCCATAACTAACGACCCCGGGCAGATAATAAAAGCTTACGGAAGCAGCGAAGAAATGAGCAGCGCTATCAGGTACATCCAACCGCCTACGGCTATACCGCAGTATCAGAGCGTGGTAAACGATTTGTGCAGCAATACGCTTTCGGATTCGGGAGCGAATGACGCGGCACTCGGTAATCTGCGACCCGACAACGCAGCGGCAATAATACAGATGCGCGAGGCGGCAACGGCACCTATGCAGATGTATATGAACCGTTTTTATGATTTTATAGAGGATGTCGCACGGATTTGGGCGGATTTTTGGCTTAACCTTTACGGCGACAGACAGCTGCGGCTTGAAGACAGAAGCGGAACGCAATACATACCGTTCAAAGCCGAGCGTTACCGCAGCCTGCTTATAATGGCGCGTGTGGATGTGGGAGCCGCCACCATGTACAGTGAGGCAGTAGTGGTTGAAACACTTAACAATTTGCTCTCGGCAGGGCTTATAAGCTTCGACCAATTCTTAGAACGTATACCGAGCGGATTGATACCCGATGTCACAGGGCTGCGTGAAGATATAAAGACAGCGCAGCAGGCACAGACGAGCGGCGGGGATATAACCGACGAAGAGCTTTTGACAACACTGCAGCAACAGTATCCCGAGCAGTATAACGCGCTTATGAATATGCCCGAGCAGCAGCGAGCGGCGACCCTTGCGCAGATACGCGGCCAGGCAGGCGGGCAAGACGGAGAATTTGAAACGCAGGAGGTCGGAGACATATGACGGCGGCGGATATTGAAAAGAAGGTAACAAATCTGCTCGGCTACACAAACGGCAGCGGAAATATAGCGCCGAATTCACACTTAAGGCAAAGAACGCTTACTGCAATCAATGCCGTGTATGCGGATTTGTATTATTCTCTCGGCAAGGCGGATTTTTCTCCTGCGATGTCGCCGGAGGACGAAATAGATTTACCCGAGCGTGTGCTGAATGATGTTATGCCCTATGGTGCGGCGGCGTTTTTAGCACAGAGCGAGAATGACGGAGACCAACAGCAATATTATATAATGCTTTATAATCAGAAAAGAGCGGCACTCACACGGAGCGAGAGCGTAGCGGACAGTATGCCTACGCCCGAATAAAAAAGCCCCGGCAGATAAATATTGCAAAATCTGTCGGGGGCTGTTATAATAGATTTCGTGATAAGGTGAGCCAATAACGGATAGGCGGTTAAATCTTGCTCCCGAAAGGGGGCGTTGCCGATGGAACAAGCAGCATATATAATTTTGATTATTATCTTTGCTACAGGTTACATACTGACAATAAAAAAGAAATAAACCGCCCAAGCTACCAACTTTAACGGTTTATTTCTTAAACTGAAAAATCGGGGCTAACCGTCTATCGGTTCGCCTTATCCACCCTTATTATAACAACAAGAATACAATTTGTCAAGCGTTCCTTCGGGGGCGCTTTTCTTATACCTAAAAACCGTTTTTGCAGTTAAGTGCAGAGCGGTTTTTTAACTATAAAAATACGAAACGGTGGTTGACATGAAATATCCGAGCATAAGCAAGCAGCCGATGCGGTCTATAAGCATACCCGAGCTTTCGGGCGGAATCAATTTGCGGGACGGCATATCTGCCGTAAACGATAATCAGCTGACAGACTGCAAAAATATTTGGTTCAAGGATGCTATTTTAAAAACACGCCCGGGAACGGTGCAGGACACAACGCTTGAATTTGACGGATTTCAGCCGTCAAGCGGCGGACAGGTCCATGTGAGAGATCCGCAGAAGGAGAATGCGGTAAGGGTAGCGGGCGGCAGCAGATACACCCTTATATCGCAGCGCACGGATTATTACAGGTCGGCGGAATCAGCCGGGGATTTGCTTCCTTCAAATTCACATATACAGTTCTTTTGGGTCGGCAAAACGTCAGGCGGTATAACGAGTGATCGTCTGCCCTCGATTTCCACCGAATACGGAACCGCTTTTGAAAATCATTTTGTGATACAGAACAAGAAAACGCTTTACTGCTTTGCAGAGCTTAAGGATGGTGGAGAAATATATAAGCTTGAAGACGACGGCGACAGTTGGGTGAAGCTTGCGGATGAGGATATGTATATACCGACTGTTGTTACGCATTGTAAGGCAGGCGGCTTTGTGTCTGTCCGTGAGGAAGACATTTTCAGCTCCGGCGGCGTACTTTTCGAGGGGTATAATTTCCTCGGTTCATATTACAAAATTATAGGTTCGACATATTGCGGCGAAAAGGGCGGGGACAGCCACATTATGACGTATGCGGTATTGAGGTCCACACCCGGCGACAGCGAAATAATCGGCAAAAAAGTCAAAGTTGAGATAACGAATACATACGGTAAAAAATATGTTCATCAGGTCACCGTAAGCGATAGCGGCTGGTCTAAAGAAACTGTTTCCCCGGGAGACGGTTTGTATATGTTTTATGCAGGCGGACAGATACAATTCAAAAAGACGACCGATGATAGCGGAGAAGTGGCAACAATAACAAGCTCCGAATATGTTGAAGATAATATGGTTATAACCGCGCCTTGCTCCAATACAAAGGAAAACCTTAAAAAAGTATTCGCCATGACGCGGCAGATGTGGTTCGGCGGCGATGCCGCGGGCATAAGCGGCGGCTCAAGAGTGTTTTTGGGTGCCAATACCGACGAAAAAGAAAAAAGCCTTGTTATATGGTCGGGGCTTAACGACCCGCTTTATTTCCCGGAAAACTGCTATGCATATGTCGGGAATAATTCGCAGAGTGTTACGGCGTTCGGCAGGCAATCGGATATGCTGGTTATCTTCAAGGAGCGCGAGACCTACCTCACGCAGTATGTAAGGAACAGCAGCATAACCGCCTCGGACCTTATAAATCAAAAGGTTGTGGATTACACCGCTTCAAGCGTTTATTTCCCGATAATACTTTTGCATTCGGGCATAGGCTGCGACTGCCCCGACAGCATAGAGCTGTGCCGCAACCGCCTTGTATGGGCGTGTACAGACGGAAATGTTTACACGCTTTGCAACGAAAATCAGTACAGCGAACGGACGATATTTAAAGTATCGGATATGATAAGCCGCAGGCTGAAAAATGAAAGCTTACACCGTGCTATGTCGGCGGATATTGACGGCAGATATTTTCTTTTTGCGGATAAGCACGTTTTTGTTATGGAGTATGAAAGCTACGGCTATACCTATGTTGCTTCGTACAGCAAGGCAGAGGACGCGCAGCTGCGCATACCTTGGTGGTATTGGGAGCTGCCCGAAACCGCTGTATGCGTACTTACTGACGGCACGGAGCTTATTATGCTCACGGCGAAAAGCAACGAGTATTATACAAAAGATTACCCGATTTACAGATTTGAGGACGGCAGAGCAGCCGACGGGGGCGGAAATGCAATTGAGACATTTCTGCAAACGAAGATATTCGATTTCGGTGCTCCCGCGTACACAAAGAATGTTCCGCTTGTAAATATCGCTTTCGGCAATAACGGCGGCGAGCCTGTGACGGTAAGCTTTGTGAGCGAGAGCGGAAGCTGCGGCGATGAAGAGGTAACACTTTCGGAAAGCGCGGAGGATGAATATTCGCCCGAATTTGTTCACAACAGGCAGTTAAGACCGTCGGCTCACACGGTAACGCGGTTCGGTGTAAGACTTGAGTGCAGCGGCATTATGTCGGTTGACGCGATATCGCTTAATTACAGACTTTTAGGGGGTGCGAGATAATGAGCAGGCTCACAGAGCTTTACGATATATACAAAAAGCAGGGGACGGCGCAAAGAGACGCAGATGTAGCCGCATCGGATAAAATGTACGATACCCAGCGCCGTCAAACACAGGATACATACGACAGGCAGATAAAGGACACAAATAATTCTTATGAGGATATGTACCGCGAAAACGCCGTACAGAGGCTTATAAACGAGCGGGAGATTGCCGAGAATATGGCGGATTTAGGTCTTACCGATTCGGGGCTTAATAGAACGCAGCAGACGGCGGTGCAGCTTTCTTATGCGAACAGTAAAAATAAAATAGATACGAGCAGGCAAAAGGCGGTAGACACCCTTGCCGCCTCGCTCGCCGACGCCGTAAGCCGGATTGACGCGAACAAGCTTGCTGCCGCCGAGAAGATACGCAGCTCGTATGAGAGCGGCTGGAGCTCCGCCGCGCAGAGTACATATGCGAAGGAATTGGAGGAGCAGACAAAGCAACAAAAGCAGTATTACGATTATTCGCTCAAAGCCTTGGAAAACCAACAGAAAGCCTACGAAAAACAGCTGCAGACTGAAAAAGAAAACAATTATATCATTAAAGCAAACGGCGGCTTTCTCTCTTACGGCTATAAGGGAACGCTTAAGGATAACGGTGTTGCGGTTTATTACGAAACCGACAGCAAAGGCAATCCCATAACCCGCTATGTTGACCGCAATTCGGGCAAATCCACAACCATGGCAAGGGGAGTAAATCCCTATTCCACAGGGGAAATCAACAGGGATTTGCTGGATGAAAACGGCAATTATGATGTCAAAAAGGCTTTCAGCAACGGTTATCAGCCTAATAATATAGGCGGCAAAAAGCTTGTGAAGGTTGACACGATAGATTTGCCGGAGGTCGGTCGCACGCAAAATGTATTTAAAACACCCGACGGAAAATGCTGGACTTGGAACGGCAGTGAAAATAAGTACGCGCAGCTCAAAAGGAGCGGCTCGGGCTGGGTATTCATTTAAGGAGCTGAAAATATGTTTGAAAAAGGGAAAGTTTACGCGAGCGGCAGTAACAAATCCTCCGACCGTGTCGGCGTTTTTCAAAAAGGAAAGGTTTATGAGGGCGGCGGCGGAAACCTCTATGATATGCAGCAGCTTATCGGCAAAACCGTAACCAATCCTACCGAAGCGTTCAGACAAAATGCGGGCGGCAATCCCATACCGCATGTGAATCCGACAAAGCCTGCAAAAAACAGCCCTGTAAGCGGCGAATTAACTCTTACCGACAAGCTTAACATCGGGAATATTTCGGAGAAGCTTCGGGCAGGTATTGATTTAAACAAAACCGAGCGTGAGACGGTATCGCGGGTAGGGCTCGACAGCATTATGAGCGGGAAAGCTGACGGGACATTTGATTTGAACGCAGCCGACAGCCCGAACAACAGAGCGCGTTTATCGCGTGTAAAAGCCATAATCGCAAAGCAAAAAGCCGGCAAAGAAATAACCGAGAACGAAAACGATACGCTTGAGACCTTTAAATTGCTTAACAATTACAAAAAAATGAGCGCTTCGGAAAATTCGGTCATGACGGGCGATTATAATGAAAATGCGCGGAAAATGAACGAAGGGCTTGCCGGAAAGCTTTATAACGACACCGCATACGGCAATAAGCATTTTAAAGTCGGCTCAAAGGAATTTACCGTAAACGAAAAGGATTCCGCGCAGGTCGCTCTCGGCAATATGCAGCAAACCAAAAACAGAATAAAGCTTTATGCAGATACAGGTGCGGAGCAATATGTAAAGGGCATTGACACGACAATCGGTGTGTTGACAGGAAAAAGCCCGAAGGAAATTGCCGCAGAACCGGACAGTGCGTATGCAATGGCAAGCGCTTTGCTGAAAGAACATTTTGCGCAGCGCGGTGATAAATTTTCTTCTGCAGTGCAGGATATTGTTACCAATATGGCAAACAATGCGCCTGCAATGATAATCGGCAGCGCTGCGGGACTGGCGGGTCTCCCTGCTGCAGCCGCAAGCGCCGTAGGCACATCATCCTTTGCCGTAACCGTGTTCGGAAACGCTTACAAAGAAGCGGTGCAGTTTGGGGCTACCGATAATCAAGGCAAATTGATTGCTTACGCTTTGGCGGATACGGCGCTTGAATGCGGTCTTGAATATCTTATAGGCGGTATTCCGGGCGTGGGCGGCGTGCTTTCGGGCAATTTGATATCCGATATTTCAAAACAATTTTCGGATGTGTTTATGAAAGCGATTGTTAAAACTGTCGGAAACGGCGCGGGGGAGTTTGTAGAAGAGGGCACGCAAACAATACTTGCGCCGCTACTTCAGAAATGGCTCTTGGGCGCAGATGTGGAAACCGTTGCGGATAATCCTCTTGAACAGTTATCGCAGGCTGCATATGACGGCTTTATAGGCTTTATGTCTTCCGTATTTATGGGTGCGGGTACGCAGCTGCAGGGAGCGGCGGTTGAGCAAAATATACAGGAGTACGGGAAAAGATATAAATCCGAGATTAAGCAAAGCAATGCGGACATAAAAGAAATTGCCCGGTATTTTGCCGAAGTGTCGGAAAAGAACAGCGATTTGCGTAAAGCTGCCGAAGCAGTGGCAAAGGGCGACACCTCCGATTTTTCGGTCGGCAATATGATGAGCCTCGGTATCAATTACTCAAAAAACAGCACGGAACAGATCTACCGCAAAGTCGGTGAATCTGTCCGCAATTCGGAAGGCGGGATAAGCGGTCTTTTGGAAAGCTATAAACTGCTTACCGAAAACGGGCTCATATTCCCCGAAAAAACCGAAGGTCTTTACAGTGATATAAGCGCCACGCTTGAAAGCGGTTTTGAGGTATCTGATGAAATGCTCGGAGAGTTTGCAATGCAGGTGCAGACATATTCGCCTCGGGCTGTTATGATGCGTGAGCTTACTAAAGAGGCTGAGGTCAAAGCCGATACGGAAACGCAGACGACTGTTAAAGAAAGCGTATTCGATGAGGTTTCCGCGCAAAAGCCGGAATATGATTTAATTGAGGATTGGGCGTATACAAGCAAGGGCAAAACAAGGCTTACAGACGAGCAAAAGAAGATTGCGAAAATCGGTAAGGCGCTCGGTTGGGATGTTAAATTTGATGCCGTGCACATAAAGGATAAGAACGGCAAAACCGTTCGCGGCGAAAACGGAATGCCGCGAAGAGCCGACGGCAGTATTGATATTAAAAACAAGCGCATAACAATCGATTATGAGAACAAGCAGCCGATACAGTTTATTTTCAAGCACGAACTGACACATTTCGGGGAAGGTTCAAATTTGTACAGTGACTTTACGGAAGCGGTTGAAAAATCAAAGCTGTTTGAAAAATGGCTAGGCGAGAAAACAGGCAAGCAGGGCAGCACCGTAAGGCTTAAAGCACAGCTTTTAAATGACATAATGTCTACCCGAACAAACGCGGGTGCGGCGGTGGACACCTCCGGGGCACGAGCTGAAATGATAGCCGATTTCGTAGGAGACGCGCTTTTCTCGGATAACGGCTCGGGGCTTGAAGGCATAATAAAAAACGCCGACACCAAGGAGCGCGGCGCAATAAGGCAGTTTTTGCATGATTTTATAAGCTATCTTAAAAAGAAAATTTCGGGCAACAGGGAAATTTCGTTTGAGATATCAAAGCTCGAAGATATGTTTAACCGCGTGTTCACCGACGCGACGGAGAAGGTCTCGAACAATAGTGATGTAAAATACAGCACCGGCAAAACATTTGATGAACAGATTGACGATGTGATAAACGGTACGCATAACCCACGTTTGGATCTGTATGTTTCGGAGACGCCTGAATATTTAATTAAACTGAATTTTTCTGACAAACCTATACTTATGAGGAACGGCAAAATTTCGGAAATACTTAATAAACATTCAGATATGTCTGCTGAAATAATAAAGCAAATTCCAAAAGCGTTGGAAAATCCATTGCTTGTTTTAAAGTCCAAAACTCACCCAAAAGACAGTGTTGTAATTGTGACCGATATATCTACCGCCAATGGCGATATGATAGTTCCTGTTTGGGCTAATCAGGCAGGCAACTATATTGACCTTGACTTAGGCGATATTTCACTTAATACCAATTTTGTTGCCAGCGCGTACGGAAGAAATACTGCAAGCCTGATAGAATATGCCGTTAATAACAACGGAATATTATACCAAAATCCGGATATAGAAAAAGTCAGCCAACTATTAGCAAGAAATGGGCTGCAATTGCCCACACCACTAAAGCTGTCTGACTCTGACATTACTGTATCACAAAATGAGCAGTATGTCAATACTAATATATACGGGGAAGAAGAAAAAAATACCTCCGGCAATCAGACGGAGAAATACAGTATTGTGGCTCTTGAAAATGGAAATACCTATGTTAAAGCGAGCCGTAATGTTATCAGCGGCGATAATATATCTGCGTGGCGTAAGCAAATTACAAACTTTTTTAATGAACTGCTGGACGGTGAAAAAAGCCTTGACATCAGCACGATAGACGGCGATGTGCTTACTATAACAAAATCGGAAACGGCGAACAAAGCAAGAGATAATTTCAAGCAAGTGAACGGTCAAAAAGTTCGAATGTCTGCCGATGAATTTCGGGTTAAATTAAATGCCGAAGCTCACATTGATGAAATAGCCGAAACATCTATAGGCGTTAAAAATAAAACCGCCGATACAAAATCACACGATTTTGCAAGCAACGGTTTTACATACAGAACGGCATATTTTCAAGATTTCGATGGCACATATTACAGGCTTCGGCTATCTGTCGGCAATAACGGAACTGTCGCGACGGTTTATAATGTCGGTAAAATAAACAAAGATAGCTTACCTTCACACACTAAAATAGTGGCGCTGGTGGGGTCAAAGCCCCTTGGTAAGCTATCTGATAACAGTATATCAAATAATGATACATCTGTCAACACTAATATATCCGAAAATACGCAAAATGATACCGAAAAATACTCAATAGAAACCGAAAGCGCCGACAAAACCGAAGATTTTGATAAAATTGCCGACCTTGTAAACCGTTACAACAACGGCGAAATATCAAAAAACGAGTATTACGAGCAAATGCGTGAGAATTGGCAGAAAGCCGGGGAAAAATACGGCACAATACCCGAGGGAGAATACGCTGCGGAGGATTACGGTGTTCCGAACGCTGCAAAGGACGGAGCGCCGACAAGAAGATATGTCCGTACTGTTCTTGAAACAGGAAGTCTGACCGACAGCATGAAAGACCAAATAGGCGCGGAAATACTGCAGGGCAATTTTTCGTACTCGCCGATATCGGATGAAAACGCGATTAAGAGCGCAGACAAGGCAATAGAATCGGGCGAAGCCGAAAAGCGTTGGAAGGCTGCGATAGAAAGCAAAAACATAAGCAAAAAAACCATCGCGATAGGTGAACGGCTGCTCGCCGATGCCATAAAAGCAAAGGACAACGCAAGGGTATTAGAGTTATCCGCTGAATTGTCCGATGTTCTTACCCGTGCAGGACAGGTGGTGCAATCGGCAAGGCTCTTGAAGCAGATGACGGGTGTGGGGCGGTTAGTGGCGCTGCAAAGAACGGTGCAAACGCTTAACGCAGACCTTGCAAAGCGATTCGGAGACAAAGCGCCTGTGATACAAATCGATGAAAATGTCGCGCAGATAATGGCTGAATCTCAAACCGAGGAGGAAATCGAAAGAGCTTACCGAGAAACCGTACAGGACATAGCAGACCAAGTCCCGGCGACATTCCTTGATAAGTGGAATGCCTGGCGGTATTTTGCCATGCTTGCGAATCCGAGAACGCACATAAGAAACATTGTGGGCAATACGATATTTATCCCCGCGGTCAGAACAAAGGATGTTATTGCGACCGGAATTGAGCGTATAGCGCAGCTGGGAAATTCGGAGGTTGAACGCACAAAGGTTGCCGCCGTAAAGAAAGAATACAGGGAGTTTGCAAAGAATGACGCAAACAGCAAAGAGGTAAAAGCTTTGCTGAAGGGTCAAAAGTATGATGAGCGTTCGCAGCTTTACGAGATGAGGAGAACATTTAAGAACAATGCCTTGGAATTCCTTACATCGTTTAACGGTGATTTGCTCGAAGCTGAAGATCTTTTGTTTAAAAACCGTCACTACATTCACGCGCTCGGGAGCTTTTTGCAGGCGAGAAAAGCAGACCTCAACAATGTGAGCGAATCGCTGTTGTTTGAAGCCCGCAGCTATGCGGTAAAGGAAGCGCAAAAGGCAACCTTTAACGATGAAAGCGCTATTGCCAATTACCTTAAAAGCATAACGCGGATAAAGGGCAGTGACACTAAAGCATTAAAGGTCGCTAAAATTGCCATAGACGGTGTTATTCCCTTTAAGCGCACGCCTGTGAACATTATAAGGCGAGGAATCGAATACAGCCCGATAGGTCTCGGCAAGGCACTCACGGCAGGCTTATACGATGTTAAAAAAGGAAAGATAAGTATATCGGAATTTGCCGACGGTCTTGCGGCGGGGCTTACGGGTACGGGAATATTTGCGATAGGTCTGCTTTTATCCGGGCTCGGCTATGTAAACGGCGGATTCGGCGATGACGACGAAGATAAATTCAAGAAGCTTAACGGTGAGCAAGAGTATTCAGTGCGGGTGTTCGGAAAATCGTACACCATAGACTGGGCAGCCCCTGCTTGTATACCGTTTTTTATCGGCGTCGAAACTGCGAATTCGTTTAAGGACGGCGATGGTGTGAAGCTTTCCGATTTTACGGGTGCTTTGTGGAATTCTCTTGAACCGGTGACAAATCTTTCAATGTTAAGCGGCATTCAGAATACTATATCCGCCGCCAAATATTCAAGCGCAAGCGAGACGCTCGCAAGCATAGGCGAAGATATTGCGCTTTCCTATGCCATGCAGGGCATACCGTCATTGGCGGGGAGCATTTCAAGAACGATTGACCCGACGCAGCGCTCTTGGTATACGGACAAAAATTCAAGTATAAGCAAATTCGGGCAAGAGGCGATCAATAACATTGAATCGAAGATACCGGGCGTTTCGTATTTCCAGGCGCCGAGCATAGACCAATGGGGCAGAATTAAAAAGCGCGGGAAGCTCGCAGAGAGGCTGACCGAAAACTTTTTGTCTCCGGGCTATTATTCGGATATTGAATACGACGATGTCAATTCGGAACTGAAACGAATTATTGAAAAGACCGGCGACACAAAGGTTGTACCGAAAAAAGCGCCGACATCTTTCAATGTCAACAAAAAGCAAAAATTCCTTACCGCAAAGGAATATACAACCTTTGCCGCGGCTAAAGGTCAGATGTCTTTTGATTATGTAAAGGAATTCATTGAAACACCCGCTTATAAGAAGCTCACGGATGAGCAGCGAATCGAGGTTATCTCCGGTCTGTACGAATATGCCGGAGCGAAGGCAAAAACAACGGTTTCGGATTATGACCTTATGAAAAGCTATAAGACGGTAACAAACCTCGAAAGAAACGGCACATCGGCAGTGTACTACTACATAAGCAGGGCTTTGAAATAACGGCATTTTATAAACAAGAGCGTACCTTGACGGGTGCGCTTTTGTAATACAAAGGAGGTCATATAATGGCGGTCAGAAAATTTGAATTTACGGTAAAGGAGGACGGAATAACGCCTGCAACCGAGCAGCGGGCAGGTATACAGAGCGAGCACGGCGCAACGCGGCTTGTTTTCAATATCGATGACAAGCTGTATGCAAAGCTGCTGACCGAAAAAGGCGGAAACAGCCTTGTATACCGCTTTGATTGCTACGACAGTGTAGGCGGCACGGTGCGAAGTGACACAAAGGCGCTTGAAAGCCCGACAGTGAGCTTTGACATCGGCGAAAATCTCACGCGGCACGGCGGCAGAGCGGCGGTATACCTGATTGTTTCGGTATACAACAGCGACGATAAAACCGAGCTTGAGTTGCTTTCATATCCCGCAAAGCTGCGGTTTGAAAGCATTCCGCCTGCGGGGAGCGATAACGGTGAGGAGCATGAAAGCTTTTCCACGCTTGCGGAGGTCGCGAAGAATTCGGCGGAAAGCGCTGCGGCTTCGGCTTCGGCGGCAAAAACAGCGCAGGGCAAAACCGAAGTGGCACAGCGGGCACTCGAAAGCGGCAGTGAGTTCTTTTTTGACGGAGGGGATTCATCGGGGCATGCAAAGGTTGAATTTGTGGTCGACAGTGAATTATCGGAAAGCAGCGAAAACCCAATCGAGAATAAAGCGGTAGCTTTGAAGTTTAAGGAATTAAGCGCCCTTATCTCTTCGGCGGTCGCCGCCGCTATTGCCGAGAAAAACGCCAAAGACCACCCTGTTGGCAGCTTTTTTGCAAGCACCGAGAATATAGATCCTGCCACACTTTACGGCGGCACATGGGAGCGCATAAAGGGTGCGTTTATATGGGGCATTGAAGACGGCGAAGCAGCAGGCTGCACAGGCGGAGAGAAGGCTCACATGCTGACGGTTGACGAAATACCTGCACACGCGCACACGGAAAACGGCGCGGTCATGGTTTGGAACACGAAAATAGGGAATGTCGGTGCAGACCCGGCGCGTAAAGAAATGGCGTCTGCTGCAATGGTGTCCCCGGCTTTAAACACCAGTAGTACGGGCAACGGTCAAGCCCACAACAACATGCCGCCGTATTACGGCGCGTATGTTTGGCGCAGAACAGCATAAGGAGGAATGATAAATGTCGAAAATATATCTTGAGGGTTTCCATTTTCAGCCGCGGAGAGATACCGCCGAAAACTGGAACAAAGATAACCCGATACTGTGCGACGGAGAGTTCGGCGTGGTGACCGACAGCACGGACGAAAACTGGCTGAAAATTGGAGACGGGGTTACGCCGTGGAAATTGTTACCGTTTAAAAAAGGTCCAAAGGGCAACAAAGGTGATAAAGGCGAAACCGGAGCCACCGGCGCAAAAGGTGATAAGGGTGATAAAGGAGACAAAGGCGACCAAGGTATACAAGGCGAACAGGGTATACAGGGTGAAAAAGGCGCAAAAGGTGCGACAGGAGCCAAGGGAGACAAGGGCGATAAAGGTGACGCTTTCACCTACGAGGATTTCACCCCCGAGCAGTTGGCGGCGCTTAAGGGCACTAAAGGGGATAAAGGCGAGAAGGGAGATAAGGGCGACACAGGGGATGTAAACACCCTGCAAATGAATACCGCCTGCGCCAACGCCCTCCGCGGCAGCGCCTCGGGCGAGGCGGTAAGGCTTACTGATGTATCACCGTTAGAGCAC
>ERZ857998.275-NODE-275-length-76425-cov-8.308092_pt1 | contig 76425 bp, 85 predicted proteins | sample MGYA00519954_ERZ857998 | MGnify/ENA primary metagenome ERZ857998 (study PRJEB31778, sample SAMEA3449424) | human gut metagenome | biome: human gut; feature: human-associated habitat; material: faeces | place: United Kingdom | collected 2010/2012 ...
CGGAGATGGCCTTGTCCAGGTCCCCGTCGCCGTAGAGGCGCAGCAGCGTCTCCCGGAGCTGGCGGGTGAGCATGGTCGTGGTGTCGATGACGCGGGTGGCGCGCATCTCCATGCCGCGCAGCATCTGCCGCTCCTTCTGGATGTTCTTGATGAGCATGGTGTCGCTGCCCATGGGGTGGGCGCGGCGCGTCTCCTTGTAGCGGCGCACGAGCTCCTCGTCCGAGGCGTTGAGGTAGAGGATGTCGTAGCGGACGTTCATGCGCAGCAGCTCGTCCAGCGCCTCGTCCATCTCGCCGAAGAAGGCGCCGCTGCGCGTGTCCAGCCCCAGGGCGACCTTGCCGATGACGTCCTCGTGCTCCAGGCAGAGCTTGGCCATGTTCGGGATCAGCATGGGCGGCAGGTTGTCCACGCAGTAAAAGCCCATGTCCTCCAGCGCGTGCAGCGCCTGCGACTTTCCGGCCCCGGAAAGGCCCGTAACCACTACCAGCTTCATTCTCATCCTACCTCCTCTGCGCCGTCCTGGCCGAGGATGCGCACCTCGGGCTCCAGGCGGACGCCTTCTCTTTCGTATACCGCGCGCTGCACGCGCTCATGGGCCAGCGGGCCATTGCCGCCTGCCACGACTGCTCGGACGGCGGCCTGGCCGTAGCCCTGGCCGAAATGTGCATCGGCGGCCGCCTGGGCGCGGAAGTGGACCTGGACGCTGTGCCCGCCCTGGAGGAAATGAGCCGCACGGAACTGCTCTACAGCGAGTCGGCCAGCCGCCTGCTGGTCAGCGTCAAGCCGGACCTGGCCATGCTGCTGGACGCCCTGGGCCTGTGGCAGATCTGCCGCCGCATCGGCACGGTCACCGGCGACGGGAACCTGACCCTGAAAAGCGGCGACAGTACGGTGCTGCGCGAAAACGTGGAGGATCTGGCCCGCGCATTTAAACGGACCCTGGACTGGTAACTTCCCCCCGCATTTCTCTTTTATCGTTGATGCCGCCCCAGCATTGTTTATGTTGGGGCGGCATTTTTTTGGCAGCCGCAGCGGTCGGCACCCGGCCGAATTTCTTTCTAAACTTTTTATAACCGATTGATAATAAAAATTTTTCACTGATTTGACAGAGGCGTTTTTTTTGCGGTATAGTCTGTGCAATAAGAAAAGGCATTCCCCTTGCAGGCGGGCGGCACACGACGCGCGGACGCGTTTCCAGGCCGCCGGGAAAAGCCCTTGGGGTCAGAGTCGCGGGCGCGACCCGTCCGGCTTTTTCAAGACGTTCAACGCGGTCGGCGGGCAAAAGGCCCGCACGCTGAATGTCTTGGCGGACAGCCTCGAACACCAACCAAGGAGTAACCATGAAGTATTCACGCTGGCTTTCCATAGGGGCGGCCCTGGCCCTTTGCCTGGCCCTGGCCGCCCCCATGAACGCCGACGCGGCTTCACAAAGCGCTCCCCAAGCCAAAAGCCGGAAATCCGGCACGGAAGCCCACACGCCCTCCGCTGGAAAAAGCAAAAAAAATGTCTCTTCAGCGCGTAAAAGCCAGGCTGTCAGCAGCAAGGACAAAAGCACGCGCAAAAAACACCGCAGCAGCGCCAAAAACAAAAAGCAGCGCAAGGCCGAGGAAGTCCGCAAGAGCGCGGACAGCCGCGAAATCTGGCTCAAGCGCGCCCAGGGCAGCGAAATGCTTACGGGCAAGGCCTCCTGGTACGGCCGCGATTTTCACGGCGGTTCCACGGCCAGCGGTGTCGATTACGACATGTACACCTTTACCGCGGCCCACCGCACCCTGCCCATCGGCACGGTGGTCAAAGTCACGGATCAGGACAACGGCAAGAGCGTCATGGTCTGTGTGACGGACCGCGGCCCCTATGTGCGCGGCCGGATCATCGACCTCTCCTATGCCGCGGCCAAGCAGCTTGACCTGAGCAAGCGCGGCGTGGGCAAGGTGGACCTGGAAGTGATCAGCGACGAGAGCGGCACCCCGCTCAAGGCCGATCAGGCGTATTACGTGCGTTACAGCGCCGGCAAGGGCGACGAGAAGGTGGGGCCGTTCCGCGCCTTCGCCGATGCGGCCGCCATGCATGAGGCATTGCGCCAGGCCCATCCCGAGGCCGAAGTGGTGCTGGACAGCTCGCACTAGAGCAGATTCGCTTTGAAGTTGCTCTACGCCCGCACACGGTGCGGCGCGCCGCGAAGGGCGACCCGTAGGGCCGTGTGTAGCCCAGGGGCGTACAGGCATCGAGAGCAACGCTTTGTAAAATTTCAAAGTTAATCTGTTCCAAGTCCGCCTCCGACATATTTCTGACGAACAGGCCTCCCGGACATACGTCGGGAGGCCTGTTCCATTTGGAGTCCAAAACGCCGCAATCCCGGCCCGCCCTTGCGTGGCGACCCGATCTCCGGTATGGACGGGCCGGAGGCAGTGATGGGCTTTTTCCTGGGTTTGTTTTCGTCCGCCACGTTCGGGCTGATCCCGCTGTTCACCCTCCCGCTGCTGCACGCGGGCGTGACGGCGGAAACCGCGCTTTTTTATCGCTTTCTGATCGCCACCCTCACCCTGGGCGGCCTGCTGGCCGCACGCGGCGAGCGCTTCCGCATGCGCGGGGTGGACCTCTGCAAGCTGGCGGGCATGAGCGTCATGTATATGCTCGCCGCGCTGCTTTTTTTCTGGGCCTTCAGCTACCTGCCCAGCGGCGTGGCCGCCACCCTCCAGTTTCTCTATCCGGTCATGGTCATGCTGATCATGATCGTTTTTTTCCATGAACGCTTTTCCTGGACCATCGCCCTGTCCATCATCCTGGCCGTGTCCGGCGTGGCCCTGCTCAGCAGCGGCCCCGGCGACGGCGGCACGAGCATCAGCTTGCTGGGCGTGGGCATGATGCTGCTGTCCGCGCTGTGCAATTCCCTGTATATCGTCGGCATTCAGACGGCGCGCATCCCGAATATGAGCGGCCTGGTGATGACCTTTTACGTGATGCTGTTCAGCGCCCTGCTCTCCCTGATCAACGCCCTGAGCACTGACACGTTCCAGATCCTGACCTCCTGGCGGGAGCTGGGCATCGCCGCCCTGCTGGCGGTGGTCACCGCCGTGCTCTCCAACCTCACCCTGATTCTGGCCATCCAGCGCATCGGCTCCACCATGACCTCCGTGCTGGGCGTCATGGAGCCGCTCACCGCCGTCATGGTGGGCATACTGGTGTTCGGGGAACCCTTCAGCCCGGCCCTGGCGGGCGGCGTGGCGCTTATCGCCGCCTCGGTGCTGCTGGTCATGCTGGGCGGCCATATCCGGGCTTTGCTGTGCCGCGCTCGGACTTAGAGGCTGTCGTCACGAGCGTCTTTTTGGTTATCTCTGCGTCGAAATTCACCTTTTATTCCGGTCGCGTTAGCCGTTCACAGCTCTGCTGTGTTGCCTTAACTGTAGCCGCAAGACAACACGGCTTCGCCGTGAACGGCTCAAGCAAGACGCTGACGCGGCAACGGCTGGCGCCCTTGGCGGAGAACAAAAATCTTCATTCCTCAACGCGTCCTTAGAACGTTTTCAAAATAAAAGAGCCCTCAACGCCCTTCCCCAGCGGGCGGCGCAAAAAAAAAGAGGAAGGCGCGCGGCCTCCCTCCTTTCACGTTCTCAATGCCGTACGCCCACGGCGTATGCGGACTACAGGCGCTCGATGACCTTGCGGCCCATCTCCTCGCAACCCACCAGGGTTTTACCCGGCTCCATGATGTCGCCGGTGCGGTAGCCGTCGCGCAGGGTCCGGCGCACGGCGTTTTCAATGCAGTCCGCTTCGGCGGCGAGGTGCAGTCCCAGGCGCAAAAGCATGGCCCCGGAAAGAATGGTCGCCAGGGGATTGGCCTTGTCCTGGCCCGCGATGTCCGGCGCTGAGCCGTGGGCGGGCTCGAACAGGCCCGGCCCGGACGCGCCCAGGGAAGCCGAGGGCAGCATGCCCAGGGAACCGGTAATCACCGAGGCCTCGTCGGAAAGGATGTCGCCGAAAATATTGCCGGTGAGAATCACGTCGAACTGGGACGGGTCGCGCACCAACTGCATGGCCGCATTGTCCACATACATGTGGGAGAGCTCCACGTCGGCATAGTCCTTGTGGACTTCCAGCACCACTTCTTTCCAGAGACGCGAGGTTTCCAGCACATTGCTCTTTTCCACGGAGCAGACCTTGCCACGGCGCCGGCGGGCGGTCTCAAAGGCCACCCTGGCGATGCGGCGGATCTCTTCCTCGTCATAGATCATGGTATTGAAGCCCGTGCGGCGACCGCCGCGCAGTTCCACGCCGCGCGGCTCGCCGAAATAGACATCGCCCGTGAGCTCGCGCACCACAATGAGATCAAGACCCTTGGCCGCCACATCCGGCCGCAGCAGGCAGGCCCCGGCCAATTCCGGCAGCAGCAGGGCCGGGCGCAGATTGGCGAACAGGCCCAGAGCCTTGCGGATGCCCAAGAGGCCTTTTTCCGGGCGCTTTTCCGGCGGCATACTGTCCCATTTGGGACCGCCCACAGCGGCCAGATACACGGCGTCGGCCTTGCGGCAGGCCTCCACGGTCGCCTCGGGCAGGGGCGAACCCGTGGCGTCCACGGCGGCCCCGCCGATGAGGGCCTCTTCAGAATCAAAGGTATGGCCGAATTTCTGGGCCGTGGCCGCCAGCACCGCAGCCCCCTGGGCCAGAATTTCCGGGCCGATGCCGTCGCCGGGCAGCAGGCAAATGGTTTTGTTCATGAAAAATATCCTTTTGTAAGACGATGTTGCGCCGTGGGGGAAGGAATCCCATGTAAAAAAGAGCTTCCTTTCCTCACGCCCATCCTCCCGAAAACGTTTATTCAGGTCAGCCTCCCTGGATAAACGTTTTCGGAAGAGGGGGCGGGGGAGAAATCTTTTTTCAAAAAGATTTCTCCCCCGCAAAAAATTACCCTCGCGCCAAGCGTTCCTTCACATAGCCAACCAAACCACCCTTGGACAAAATGGCGGCCATGGATTGGGGCAGGGGCGGGCAGGTGATTTCCGCGCCGTTGCTCAGGTCGCGGATGCGGCCCGTGGCGGCGTCGATTTCCAGCGCGTCGCCGTCGTTGATCTTGTCCACCTCATCGCCTACTTCCATGAGCAGCAGACCCATATTGAAGGCGTTGCGGTAAAAGATGCGCGCGAAGCTGTGACCGATGACCACAGGCATGCCCGCGCCCAGAATGGCGATGGGCGCGTGCTCACGCGAGGAACCGCAGCCGAAGTTGCGCCCGGCCACCAGGATGTCGCCCGGCGCCACGCGTTTGACCCAGTCCGGTTCCAGGCCGGACATGCAGTTCTCGCCCAGCTTTTTCGCGTCGGTGGTCACCAGGAAACGCGCCGGAATGATGGCGTCCGTATCAATATGTTCGCCCACTTTGTGGGCCTTGCCCTTGTAGTTCATGCTTTGACCCTCTGAAGAGACTCTCCGGAAAGGGAAACCCCTTGGGAAAAGGCTTCTCCCTTCCCCGGCCCCCTGTCTTTCCCAAAACTTTTATGACAGTCGCGCGCTTCCATCCGTGACGGTTTTACAACGTCCCGGGGGAAGCGATTTTACCCGCCACGGCGCTGGCCGCCGCCACCACCGGGCTCGCCAGGTAGACCTCGGAGGAGAGACTGCCCATGCGGCCCTTGAAGTTGCGGTTGGTGGTCGCCACCGCGCGCTCGCCGTCGCCCAGAATCCCCGTATGGCCGCCCAGGCAGGGGCCGCAGGTGCAGGGCCCCACAATGCAGCCCGCATCCATGAAGACCTCCATGAGACCTTCCTTCAGGCACTGCTTCCAGACCGTGGGCGTGGAGGGCAGCACGATGCAGCGCACCTTTTTGTCCACCTTGCGGCCGCGCAGCACTTCCGCCGCGTCACGCATATCGCTGATGCGGCCGTTGGTGCAGGAGCCGATGACCACCTGCTGGATGGGCGTATCCCCAACTTCGGACACGGGCTTCACATTGGACGGCAGATGCGGACAGGCCACCACGGGCTCCCGGCCGGTGACGTCGATCTCCACCACGCGCTCGTAGACCGCATCCGGGTCGGCGGCCAGTTCCAGACTCAGACCGGGGCGGCCGTGCTCCGCGCAATAAGCCCTGGTCTGGGCGTCCACGGCGAAGAGCCCGGCCTTGCCGCCGGCCTCGATAGCCATGTTGGCCATGGTCAGGCGGCCTTCCACGTCCAGGGCGTCAATGACAGGGCCGCCGAATTCCAGGGCCTTGTACAGGGCGCCGTCCACGCCGATGGCGCCGATGAGCAGCAGCATGAGGTCTTTGGCGCGCAGCCAGCGGGGCATCTCGCCCCTGATCTCGACCCGGATGGTGGGGGGCACCTTGAGCCAGGTCTCGCCCAGGGCCATGGCCGCCGCGATGTCCGTGGAGCCCATGCCCGTGGCAAAGGCCCCGATGCCGCCGTAAGTGCAGGTGTGGCTGTCCGCGCCGATGACCAGGTCGCCGGGGGCCACCAGCCCCTGCTCGGGCAGGAGGGTGTGCTCCACCCCGCAGTCGCCGCCCTCGTAATAATGGGTGATGCCCTGCTCTTCCGCGAAGTTACGGCTGATCAACACCTGATTGGCCGAATCAATGTCCTTCTGGGGCGTGAAGTGGTCCATGACCAGGGCGATCCTGTCCTTGTCGAAAACCTTTTCCGCGCCCATGCCGCGAAATGACTTGATGGCCAGCGGGCCGGTAATATCGTTGGCAAGCACCATGGATACCCGGCACTGGATGATCTGGCCGTCGCACCGCACGGCCTCGTCGGTATGGGCTTGCAAAATTTTCTGCGCAAGCGTCTGAGGCATGTTCAAACTCCTTGTATCTCCAGGACAAAAAAATCTTCTTACCTTTCTTACATGACATTTGTGCGTTTTTCGTCGCTGGCAAGGCAGGCAAGCGGTCCGGCGCGCGGAGCGTAGCCGTCTACGTGACCAAGCCGGACCGCGCCGCCTAACACCGCCAGCGGCAAAAAACGCCAAATGTCAATCATGCTGGCAGTGGAGGCGTGTGCCTTCTTCCTCCCTCTTGGCCAGATGATTCAGGGCATCCACATAGGCCTTGGCGCTGGCCACAAAAATATCCGGATGCGTGCCGCGTCCCACGGCGGAATGCCCGTTCTCCTTGATGCGCACGGTCACTTCGCCCAAGGCGTCGGTGCCGCCGGTGATGGCGTTGATGGCGTACTGCTCCAGCTCCGGCTCGCGGCCCACCATATCGGCGATGACGTTGAACAGGGCGTCCACCGGCCCCACGCCGAAGCCCGCGCCGCTTTTTTCCATGCCGTCCACATCCATGAGCACCGCGGCCGTGGGCGGCACGCCCCCGGCATCCGAGCTCTGCACGCTGACGTGCCGCAGGCGCAGGCGGTCCGGGATCCGGTAGATTTCCTGCTGGACCAGGGCCATGAGGTCGTCGTCGTGCAAAGTTTTTTTGCGGTCGGCCAACTGCTTCACGGCCTCAAAGACCAGGTTGAGCTGCTCGTCGTCCAGCTTGTAGCCCATGCTCTCGAACTTGTTGCGCACGGCGTTGCGGCCCGAATGCTTGCCGATGACCAGATTGCTCTCGGTGCGGCCCACGGACTGCGGGGTCATGATTTCATACGTCTCGCGGTTCTTGAGCATGCCGTCCTGATGGATGCCCGACTCGTGCGCAAAGGCATTGGCCCCCACAATGGATTTGTTGTTGGGAATGGGCTGGCCGATGATCATGGAAAGCAGGCGACAGGAAGGATAGAGCTGCTCGGTTTTGATGCCGTGCTCCAGGCCGTAGTAGTCCCGGCGCACGCTCAGGGCCATGGCGACTTCCTCCAGGGAGGCGTTGCCCGCGCGTTCGCCGATGCCGTTGAGGGTCACCTCGGCCTGACGCACGCCCACCCTGAGGGCGGCCAGAGTATTGGCGACCGCGACGCCCAGGTCGTCATGGCAGTGCACGCTGAACACAGCCTTGTCGCTGTTGGGCGTGTTTTTGATCACATAGTCCACCAGAACCGCGAATTCCTGCGGCTGGGCGTAGCCCACGGTGTCCGGCAGGTTGATGGTGGTGGCCCCGGCATTGATGGCGGCCTCCACGATGCGGCAGAGGAAGTCCTTTTCCGAGCGTGAAAAATCCTCGGCGGAAAATTCCACGTTGTCCGTGTAGGAGGCACAGCGTTTGACCCCGGCCACGGCCATCTTGAGCACGTCTTCGGGGTCCTTGCGCAATTTGTGCTTCATATGCAGGGGCGAGGTGGACAGGAAGGTGTGGATGCGTGGATTTTTGGCGCACTTCACGGCTTCCCAGCAGCGGTCGATATCGCTGTCCACGCAACGGGCGAGCCCGGCCACCTGAATGTCTCCGGCCTGCGCGGCGATGGTGCGCACGGATTCGAAATCGCCGGGACTGGAGGCGGGAAAGCCCGCTTCCATGATGTCCACGCCCAGCACTTCCAATTGATGGGCAAGGCGCAGTTTTTCCTGGAGATTCATGGTGGCGCCGGGCGACTGCTCGCCGTCGCGCAAGGTGGTGTCGAAGAAATAAACGCGGTTTTGCATGTTCGTACTCCTCTGGGTTGACAAGATATATCTGCTTGCATAACGGCCGCCGTAAAGGGCGGCTGTCCAGGGAGCGCGTCTTCCGCCCGACGGGCGGCGAACCGTTACGCAGCCTTAATCGCTCTGGGGCGATAGGGCGCGTAGTAGCTGACGGTTGCGGCGGGGAAGAATCACAAAGGTGTAGGCGAGCCCGCCCGCGATATAGATAGCGCAGAGCAGAAAGCCGAACAGGCGGGGCAGGGAAACCACCAAGGCGAGAAGGAAAAGAAAAGTCACCATGGTGCGGACCGGATGGGCGCGCAGGAAATCATATTCCTTGAAGGAGAAATAGCGCACCCGGCTGACCATCAGCACGCCCACGCCCACGCTCAGAAGCAGGGCGAAGTAAGGCGTGACGGAAGCCAGGAAATCCGGAAACAGAGAGGCGAAAAAGACAAAGGTCACCACAGTGCAGCCGCCCGCCGGAATGGGCAGGCCGATGAAAAAACGTTTGCCCACGGCGGCGGTGCTGACGTTGAAGCGCGCCAGGCGCAAAGCCCCGCAGGCCGCGTAGATGAACGCCGCGGCCACGCCTAGGCGGCCGAAAGCCTGCAGCTGCCATTGCCAGAGCAACATGGCCGGGGCAAGGCCGAAGGCCACCAGATCGGCCAGGGAGTCGTACTGCACCCCGAATTCACTGGCGGTGTTGGTCAAGCGGGCCACCTTTCCGTCCAGGCCGTCCATGAGGGCCGAGACCAGGATAGCCATGCCCGCTTCTTCAAAGCGGCCCTGCACTGCCCAGACCATCGACAAAAAGCCGAGAAACATGCTCAGCGTCGTGATCATGTTGGGCAGGAGATAGACCCCTTTATGCGGCTTTTTCTTTTCCATAACATCCATACTGTGGCCTGATCGGCGTATCCAGCTCAATGGACCCGGGCGATCACGCTTTGTCCGGCGAAAACCTGTTCGCCGATGCGTACAGCCGCAACATAGCCCCGGGGCAGATAAAGGTCAACTCGCGAGCCGAACCGAATCATGCCGTAACGCTGGCCGCGCGCCAGGGGATCGCCGGGCTCCGTGCGGCAGACGATGCGCCGGGCCACCAGACCCGCGATCTGGACCATGCTCCAGACCTGGCCGTCGTCGCCGCGCAGGCGGTAGGCGCAACGCTCATTGTCCGTGGAGGCCTTGTCAAAGGCGGCGTTGAGAAATTTGCCGGGCCAGTAGCGGACATCCTCCACCACGCAGTCCACGGGCGCGCGGTTGACGTGCACGCTGAAGACATTCATAAAAATGCTGACGCAGCAGCAGGTTTCGTCACTGAAAGGATCGGCCCTGTCTTCGACACGGATGATTCTGCCGTCCGCCGGGCTGACGGCCAGGCCTTCGCCCTGGGGCACGACCCGCTCCGGGTCGCGGAAAAAATGCAGGCTGAACCAGCAGAGCGCCAGCAGCGCCAGCGCCGGAAACCACCAGTCCAGAAGCGCGAAAACCAGAGCCGAAAGCCCGGTCAGGCCGATGCAGGGCCATCCTTCGGGCGTTATGCCGCAATGTGCTGGGCGCATGGCAACTCCAAGGGAAACGCCGCGCTGTCCCGCGCGGCGGTATAATTGCATATGAAGGCGAGATTATAGTCTGAGCCGGAGCGCAAGGCAAGGACGGCGCGGACCCGCGTCGCGGGCAGACGCCTCCCAGCCAGCTTTTGCCGGCTTCTTATTTGCCGAATTATCCGTCAAAACCATCCTTTTCCTTACCGGCGCCGAAAAATCTTTTTTATTGCGTGAATAGCAACAGTAACGGCCATAAGGCGGCAAAGCGCAGCTTGCCGGAGAGTGGAGAAACCCCTCAACAAGCGGGTTCCGCAGGTTTGGGCCGGAGGCGCAACACGGAAAGATCGCAAAATAAAAACTACAACTACACGCCAAAAGGGAGAATAAAATACGTTCAATTTATAATGATGATTATGACAACAAATGTTTATAAGCGTTTACTTTTCTAAACTTGCCCAAATCTTCTGTATCACGGTATTTTCTTATCGATTCCATATCAAATACAGCATACACCAAGCCTTCAAATTCTTCGTCAGCGACGATTATGCTGTTTTCTTGATGTCCCCAAACCATAGGATGAAATGCGCAGGAACACCCTGAATTCTCCCCTGGTGGGTTTGCCATTGCAATGCCCACCATATTCTGCATGGCCTCCACTGACAACTCTCTTAGTCTGAACGGTCTGACACAATCACAATCATTTGGCACCAGTATCAGCTCTGCGCCCTGCATCATTAGCTCTCTTGCACTTTCAGGGTATTCCCGGTCATAGCAAATCATAACTCCAATACATATCCCGTCAAAGTGACATACCTTAAATTCCTTACCGCTTTCAAGATAGCGTTCCAAATCAAAATCACAAGTATGAACTTTGCTGTATTTCAAAATGATTGAACCATCCCTGTCAATTATAAATGCAGTATTTTGAGGATATTTCTTCCCTTTGGTGAGACAAGTGATCTCAACACCGATGCTTAGTTCTTTCGCGACCCGTCTTATCTTTTCAAGATAAGTGCAGTCATCGTCTAAGGCACCTTCACACCATTTGGCAAATTCATCATTAGTTTCAACCTCTTCAACAGACTGTAATGTTTCACAAATTTTTGGAAATTGATAAGCCGAAAGGAAGCATTCAGGAAAAAGAACAAAATCAGCGCCATCCGCTTTCGCTTCTGTGATATATCGTATCGCTAGTTCCGTGTTCTCCCCGACATTTGACGTAGGTACTTTGTGCTGTACCATTGCGACCTTAAATTTTCTCATAGCTTATTTTCCCTTTTCAAATAGGGGGATATCAAAAGCGCCTTACCCGCCGACTGCGAACGAATGGCTCTTTGCAGATGAAGCGACTCATAATAAATAAAAAGGCAGTATTAGGGGATTGGCTCAACGTGCTGGAAAGGCCAGTACAAACAGCAATAAATCAGATACGTTAATCAGGCATTCGTTGGCAGCGGTTTTCAAGCAGCTCTGTCCTGCCGAACCCGCGTCGCGGGAACACAGGGCCGCCCCGAAAAAAGCTGGGGAAGCACAGAGTAATGAGGATTTTTGTTCTCTGCCGAACGGCGAGCTGCGGGTGGAGGAAGTATATTCAAAGCCGACCTTTGCACGGAGTGAACCGGGCGCGGGCAGAGGGTAAAAAGGCCATCAACCCGCGTTCCTACGCGTCCTCGTCCCCGTACAGACAGATCCGGTCGCGGCCCCCGGCCTTGGCCCGGTACAGGGCCTTGTCCGCGCGGGCCACCAGTTCCGCCCCGGAGCAGCCCTCCCCCCGCCGGGCCACCGCCACCCCGATGCTCACCGTCACATACGGGGCCACCGCCGAATCGGGATGCGGCAGGCGCAACGAGCGGATTCTGTCCATGATCCGCTCGGCCACGGCCAGGGCCTGCTGCGCGACGACATCTTCCAGAATCACGGCGAATTCCTCGCCGCCGTAGCGGAACAAGGTGTCGTCATGCCGGTAGAGCGTGGCCTGCATGGCCCTGGCCACGGCGACCAGACATTTGTCGCCGGCCAGATGCCCCAGAGAATCATTGTAGTTTTTGAACAAATCCACATCAATCATCAGCATGCCCACCGAAGCGCAACAGGCGCTTTGCGCCAGACGCGCGTCAAAGCTGCGCCGATTGGGCACGCCGGTCAGGGCGTCCACCAGACTGAGGTTCTCGTATTTGTTCTTCTCCTGCTCCAGTGCGCCGGAACGCGCGGCCAGATCTTTCAGATAGCCGCGCAGGCTGGGCACAAGATCCAGCAATTGCTGCAGCTCACGGATGCGCACGGGCGGCAGCGCCTTGGCCGGGCTGCCGAAGCGGATCTGGCGCAATTCCTGGGCGGCCAGGGAAATGGGCGAGAGGATATGCCGGTGCAGTACCGCCACGGTCCCGAGCACCATGGCGGCCAGCAGGGCGATGGAAATGTAAAAGCCGTTCCGCATGCTGCGGGCTTCGGCCCGCAGGCCTTCCATACCGGCATAGGCCCGCTGAAATTCCTCGCTGGAAGCGGCGTTGCTCAGGTCCTGGAGGGAGGCGTCCAGGCTTCTCCAGAGCATCAACGCCTCCTGATCGGCCTCTCCCTTTTCGTTCCAGGCCTGCCCCACCACACGCAGGTCACGCTGAAAGGCCGCGCAGTCCTCGCTCAAGGCGGGGGTGAGGTCCATACGGCGGCAGAGAGCCAGCATCGGCTCAAAGCTCTTCCGGGCCCGTTCATACTGGGCTTTGTCTTTCTCCCGAGCGGGCGAAGTGACGTGGCGCGAGCTGTGCGTGGGTTCAAGGGTGTGCACGTCGCCGGCGGCATGGCGCAGGAGCGCCAGCACTCCGGACAGACGCAGTTCGTTCAGATGCAGCGCGTCCGAGGCCTCGTCGCTGCGCTTGCGGGCATTGTCCAGCTTTTGCGTCAGTTCCTGCACGGTCTTGGCGAAGCCGGTGATCTCCGGAGATTGCTCGAACACGGATTCGGCCACCAGGGCCTGGACCTTGAGCCGGGCGGCGCGGCGCTGGCCGGGGTCCTCGGCCATAAAGACCACGGCGGCTTCGCTGCGCAGCACATTGATATTGTCCACCGTGCGCTGGCTGTCCAGAATGCCGGGCAAATGCTCTTCTTCCAGGGAATCCGTGATCTGACGGATAGTGTCCAGACTGAGAAAGACCGCCAGCCCGGCCACGCCCAGCAGGAGCGCCGCGGGCAATATGAGCAGCGCCAGGAAGCGGTAGGCGCTGATACGCCTGATTTTCCGGGATGGGGCTTCGGGCCGCCCCTGCTCTGCATCCATGCCGCGGCTCCGTCAATACAAGGTGTACGGGAAATAGTTGCGATTGATCCGCCCGAACACGCCGCTGAAACGGATGCTCCGGATGGCGCGGTTCAGTTCCTCGCGCAGCCCCTCCTCCCCCTTGCGCACGCCGATGTTCACCAGACTGGGAAAGGAGTCCAGCGGCAGAGGATCGCCCAGCACTTCGAAATCCCGGCCCCGCTCGGAAAGCAGAAAGCTGTAGCCCGCCAGGTCATTGGCCAGGACCAGGTCCAGCTCCCCGGCGCAGAGCATGTCCAGCAGGCGGCCGAATTCGGCCTGGATAACCTCCGCCCGTTCAGCCCGGCGGTTTCGAAGATGGCCTATCTGCACGCTGCCCCCGCGCGCGCCGATCCTGACCACGCCGTCCTTCCCGGCCCCCACGTCGCCGGGCCTGCCGATATAACCGGAACGCGCGCGAAAATAGGGCTTGGAGAAATCCATGAATTCCCGCCGCCCGTCAGTCTCACTGACCCCCAGCAAAAGGTCGAGCCCGCCGTTGCGCATGCTCTCCAGCAGTCCGTCCAGCGGCAGGAAGACGAATTCGCATTGGCGGCCCATGGCGCGGCACAGTTCCTCGGCCACCTCCAGGTCAAAGCCCGAGGCGTGACCGCGCCTGTCCACCAGGGAAAACGGAGGATAATTGCTGTCCAGGCCCACCCGCAACGGGGCGGCCGACGCCGGGGCCGACAGGCCGAAGAACAGCAGCGACAGCGCAAGAACGCCCGCAAGGCGCAGCAGATCCGGCGCTCCCCACACCCTTTCCATGGCAATCCTCACCCGGATAATTCAGATAATCTGCAATGCCGCACTGCCGGCGGCGCATATATTTCAGGGATATAGGCCCTCTTGACTTCAAATGCAACGAGCCTTTCTCCGCCACTTGCCGGATGGGCCGCGCATGTCTATACTGAGAACCATGAAGGTCCTGGTAAAAAAAATCCGCGCCGCCCTTTCGGCGAAGCTCGTTCCCCTGGTTCTGGCGGCCCTGCTCTTGCCGGTTCTGGCGGGTTGCGGCCCCAAGGACATCGGGGCAGGCTCCTCCTCGGACGGCGAGCGCGGCGCTCCGGCCCCGTCAACGGCGGAACAGCTGCGCTATCCCATGACCGGAGCCGGCAATACCCAGCGCATGCTCTACTATTACAACCGCCCGGACGTCATGAGCCGGATGCAGGACTGGCAGATCAGCCGCTTCAACCGCCTGACCGGCGCCCAGCCCTCACCCGAAGACCCGGCCTATCGCGCCGTGCCCAAGCAGCGCAGTCCCTTCCGGCAATAAAGGCCTTATGGATCCCATCACCCATGCCGCCAGCGGCGCCGTGGCCATGCTGGCCCTGCCGCGCCGCCCCCTCACCCGCTGGGCCGTGCCCCTGGCCGCCCTGGCTGCGGCCTCGCCCGACCTGGACCTTGTTTTTGTCTCCACGCCGCTGCAGTTCCTGCTGCTGCACCGGGGCATTACCCACTCCCTGGCCGCCATGCCCATACTGGGCCTGCTGCTGGCTCTCTGCTGTTACCCGCTCTGGCGTTCCACCACGCCGGGACGCTGGAATTTCGGCAAGGTCTGGCTGCTGACCTGCGCCATGGTATTGCTGCACATCTGGCTGGATGTGGTGACCACCTACGGCACCATGATTTTTCTGCCCTTCTCGCACGAGCGGGTGCGGCTCAACGGCGTTTTCATCATTGACCTGTTGCTCACCCTGCCCCTGCTCTGGGCCGTGTGGCGCTGGCGGCGCAAACGCGGCCTCATGCTCCTGGCCCTGGCCTGGGTTTTTGTCTATCCGGCGACGGGCGTGGGGCTCAACGCCTGGCACGCGGCCCAGGCGGAAGCCCGACTGCGGGCCGAAAACCGCCAGGTCAGCCATCTGACCGTTCTGCCCGACGCCTTTTCGCCCTTTTTCTGGCGGGTATTGTTTGAGGAACAGGGGCCGGACGGCATGCTGGTGCGTGAGCAGAGCCTCAACGCCCTGGGCCGACCGCGCGCGCCCGAAACCACGCATCAGGCCGCGCCCGCAAGGCTGACAGCGGAACTTTCGCGCCAGTCCGTGACGTGCGAGACATTTTTTCAGTTCACGCTTCTGCCGGTCATGACGCCGCTGCGCCCCGAGGATGCCCCAAAGGCGCCCTCCGGCGTTCAGGACGCGCAAAATCTCCTGTTTTACGATCTGCGTTTCGGCAGCGGTCTGGCCTTTGTCCGCAAAATCATGGCCCTGCGCCCCCACGCGGACATTCCCTTCCAGTTGATGGTTGAAGTCGCCCCGGCCCAGGCGCAATCCGGCGCGGAAACTGCGGATATGCTCCTGCTGCGCCAACGTCTGCGCTTTTCCGACAGTCGGCGCGACTCGCATTGGCAGCTGCCGCGCGTTCCCCGGCCGCCGTCACTGGCGGAATGGCTGGTGGGCCTGCGCTGAGGAGCCTGGACTGCCCAGGGTCATTCTGTTCTCCGTCCGTTGTTTTATTCTGCCCTCCGGGCATTAGGGTTCTCGCTTCGTTCCCGTTTGGGCCGCCTATCGTTGCTGTCTTCATCCGTAAGGCGGCTCAAACGCCGGGGGACGTAAACCCTCCGTGCCCGCAGGACTCGGAATGTCTCATCCGTATGACAAGCCCATAGAGCAACGGCCTTTAAGAGGTAACTTATTATAAATACAAAATAATTTTGTCTACATGTGAAGAACAGAACGCCCCTGCGGACTGCCCGGCGGCTTGCGCCGCGCCCCTACTTGCAGTATGTGGCGTATATCAGCACATGGCCGGTTGTAACAAAAGCATAGGTTCTCGATAAGGATTCGCAGTATGGAACATACATTTTCACATCTGGACGCCCAGGGCAACGTAACCATGGTGGATGTGGGCGACAAGGCCCCCAGCAAGCGCGTGGCCATTGCCGAGGCCGTGGTGGAGCTGGCCCCGGCCACCTTGGAACTGCTGAAAAAATCCGCCCTGCCCAAGGGCGACGTGCTGGCCTGCGCCAAAATCGGCGGCATTATGGCGGCCAAACGCACCAGCCAGCTGATTCCGCTCTGCCACAGCCTGAATCTGACCTTCGCGGACGTCCGTTTTGAAGTGCGCGACATGCCGCCCCAGGTGCGTATTGAGGCCGAGGCCCGCACCGTGGGCAGCACCGGCGTGGAAATGGAAGCCATTGTGGCGGCCCAGAGCGCCGCGGCCGTTATTTACGACATGTGCAAGGCCGTGCAGCGCGACATCGTCATCAGCCGGGTGCGCCTGCTGCACAAGAGCGGCGGCAAAAGCGGCGAATTCAACGCTCCGGAATTGCCCGCATGACCATGCCGCATATTGATCCCGTAGCCATTTCCATCGGCAGCCTCCAGTTGCGCTGGTACGGCCTCATGTACCTCATCGGTTTTGCCGTGGGCTGGGGCCTGGGCCGCTGGCGGGCGTCGCGCCCCGGTTCGGGCTGGCGTCCCGCCGATGTGGACGACCTGCTGACCTGCGTCATGCTGGGCATCATTCTGGGCGGCCGCCTGGGCTATGTGCTCTTTTACGATCTGCCGGTCTACATCCATGATCCCGTGGAAATCCTGCGCATCTGGAACGGCGGCATGTCCTTCCACGGCGGGCTGCTGGGTGTGCTCGGGGCCTTCTGGTACTTCGCGCGCAGCCGCAAAAAGTCCTTCCTGGAAGTCTCGGACTTTGTGGCCCCATTGGTGCCGCAGGGCCTCTTTTTCGGACGCCTGGGCAACTTCATCAACGGCGAGCTCTGGGGCAAAGTCAGCGACGCGCCCTGGGCGATGGTCTTTCCCGGCGGCGGCCCGTATGCGCGCCATCCTTCCCAGCTCTATGAAGCCCTGCTGGAAGGCCTGCTGCTGTTCATCGTGGTCTGGGTATACTCCGGCAAACCGCGCAAGCCCGGCGCGGTGTCCGGGCTGTTCGCCGTGGGTTACGGCCTGTCCCGTTTTATGGTGGAATTCGTGCGCGTGCCCGACGCCCAGCTGGGCTACCTGGCCTTCGGCTGGCTGACCATGGGGCAGGCGCTCTGCCTGCCGTTGATTCTGGTGGGCTTGTGGCTGCTCTTCCGCAAGGACGACAGCCCGCACGGCTCCGCGCGGACCTGAACAAGCTCTGAACGCGCCCGGAAGCGCCACGGGGCCAGGCCCGCCGCGCGATACGCCGGGCTTGCGGATGCCGTGCGCCGCTCCGGTTGACAGGTGCGGGCTTTTTTGTGAAGCTGTCCGCCGTTCAGAGCGGCTTAATTTCGGGAAGCCGGGCCGTCGTGGGATTTCAAAAAAATCCCCACCGCGAGGGCGGCAGCGCCGCTTTGCCGTCACGCAACACGTTCACGCGCACATTGCCAAATACGTTTTTTACGGAGGCCCCATGGCTAAGGAAGGTTCCATTGAAGTTGACGGCGTGGTGCAGGAAGCCCTGCCCAACGCCATGTTCCGCGTGGAGCTGGAAAACGGCCACGAAGTGCTGGCCCATATTTCCGGTAAAATGCGCAAATTCTATATCCGCATTCTGCCCGGCGACCGCGTCAAGGTGGAACTCTCCCCCTATGATCTCACGCGCGGCCGCATCACCTATCGCATGAAGTAGCGCCGGGCACGGCGATTTCTTTTTTCCGCTTTTCCCTGCATATTCCGCCGGAATCCGTCGGTGCGCCCGCTTTGCGCGGCGCTCCGGCGTCATGCCGCGCGTCTTCGGAAAAGTCCCGGCTGGGGCCTGTTGACGCTATAGAATTTTTGTTCGCCCGCAAGGAAGATAAGCCTGCTTTGAGGGAGTGTACTCTTTTGGTACTCGACCCAAAAAGCAGGCTAAATCTGGCTTCAGCCGTTGCGACGCAGGAGCTTTAGCCGTAGGCGAACTTGTGAGCCGTACGGATAAAGACAGCAACGCCCAACTACGGATGAAGACAGCATGCGTAACGACACAGCCTGTTCCATGCAATTGCTGTCGCCATCCGTAAGTCCTTCGGACAACGGCTGCCGCGCATAGTGAGCGGCAAAAAGGCATAGTGTCAAAGGCCCTAAACCAGCCCGACCCAGTGCAACACACCCACGCACAGCAGGGCCCAGAGCCCGGCCAGCACGTCGTCCAGCATGACCCCGAAACCGTCGGGCAGCCAGTTTTCCGAGGCGCGCACCGGCCAGGGCTTGGCGATGTCGAAAATGCGGAAGAACACAAAGGCCGCGACCACCAGCCAGACCCCCGGTGCGGCAAACGGCAGCAGCACCAGCCAGACGCCCACCAGTTCGTCAATGACCACTTCGCCGGGGTCTTTGCGGCCCAGCAGCTTTTCCGCGCGCGTGGCGGCCAGCGCGCCCAGCACAAAGAGCAGCAGCAGCGCCAGCACGCGCCAGCCCATGCCGAGCGGCAGAAAGACAAAGGGCGCCAGCAGGCAGGCCAGGGCCGTGCCCCAGGTGCCCGGAGCCTTGGGAGCCAGCCCGGCCACGCCCAGGCGACAGAACGCCAGTACGCAGGTATCCCGGAAACGCATAGTTCCTCCTGTTCGGAATTGCCGCGCAGCGGCCTGTTCCGTGTATATTTCGTGTATAGCGGCTTTTCACTCCCAAGACCAGCCGCGTGTTGCCTAATGCCAGGCTTTGACATATAAAAACCGGCAGATTGAGGCCGCCATGGACAAAAATCGCAGTGAGGTTTTCGGGCAGTTCAGCTACGACGAAAGCCTGACCTACGAAGAACTGCTGGATGTGGAAAGCACGCTGATCGCCGACCTGGAAGCCCTGCTGCTGCGGGCCGGAGCGACACACCTGGATTTCACGCCGCTGGGCGACGCGCTGATGTGCCAGTGCGCCTTTGAAGCGCACAAGCTCTACGTCTACCGCAAAATCGCCCAGGAAGCGGCGGCCCTGCTGCCGCGCGGCGTCACGGGGCGGCTGCTCTGCCTGGACAAAAGCCTGGCCGCCCTGCATGTCTACTGGATTCAGGCCGGTCAGTGGCAGGAAGAGGAGCGTCCCGTGCCCGAGGATCCCCCCCAGGGGCTGAAAATCTGGCGCGTGCCGCCCGCCCCGGCGGCAACGGAAGGAGAAGAGTGACGGCGGCGCGCCCGTGCGGCAGCGGCCTGATGTGACGCACTATGCCCGGATGGTGGAATTGGTAGACACAAGGGACTTAAAATCCCTCACGCACAGCGTATGTCGGTTCGAGTCCGACTCCGGGTACCAAACAAAAAACACAATAAAACAAGCCTGATACTCTCTCCCTCAAAGCCTCTTCCTCAGACTTTCAAGCTCACACTTTCCACATCGAGGTTGCATTATATAACTCTCTTCCCGCAACCCCATCGGCAACCCCGTTTTCCATGACTCAGATCAGCAAAAAGACGCCCCAAACGGAGCGTCTTTTTTATTTACCTGAAAAGCGTCTAGATTAACTTTAGACTATCATCATTAGTTAATGATACTCCCTTCCGACCCAGAGCACCTGGCCGACCACTCTGAACTGCGTCGCCAAGTCCTCGCGCACATCCAACTCCACAGGCGGATAGGTGATATTAAGGCTGCGCAGCACCACTTTTCCGGGAAGCATATCAATCTGCTTGATGTAAATAGCATCCTCAAAACCGACCGCATAAAAGCGTCCGGCCATGATACGCTGCTTGCTCTGGTCCAGCAGCACCACATCGCCGTTCTTGATTTCCGGCTCCATGCTGTCGCCCGACACCCGCATGAGCACCATTGCATCAGGATTGCCCTTGCGATGCAGAAAGTCCGAGCGAAATGCGTAGCGACGCTCACTGTCCGCGCTGGTTTCCAGACTGCCGGAGCCTGCGGACAGGCAGGCTTCCACCAAGGGGACAAAGATCATGTCCACATCCGGCTGCGGGGCCTTCTCTACTCTGGGAGGTGCTTCCTCGACAAAGGGCTGGGGGGATCGTCCAGGAACACTTTGCCAGTCTGGAAAACCTTCCTGCCGTAATCGGGAGCGGAGATAATCCGCCTGTCCCGGCATTTCCTCAGAAATCTCCGCAGCCCTGCGCTCCATAGCTTTCGCCAGCGCCATTAAGGGCTGGGGCTTACCCTTTCCTGTCATCAGCCAGTCCAGCGACGCGCCGTAAACCTCCGCAACCGTTTTCAACCACGTGAGCGGGATGCTGCGCCGCTGCTTGGCCCCGGTCACGGAAGGCGGCGAGATGCCCAGCTTGCGCGCCAGTTCCGCATCGGAGGAACTGCCGGTGGCTTTCAGTATGCGCTCAAACTGCACGTCAAAATTGTTCGCTTTCTCTACCATGCCGACCCCTGAAAATTAGTCTGTCGTGAAGCTGACTTAGCAAAAGCACCCACAGATCATTCACTTTTTTCTCTGAAAATTATCTTGAAACTAACAACCTCCTTGCGTATTTCTTTTCGCAGGAGGTTAATCATGTACGACACAAGCTAACCACAGCCAGGCCTTTCGTCAACCGCGAAACGGCTCCGGCGGCCTGAAAATCCGCCCGCATAGAGGCTTTTCGCCCCCTTGACTGACCTTGAGTTTCGCCAAGGGGGCTTTTTTACACCCTTTTTACAACCGTAACATATTGAAATTATTAAAATAGGAGAAATAGTATGACCAGCAGCCTTGAAATGTGCCCTTCCGGCCCCCGCTCCCGCCCCTACCGGCAAAAGGAGGAAGCTAACGGCCAAGCCTCCGGGGATTTTTGCGCCCATTGTATTAGTCCTGAATTAATGAACCGCCAGCTCGCCCTGGAGGAAGAGATGCTGACCCAGGGCCGGGCGCGCTGGCTGCACAATGTCCAGGCCGCCAAAGAACGCCGGAATGAAGCCTCCACCAGCTACGGCCACATGCTGCTCAAACGCGGCGTGGAACCGCTGGCAGCCGCCATCCGGGCTTTCCAGGAGCAGGCCGCCTCGGGCCGGGCGGGCCGCCGCCACGCCTCGGTGGGGCTGCTGGCGGGCATTGAACCGGAGGTGGCCGCCTTTGTGTCCCTGCGCAAGGCCCTGGACCGCATGACCACCCCCAATATCACCATGCAGGCCGTGTCTGTGGACATTGCCCGCGCCCTAGAGCTGGAGAAGAAGGCTCTGGCCCTGCGCGACCAGGACAATCCCCGCTATAAAATGACCAAACGGCATATCCAGGGGCACAGCTCCCAGAAGTACCGGCGTACAGTGCTGTCGTATGCCTTCGGCAAATCCGGCACCGTAGCCTTCCGCCCCTGGTCAAGACCGGATTGCCTGCACCTGGGACAGAAAATGCTTGAACTCATCATGGAATCCACGGGAATTTTTCATCTGGTGCGACGCCCCCTGCCGGGAAGGCGCGTTTCCAGCGCCACCGATTCCTCCGGCTGGGTCTACACGCTGGAGCTGTCCCCTTCCTGCCGGGACTGGCTCCAGCGCCACCGGGAAACCGCCGGTCTGATGTACCCGGACTATCTGCCCACTATTGTTCCGCCCAAACCCTGGCGCGGGGCCGGGGGCGGCGGCTATTATTCCCTGGACGACACGCGCCCGCTCTCCCTGGTCAAGCTGGGGGACATGGATTACCAGCGCGATCTGGACCGGTGCATCCAGAACGGCGAGCTGAAAGACGTGCTTATGGCGGTCAACGCCATGCAGAACACGGCCTGGAGCATCAACGCCCCCGTGCTGGAGGTGGCCCGGCGGCTCTGGGACGTGACCGGCGGCGACGTGGCGGGCCTGCCCAAACGCGACGGCTGGCGTCTGCCGCTCTGCCCGGTCTGCGGCGCGGACATTACGGACTCGGCCACGGCTTACGTCAAGCACGATTGCCTGGACACGCTGGCCCCGGAGGAACTGGCGGACTGGAAGCGCGCCGCCCTGCGCATCCATGAAAAGAACGTCGCCAACAATTCCCGGCGGCTGACCGTGGCGAAAATTCTGACTCTGGCCGAACGCTTCCAACGCGAGCACCACTTCTACTATCCCTACCAACTGGACTTCCGGGGCCGGATTTACGCCGTGCCCACCTACCTGAACCCGCAGGGCACGGACCTCGCCAAGGGCCTGTTGCGCTTTTCCGAGGGCAAGCCGCTGGGCGACATGAAGGCCGTGCGCTGGCTGGCGATCCACGGCAGCAACACCTGGGGCAACGACAAGGTCAGCCTGGACGAGCGCCATTCCTGGGTTCTGGAACATCAGGAGCGCATTCTGGCCCAGGCCGCCGATCCCCTGGCGGACGGCTGGTGGATGGAGGCGGACGCGCCCTTCTGCTTCCTAGCCTTCTGTTTCGAGTGGGCGGGTTATGTGCGCGAGGGCCTGGGCTTTCTCTCCCGCCTGCCTATTGCCCTGGACGGCACCTGCAACGGCCTGCAAATCTACTCCCTGATGCTGCGGGACGCGGTGGGCGGCCACGCCGTCAATCTCACGCCCACGGAAAAGCCGCAGGACATTTACGGCATCGTGGCGGAAAAGGTGCGGGCGGTCCTGAAACACGACGCGGAACACGGCGGCCCGGTACAGGGCAGAAAGAAGGATGAGGGGCCGCTCTACGACAGCGCCCTCTGCGCCCGCTTCCTGCTCGGGCTGGGCATTGACCGCAAGACCACCAAGCGCCAGGTCATGGTCCTGCCCTACGGCGGCACCAACGAATCCTGCCGGGAATATACAAAGGAGTGGCTTACCGGCAAACTTGACGGTCGCGCCCTGCCGGACGGCCTTTCCCTCCACCGCCTCAACCTCTATCTCTCGGGCCTGATCTGGGAGGCCATCGGGGCCACGGTCATCAAAGCCCGCGAGGCCATGTCCTTTCTCCAGGACACGGCGCTGATCCTTGCCAAACTCAAGCATCCCCTGCGCTGGACCAGCCCCACGGGTCTGCCCGTGCTCCAACGCTATATGGATATGGAAAAGCGCCGGGTCAAAACCCAACTTGGCGACAACCTGATCTACCTGACCTTGCATGAGGAAAAACAGGACAGCCTCAACGTCGCCAAGCAACGCTCCGCTGTCGCCCCCAACTTCGTGCATTCCCTGGACGCGGCGGCCCTGATGTTCACGGTGGGGGACTGCCTGCGCCGGGGCATCGGCTCTTTCGCCATGATTCACGACAGCTACGGCACCCACGCCGCCGACACGGAAACCCTGGCGGCTGCCCTGCGGGAGGTCTTCGTGCGCCTGTTCGGCGGCGACAACAACATGCTCACGCTCTGGCTGCGGGAAGTTTCCGCCGTGCTCACGCCCCGGCAGCGGGCGGCCTTGCAAACGCCCTTTCCCCCGGTTCCGGGCATGGGCTCCCTGCATGTGGAAGATGTACGCAACTCCCTGTTCTTCTTCGCATAAACCCTTAAATCAAAGCATTAGGTTGCACTCTATGAAGAACCCCATGCGCCCCGGTGGCGTGTGGGGCTCTTTTTGTTTGCAGCCTTTCACACACCACAACAAGGAGAAGACCCGTGTCCGAAACATTTCCCCGTCGCCCCCCGGCGGTCCGTTGCCCGCCCTCAACTTCCGCCTTGCGCGACCTGACCGGCAACGCCCCCCTGCGACAGTGCGCCCAGGCGGCCATGAGCGTGGCCGACGCTGTGCAGTCCATCCCGCACCGGGGCGCGCAAATCCTGGGCGCGGCCTGCGCCGCCCTGCTCCTGGCCGAAGCGTCAGGCATCCGGCCTGACGAACTTTTCGGCATGGCCCGCAACTGCATGAACCACGCTGACGGACGCCGCCCTGAGTTCGCGGCTGTCAGCGACTACATTCATAATGAGGTTTTTCATGGCTAAAAACGACAAGCCCAAACGCAATCGCTACACCTCCCCCAAGGGCGAATCCCTGTTCGCCTCGGTGGTGGACGTGGACTACGGCACCGAGCAGTATCCCAATCCCAAAGGCGGCTACAAAATCACCCTGGCCCTGGAATCCGCCGCAGCCGACAAGCTGCGGGCCATGCTGGCCGAGGAGGTTGATGCCGCCCGCGCCCTGGCCGATAAAAAATTCCAGGAACTCAAGCCCGCCACCCGCAAGAAGCTGGGCAGCGTGACCTTCAATGAGCTCGGCGTCGAGGAATACGACAAGGACGACCAGCCCACGGGCCGCGTCCTCTTCCGCTTCAAGACCTCGGCCTTCTACGAAAAACGCGACGGCACGAAAATGCGGCGCAAGGTGCCGCTGTTCGATTCCATGATGCAGGCCGTGTCGCTCAAGGAAGAGCCGGGCAACGGTTCCCTGGTGCGCGTGGCCTTCACTTGCGCCCCCTACTTTGTGGAAGGCCAGGGCGCGGGCGGCCTCTCCCTGTACCTGGACGCCGTGCAGATCATCAAACTGAACCTGTTCGGCGGGCGTTCCGCGTCCGACTACGGCTTCGACGAAGAGGATGTGGACGGGGGATTCAGCGCGGCGGACGTGAAGGATGAAGACGACGCTTCGGAGGCCGGTCCCTCGGAGGATGCCGCCGACGATGACGGCGACGTGCCCTTCTAGCCTATGAACCGCTACGCCCAATACGCCAGGTGGAATGCCGTGCGCAAAGCCACGGGCTACCGCTCCGGCTTCGAGGCCGAGGTGGGGGCGGCCCTTGACCCGCACGGCGCGCTCTACGAGCCGGTACGCATCCGGTATGATCTGCATCTGACCGCCGTGTACAAGCCGGACTGGCTGCTGCCCGCGCAATGCATCGTGCTGGAGGCCAAGGGCCGCTTCCCCAAAGAGGACCGGGACAAGCTGCTGCTCATCAAGCAGCAATACCCCTATCTGGATATCCGGCTCATCTTTCAGAGCCTCACGGCCAGAACCAGCCCCAAGATCGGGCAGACCTACGCCCAATGGGCCGCTGCCCACGGATTCCCCTGCTGCAAAGGCCCGGCCGTGCCGGAGGACTGGCTCAAACATAAGCCTTCGGCCCGCAGCCGCCAGGCATTCGAGGCCATCTATGCCTCCCGCTGAGAGTGTTTTCCTCCGGCATGAGCCCTGCCCGGCCTGCCGGGAGCATGGCCTGGACCTGGATGGGGACAACCTGGCCCGCTACTCGGACGGGCACGGCTACTGCCACGCCTGCGGGCATTATGAAAAAACGGAAGGAGATGAAGCCCATGCATCCCCATCGCGGGCGCGACGTATGAGCGCCGAGCCTTTCACGCCCCTGGACGTCAGCATCAAAGCCCTGAAAGTCCGGGGCATCACTGCGGAAACCTGTGCCCATTTCGGTTACGGCATCGGCAACCACAGAGGCAAACCCTGCCATGTGGCTCCCCTGTACGACAAGGAAGGCCGTTTGTGCGCCCAACATCTACGCCTGGAAGGCAAGGACTTCAAATGGCGGGGCGATGCCGAGGCCGTGGTCCTGTTCGGCTGGAACGTCTGGCGCAATTCAGGCCGCCGGGTGGTGGTCACGGAAGGGGAAATCGACTGCATGTCCGTTTCCCAGCTCCAGGGCAACAAGTGGCCGGTGGTCTCCCTGCCAAACGGGGCGCAGTCGGCGGCCAAGTACATCCGCCGCGCCCTGGAATGGCTGGAAGGCTTTGAGGAGGTGGTGCTGGCTTTTGACATGGACGAACCCGGCCGGGCCGCCGCCAGGGAATGCGCCCTGCTGTTCAGTCCCGGCAAGTGCAAGATCGCCAGGCTGCCGGAAAAGGACGCCAATGCCTGCCTGCTGGCGGGCAAGGGCAAGGAACTCCTGGATTCTCTCTGGGGGGCCGTGCCCTACCGCCCGGACGGCATCCGCAGCGGCGCGGACCTCTGGGATGCTCTGCTCAAGCCGCCGCAGCCCGGCTACGACATTCCCTATCCGGGGCTCAACGCCAAGCTGCACGGCCTGCGGCTCCGCGAACTCTACCTCTTCACGGCGGGTTCCGGCATCGGCAAGTCCACCCTGGTCAATGAAATCGCCTACCACCTCAAGATGGTCCACCATCTGCCCCTGGGCATCATGGCCCTGGAGGAAAGCCCGGCCCGCAACGCCCGGCGCTACCTGGGCATTCACCTGAACAAACCCCTGCATCTGCCGGAAGCCCATGCCGCCGTGCCGGAAGCGGACCTCAAGGCCGCCTTTGACGCGGTGATGGGCGCTGACTGGTGGATCTACGACCACTTCGGCAGCTCGGACATTGACACCCTGCTGGCGAAAATCCGCTACATGGCTGTGGGCCTGGGCTGCAAAGTCCTGGTCCTGGACCATATCAGCATCGTTGTTTCCGGCCTGGACGAAAGCGCGGGCGAGTCGGAACGCAAGGTCATCGACAAGCTGATGACCAAACTCCGGCAACTGGTGGAGGAAACCGGGGTCATGCTCCTGGCCGTGGTCCACCTCAAGCGCCCGGACAAGGGCAAGTCCTACAACGAGGGGCGACAGGTGTCGCTCACGGACATGCGCGGTTCCGGCGGCCTGGAGCAGATGAGCGACGCGGCGATCTCCCTGGAACGGAACCAGCAGGGCGACGATCCCAACGCGGCCCTGGTGCGGGTGCTCAAAAACCGCCCCATCGGGGACTGCGGCGAAGCCGGGTACGTGCGCTACGTGCCGGAAACCGGACGTCTGCTGCCCTGCGACGGGGAGGAGTACGGCTTTGGGAAAGAGCAGGAACAACCTGATGAAACACAATCAAAAGAAGAGGACTTCTGAAATGAGTGTGACTTATGGCAAACATGCCCGCCGCTGACGTCTTTGACCCCTTCGCCAGCCCCTCGGTCCCCCTCAACCTCCACGATCCCGCCCTGCCCGTCCTGCTCTTCGACATTGAAACCAACGGCCTGCTGGACGACTGCTCCGTCATTCACTGCATCTGCGCCCTGTCCCTGCCGGACGGCAAACGCTACTCCTTCGGGCCGGGCCGGATCAGCGAAGGCCTGGCCCTGCTGAACCGTGCCCCCCTGCTGGCGGCGCACAACGGCCTGTGCTTCGACGTTCCGGCCATTGCCGAACTCCATCCGGATGCGGCCCTGCCGCCGCTCTTCGACACCCTGACAGCCTCCCGGCTGATCTGGACCAATCTCAAAGAGCTGGACTTCAAACGGCTGCGCAAGAAATCCTGTCGTTTTCCGGCCAAGCTCTGCGGCTCCCATTCCCTGGAAGCCTGGGGGCACCGGCTGGGCGTGCTCAAGGGCGAGTACGGCAAACAGGACAACGCCTGGGAAACCTGGACCCCGGAAATGCAGCGGTACTGCGAACAGGACGTGGAAGTGCTGCATCGCCTCTGGAAGCATATTCTCTCGCAGAATTACAGTCTGCGGGCCCTGGCCCTGGAGCATGAGTTCCAGAAGGTCATCTTCCAACAGGAACAGGCGGGCGCTCCTTTTGACGAAGGGGCGGCCACGGCACTGTACGGAACCCTGGCGGCCAGGCGGGAGAAACTGAACACGGCATTGCAGGCCGCTTTTCCGCCTGTCCGGCACGAGGAAACCTTCATCCCCAAGGCCAACAACAAGCCGCGAGGTTACGTGAAGGGCGTTCCGGTCATCAAGGAGCACTTTGAAACCTTCAACCCCAACAGCCGGGAACAGATCGCCCGCCGTTTGCAAGAGCAGTTCGGCTGGCAGCCCGGCGCATTCACGGACACCGGCCAGCCGCAAGTGGACGAAGACGTGCTCAAGGGCCTGCCCTACCCGCCCTGCAAGCCGCTGGTGGAATACCTGGAACTGGCGAAGATCATCGGCATGCTGGCCGAGGGCACGAACGGCTGGCTCAAGCTGGTCAGAAAAGGGCGCATCCACGGACGGGTGATCACCAACGGGGCCGTGACCGGGCGCTGCACGCACAGCAGGCCCAACCTGGCCCAGATTCCCGCGCACGGCGTTTACGGCAAGGATTGCCGCGCCCTGTTCGCCGCACCGCAAGGCACGGTCATGGTGGGCGCGGACGCCTCGGGCCTGGAACTGCGCATGCTGGCCCACTACATGGCCCGCTACGACCACGGAGCCTACGGCAGGATCATTCTGGAAGGCGATATCCATACCGCGAATCAAAAAGCCGCCGGACTGGCGACGCGGGATAATGCAAAGGTCTTTGCGTACGCCTGGATGTACGGCGCAGGCGACGCCAAGCTGGGCTCCATCGTCAAGCCGCTGGCTACCCCGGCGGCCCAGGCCCGTATAGGCACGGCCCTGCGCGCCAAATTCCTGCGGGCCATCCCGGCCCTGAAACGCCTGACCGACGCCGTGCAGGCGGCCCTTGCCCAGCGCCCTTATCTCATAGGCCTGGACGGGCGGCTGCTGCACGTCCGCTCCAGACACTCGGCCCTGAACACCCTGCTGCAATCCGCCGGGGCCGTGCTGATGAAAGCGGCCACGGTCATGTTCCACCGGATCATTCAGGAGGAGCATCCGGAATGGCTGGGAAAGTATCAGCAGATTCTGCACGTCCATGACGAGGCCCAATGCCTCAGTGATCCTGAGATTGCCGAGGAGCTGGGCCGGACGTTCGTGCGGGCCATTGAGGAGACGGGAAAACTGCTGGGCCTGCGCTGCCCGGTCACCGGAGAATACAAGGCGGGCAGGACGTGGGCTGAGACGCATTAGAGAAAAGAGCGGAGGGGCCTTCTGGCCGTATGCCTGAAACGAAGAATGTGAACTTCCGCATCGCCCGCTACCCGATAATACAAAACAAACGGCAAGGGAGACAGAACCTTGCGCCGAATTCCGGTTTTCTTCTGCAACAACGTGCCGGTTTCCGGAAATGTTCCCAACGCCGCCGTCACGGTTTCCGTCGCCTGCAACAAAGCGCGCGCCGTTTCCGGCGCGTCGTCGTCCTGATAATAGCGCAACGCTACAGTGAGGTCATTCCTGGCTGGGGCGGTCCAGACGACATTCACTTGGATGCCCCCTTTACCACAATATCCCAAGCCTGACGCATGACTTCCTCATGCGGAATCAGCTCCCCCCGGTCAGCCGCGTCGATGCCCTTCTGAATCTCGGCCAGCAGCCATGCATCCTCGTCCACGCCCTCGGGGCAACGCATGGAGGGGGGCGGCGGCAGGGTGCGCAAACGCTCTTCTTGCAGCGCATCCATAAAGAGGGCCAGAGCCTGATCCAGAACCTCCGAACGGCTGCGCCCGGTCAGTCCGGCGTACTTCTCCAATTTGTCCAGGATGTCCCGATCCGTATATCCGGCAGATGGATAATTCATGACGTTCTCCCTGCCTTTATATATCCGCCGGGCGTCAGAGACGCAAGCAAGGAGGAATGATGCGGCAAAACCCCACCTCCCCATCCCACTACACCCGCTGGGCCATCCAGCCCCTGGACTTCATTGCCCGGAACAATCTGGACTTCCTGCGGGGCAACATCATCAAGTACATTCTGCGCTTTGACGCCAAGGACGGCCTGCAAGACCTGGAAAAGGCCCGCACCTACCTGGAGCGCCTGATCGCGCTGGAAAAATCCAAACCCGGCAAGACCGACAACCATAACAATATGGAGAATGAAAATCATGGCAAAAGCAAAGGCTGTTACCTCCACCTCCAAGGCGCTTTCCCCTTCCCCCGAGACCAGCATCGGTACTGACGGATTCACCGCCGTGCCCATCCGCCGCGCCGGTCCGTCCCGTGCCATGCCGCCGGTCAGCGCGGCCCTGAACGTCAAAGGCGATCTGGTGCTGGTATTCAGCCCGGCCTTCATGACCGAGCACGTTTCCCGGACGGAAGTCCAGGTGTCCTGGTCCCCGGCGCGGCTGTTGCGCCTGGCCGCCACATCCGACAAGGGCGGCACCGGGGCGCGTAAAATCCGCTCCCGGTCCTCGTGTCCAGGCGCGGGGGAACTGAGGCTTTCGGCCCTGTCCCTGGCGGACCTGGAAAACTTCCCGATCCTGGACAGGAAGCGCCGCGCCCTGGACGTGAACGTGGCGGGCGAAAACATCCTTATCGACTTCGCGGCAAAGGTGGGCGGCCATGCGTAAATATACCATTGAGCTGACCACGAGGAGCGACAACCCCCAAGGCCGCACCGTCACCTTCACCGAACAGCGTTGTAATGGATTCGGCATCTGGGTGAAAGAGTGCAACTTCTCGCTGAGCTTCCCCACTCTTGTGGAAGCCCGCGCCGCCTGCATGGCTCTGACTCGCGTCTGTGATGGCCGTGAAGCCTGACCGCCGCCCGGTACTGGCCCTGGTGGATGCGGACGTGCTGGTTTATCAGGCCGCCGCCGGAGCGGAAAAAATCATCAGCCCGGACGGAGAGACGCTGGCCCCGGTCTGCCGCCTCTCGGACGCCTTCGAGGTCTTTGAGAACAAGCTGGATTCCCTGCTGCGGAAGACGCACGCCAAAGACTTCCTGCTCTGTTTCAGCGACGGCACGGAGAACAACTTCCGCCGCGCGGTCTGGCCGGGCTACAAGGCCAACCGTGAAGGCAAACCCAGGCCCCTCATCCTCTCCCACCTCAAACGCTTCTGCATGGAAGAATATCCGGACCGGCACATTCTCCGCCCCTGCCTGGAGGCCGACGACTGCCTGGGCATCCTGGCCACGCGGGCCTCGTTCCGCCCGGACCGGCGCAAGGTGATCTGCTCCATCGACAAAGACCTGCGCGGCGTGCCCGGAAACTTCTTCGACCTCGGGCACCCGGAAGGCGGCGTCCTGCGCATTGCCCCGGAAGCAGCCGACCGCTGGTTCATCACCCAGACGCTTACCGGCGATCCTACCGACAACTACCCCGGCTGCCCCGGCATCGGCCCGGCCACGGCCCACAAGCTGCTCAAGGACGCCGGACCGGACATGGCGGCGCTCTGGGCCGTGGTCCTGGCGGCTTACGAAAAGGCCGGGCTCACCGAGGCCGACGCCCTGGTCCAGGCCCGCGTGGCCCGCATTCTCCGGGCATCCGACTATGACTTCAAACAAAAGAAGGTGAAATTGTGGAATCCCCCGAAAGTCTGACCGGCACCCAGGCCACGCTGCACGTCATGCTGGGCCTGCCCGGCTCCGGCAAATCCACCTGGATCGACCGCCATCTTGTGCCTCAGGGCTGCCAGGTGGTCTGCCAGGACGATATCCGCCGGGCGCTGGGCCACGTTTTCTACGGCCCCCTGGAATCCCTGGTGCATGCCCTGGCCTGCCTCCAGGCCCGGCAGCACATGGCGCGCGGCCTGGACGTGGTCATTGACGAATCCTGCTTCGACGTGAATGTGCTGCGGCGCTGGCGCAGGCTGGCCGAGGAATCCGGCTACACGCCGCAGTTCATTTATATGGAAACCCCCCTGGAGGTCTGCCTGGAACGCCGCCTTGCCACGGCCTTTCCCCGCGAAGTGCTGGAACACAAGGAATTCTCCCGCCGCCACAACTGGCCTTTCATCCTGGAGGACTGCGCCCCGCTTCGCGTCATCCCCTATACCGAAAAGAATCAAGAGAGCGAAACATGTCTGAACAGCTGACCCTTCCCGACACCTACGATCCCCGCTTCAAGGCCCTGATGGAAAAGCTCCGGCAGAAATATCCGCCGGAGCTTTTTTCTTTGTCCGGCATCCACCCGGATCAGCTCAACATCGACCTGATGAGCAAGGCATTCTTCAAAAATCGTTCCGAGAACAGCGCCACGGCGGACGTGTCCATCGACCCCAACGCCAACGTCACCGGGCGGGACTGCATCACCTACAACTACGAGCTGCCCAAGGCGGCCCTGCGTCTGAACAGCCTGTACAACCTCTGGAAGCAACTGGAAGCCGTGGTGGGCAAACGTCTCGCCGACAAGGCCATTGAAGGCGACCTCGCCGGCTACATTTACATTAACGACAGTTGGGATTTAGGCCGTCCCTACTGCTTCAATTACTCCGCCCTGGACGTGGCCCTGGAGGGCCTGAAAATGGGGGGACGGCTGCGCATCGACCCGCCCAAGTCCCTGGATTCCTTCCTGCGCCAGATGGAGCAGTTCACGGTCTACGCCGCCAACTCCACGCTGGGGGCCTGCGGTTTCGCGGACCTCCTGCTGGTGGCCTCCCGGTATGTGGAGCTGATCAAGCTCACCGGCATGGACCACAAGGTCAAGGTCTTTGACCACGACTACACCTTCGGGGACGGCGACCTGGAATGGCGGCGGCTGAAAACCTATGTGAAGGAAAAACTGATCTCCTTCATCTACACCCTGAATTGGGAATTCCGGGGCAACCAAAGCCCCTTCACCAATATCTCGGTCTACGACCGTCCCTTCCTGGACAAACTGCTTCCCGCCTATGCCATCCAGGGCAAAGCCCCGAACGTGCATGTGGTGGAGATGGTGCAGAGCTGGTTCCTGGAGGCTTTCAACGAAACCCTGGCCCGCACGCCGGTGACGTTTCCGGTGGTCACGGCCTGCTTCTCCGTGACGCTGGACGAGGAAGGCGGCCGCAGGCTGGCGGACCAGGCTTTCCTGATCAAGATCGCCGAGGCCAACAAGGCGTTCGGCTTCATCAACATCTACTGCGGGGAGTCTTCCACCCTGTCCTCCTGCTGCCGCCTGCGCTCCAGCATCTCGGACCTGGGCTACTCCAACACCTTCGGCTCCGGTTCCACCAAGATAGGCAGCCTGGGGGTGGTCACGCTCAATCTGCCCCGCGCGGCCAGAGAAGCCAACAAGACCCACCCCGATTCCCGCGAAGCGGCCTTTGAAGTCTTTCTGGAAAATGTGAAGGCCGCGACCAACCTGGCCGGGTTCATCAACCACGCCAAGCGCCGGTTCATCAAGGATCGCATCCGGCGCGGCTCTCTGCCGTTGTACAGCCTGGGCATTATGGACCTGGACCGCCAGTACAGCACTTGCGGCTTCACCGGCCTGTATGAAGCCCTTGAAATCCTGGGCCAGGACATGCGCACGGACAAGGGCCTGGAACTGGCCCGAGACGTGCTGTGCGAGATCAACGACGCCAACGCCGCGTTCTCCAAGCTGCTGGGCGAACCCTGCAACATGGAGCAAGTGCCCGGAGAGTCCTCGGCGGTGAAGCTGGCCCGCAAGGACGCCGTCCTGGGCCTCAACCCCGAAGGGTACGAACTCTACTCCAACCAGTTCATCCCTCTCTGGGAGGAAGGCACGGACCTGCTGGACCGCATCAGGGCGCAGGGCCGCCTGGACAAGTTCTGTACCGGCGGGGCCATCCTGCACCTGAATGTGGGCAATCCCATTGAGGACGACAAGACCATGCAGGCGCTCATCGCGCACGCCTGCGCCGCCGGTGTGGTGTACTTCGCGGTGAACTACGCCATCAACCGCTGCGAAAACGGCCACATGAGCGTGAGGCGCGATCCCGCCCAATGCCCGCAGTGCGGCGCGAAAATCACGGATACCTTCACCCGCGTGGTGGGCTTTCTGACCAATGTCAAAGGCTGGCACAAAACCCGGCGGGAACATGACTGGCCCAAGCGCGTGTTCGCCGCGCCGAAAGAGGCCGCGTCGTGATCCACATCATCGGCTCGGAGCTGAACCCGGCCCACGCCGCGCTGGAGATTTACGTCTCCGGCTGCACGCGGGCCTGCCCCGGCTGCCACAACCCGGAGGCCCAGGGCTACGGCAAGGGCCTGAAATGGCCGCGCTGGCTGGCTCAGAACGCCTGGAAAATACGGCAGGGCCTGAATGAAAAACTCTTCCGGCGGCTCTGGATTCTGGGCGGCGACCCGCTCTGCCAGCCGGAGCACGAGGTCATGGAGCTGCTGCATTCCCTGCGGCGCGTCGGCGGAGAGGAGATGGAACTCTGGCTCTGGACCGGCGCGGAGGCTTTGGATGATGTGCCCCGCTCCATCCGGCCCCTGACGGACTTCATCAAGACCGGGGCCTACCGGCGGGAGCTGCCCGTCAGGGAAGTGGACGTCTACGGCGACGGGCGGGAGTTTCTGACCCTGGCGACCGACAATCAGCGACTTTGGAGAATGGAGGGACAACATGCCTGATCAAACCGCCCGCGAGAGCGTTGTAACCCTGCTGACCGTGCGTGGGCTTTCCCCGGAACTGCTGGACGACCTGGACACGCTCTTCCCGGAACGCTGCCCGGAGACGAACGTGGCGGACCGGGACATCTGGTTCTACGCCGGTAAGCGCGCCCTGGTGCGCGATCTCCGGCAGGCCCTACGCCGTCAGGAAAGCGAACTTCTTTAACCCGCTCCAACAGCGGCAGCAACAACCAAGGAGGTTTTATGTGCAGAGGAGGAGGCATTTTTGGCGGGGACGGCGATCCGCCGTCCGTGGTGGAAGCGCCCACCCCTACTGTGGCGGCCACGGCCCCGCCGCCTGAAAACACGGCCGAGGCCCCGGTGGTCAACGAAGGCGCAAAACGCCAAAGCAACGCGGCCAGCCAGCGAAAGGGCACCAGCTCCCTGCGCATCGGCCTGACGCTTGGCGGCGGCATGGGAGGGACCAATGGCGGAAGCCAGGGCGTATCCATCCCGCGCTGACGACAACGGCGACGACAACAACAAGAAGAACAACACTCCCCACGGCCCGGCGGAATCCCGCTACCGCAAACTCTCCCAGGAACGGGAGCCCTGGCTCCGGCGCGCGCGGCAATGCGCGGCCCTGACCATTCCCCTGCTGATCCCCCCGGACGACAGCCCCGACGGGGCCGACCTGCCCTCACTCTACCAGAGCGTGGGCGCGCGCGGCGTAACCAACCTGGCATCCAAACTGCTGCTGACCATGTTGCCGCCCAACGAGCCCTGCTTCCGCCTGCGCCTGAACAACCTTCTCCTGGAAAAGGAACAGGAGGACGCGGACAAGGAATTCCGCACCCGCATCGAAAAGGCCCTCTCCCGCGTGGAGCGGGCCGTGCTGGCGGACATTGAGGACAAAGGCGACCGCTCGGTGGTCTATGAGGGCAACGAACACCTCATCGTGGGCGGCAACGTGCTCTACTACGACGACCCGAGGAAGGGCCTGCGCCTCTTCCCGCTCTCCCGCTTCGTGGTGCGGCGTGATCCCTCGGGCAATGCCGTGGAGATGGTCACCGAAGAAGAGGTGGACCTGGACGCCCTGCCCAAAGAAACCGCCGAGGCCATCCGCGCGGCGGACAGCGGGGAAAACCCCTCGCCCGAGGGCCGGTCCCGCGTGGGCGAACCGGAGCGGCAGGATCAGCGGAGCCGCCAGGTGCGCATCTACACCCATCTACGGCGCAAGGGCAAGTTGTGGAAGATCAGGCAGGAATGCCGGGGCGTGGCCCTGCCCGGCTCCGAAGGCAGCTATCCCGTGGACGCCTGCCCCTGGTTCCCGGTGCGCATGTACTCGGTGTCCGGGGAAAGCTACGGGCGTTCCTTTGTGGAATTGCAGCTCGGCGATCTCAACAGCCTCGAATCGCTCAACCAGTCCCTGGTGGAGGGCAGCGCCGTGTCGGCCAAGGTGGTGGGCCTGGTCAATCCCAACAGCGCCACCTCGCCCAAGGCCGTGGCCGAAGCGGCCAACGGGGACTTTGTGGAAGGCAGCCCCAATGACGTGGCTTTCCTCCAGGTCCAGAAAGGCGCGGACTTCCAGGTGGTGGCCGCCCAGATTCAGAGCCTGGACCAACGCCTGAAAACCGCCTTCCTGATGATGGACGGCGTGCGGCGGCAGGGCGAGCGGGTCACGGCCGAGGAAATCCGCACTCTGGCCCAGGAGCTGGAAACCGGCCTGGGCGGCGTTTACACGGTCATTTCCCAGGAATTCCAGATGCCCTTCATCCGTAGCCGCATGGCCCGCATGGTCAGGGAAAAGCGCCTGCCGCCCCTGCCCGGAGACAGCGTGCGACCCTCGGTGGTCACAGGCTTCGACGCCCTGGGCCGGGGCAACGACCGGACCAAGCTGGTGGAGTTCCTGCAATTCTGCGCCCAGACCCTGGGCGAAAATTTCCTGGCTATGGTCAATCCCCACAACGCGGTCATGCGTCTGGCAACCAGCATCGGCATCGACATGGAAGGTCTGATCAAGGACGAGCAGACCCTGGCGGCCGAGCAGGCCCAGGCGCAGCAACAGGCACAGCAGCAACAGATGCTGGAACGGCTGGGGCCGGAAGCCCTGCGCCAGTTCGGCGGCATGGTCCAGAACGCCCAGCAGCAACCCCAACCCAACCAAGAGGAGGCCATCAATGGCGGACAAGAACAGCAAGGCTGACACGCAGCCGCAGGAACAGCAGGACAAGGGTCTGACCCTCTCCAATCCCGGCGAACCCTCTCCCAGGAAGGCCGCCTCCGGAAAGCCGCAGCCCATCGGCTTTTCCGGCAAACTGACCCGCATCGACAATTAAGCACAGTACGCCAAAGGAGCGCAAAAGATGAACCAGATTGAAATTCCCAGCCGGGAAACCGGCCCCGAAGCCCCGGAACAGCCCACCGTCCATTCCAATACGGAAAATCCCGCCGCCGTTGCCAATACCGGCATCAATCAAGTGGAGCCCCAGGAGAAACCCCAGGAAAGGGAAACTCCACCCCGGCAGCCCGAGCAGCCGGAAAACAAAGAAAAGCAGGAAAAGCAGGACGACGCTCCCCCGGCCCCCCCGGCTCCCAAGGACCAGGAGCAGGCCGCCGATCTGCTCAAGGGCAAGAGCCTGGACATTGCCGACTTCGAGCGGGAGTTCATGGCCCAGGGCGCGCTGTCCGAGGAATCCTACAAAAAGCTCACCGAGGCGGGCATCCCCAAAAGCGTGGTCGATTCCTACATCGACGGACGTATGGCCGTGGCCCAAACCTTCATCAGTGAAATCCAGGGCCTTGCGGGCGGCCCGGAACAGTACGCGGACATGGTGCAGTGGGCCGGGCAGAATCTTCCGCCCGAGGAAATCCGGGCCTTCGACTCCCTGTGCTGCTCCGGCAAGAAAGACATGATCACCCTGGCCGTCAACGGCCTGGTCGCCAAGTGGCGCGGGGCCGAGGGCGCTGAACCGGCGCATCTGGCGGGCGGCTCGGTGTCCGGCGGCGGTTCCCGCGACGTGTTCGAATCCGCCGCCCAGGTGGTGGAGGCCATGCGCGACGGGCGCTACGGCTCCGACCCGGCCTACACCCGCGCCGTGGAGGCCAAGATGGCCCGCTCCCCGCACGTCTTCGGATAGTGCTGCGGGCGCTGATTCTGTTCATCCTGCTCACTTCCCACCAAGGAGGCTTTGCCATCATCCGCTTCGAGGACATTTTCAACCACCCCATGACCGAGGCCGTCAAACACTATGAAGGCCTGCGGCTCGTCCCCTACAAATGCCCGGCAGGCAAATGGACCATCGGCTACGGCCACCTCTGCCCGCCGGATCAGCGGCCTGTCAGCAAAGAAGAGGCCGGACGCCTGCTGCGGCAGGACATGCTCGACGCCTTTGAGGCCGTGCTGCGGCAGTGGCCCGAGGGGGCGGACGCGCCCGCGCGCCAACTGGCCGCCCTGACCTCCTTCGTCTTCAACCTGGGCGAAGGCAACTTCGCTTCCTCCACCCTGCTCCAGCGGCTCAAGGCGCGGAAATTCTCGGACGTTCCGGATCAGATACGGCGCTGGAACAAGGCCACGGTGAACGGCGTGAAAAAGCGCCTGTCCGGCCTGGCCAAACGCAGGCAGTGCGAGGCGCTTTGCTTCTCCAGCGGGGAGGTCGTCATCATTAAATAACAGGAGGCCGTCATCTTCTCCTTTCTCTCGGAAATCTTCGGCAAGGTCACGGACCGCCTGCTGCCGGACAAAAAAGAAGCCCGCGCGTCCCAGAGCAGGATCAACGAGGCCGAAGTGTCCGGCGCTCCGCCCAGCCGCCTGCGGCTCTGGCGTTCCTTTCTGGGCTGGGCGCTGACCCTGGCCTTTCTCTGGGAAGTCATGGTCCGCCCCGTCATTCTCACCTACTGGCCCGATACCCCGCTGCCCCCCTCGGTGCTCAAGGAAATCACCAGTCTGCTGCTGGGCATGCTGGGCCTCGGATTTTAAACCGCAACCCTCATCAAGGAGTCTTCATTGGCTGACCAGAATCTCACTCTTTCGCGTCCCGGACAGGTCAACAAAACCGGCGACGCCGACGCCCTCTTTCTCAAGCTCTTCGCCGGAGAGGTGCTGACCGCCTTCAAGGAGGTCAACATCATGGAGGGCCTGCACAAGACGCGCACCATCTCCCACGGCAAGTCCGCCTCCTTCCCGGTGCTGGGCAAGGCGTCGGCGCGCTACCATGTGGCGGGCACCCCCATCCTGGGCTCCAACCAGATCGCCACCCACGAGCGGGTCATCAACATCGACGATCTGCTCATCGCGGATGTGGCGATCTACGACCTGGAAGACGCCAAGAACCACTATGACGTGCGCGGCGAATATTCCAAGCAGCTCGGCTGGGCCCTGGCCCGCGAGTTCGACCAGAAGACCATGCGCGTGGCCGTGCTGGCCGCCCGCACCGCCGGACTCATTGACGACGAGCCGGGCGGTTCGGTGATCAAGGGCGGGCCCACGGTCGCCACGGACGGCGAAGTGCTGGCCGAGGCCATCTTCTCCTGCGCCCAGATATGGGACGAGAAGGATGTGCTGGATTGGGAACGCTTCACGATCCTGAAACCCGCGCAGTATTATCTGCTGAACCAGACCACCAAGGTGCTGAACAAGGACTGGAACGGCGGCGGTTCCTACAAGGACGGCCAGATTGAGGCCATCGGCGGCGTGAAAATCCGCAAGTCCAACAACGTGCCCTCCACCAATATCGCCGCGCCCACGGCGGGCGAAAAGAACACCTACCACGGCGACTTCACCAATACCGTGGGCATCGGCTTCCAGCGCGAGGCCATCGGCACCGTGAAGCTCAAAGACCTGGTGGTCCAGCAGTCCGGCGCGGATTTCAACGTCATGTACCAGGCCACCCTGATGGTGGGCAAATACGCTATGGGCCACGGCATCCTGCGTCCGGCCTGCGCCATCGAAATCAGCAAGGAAACCGCGTAAGGCGGTTCTTTTGCCCTTCGTCTGCGTCAAGCGGCGCGGCCCGGCTTGGTCACATAGTTCTGTCTATGCTCCCGCGCCGGGCCGCTTGCTCTCCTTGCCGAAGAACAAAACTCCCGCCTTACGTAATTTTGAACAATACGACCGGGGAGGGGCTGCGGCCTCTCCCTTTTCTTTTCCCCTTCTTTTTACGGAGGCATATGAACAGCGCCATACTGAGCGGCAGCCGTCCTACCACGGAACTGGAAGCCGTCAACATCATCCTTTCCGGCATAGGCGAAGCCCCTGTCAACTCGCTGTCCGACATGACGGCGGACGTTTCCCTGGCCCGGAACATCCTGGCGGAAATCTCCCGCGAAACCCAGACCGAGGGCTGGCAGTGGAACACCGAGGACGACTATCCCCTGACGCCGGATGCGGCCAAAGGAGAAATCAAGCTGCCGCCCACGGCCATCCGGGTCCACTTCCGGGAGCCTGACGGCAGGGAACTGACCATCAGGGGCCAGCGCGTCTACGACCGGGCGAACCACAGTTTCACCTTCCCCTCCGGCACCCGCATTCCGGTCACCCTGACCCTGCTCCTGCCGTTTGAAGACCTTCCCGAAGCCGCCAGGCGTTACGTCACGCTCAAGGCCGCGCGCGTCTTCCAGGAACGCACGGTGGGCTCCGGCACCCTCTACGACTTCCAGCAGGCCGACGAGGCCCGCGCACGCGCCCTGATGCTGGCCGAGGAACGCCGCCAGGACCGGCCCAACATTCTCAAGGGCACCTTGCCGCCCACCGGCACCTGGAACCCCTGGCTGACCCTGCTGCACCGCAACCGGAGGATACTCTGATGGGCCGCCTGATCACCACCGCCATTGCCAACCTCATCTCCGGCGTGTCCCAGCAGCCCTGGAGCGTCCGCCTGCCCACCCAGGCCGAGGAACAGGTCAACTGCTATTCCTCGGTGACGGACTTCCTCAAGCGCCGCCCGGCCACCCGCCATCTGGCCGAGCTGCCCGCGCCCGAAGGCGACGCGGCGGCGGGCGTGGCGGCCCATGTCATCAACAGGGACGAAAACGAAAAATATATCGCCCTGTTCTCCACGGGCGGCATCATTGTCCGCGACCTGGACGGCAATCCCAAAAGCGTGACCCTCCAGGACGGCGCTACGGATTATCTGGCCCAGGCCGTTAATGCCGGGCGCGACTTGCGGTTCCTGACCATCAACGACTATACCTTTGTGCTCAACCGCCGGGTCATTGTGCGCAAGAAGGAGGACAGCCTTTCCCCCAAGCGCCAGCCGGAAGCCCTGGTTTTCATCAAGCAGGCCAGCTACAACACCACCTACAACGTCACGGTGGACGGCAAGACCGCCTCCTTCACCACCCTGGACGGCGTGGCCCCGGCGGACCAACCGGCGGACAAGCTCTCATCCTCGGAAATCGCCCAGAGCCTGGGGGACCAGATCAAGGCCTTCGGGGGCTACACAGTCGGCTATTCCAACGCCACGCTCTGGATTCGCAAGGCTGACGGCGCGGACTTCAAGGTCAAGGTGGAGGACACCCGCTCCAACACCCATATGGTGGTCTGCAAGGGCCAGAGCCAGCGTTTTTCCGATCTGCCCACCGTGGCCCCGCGCGGCTACGTGGTGGAGGTCATAGGCGACCAGTCCTCCAGCTTCGACAACTACTACTGCGTCTTTGAACCCACGGACGAGCAGGACGACTTCGGGGAAGGCTACTGGAAGGAAACCGTGGCCCCCGGCATTCCCTGCGAGCTGGACCCGGCCAGCATGCCGCACGCCCTGATCCGGCAGGCGGACGGCACGTTCAGCTTCGGGCCCCTGGAGTGGGCCAAGCGCGAATGCGGCGACGAGGATTCCGCGCCCTTCCCCTCCTTTCTGGACCGGACGCTGGGCGGCATCTTCTTCTATCGTAACCGCCTGGCTTTCCTGGCCGGAGAAAACGTGGTCATGAGCGAGGTGGGGGAGTTCTTCAACTTCTTCCTGACCACCGTGACCACCCTGGTGGACAGCGACGTGATCGACGTGGCGGCCAGCCATGTGAAATCCAACATCCTGGAACACGCGGCGGTCTTTTCCGGCGGCCTGCTGCTTTTCTCGGAGCAGAGCCAGTTTGTGCTGGAGCATGACACCGTGCTCTCCAATGCCACGGTATCGGTCAAGCCCGTGACCGAGTTCGAGGCCAGCATGACGGCCCAGCCGGTCAGCGCGGGCAAGACGGTCTTCTTCGCTTCCGGCAGCGGGGAATGGGCCGGTGTGCGCGAATACTTCACCATGCCCGATTCCACGGACCAGAACGACGCGGCGGACGTGACCGCGCACATTCCGCAGTATATCCCCGGCTCCATCCGCCGACTCTCCTGCTCCACCAATGAGGACATCTTACTGGCCCTCTCGGATACGAAGCGTGATGCCATCTGGATTTACAAATACTTCTGGAACGGCAACGAGAAAATTCAATCCGCCTGGTCCCGCTGGGACATGGCCGGGGAAGTGCTGGCCGCCGTCTTTGTCAACGCGGACTGCTATCTGGTCATGCGCTACGCAACGGACGGCCCGCTCTTTCTGGAAACGCTCTCTGTGGCTCCGGGGCACCGGGACACGAGTGAAGAGTTTGAATACGCCCTGGACCGCAAGATTACCGAAGCGGCCTGCTCCGTTGTGGTTTCCCAGGATGCCCGGCCCGGCGAACGAACCACCGCCGTCAGCCTGCCCTATGCCCTGCCCGAGAACGTGGAACCGCTTTTCGTCACCCGAACGGCTCCGGGACAAAACGCCGGGCGGATGCTGGACGTGCTTTCCCGAACGCCTGACGGCAAAACCTTCACCCTGCGCGGCGACCTCTCCGGCGTGCGGTTCTTCGCCGGGCTGCCCTTCACCTCATCCTATGTCTTTACCACCTTCGCGCTGCGTGAAGACAACGGCAAGGGCAATGCCGTCATGGAAGGCCGCCTGCAACTGCGCTCCCTGACGCTGACATGCGCCCGCACCGGCTACCTCGAAATCCATGTCAGACCGCAGTTCCGACAGGAAAGCGTCTATACCTTCACAGGCCGGGAGCTGGGGCACGGCTCCAACATTCTCGGCTCCATTTCCCTCTATACCGGCAACATCAAAGCCCCGCTGCTCTCCTGCAACACCCAGATACAGGTGGAGGCGCGCAGCGCGTCCTTTTTGCCCTTCTCCCTGGTCAACGCCAGCGTGGAGGGCTTTTACAACAGCAGAAGCCAAAGGATGTAATGACCATGTACGATATCCCCAAACAATACGGCGATCACATCAGACCCATGCAGCTTGAAGACATCCCCTTGCTGGCCGCACGGATGGCCTTGGTGGAACAGCGGGAAATGGACGTCCTGCACGGTTTCCGCGCCAGCCCCATGATGGTTCTGCGGCATTCGCTGCATGCCTCCGCAGGCCGGGCGTTCACCCTCTGGGACCACGGCCGCCCCCTGGTGGCTGGCGGGGTCTGCGGTTTCGGTCCGCTGCAATGCGCCTGGATACTGCGCACGGAACAGGCCCTCCAGGAATCCCGCTTCTGCCGCTGGTTGTTCACGGCCGGATCGCGGGACTTCATGGCCTGGTGGTTCCGGCTCTCCGGCGCGCTGGCCTTCACCAATTACGTGGCCGAGTTCAACGCGCTCTCCCTGCGCTGGCTGCAACGTCTGGGTGCGCGCTTTCAACCCGCGCCGGAAGTGCGGCCCGGCATCCTGCGCTTCACCCTGCCTAACCCCGAATACATCCAAAAGGAGGAACAGCTTGTGTGACGCTCTGACGATGGGCATCGGCTCCCTGGTGATCGGCGCGGCTCAATCCATGGCCTCCGGCATCCAGGCGAGTCAGCAGGCCCAGGCCCAGAAGGAATATGTGGAAGCGCAGTCGGCGGAATACGCCCGCGCCGCCGGGCTCAACAATCAGGCCGCCGTGACCGAGTACACGGAACAGTCGGCGGCGGAACGCATCTCCCAGATGCAGGAAAAAGAAGCTGCGGCTAAATCAACCCAAGAGGTCCAGCGCGAGGCCCTGCAAAAGAAAGGAACCATGCTGGCCTCCACCAACGCCTCGGGCATGGCCCTGGACTATCTGCTGGCCGACTATGAACGGGAAGAGGCCAACCGCCGCGACGATATCCGCCATCAGTACGAGATGCGTTCCGTGAACTCCGAGCTGAACCTCGGGGCTTTCAAGGAACGCGCCCAGAACCGGATCAACAGCCAGCAGCACTATGTCGCTCCGGGAAGCACCTATTCCTCGGGCATGAATATCCTCGGCACGGCGCTGGGCATCGGCGGGGCGGCGGCGAACGCGTGGAACGTCTATGACAAATATAAACAGCAGGAATGGAAGGGAGGCCCAAATCTTGGCCGGGCGTCCTCCATCATTTCCGCCGGGGCATCCTATGCCCGTGGGAGGTAAACGATCATGGCACGACAAGCGCAATCCTCCCAGCCGACAGTGCGGCAGGCCCTCAACAGCGGGGGGCAATTACAAAGTCCCGTCCGGGCCGGGGGGCTGTACAGCTACGATGAAGCCCGCGCCGGATATGTGGGGCGGGCCGCCGCTGATGTCAGCCTGGGCAATCTCGCGGCGTCCCTCTCCCGTCTGGACGGCAGTCTGATGCGTGATATCGGTCAAATTATGGACCGTAAAATCGAGCGGGACGTGGCCGCCGGGCGTGTGGCCTTTGAGGAAAACCAAGCGGAGAACAAAAACCGCCTTGACTGGAAAGCGGCCAGCGAAGTCAACCCGACACTGCAAAAGCTCAACCCCTACGCTGTCCGGGGTTATGAGGAAGCCCGCCAGCAATCTCTGGCCCATGCGGACAACATTGAAGCGGCTACCTTCGCTTTCACCACCCTGCTCAATGAGAAAGACCCCAAGGTACGCGAAGAAAAGCTGAACGACTTCTACGCCACGCAACGGGCCGCCAACGGCATGGAAGGCTATCAGGACAAACTGCTCCTGGCCCGGAACTACACAACCATCGCCGCACAGGGGAAAATGCGCCTCCTGGCCGGTCTGGAAGAACGCCAGGCCCAACAGCGTATCCAGGACTTGGCCCTCCAGCATGCGGACCTTGCCGTCAAGGAACTGGAAAGCCTTTCCCATCCGGCCTTGGGCGGCATTGACCTGGACGACCCGGAGCAGGAGGAGGCCAACAGCGGAACCGTCATCGGCGTGGTCAGCCGTCAGATGAAGAATGCTTCTCTCAACGGCGTTCCGGATTCCAAAATTCCGGAGCTGACCCTCGACACCTACCTCACAGCCTATCGGAAAAGCGGCAACACCCTCTACCTGGAAGCAGCCAAACGGCAGGAGATCAACGGAAAGAAGCTCATCAATATGCCGGGCGTAGCGGATAAACTGGAAGCCATTGACCGTGAGCGTCTGACACGGGCAAGGGCTGACTGGCAGTTTGCCAGGACCGTGGAGGCGGAAAACATCAAGAAGGCCGAGCGGGGCATGTCCGGCCTGATTTATACCGCCGTCCGGGACGGAAAGGCCGTAGACGACGCCTTTTTAGCGGCGTCCGGCATTCCCGAGTTCATGCGGGCCGACGCCCTGCTTAAAGCCGGACAATACGCTGACTGGCAGCAGAAGGCGCGGCTGGCCTCCCCGGCCGGACGCGAGAGGGCTGTCGCAGCCGATTTACGCGCCAAGCTGGGAAAAATGTCCGTCAACGAAGCCAGGGAATACTACGCCGAAACCGGCGACAAAGGCCCGCTTGATCTGGCCCTCAAGGCCGAGGATGAGGAGCATCAGCTTCGCGCCAGGATACTCAAGGAAGGGGCCAACAAGATGTTCCAGATGTTCGGCAAGACGCGGGGAGAATCCGATCTGCTCAGTTTTCTTGACGACGCTGGAAATGACAACGGAGCGATGGATACGCTGGGACGACAAGGTTATGAAGCAAGTCTGGTTTTCATCGACGCCTATGATAACGCTTTTAAGAAATTCAAAGAAGAGCAGAAACGCCCGCCTAATGAGCTGGAAGCCGCCCGTCTCTCCCTGGCGGTTCAGGCGGATACCCAGAAACAGATGTCCTCGTATTTCGCTTCCGTCAGGGAGGCGGAAATGACGGGGCAGCCTGTGCCGCCATCCCCGCGCGCTCCGGCGCAAAAAACGCCGCCTGTGGACAGAATACCCCAGCATATGCTGGAGAGCCTGAAAATGGTCTTTCCCAAAGACAGCGACCTGATCGGGCCCGGCAGCTCCATGACCGACTTGCAACGCTTTCTTGAAAGATTCCCGCCGGAAGCCCGCCAGGAGTTTGAAAATGCCGTCAGGCGGCAGATTCCTCCCTTGTCGCAAGCGCATCAAGCAGAAGGAGATGAATAACCATGATAAGTCAAACACTGATACAACCTCCCCAGGAACAGGAGCAACAGGCTCAGCAACGGACATGGAGCCTATCCCCGGAAGCGCGGGCGCAGTTTCAGGCTGGAAGCGCCCCTGTGCAACAGCAGGCACAGGAGCAACAAGGCGAGATCACCGTTGAGGGTGAACCGGGCGTCATCGGGACCATCAAGGACACACTCTTCGGTCTGGCCTCCGGCCCGGCAAAGTTCCTGGACAGCGCCCAGAAGACTTTTCGCTCCACCTATAATTATCTCGTTGACGCTGAAAAGTGGGCCTGGGACAAACTGACCGGCAACGGGAAGGTGCCTGCTCCGGAAATGAAGGCAGCGGGGCCCTATCTTCAGTTTCACAATATTGATCCTTCCACGCCGTTCGGCAAGGTGGCCGAAGGCATTTCGGAATACGCCACGGGTTTCATCATAGCAGGGAACGCGCTCAAGGCGGCCAACATACTTCAAAAGAGTACAGTCGGTTCCACCACTTTCCGCCCAATGGTTCAAGGTGCCTTGGCGGACTTCAACGTCAATGCTCAAGAGAAACGGCTTTCCAACATCATTGAGGACATTCCGGCCCTGCGCAACCCGCTGACGGCTTGGCTGGCCGCCGAGGAAGATGACGGATTCCTGGAAGGTAAAGCCAAAAATGTTATTGAGGGCATGGCACTTGGCGTGTTCGGGGATATTTTGTTTGCTTCCGTCAAAGCTCTCCGCGCCATCAAAAGCGGCAAAAGCATGGAGGAAGCCGCCCGTATCGTGGAAGCCGCGCAATCCCCGAAAGTTTCCGCAGCCATAGAAGATTCCAGTGTTCCCAAAGCTCCCGAAGTCAATAATGTCGATATGTTCATCAAACAGATTCATGCCGCCAAGAGCACCGAAGATGCAATTACCGGCATCACGGACAGCGTGAACTTCAACCGCATGGTCTGGGAAAGTCCGCAGGGTTCCAATGCGCTGAAAAACGTCAGCGATGCTCTGGCGGACAAAACCCTCAAGGCCGCCGGACCTGAGAAGCACGCGGCCCTGCTGCGTGAGGTTGTGGATGACTTCTCTCAGGCCGGTGTCGATCTCAGCGCCAAGGCCGCGAAATTACGGGAAGCTGGCGTTACATTGAAGGAGATCGCCAAGGAGTTTTTAGCCGGACGTATGCAGCTGGTGCAGATGACCAGCGAGGCAACACGGCTTGCCGACCGCTTTCTCCTGGGCAATGCGTCTCCCGTGGAACAGGCCCGCCTGTTCATGCTGGCGAAGAACACGCAGGAATTGCATCTGGCCCTGGCGGATGTGCGTACCGGCAGCGGCAGACTGTTTTCCTCCCATACTATTGAGGCCGATGAGGGTTTAGCCAAAGCGGCTCTTGGCGACGGCGAGGATTTTTACAAACGCTTCGCCAACACCGCAGAGATGACCGGAGACGACGCCAAGGCATGGCTCTCCAAAAACGGAATCAGTAAGGGTGATCTTGAAAAACTCTCCCGTCAGTTACAGGCGGCTTCCGGTGATCCTCTGGCCCAGAGCCGAATCCTCCAAAACACCAAGAAGGGTCTGCTCAGTTGGGCCACGGCCAATGAAGTCTTCACCAACGCCCTGCTCTCCGGCCCCAAGTCGTGGTTCTTCAACGGCATCACACCTGGCCTGAAAACTCTGGGCATGCCGCTGGAGCGCATGATCGGCGGCATGCTGACGCTGGATAGCGATGCGGTGAAGTCCGGTTTTCGCCTCTATCGCGGCCTCAGTCAGAACTGCATGGATACTCTGCGCATGACGGGAAAGACTTTCAAAACCTCGCGTAACGTACTGGACAGTGCGGCAAGCCCTCTGGAGGCCCCAACACATCAACTCTCCTACGAGAACATGCGCCAGGCCATGCTCAAGAATGCGCCGGAAGGGGCGGAACTGACGCCCTGGCAGGAACTCCAGGCCAGAGCCTTCGGCCTGCTGGGCAATGTCATCAACTTCCCCTCCCGTATCATGATGACCACAGACGAATTCTGGAAGCAGATCAACTTCCGCGCCCACCTCTTTGACAAGCTCTATCAGCAGGCGGAAGAACGCGGCCTACGTTCCGGAGACGAAATCAAAGCCTATATTAACGCCAAAACCAATGAAGCCTTTGCCCCCAACGGGGCCGTAGCACGAGGAGAATTGACCGCAGACAGCCTGCTTTACGCCCAGGAAGCTACCTGGACCCAGCCGCTTAACGGCGGCATCGGCGGCACAATCCAGGACGCCGTGATCAAAAGTCCGTCCCTCCGCTTCATCCTGCCCTTTGTGAAGACGCCTACCAATATCATTCGCGACTTCAACAAGTCCAATCCGCTGACCGCCTGGATGTTCAAGGAGGTGCGGGAGAAATTCAGGGCTGGTGGAGAAGCACGCGCCGAAGCCCTGGGCAAGGTGGCAATGGGCAGCATCATTACCTGTGCCGCTGTGTCACTGGCGGAACGGGGCCTTATCACCGGCAGTTTGCCCAAAGACCCTAAGCTCCGCAAAGCCCTGCTGGAAACCGGCTGGGAGCCCTACAGCATTTATGATCCGACTACCGGCAAATACTGGTCCTATCGTCGCGTTGATCCCGTGGGCATGTTCTTCGGCATAGTGGCTGACGTGTACGGCAAGTTCGTCAACGGCGTGGAAAGGGGCTCGGAAATGGGTCTGGATGAGGCGGGACTGGCCTGTTTCGGCATTGCTGTCCATAACCTGGGTGACAAAACATGGCTCCAGGGCGTCAGCGAATTTGTGGGCTGGTGGGACGACCCCGAGAGCAGCACAACACGCTTCTTCGGGCGCACGGCCTCTTCCCGCATCCCGCTGTCCGGCATGTTGCGCCAGATGCGCCAGATTAAGGATTCCCATATGCGGGAGATGGACAGTTTCATGGATTATGTACGGAACACGGTTCCAGGCGGCAGTGATGCTCTTCCCGCCAAACGCAGTTGGATCACCGGACAGATCATCGACTACCGGCTGATCAGCGGTCTAAACAAGCAGGACATGGTACTGGACGAACTGCTGCGCCTCGGAAAAGGCATCCCCGGAGAACCGCAACACGTCTTGAACGGCATCAAACTGAGCGCCAGCCAGTATGCGGACCTTTGTGAACTGCACGGCACCGTGAAAATACGCGGCATGACCATGCACCAAAAACTCGAACGCCTGTTCAAAAGCCCCGACTACGATCTGGAGCGCAAGTACAAAGGGGACAGCCCGGCGGAATTCGACAAGAATCCGCGCTCCTTACGAGTGGAAAAGATCATTGATCTGTATCGGAAAGCCGCCAAGCAACATTTGCTCCGACGCCATCCCGATCTCAAGAAGCAACTGGATATGCAGCGCGTCAAGGAACGCGCGGCCAGAGCGGGTTTTCTCCGTAAGGATAACGAACCCGCAGCCCTTCAAAGAATTCAAAACCTCATGAGGTATTAACTCCCCATGCCCCTCACCTACATCAACTACACCGGGGACGGCACGACACGCGACTACCTCGTGCCCTTCCCCTATCTGGACCGGGACTACATCCATGTCTATGTAAATAATGATGAGATTGATCAAGCCTCGTTGGAGTGGCTTTCCGATGCCTCTCTACGCCTTCCGGAAGCCCCTATCGAAGGTGCCGTGATCAGTATCAAACGTGAAACTGACAGGACAGAGCCGGTCACGGACTTCCGTAATGGTTCTACCCTTACGGAAGAAGACCTGGATAACCAGACTCTCCAGCTCCTGCATATCGCGCAGGAGGTCTATGATCTGCCCGAAGGCCTCTCAGACGCCGTTGCTCGGGCAGAAGGTATCGTCGTTGACACCATTGAAAAAACCAAGGCCCTTGCGGAGGAGACCGAAGCGGCCACTCAAGCCCTGGTGGATAAAGCCGCATCGGAGGCTGTCAAGGCTCAAGAAGCGGCCCAAAAAGCTCAGAATCTCGCCAACATCGGGCCCCTTACCGAAGGCTCTCTTGGTCTTGCCATGACCGGCCCAGGCATTGGCGCGGATGCCGAGGGGCATCTCTCTGTCATCCCCGGTGAGGGTTTGTCTCTTGATACGGAAGCGAAAACAGTGAATGTCAATCCTTCCGCAAGCATCTATGTGGATAAGGAAGACAATGCCCTGAAAACAGATATGGAGCACCCCGGAAAGGGCATCCTGGCCGTGGCGCACGGCGGCACCGGGGCCGACACGGCCCAGGGCGCGCTGGAAAACCTGGGCCTTGCCGCCTGGCAGAAAGGCATGGAAAGCAGCAATCCCCAGCGCCTGCGCAACGTCATCCTCTCCGGCCGGGAAAAAGACGGCTATCCGGCTTACCTCGTGGGCCAGGAGTTCATTGACATGCAGCACGAGGACGGCGTGTACATCAGCAAGCGCGGCACGGTCAGCGCCAGTGGGGAATACAGCACCTCATACCGGGCCACCAAGCCCCTGCGCAATCAGCTTGTCTACCAGTCCACAGGCTGGCTGACGCCCAACACCGTGACCAGCGGACAGTGGGAATACGCCTTTGCCGACCGGGCGCACGTGCTCACGGGCCTCTATCTCCAGAATTTCGACAACTCGCCGCAGTATTTTCCCCGGAAATGGCAGTTGCAGGGCTGGAATGAAAGCAGCGGTCTCTGGGAGGACATCTACCGCCGCGACAATGACCAGGCCCTGCGCGGCAGTTCGGACAATCTCAAGGACAACGGGCGGATGTACTGGTTCACGGAAAATGCCACGGCCTACCGGCGCGTGCGCATCAATATCGAAAGCAACCACGGCGGCGCGTACTCGCAGCTTTCCGTCATCCGCCTGTACGAGGCGGTCATTCCCGGCCTGCACAAATATGACCTGGCCCTGTACGCCACGCCCGAAACGCCCTTTGTGGCCTCCGTGGCCTGCGGCCTGAGTGCTGACGGCGCGGCCCGCACACTGGACCGGCCCGTGAAGGTCACGGAGCACGTCGTTTTTGACGGGCGTAAGCTGGCGGAAATGAGCCGCAACTACATCTACGTCGTCCCGGCCGATGAAAGCACCGGCCGACTTCCGGACAATCTGGACGCGGACAGGGCCGTGTCCCTGCCCGGCAATGCGGCCTTTCTGTACGCGGACACCCGCAAACTGCACTACGGCACGCGCGGCGACATTGAAAAAGAATGTTTCGCCCTGCTGCAATCCCGGCACACCGTGGCCTACGATCCGGTGCCCAACGGCATGTTCGAGATGAACCAGGGGGCCTGGAACCATCCGCTGTACTTCCAGAACATGCGGGTGGACCCCACGGAAAAGCCACGGGGCGCGGCCTCCAGCTACAGGTTTACGGGCGTTGACAACTGGATCGGCCCCAATGCCGACCTGACGGCATCCCTGCTCGGCAGGAATGCCCATCCCTACAGCAACGAATGCACCGTGGAGCTGGATTTCAAGTGGAACGGCCCGGCCCCGGAAACGACCGACGATTATTTTATCCTCTATGATAACGGATACTATACAAGCCGGGGCTGGGCGCTGGCCTATCACAACCGCAAAAAATGCCTGGCCCTGCTTTGGGGCAGCAAAAGCATCAGCAACTGGTGCTACCATGTGCCGTTCAATGCCGTTGACGGCACATGGCATACGGTTTCCGTGAGCCAACGCGATTCCAGCCTGTTCATCCATGTGGACGGCGTTTGCCTCGGCGCGTTCAACAACGTCTCCCTGTGCAATCCCAATTACCGCTACTGGTTTCTGGGCCGCTGGATACACTCGGGCAGCCACCAATGGTACGGGCATCTCAATAATCTGCGCGTCACCCTGGGCACGGCCCTGTACCAGGGGCGGGATTATGCCGTGCCCCCGCGTTTCAACTCCGGCCTGATTCCGGACAGGACGCTGTGGTACGACGCTGCGGAGGGCGTGGTGAAGGAATGGCAAGCGGATACGGGCGCGTGGCTGAAAACGCCCATGCTGCCCGTGGGACATGTGGACACCGGGCGAAAAGAGCACCTCATGACCGACCAGCCCAGGGGAACCTATCATCTTCAACCCACCAAGTGGGTGACGGATTTTAAAGCCGACAGCAGTTATGACGGCGCTGCGGAGGCGAAAAGTCTGTTCAATCTCGGCTACGGCGGCGCACATGCCTTTTTGTCAGGGGGAACGAATGATGCGACGCATGCCGTGGAATTTATGCTTGAAAAGCCCCTGGCCTTTGAAAGCATGCTTGACTTTGTAAACACGCGCGGCAATTGGAACTCCTCATTGTGCAAATTCAGATTGTCAGGCCGCAACGCTGATGAGGAAGCATGGAATGTGCTGATCGACCGCAGCACTTTTATTGATGACGGAGCATTGCTCGGGGCGGGCGTATACGTAGCGCCCAACGGCACATCCCCCTATTTCGGCGGCTACAAGTCATTCGCCATCAGTGATACCACGCCATATCGGCAGTACCAGCTGTACATTCTGCCCAAGAATGAAGTGCCGTTTTTCAAAGATTACAACTACACGTCGGTCCTGCTTACCTTCACCTTCCGTGACGCCAGGCCCGAAGTGCTGGGCATCTCCAGCTACGCCACGGGCGAGGCGTGGAGCATCGGCCCCGTCCCGCTGGGATTGAACACGGAGGCCGAAATCCCGGTGCCCTTCGGCAATCTGCCCTTTTCCGTGGACGGCTGTGTGGAGGAAGAGCAGGACTACCAGGTCAGAAAGCGCAGGCTGGGCGAGTTGTCCGGCTGGTACAGCAGCGGGTATTGCGTCACCGGTGAAGTTGTGTACCAGAAAAGCGACGCCGTGGTGCTGGTCACGGGAAACCACGCCATCAGCCACTACAACGGCGCGTCCTGGAACTCGCCGTCCGTGAATACGCAAAGCAACAAGGCCAACTACTATCTCAGCCTGCGACGGAGGGGCGTGTAATGCAAATTCTTACCTGGCTGACGCCCGAGGATGAAATGTATTGCGCCGCAACGCCGCGCGGGGCCGGAGACACGGCCGTGCCCGACAGACCGGCGGGCATGCCGCAAGGCCGCTACAACCGGGAAAGCGGGCAGTGGGAACGGGTCTACGAGGAGCCCGGACCGGAAGACATCAGCCTGGGCGAAGCCGAGCGGCTGTGGGACAAGGCCCAGGCAGGGGATATAGTGGCAAGCGTTCTCATCAAAACCCTCAACCTCTAGGAGTCTGATTGGCAACGGCAAAAGCATCCGATCCCTCTGTCTCCTGCCCCTATGCGGGCGATCTTTCCAGCCTGACCGCCACGGTCAATGAAATCAAAATCACACTGAGCCGCCTGGGTGACATCCTCGCTTCCAACGCGGTCTTAGAAGAAAAATCCACACAGTTCCGCAAAGATATCAACGACATCTACCGCAGACTGCATGTGGTTGAGATCACCGTCGCCACATATTCAGGCTCCAGCCGTTGGGTGGAGCGGGTGATCTGGCTTCTCATCAGTACAGCCCTTGGGGGGATGTTGGTGGCCACAAAGAGCTGATCAAAAACCTTTCAAGAATCGGGTAGTTATGCCTATTATGTGTAAAATTGACACGGAAAGTTGCAACTTTTGGAAAAAGGTCTTAAACTTTTTTCCACAAAGGCGGGAAGTGTTGGTAGCACTCCCCGCCCCGGCAGAGATTGTGTGGTATACCCTTCCACTACGGAAGCCGCTCCTCTGTCAGCTAAGCGTTCTTAACCAACATGGTCTAGCCCCTGATAGCGTGCCCCGCCGTCAGGGGCTTTCCGTTTCCACACCAATTCAGATGCACATGACGGCTACAAACCGTGCATGAGCAGATAACCGAAGATAAGCACCGTCAGCCCTGCAAGGACTTGGACAGCGTAATCTCTGAGGAACTGCTTCATGGGCATCCCCTCCTTTTAGTTATGTGTCTCTGCCTTTTGCACACGACAAAGGAGCGGCTGATACCGTCAATGATTCTACACCTAAATCCCGACAATACCAAGGAGGTTTTCACACTGTGTCTTCCACAGGCCATGACCCCACATCCTCCCGCGCTCCTGAACAGGAACTCGCAGCCTTGCACGGTGCGCTCGCCAAGCACATGGCGGACATGCTCAAATCCAAAGAGCCGGTTCCCCCGGCCACCCTCAACGCCATCCGGCAGTTCCTCAAGGACAACGGGATTGACTGTCACGGACAGGAGAACCAGGATATCAATGACCTTACCCGGTCTTTGCCGGACTTTGAGACGGAAGAGCACGGAGAGTTCAGTCAACCCAACTAACGGGCTGGCGTACTGACCAATCTCTAATTCCCACACACGATTCAGCCCCGGAAACGGACGCACCCGACCTTAGTGTCGGGTTTTCTGTTTTCGGGGCTGTTTTCGTATTTCAGGCCTCTATGGCTGAGAAAAAAAATCATGGCATCAGCATTAAAAGCTATCCGGGAGCATTGCGTCCTCTGCGTCAATGGGAAAGCCCAGCGAAGTAATCTGGAGATCATCGAAACTTGCGAATACCCCGCCTGCCCTCTCTGGCCCTATCGCATGGGGACACGGCCCACTGACGGGACGCCGCACCGCCCCTTGAAGGCCTGCCGCCGCTTCTGCGTGGAGGAATGCCAGGCCGAACAAGCTCAACAGGTCAAAGACTGTCAGGGCGATACTTGGGTCGTCGGCCCCTGCCCCCTCTACAAATTTCGCATGGGTAAAAGCCCCAACGTCTCGCTGGAAGCCCGCACAAAGATGAAAGGGCGGGTCAGCCGTCTCAAGGCATTCTGAAAACGCCCAGCCACGCCCCTCTCTAATCACAAAACAGCCGCGAGAATCTTTGAGACGAACATCTGGTCGTCTTAGGAAATAACGCGGCTGTTTTTTCATTTCACACGCCACTCAGCCAAGGAGGCCCATGCCTAACATCATCCTCCCCCCGCTGCCTGAAAAGCTGCGGGACTTTCGTGTGTTCCTCACGTTGGTCTGGCGGCACCTCGGCCTGCCAGACCCCACGCCGGTCCAGCTTTCCATCGCCTACTATCTGCAACACGGCCCGCGCCGGAAAATCATCGAAGCCTTCCGAGGAGTCGGCAAGTCCTGGATCACCTCAGCTTATGTGGTCTGGAAACTGCGCCTGGACCCCAATCGAAAGTTCATGGTGCTCTCGGCCAGCAAAGACCGGGCCGACAACTTCACCACCTTCTGCCTGCGACTGATCCAGGAAATCCCGGTGCTGCAATGCCTCATCCCCCAGGACAGCCAACGCTGCTCCAAGCTCTCCTTTGACGTGGCCCCGGCTAAACCGGATCAGGCCCCCAGCGTAACCAGCAAGGGTATCTTCTCACAAATCACAGGTGGACGAGCTGATGAGATAATACCGGATGATATTGAAGTGCCCAATAACTCTTATACCCAGATGATGCGGGACAAGCTGAGCGAAGCCGTGAAGGAGTTCGAGGCCATCCTCAAGCCTGACGGCATCATCACCTACCTGGGCACCCCGCAGACTGAACAGAGCCTGTACAACACCCTGCCTGACCGTGGCTATGCCGTGCGCATCTGGCCCGCTCGCTACCCGGATGAAACTCAGCTTGCCAACTATGGAGAAGGCCGCCTGGCCCCCTTCATCCTCGACAGGTTGCGCAAAGGGGCCCCCATCGGCACCTCCACCGACCCGGACCGCTTCACCGACGATGATCTGCTGGAACGTGAGCTGTCCTATGGCCGGGCCGGGTTCCAGCTCCAGTTCATGCTCGACACCCGGCTCTCGGATGCCGAACGCTATCCCCTGAAACTCCGCGACCTCATCATCATGGGCCTCTCGCCCACCGACGCTCCGGAGAAACCTATCTGGGCCGGGGGAACGACCAACATCATCAACGATCTGCCCTGCGTGGGCTTGAATGGGGACCGCTACTTCTCACCGGCGTTCCTGCATGGAGCCTGGATTCCCTACACCGGCTCGGTCATGGCTATTGATCCCTCCGGCAGAGGCTCTGATGAAACAGCGGTGTGTGTGCTCAAGATGCTCAACGGCTATCTCTACCTCACAGCCATGAGGGCATTCAGGGACGGCTATGGTGCCCAAACTATCAAGGATATCGTAAACCTTGCCAAACAGGAACAGGTCAACCACATCATCGTGGAAGCGAACTTTGGCGATGGCATGTTTACAAAACTCATTGAACCTTACTTTGCCAAGGACTATCCCTGCGTCATTGAAGAAGTAAAACACTCCCGGCAGAAAGAACTGAGGATCATTGACACCCTGGAGCCGGTGATGAGCCAGCACAGGCTTATCGTCAACAGGTCCGTGGTGGAATGGGATTATAACTCCACCAAGAATCTGCCGCCTGAAAAGGCCCTTAAGTACCAGCTCTTCTACCAACTGTCCCGCATCACACGGGATAAGGGCGCTCTGGCCCATGACGACCGCCTGGATTGCCTCTCTATGGCCGTAAGCTACTGGATTGAGCAGATGAACCAGGATGTGGACAAACGAATGGCCCAGCGCCAGGAACGACTGCTGGAGGAAGAACTGAAAACCTGGACCGATGCTGCTGGAGGAAGACTGCTGATCGGAAAAGACGGAGGTATGCTCTTTGGCTTCACCGGCCTTGAGGCTGGCTATGGAAAGACCAGTGATATGAAAAGCTCTATAACTATGAGAAATAACAGGGTTAATAAAAGGATAGGAGTAGGAATAGGAAGGAAGACCTGTGTATTCAGGTGATTAAGGGAACCAAGGGGGAGGGAGAGGATGAAGACCTCCCCCTTGGGAAGACCTGTGTATATGGTTCCTCCGGTCATTTGCTAAGTTGTCGATTTTATTACATTTTTATTATGCTGATTTTTCTGATCAAAATCCCATTTTTATTCAAGTAAATCAGGTTGTTATTTAATTAAGTTGCACTCTATGAAGGGAAACCTAAAGGGGCCTTAAGGTATTCTTAGGGGGGATATAAGGGGGTATATTAAGAAGTAACTTAAGGGGATATTAACAACAATCTGAACAACCTTTAATAAAGGTGTCTAGTAGTTATCACATGTTTCTACTCATTGATTCTACTCCTTCTGATTGTTATAATACCCCGGAGATTTTGGCCGAAAAATGTGAGCACCCTACCGCTATCGTATTATTTCGATTTACCCCCGTGCCCCCTTCGCCGCTTTCTTACCACTGACCGGCAAGAGGCGAGAGGGAGAAAGCCCGGCCTTGGCCTTATATAAGGGACACAGCGCAACCCACGGCGCAACCTGACGCCGCAAAGCCTTATAACGCGCGGAATTGCAAGGGATAAAATATCTGTGAGTATCGTTTTTGGGACTAACGGGAGAGGGGAAGGGGCCGGTCTGGGCATGTCAAAACAAGAATGATCGTGACACGAATTTTAATTTTATAGCGCAAATCGTGTTACTAATTTTATAAATCGTGTTACTATTTTAAAATGATCTATTGGGGAGGAGATGTATGGGAGAGAAAACAGACCTTGAAAAGCTCAACGAGGGTATTGACGGATTCAATAACAACCAACTGAATATGATTCGTGTTCTACAAGCTGAAATAGGAAAGGATATAGCTGATTTTAGAACTGAATTTACAATTGAGACAGGAAAGACAAGATATGAAAATATAAAGATGTTCAGTGAGCTATCCGACAAAATATCACAAACAGAAACTAAAATGACAGATAAGGTTAATCAAATTCTTATCGCACAAGTGGCAATACTGGCGACAATACTTTTAGCAGTTATTTTTAAATGATGCAAAGTATGAAAACCTTTACCACCAGATTCTTTTGTCTGGCCTTTGTCCTTATCTCAGCCCTTACCGTGCCTAATGGTGCGGTAGGGGCTGGGAAGCAAAATTGAAAAGGGAGAGGAAAGTAATGCAAGTGAGATATGTTCTTTTTTCTATTATCCTCATCAGCTTTCTTGTTCATCCTGTAAAATCTTTCGGCTTTAGTTATTGTGAGGAGCCACATAAGCCTTATTGCGCAGAAGATTATCTTCCATTTGATAATAAAGAAGATTTTGAGACTTGTAAAATGCAAGTAGAAATGTATATTTCATCTGTAAACGAATATATAGAATGTAAAAACAAAGAAATAATTGACAAACAAAATGAATCTAAAAATGTTATAAGAGGTTTTGAAACAAAATTAACACTCTCCAATTAGCGAGGTGTCAATAATGAAAGATATTCTATTACCTTTATCAATACTTATTTTATCTATCTCTATAACATATAGCACTTTTAAATATATGGAATTTTCACGATATGAGCTTTTAGCTCCAAGTAGAGCAAGCGCATATAGTTTTATTATATTTGATCGTAAGACTGGAGAATATCTTATATCTAGCGTAAACCCTAATAAAAAACATAGAATTATAGACGACTTTGCATATAGAGAGTTATCTTTAAGCCCCGCAGCACAAAGAGTCTATAACGATTTTTCTAAAGAACTTGATAAAGAAGTTGGCGACCTATTAGGGGATAAATAATGCCCATCTTACCTGGATACTACACAACGAAAGAAGCGGCTGAAAAGTTGGGATATGCCAGCACAAGCACGCTTGCGGCCCTTTGCCAACAGGGAAAAATAATAGGTGTTATGAAAGTTGGTAAAACGTGGCTCATTCCTGAAAAATGGGTAAAAAATGAGGAAAATAAGCAAGTTGGAAGAGGTGGAAGAGGGAAGGAAAGAAAGTAAAAATAAGGATTGACAAATTAGGAGATATCTCCTAGAAAGGACTTACGAAGACGGAGGAATCTGTAAGGGCGTAAGTCCTTTCTTTTTTCTCTTAACTAGGAGATATCTCCTATTTGACAATCCTTTCCAGCCCATAAGAACCCGCATGGCGGCTGCAAGCTGGGACCAATAGAGAATCTACGGAAACCCAATTCAAGGCCTTTTAAACCATCATAGGCCCCGCAATCCTCATTCCTCACAGCTCACACGATCTCACCATTACCACCACCGCGCACACTTGCCGACTGAGCGGCCTTGTTGCCGCCCTAAACTGCCTACTGTGTGACCCGGCCTGCGCTCTACGGAGCAACGACCATCCGGGCGTGACTTTGCATAGCATCCGGCGCGGTGACGGTGATGATGAGGATGACGGTGAGGATTACAGGGCCACTTGATGGCTTAAGAAAAGATGGTTAATGTCAAATCAAGGAGTAAGGCCAGACTTATGAGAAAAAGACGGCTTGCCACCTACGCCGCTACGTTTTTAGGTAATTTTGCGGTGATAGGCTTTGGGTTATGGCTCTTTGAGGGAAAACCCGGAACGGCAGTATTGAGCCTCTTAGCTCTTGTGGCTGGGGGTATAATTACTTGGAGGGCGCAAGAATGACACAGTATGTCATCATGGGAATCGTAATTGTAGCTGTGGGCCTTGTTGGTTTTTGGGCCGCAACGCCAAAAAAGAAGACTGAAAACAGGTAAGATTTAACTCTACTAAATAAACAGAAAGCCGCTTGGGAATAACCTGAGCGGCTTTTTCATACCCAAAGCGTGAGCCCTGACGTTTCCCAAAAGAACGCCGGGGCTTTTCTATTTCTAATCCAATAGCAGCGATAGGGGAAAGAAAATGGAAAATATCAGAATAGAATTAAGTCTAACAGAAGAACAAATAAGAGAACTAAGAAACGCAGCTTATGCGCTGGAAAACTCCGCATATCGCGACTTCATCAAGACACTAAATGAAGATGACACGCATGTGCCTTTTGATACGGCACTAATGGGACATCTCAAGGAAAAAGCAGATCAAGCAAAAGAATGGGGAAAAATAGCCGGGAATCTGGCTAGATATGTATGAGATTGTTTTAATGGGGAATAGTTATGTCACTAAAGATTGCTGAAATATTCGTCTATTTCATTGCCTCTATCCTTGGCGGATTTGTGGCATGCGAAGTCTATGCACAAGTTACCCAGATCAACACTTACGCCGAAACTGTGGCCGCTCTGGTCATGTAACGAGAGGGAAATAAGCTATGTACACAAGACTCGAATACGTAAGAGAAAGAAATCGCCAAGAACAGTATATTCACGACCATTTTCATATGGAGTATTCATCCAGGTTTTTAGGTCGGGACGTTCGCGACGGCTGGGAATGCTTCACATATGTAGTCACCTTGACCGGCACCATTCATCCGAATCCCGCCAGTTTCACCATGAACTTCTATAACGGCACGGGGCATGTTTTTAAAGATGATGATAATAAGCCTTATGCGCCTCTTCCTTTCAGCGTTTTAAGTTCCGTCTATCTTGATGACACCAGGGGAGCGTCTTTTGAAGATTGGTGCGCTGATCTTGGATACGACACGGATAGCAGAAAGGCTTTAGCCGCCTATCTCCAGTGTCAAGAACAGACAAGCAGATTCAAGAAGGCTTTCCCGGATGTTCATTTGGAAGATTACGAAGAAATAACGGAATACTAGAGGCGGGCAACAATGAAAGATTTTCTTACCGCCCTTGCCAACGTCGCCTTGCTGGCCTCAGTGCTCTTCTTGGGCCTGTTCGGCGGCATGGTGTTTAATCTTGATAAATAAAAAGCGGGCTTGTCGTAAAGCGCCAACGATACGACAAGCCCCAAAACAAACAACAGAGTTTTATAATCAGTCAAAAGGCAAAGCCCGTCAAGTAAATTTCATAGTTCAAACATCCTCAAAAAGGCGTCCTTTGTGTGGGATCACATGGACGCCTTTTTCATTGGTGGTTGAAAAGAAAAGGAAAAAGAAAGCTACTCAGGAAGATGCCTTTCTAACCTTTTAACCGTTTCCTTTTCACACTCGATAGCTTCTAACATTTTCTCTAAAGTAGGAGGTTCAAGCCCATGCAACTTAAACAAAAAGACCGCATTACCACAAACGTAATAGGTAATTCCACGCGGTACCATAGCCCCGGCCAACCCTTTTGCACGAGCTTCGAAGGTCCTCCCATGCTCTTCGATAGCGAGGGCAACAGCCTTTTCGATGATTTTGGTCGTCTTAAGAGTGCTTCGATTGATGAACCCACTAATGAAAGCAGCAACAACGCCACCGCTAATAAGACCACTAAGCAAAGGATAAAGGAAATTTTCCATAAGATTTCTCCGTCCTATTCACTTTTTTGGGAGGTGGACATTCTATTGATAAGCTGTGTTCTGGTTAGCGTTTTTTGCGCTGGTTTTATGGGCTATCTAGTGGGTTTATCAGCAGCAAAATAAAGGAGATCAATCATGGAACAGAGAGATGAAAAACTGATCAAGGTTTGGATAGAGTACGGAATAAGAGAAGAAATGCAACGTATTGAATTAAGACCCTATGACGAAGAGCGCGTCAAGAGATTGATAAATTCCGCAATAGAGACAGAGCGCCGTCGCATTGAGAGTGAAAAATCCTCTAAAGAACTACAGCGCACTAAATATATTTCTGTAGCTGTAATGACTTCACTTGTTTGGCTCAGCATCGGCGCGGTAGTTATAGCTAAAATTATAATGCATTAATAAAACAAAAGGCTATCTATGACAGAACATGAAGAAATTTATATCCCTCCAACACTCCAATACCTAATTTTTGTTCTCTACCTTGTTTGTGTTCTTGGTTTTCCAATAATGGGCGGCATTCTTAGCTACCTTGATAATCAAGAGCACAAGGCCAGTGAGAATAAGTGCGTCTGTAGTTGTTGTGGTCAGCAATTCAAGGCTAACAAATAACAAAATATAAGAAAAGGAGTCTTCACCATGTCCGGCACCATCATTATTGACTCGGTATCAGGCCCCGCATCCTGCACCCCTTACCCGGGCCTTGAACCGGCATCCTCGCTCAGCTCCCCAGCCTTGTTCACCTTCCCGGAAACCGGTCAGAGGGTAAGGGTGGTGGAAGGGCCGGACGGGGAACCGTGGTTTGTGGCAAGGGACGTTTGCCGTTGTCTTGGGTTCGAGGATGACCATACGAATATGGCTTTAAAAGGCCTTGACCATGACGAAATCGCTACCCACCTTAAAGTTGCTGGTCGCCATGATTTCAAGGGGTTACGTAAAGACGCTCTCCTCGTTTCCGAACCCGGCCTTTATTCCCTGATCCTCCGTTCCCGCAAACCCCAGGCCCGCACGTTCAAGCGGTGGATCACGCACGATGTCTTGCCCACCCTCCGGCGCACCGGTCATTATTCCATGCCCGCACCGTCTTCCGCCCCGGCCGCCGTTGATGCCGACCTTGCCCGCCTCATGCTGGACCGCCTGACCATTATTGAGCAACAGCTCGCGCCCCTCAAGGAAAAGGCGGGCCGCTTTGACGCCTTTCTTTCTGTGGACGGCACGGCGTCGCTTACCGAAGCGGCCAAGATGCTCGGCATGACCGCCATCAGCCTGGCGAAATTATTGCGCGGCGACGCTCTGCGCTGGCTGTTCAAAAAGAACGGAAACGGCGGTCCCAACATCCCCACAGCGGAGGTCATCCGCAACGGCTGGATGGTGCTTAAGGCCGCGCGCAGCCCCTTTGACGGGCGGCTGCACAGCTCAGCCCGCTTCACGGCAAAAGGACTGGATGCGCTGTACGGGATTATTGAGGAGATGAAGGAAAGCCTCACGCCGGTGAATAAGGCAATATATGAGGCTTAAGGGAGATATATGTCATACTTTGCTACGCTGAAAAACTATCTCATTGGCATGTTTGTGATGACGACAGTTACATTGGCGCTTTCTGTATTTATTATAGGGAGTATACTTGCATTCATCCTCAACGAGGCTGTCTTACTCACGATCATCACCATCTCTGTTGTCTATATGGCGTTCTTCTAATAACGTACAATATACACAACCATAAAGGCCGCTTGGGAATTGGAACCTCCCAGGCGGCCTTTTCCATGAAGGATAACTATGAACACCGCCGCAATATCTGACGATTATTCCCTGGCTCTGCCCTACCCCGTGACGGCCGCCATTATTGACCAGAGCATGACGGACATTCTGGAGCCCTTTGATCAGTGGCAACGGTCTGAACATACGGAGGCCAACACCTATGCCACGTCCTGCTAAGAACAAAAAGGAACTCCTGCCTCGCGGCATCCGGCGTCACAAGTCCGGCGGCTATATTGTGGACGTGACCTTTAACGGCGAACGCCGCACCCAGACCGCGCCCACCTTGGAACAGGCTATTATTGCCCAGAACAATCTCCGCGCTCAGCTTGTTCAGGCGGTGCAAGTTCTGACGAGCTGGACGCTCAAAACCGCCGTGGGGAAAACCATAGATCTGGTTTGGGCCGGAAGGGGCGGTGAAGTGTCTTCACGCCGCAACGCCAAAGCCGCCTTGGATTTCTTTGGGGAAGACTGCCCGTTGCCTCATATCACCACGGATCGCATTGACGAATATGTGCAATTCCTGCTGAAAAAGGGCAATTCCGGTGCCACCATCAACCGCAAGCTGGCCGCCCTGTCCCGCTGCTTGCGCACGGCCCTGGAACGCGGCAAGCTGGCTGCCATCCCTCACATGCCCCGCCGCCCGGAAGGGGAGCACCGCATCCGCTTTCTGACGGAGGATGAAGAGGAAAAGATGCTCTCCATTATTGAGCGGCTGGGCTATGCGCCTTTGCTCAAGGATGTGATACTGGTGATGATCTATACCGGCTTCCGCTGCGGAGAGGTCTGGAACATGCAAGCCAAGGACATTAATCCGGAAACCGGAACCATCACAGCCTGGAAGACCAAGAGCGGCCATCCCCGCACTATCCCCATTGCGGACAAGATACAGCCTATTATTGCGCGGCTGCTTGAATCATCCGGCGGCGGAAAGCTGTTTCCCGGCTGCAACAACACCTGGCTCCGGCCGCGCTGGGAAAGAGTACGCTTTCATATGGGCATGGCTGACGATGACCAGTTCGTTCCACACATGCTGCGGCATACCTGTGCCACCCGCCTCTCCCGTGGAGGCATCAGCATGCCGATCATCCAGGAATGGATGGGCCATTCCACGATCCAGGTCACGTCCCGGTATGCGCACTTCGCTCCGAGCGATTTGTACAATGCCGCCAAGGCGTTAAGTAAGAATGCAACCTAGTTGCCAATGGTTGCGGAGGGTCTTTCAGCACCTTGATTTACGATGTATAATCAAGGTGTTACCCTCCGTAGCCATCTTAAAATCCCTCGGTGGAAACGCTGTGCGGGTTCAAGTCCCGCTCTGGGCACCAAGAATAGCAACGAAATTCCCGAATTCTTCAAAATGAAGAATTCGGGAATTTGACTTTTTGCTCCAAATTTGCGCCACTAGCTCCAGAGGAGAAATTCATTTTTTTCCAAAGGAGAATCCCATGAGTGGTAACCATAGTTCTACTACTGTTCATAATATCGAATTGCTAACCAAGGGCCTTGGACTGGAAAGGTTGGGGAATACCTCTTTGTTTTTCCGTCCGGGATTACTTGTTTTTTTCTCCTGCTGTAGCAAAGAACTCCCAGGGTTATTATTGGTTTGATATCCGAGAGGCAAACATTGAAAGAAAGGACGCGCTATCTGTCGAAGAATGTCTGCTTTTAATCCGTATTGTGCCTAATAAATTCATTCTTTGCAGTTTTAACGATATTCGCAATCTTCTTGATACTCCCAAGATAGAACGGTCTGGTAAAAAGAAATGGGAGTTTCTTCTAACTGATGGCTTTACGAAAATTAAAAACAGAAATTCTGATTCAGCTTTCAGCGTAAATACAGTGGATAAAAATGATATCCTCACTGTGCTCGGGGGAAAGTAGGTATGGCAACTTTCCGTAAGCGTGGCCCCTATCAGTGGGAGGCCCGCATCCGCAAAAAAGGCTATCCAACCACTTGCAAAACCTTTGACTCCAAGGCCGATGCCGAGGCCTGGGTCAAGGATATTGAAACCAACATGAACAAGAGCCTCTTTGTTTCCGCCAAAGAGGCCGAGCAATATACCTTGAGCGAGTGTCTTGAGCGCTATATTGAGGAATACACGCCCCGCCTGAAACACGGAAAGCGGGAGGCTGACCGCGCCAGATTTATACAGCGGCGCAAGATAGCCCATCGCATAATGGCAACTATCCGGGCCAAGGACATTGCGGATTTTCGCCGTGAGCGCGAGGCCGATGGCGCAAGCGGAAATACGTTACGCCTGGATTTCGCGCTTCTTTCCAAGCTGTTCAACTATGCCCGCTCGGATTGGGGCATGGAAAGCCTGCAAAACCCGGTAGAGCTGGCGGCCAAGCCGAAACCGGCCAAGGGCCGGGATAGGCGGCTAGAGGACGGTGAGGAAGAAAAACTCTTGGAAGCGGCCAGCCCCGCTTTTCAGGCAGTAATATTGTTTGCCTTGGAAACCGCCATGCGCCGGGAAGAAATAGCCAGCCTGCAATGGAAAAACGTCAATGTGAAAAGCCGGTACGTGTATCTGCCGGAAACAAAGAATTCCGAGGCGCGTACGGTGCCCTTATCCGCCGCTGCCGTGGACATTTTAAAAAATCTTCCACGCATTGAGGAAGAAGAGCGAGTATTTGGCATGACTGCCGACCAGATAACGGATGCCATGAAGAAAATTCGTGCAAAGACTGGCCTTGAAGACATTCGCTTCCACGACCTACGCCATGAGGCTACGAGTCGTTTTTTTGAGAATACGGATTTGGATGTGATGGAGGTTAAGGCCATCACCGGCCATAAGACGCTGCAAATGCTGTCGCGCTATACGCATTTGCGGACAGCAAGATTGGCTGATAGGTTAGCTGGGGCAAGAAGAGGCTCAAAAAATTAAGTTACGCCTCAAGCGGTCTCTTGAAATTTTAACATTGTACTTTTGCTGAGAGGATATCATGGGCACTATTAGTCAGCGTTTTTTTGTTAGCAATGTTGGCAGCAATGTAGCCACTGCCAAGTTTGCATTATCAGCTGCTATTCAAATCTGTAAACAAAATGGTTGGAATCTCACTGTTATCACAGCTACCGCTGGAGACTTTTCACACACTGTTTTCGGAGGAATTTTTGCGCCACAAAAGTCCGGACAGACAAAGAACTACGATGGCATATCAATATCAGTAGATATTCCACGAAGTTTGCAAATGACCCCATATGATATGCTTTTTGGTGCTCACCTTTCATTATCTGACATGGAAAAACTCGATGCGGCTAATGCTAAAGCTATTTTTTATGTACCTTGGATGGAAAATGATGGGCCTGCTTGGGTAAATCGGTGGAATCCGCAAATAATCGGAGAGTCAAAAATAAAGCATTCTCCCAGCCCTTTAAATCCGTTAGTTGTAAAAGAATTAGAACGCATCACTCGTGTAATCAATTTGTCAACAGGCTTGACCCATCCATCCGATAAACAGGTTGCTGAGACTGCCTTTAAGGAGCTTGCACGTAGCGGGCAATATGAATCACCTGAAGCAATCAGGGATTGGGCTCTACAGCATTCATGGAATCCTAGACATGTAGACAAGTTAATAAAACTTGCGGCCAAATACTTTAAGTAGTCTCAAACAGAATGCCTCGTAATATTCCAGAATGGTTCACGCTTGGCGAAGAGGCAATGCCTCAAGCCATGCAAAGAATAGCAAAGGCCGTATCTGATAACCAGATGTGCTCACAGGTAAAACATATTCCAATGCTCGCCCACTGGTTTATTTCTGATTCTTTACTCCTTGCAACCAGAGCTAATGAAGAGGGGATGCATGCAAATGCTATTTCACTACTTCGACAGTGCATTGAGGGGATTAGCGTAATTGAAATAGGCATTTGTGAGCATGCAGAAGCGGAATCTACGCTTCTTAAATGGGAAGACGATAGCCTTAAGGCAGGTCAACTCCGATGCTGGTTACAAAATAATATTTGGTCACATTATGGGGAGGGCTTATGGAAAGAGCCTTGGCATGCTTTTATGAAAGAGTTCACTGCCGCGCTGCAACCATATGCTCACTATGGAAGAGCTTGGCGCAATGGCAACTTCGCCTACACGAATTTTCGGAGGATATATCGGAAGAAGGAGTCACCGGGCGTGGAATAATTGAGATACGTCCCAGAGCCTATGACCCACAAAAGGCCACGCGGATAACACTTTTTCATAGCATCATCATTTACATTTTGGGACGCATTTGGATGGCCCACAAAACAGATAATGAGTTTAGCTCTCTTATTAGCCGTCTAGGTGTAGCGTTGGGAAAATCTCGCTATCTCGACGGCCATTCAACAGACTGGAGTCAACAGTTTTGGGCAGTAATGTGGGAACGTGGCGGCGGAACCATACTTGAATGATTTAGCTTAACCCATAATATTCTTTTAAAGCTTCTTCTAAAACACCGCCTGCGGCTGAAATGGAAACATTCCAAGCTTCTGTTGCAGCTTTTGAAATCATTTTTCCTATCCATGAAGCTACATTTTTACCAAAAGAACGAGCTCCGTCTGGCAGAGAATCATTAGAGATAGATTGATGTAGTTCTTCAATATCTGCTTCAGGAACATTTTGCTCTAATAGATAGTTTTTTAGACTCAAAAAATCTTGTTTATTTATCGCTGTGTTAAAGCTTTGAGATATACTACTATTCGATACATCGCCAAGAATACCCTGAAAGTTATCGATATAAATTTGCTTGCCCATTGATGAAGCCTGCTTTTTCTCTCTTTCGGAAAAACTAATTTCAGAACCAATTATTCCATTTTTTTCTAACGATAAGGCGAAATCCAGCAAAAAAGTGCGGACTCTATCCACTAAAGATTGAACCTGATTTTTAGATGCAATTTGCATAATTTCCAGGTCATGAGTACCACATAATTTGTTTATGAACTGTTGCGCTTCAAATGGCATGAGAAACACAATATGCTTATTATCAGGTGCATCCAATATTGCTAGTAGTGACCCAATGGAGTCTCTGACAAAAGTATTCGTCAAAGGTTCTCTTAATTCTTCGTCTTGGATAAAAACAGGGATCATCCCGTGAAATGGATTTTTAGCCTTAATTTGGACATGCATAATTCTATAGTTAGGGATTTCTTCATCACGAACACCTTTATATCCGTTCAGCTCTCTGTCTGCCCATTGCCTGAATTCTGTCAAATTGAGTTTTGAGGCAATCATATAAGCTGCACGAAGTGCCTCTGTTATATCGACAGAGTTGTCTAATGCCATTTCTTGAAGTTTGAGTACTGCCCCATTTTCTTTTTCTGCCATTTTCTCCCCTAAGAAATTGTCAATATTGTTGGCTAGTTTTATGACCCGCCTTATATTGACTTTTAAATTCCCAACTGGCAATATTTTATTACTGAATCCATAGGCGAGTCCGCATTTTGGCGGCTACGCCCGGCCTTATTGTCGGGTTTTTTGTTGGGGTATTTTTACCCTTTCTTGCCTTACAATTTGCCGGGATGATAGCTCCGAATAAAACACCCCTCGCGGGGGAATAAGAGCAGCGTTCCTATGGGCGCAGTTGAGTCCCGGCATTTCTCATATCAAGTGCCATACTGAATCCCATAGGAGTTCCCATGTCCAAACCTCTCGTCTATTCATCTGGCCCAAATTCTAAATCACCAGACCTAACCTCCATTGCCGCCATGCTCAACGAAGCAGCCCAAGCTTTGTTCAACTTCGGCAAATCGCCGGAAGCTGGTTCGTTGGAGGATTCCACCGAAGATGAAGAGTCTTCCAGCCCGATTGAGGACGGCTACAAACGCGGCGAGTTCCATGAAGAATACCGCTGCTTTCGGCTGCCGCACTTTATTGTGCGTCGGGAGTATGAATTGCTCCAACAGTACAAGCAGGACAAGTTCGCCCATTTGGTGAATCGGGTCTATGAAGACCTCTATGCCACCATCTTGCTCATGCGACATATGGACGACAGCACAGACATTTCCGGTTTTGAACTGCACCTGATAAGCGAGAACCTGTCACGCCCCCTCGACCTGCTAAATACAATTTGCTCCCAACTGGCGGACTTTGAGCTGATACAGAAAACATCCTTACCAGCCTAATTACGACACATAATGACGAAGCCCTTGGCAACCGGGATTGCCAAGGGCTTTTCCTATCTGCCCATTCTTGGCCCTCTGCTGCGCTGCCTCTCCCTTGCCCGCTCTATCTGCCGTTCAATATGTCGTTCAAACGCGACAAGAGCGGTTCCAAGTTCGCGTGTATATCGCTCAAGTGTTGCAAGTGCCGCGCTGATTCCAGTTGCTGGGCCTGTAGCTGCTTCACGCTCTGCTGCAAACGTTGAATTGCGTTGTCGTGCGCTTCCAGCCTCGTTTTGTAGACTTCCTGTGTGGCGATCAATTCCCGTTCCATAGTGGTCAAAGTTTCTTTGAAGATGCGCTCCAGTTCGGTCATGGCTCACTCCACTTTCCAGGCTGGATTGTTCGATTGTCCAGCCGGCTTTCAAGGTGCTTTTCACTGGTGGGACGATGAAGCGTCCCTCCGAGCTTTCTACCAAGACCAGTCCCTAGGTCTGAGCCTGTAATTGTGCAACGGTTTTCTCCATAGCGGCTTTCTGATTCCCAAGAGTGGCTATTTCCTGTTGCAAGGCCGTTGCCTTGTTCCCGGCCAGGGTGAGCAATCCCCATCCGCCCAAGGTCGCGCCCATCAGAATGCTCGCGGTTATGAGCAGAATTTGCAGCCATTTCCGGGCGAATATCCAACTCAAGGTACGGCACGAGTGGCCACGCTCTGTTCCAAGCTGGAGAGCTGGTGCTGGATAGCGACCTCGGTTGTATTGAGCGCGTTTTTCGACAACTCGCTCAATTTCTGCTGCAAGGCGCTGAATTGTTGCCGGGTCAGAGCTTCCAATTCCTGTTGCTCCTGTTGGGTTTTGGCTTTCATGCGCTCGGCCAGAGAGTTCAAGTTTCCATTGTTCTGCATATATCCCTCCCTTGAGGCGGAGTTTTTCTCCGCTCTCCGGGTCTTTGACGGTGATGTATTCTTTCCCGGCCCGGTTGATTTCCAGACCGGCCCCCTGTAATGCCGTGAGCACATCGGCGCGGCTGGTTAGGGTTCCCTGCTCAATGCCCTGGCGCAAATAGTCATGGATAGCTTGCTTGGCCTCGGCTCGCTCGTCTTTGCCTGGGGTCTTGCCCCAACGGAGTAAGCGGGCCTTGTGCAAGTCGGCATGTTCCGGCGTATGCAGACGGGCGCGGGCCGGGTCATCCGGTCTGGCCCATCCCTCCCGGTGGTTGTGCAGGTCGCGGAACACATCAAAGTGTTTTTGCCAGCCGGGTGGGCATGGATTAAATGCCTTGCCGCTGGATAGCTCAACTCGTGGAATGACAAAGTGCAACTCATGGTGTCCCGCATGGCTGTGCCGCACCCAAAGGATGCTGCGCTGATCCGGCTCCAGACCCGCAAAAGCCACCTGTTCAAAGTCGTCCATGACGCGCCGCTCCTGCTCCGCTGTCACCTTGTCGTCAGGATGCCAGGAAAGAACGCCTGCCGTGAATTTCCATTTGGTGTCTAGCGAGTCGATAAGGGCGCGGGTGGTGTCCACATCCCCGCGCAGTACTTCCGGTGGCAGTTCGTCACGGCCCGGATAATCAGGGCGCACAAGGTAGTGGGTGGGGCCGTCACCGCCGCCTTGGCCGTGCGGAAAGACTTTCATGTACATGGATTCTCCGAGGCGGCCTTCAATTCCTGCTCCAGGCTGACCAGCGCGGCCAACACGTCCAGGGCGTCGGCTCTACTCTTGTGGATATTGGCCCAACGGGCTATCTGGTTCAGGTTCGCACCGATGCGGGCGAGCTGGCGGACGCGCTCTTTTTCCAGCGGTGTTTGCCGTAGGCGGTAATCCAAGGCGCGTTGGCGGATGAAGTCGGTCACGGTCTGGCCTTGGGCCTCGGCCTTGGCGGTGATGGCCGCTTTTTCATCGGGCGTGACGCGCAGCTTTATCCATACCGTGCGGGTGTTCTTTTGCGGCTTCACGGCGTGGGCCTTTTTGCCTTTGCAGGGGTCGAGGGGGCGCAGCCACTCGCCAGCCCCCGGAAGTGGACACCGCGAAGCGTGTGCCCACAACGGGTAGGCTGGCTCTCTTCGATACGCGCGGGGGGATAGAGGGCGTTTCGCCTCATTCCGCGCCTCCGTTTTGCAGCTTGGGCCAGATTTCCGCGCGGAAGTAATTTCGCAAGGCCACGTCATCAGGCATGCGGATGCCGTTGGCTCTTTCCCCCAAGATGGCACAACGCTCATCAAGCGATAGGGCGGCTATCCATGCGTCACATTCCGCTTTCAGGCGTTGTTCCTTGGCGGCGATGACCCGCTTTCGCTCTTCGGCTGCATCCAGCTCGGCCTGTTCCTGTGGCGAGATATAGCCGGATGGCCGGGGGTAGTAACCCTGCTTGGCAAGGATGTTGAACACCCAGTTTAGTGGTAGCCTGACCGGTACGCCCTCCGCATCTTTCATCAGGTCTCGTTCCAGTTCCCATTCCGCGTGATTTAATCCCGGCAGGATATTCGAAAGTGGGAAGCTTTTCTCTTTTTGCCCGAGGCGTTGGATGATTTGCCGTATCTGGTCAGTGCTGAAGCCATACCCGGCCAGCTTGGGCCAGTGGAATTTGATATCCTCTTCGGTCAGGGCCTCGAGCCGGGTTTTGTCCTCTTCCTGTTGAGAAGAGATAGAGAGATTTTTTCTTTCTTTCTCTTCTAGAATAGATGGAATGGCTTGGTGCGTTTGTCGTTCGCCAGAGCGAGCGGCATAGTGAACGTCACAAGCGGCTGCCCTCACGGGATTTACCAGTGCTGGACATAAAAGTTCCTCGATGACGGAGAAACGGACACCCCGCAAAGTTCCTTCACGGGCCAGCCTGTGACGCAGGTAGCCACGGGCTGCAAGGCGGTTAACTACGCCTCGAATTGATTCCGGCGTTCGGGTCATTCCGAATTGTGCTTCAAGCTGGCGGGCAAGATACGCGTATGGTTTGATTTTGGCCCCTAACCGGAAAACCAAGGTAAGGATATTGATTTGTAGAGGGGAAAGACCCTTTTCACATGTTGGAAGCCGTTCGTTAGAGCACATTTCAGCCCGTACGCATGCCCAACCGCATGCTACCTTGTCTGTAAAGGCGTTCTCTACCTCGTGTGTCCGTGCTTCAACCTGAATGCCTTTATCCATGCTATTCCTCCACGTTTTGTGTGAAGGTTTGCCGTTTGGCTTTTGCTTCCGCTTTGGTGGGCCTGCCGCGCTTTTTAGGCGCTGCCGTCATAAAATTTTGGTATTCTTCCGATTGCGCCGCTGCCTGAACTGCCTTTTGCTCTATCCACGCATCAACGGATTCCACCAGCCACGCCAGCCTGCGGCCAAGCTTCATGGGCGGCGGCACAGCGTCAAATTGCTTTCTGGCAAGATGCCCGTGCACTGCCGCTAGACTCTTTCCCAAAATTGTGGAAAGCTCTTCAATGTTGTAAAATTTCTTCTGTACCATCGTTCATTCCTCCATGAATGTGCGGTGTGAAAACGCCTGAGTATTCAGGCCAACCGACTATTCTTTGGCAAAAAATGAAAAACGGCTCCACCCCCCAAAAAAGCAACTTGCGTGAAGACCAGGAAAAGCTTGAGCATTTAATGGAAAGCCCTGGCCGTCATGAGCTAGAATTGCGTGAACGGTTGTTGGGAAAAAACACTCTTCAAGCGGGAAAAATTTTGGCCGAAGAGTTTGTGAAACGTTTTGGAGAAAAAGACGGGACGGCGGAAGAAGTGGCGAAAAAACTTCTACCGTCAGGCCGTGCAACTCGGTGGGAGGATTTGGATAGGAATATCACGCTGTTTTGTAAGCGTTTTTACGGAACATGGGATGTATTTGCTACCGGAGAGGATGGAACAGAGCAAAGGATAGGTGAGATTACCCGCAATGATGATGCCCAGGTGGAATTTTTTGATAAGGTCAGATATGTGCTCTATTCACTGCCGAGGCAAAGAGATTACAAGTTGCCGGAACAAAAGGCCGAGTACACGACTCCTTCAGACATAGCCCGTAATTTCGTTCCGTGTTTCCTCTGCTGGCGTTCTGTTGCGAGAAAGCCACGTGAGAAGAAAACGCCGTTATGCCATATCCATGATTTACCAAGCACCCACACTGAGTATAGGCGCAGAAAAAGACTGCGGGCGCGGATGTTGGAAATACAAAGAGAGCTTAAAAGAACGGTAAAAACTCCTGCTTGGGTGAAACAAAATACAAAAATTCATCCGCGAGATTTCTTTGCTTCCATGTGTATCAGTCCGAACGGATATTTCCCCTATTTGGTGCAATACCTGCAATCATTGGGCATGCCCCTTAATGAACTGGAAGATATTATGAAAGCCCTGGAGCACCCGGTATATTTCGACAAGCTTTCCGACCTCATGAAAGAGGCATGGCAGTTTCACTTTGACGACTTGGGAGCTTACTTTGAGCTGAATTACAACAGGCTGATACGTGCCGAGTCTTGGCTCCAGGCCGAGGCTGAATATCAGCATGGCGGGAAGCGCTGAATATCGGAAAGCATCTCGGCATCAGCCATCTTGACATGGTGCCAAAAAGTAGTACTATAAGTTATGAGCAGTAAGCACAGAAAAACGCTGGCTTCAATTTTTACAGACCCGGTTCTCGCAAGCATTGCTTGGACAGATATTGAAGCGCTATTTATTGCCTGTGGTGGGGAAGTCAGCGAGGGACGCGGTTCGCGTGTACGTGTGGAATTGAACGGCATGCTTGCCACGTTTCATAGGCCGCACCCGCAGCCGACAACGGATAAAGGTGCTGTAAAGTCTGTTCGCCGATTCCTCGAAAATGCTGGGGTGAAACCATGAGCATGATAACATACAAGGGCTATCACGGTGTTTTTGAATATGACCCGGAAGCCGACATTTTTCACGGTGAGGTAGTGAACCTCTCCGATGTGATTACTTTTCAGGGCCGTTCTATTGATGATTTGAAACAGGCGCTGGCGGATTCGGTTGAAGATTATCTTGAGTTTTGCGCCAGCAAGGGCAAGGCACCGGAAAAGCCATACTCAGGGCGGTTCAATGTGCGCCTTGAGCCGGATCTGCACCAGCGGATTGCTCTAGAGGCCGCATCTACCGGCAAGAGCCTTAACGGTTGGGTTGCTGATGCCCTGAAAAATGCCGTGCAGCACCAGCATTCTTAGTGGCAAGAGCCTATAGTGCTAACGCCAGCAGAAGTTAAAATCTCACAACCAAGCCTGGATGAGATATGCGCCTTGGCGGTTCGGTCTCCGCTAGCCACTCGGCCAATGACACCAGCGACTATTCAAGAGGGCTATGCATGGCTTGTAAAACAAGCCCAAGAAAGCCTTGACGCCATAGGGGCTAAGTACAGCAGCTTTCTCCTGCACCAGCTTGCTGTTCATTCTCTTGATAATTACTGTGAGCTTGAAAAACCAATTTTTTGCAAATTATGGTGCGGGCAACTTCGCCCTTATAACGTTTGGACGATAGTTGATGAAATTTTATTTCTGGAATGGGAAGGGCTTGATAAAAAGATTCCTTTTGAACAGCGACCTATAGGGCTACAGCTTCCAAGCGTTCCGATGACACTCAGTAAACCAGCCTCAATGTTTGAAAAAGAGCTATTACACGGTTTTTGGCACAAGCATCATATGCAGGCCGGGTTTATTCCCTTCAATTTAAGGAAGCTTCTTGAATCTCGAGAAGGAAAAAAGCTGTTGTATAAATTTTGGATGCAACATTATCCTGGGGATAATTGCACTGAACAGGAGTGGAATGTATTTTTAAAATTGCTCTCACATGAAATGACCATTGGAGCGTATGAGACAAAGATAGCGGAGCATTATCTCACCGGCGACTGGATTATCTTTGCAAAGAATGGGGCAAAGAACTACTACTTTTTTCTGGCAACACACAAAGATAAGGATGAACAAATTTTGGAGTGTATATCACGGCTCAGATCAGAGTTTCCATTCCTTGATTCCTATCCTCAATTTTCTCACCGCTAGAATTTTTTGCTCCAAATTTGCTCCACTAGCTCTGAAAAACTGTGATTTTCCATGAAAACTTATGCGCATCTAATTGTTTGATATGATTTGATAAATACTGGTAAGTAGTGGAGATAATTGAGTGCTTTTTAGGACTTAAAATCCCTCGGCCTTTGGCTGTGCCGGTTCAAGCCCGGCTCCGGGTACCAGGAAATCAACAAACATCCCGGATTCGTTCAGATGGCGAATCCGGGATGTTTTACTAATCCTGAAAATGCGTCGGCCGGTTCATCCCCGCCAGGCCAGATACAGCAGAGGATAGGGCCGTCCCGCGTTGTCCAGGGCTGACCGCCCTGTCACCGCAAAGCCTTGGCGCTGATAAAAGGCCAGAGCCCGCGCATTCTGCTCGTTGACTTCCAGGCTGAGCGCGCCGTGCAGGTCCCGGGCGTGCCGCAGCAGGGCCTTGCCCACGCCGCGCCCGAAATATTCCGGTTCCACAAAAAGCATTTCCACATGCGCTCCGTCACAGCCCAGAAAGCCCACCGGGCAGCCTTCTTCTTCCGCCAGCCAGACTTCATCCACACCCGGCAGATAGACGTCCGCCACTTCCGCGTAAATCCGTTCCAGATCACCGGGCAGCAGAAAGTCATGTGTGGCTTCCACGCTACGCCGCCACAGTTCAGCCAGGACCGGGAAATCATCGGCCATTGCCCGGCGGACGGGCCAGGGCGGGTTGCCGGAAGCGGCGGAAGCGGAATGAGGCGGTACGGACATGGCGGCCCTTCCATTATACGGCACAGGCGGCGACGGACGGATCAGTAATTGTACTTCCAGCGCACGCCGCCCCAGGTATCCTGCTGTTCGGTGCGGAGTTCCAGATTGATGCGCGGGGTCAGTTCCAGCTGGATGATAAAGGCCGTGCTGTCCGGCTTCATGCCCTGCTCCACGCCTACGTAGATCAGGTCGCCGATGTACTTGCCCATTTCCAGGGTGGTGCCCCCCGCGGTCTGGTCACCGGGTTCTCCGGCGGCCCCGGTGGACGAGGTGCCGAGGCGCAGCACGTCCACGCCCAGGGCCTTGCGCGTGAAGTCGAGCATGCCACCCCCGCCCGAGCCGAAACCGGCCAGCTGGGCCACGGCCCCTGCCAGCTGCAGGGCCTCCAGGCGGCTCAACTCATTGGCGCTGCGGCCAAAGAGAATCCGGGAGAGGATTTCATCCTTGGGCAGGCTGGGCTCGCTGCTCAGGCTGAGCTTCATCTTGCTCACCGTGCCGCTGATGGTGATGTGAGCCGTGAGGTCCGGCGTTTCATTGGTCATCACAATATCCAGCAGGGGATTGCTCAGGGAACCGCCGCCAAAGGTGATGACCCCGCGCGTGAGCGCGAAATTCTTGGTCAGGAAATCGAAATTGCCCTTCACGGCGCGCAGTTCGCCGGTAATCATGGGCGCGGCCGGGCTGCCGCTGACCAGCAGATTGGCCTGCCACTCGCTGGTCAGGCCATGCCCCTCAGCGATGAAGCGGCCCGGAGCGCGGATGCGCAGGTTCAGGGAGCCCTGTCCTTCGGCGGCCGCTGCTGGTGCCGCCGGGGCGGCGTCCGCCACTGTAGCGGCTTCCTGAATGGGCAAGGTGGTGATGCTGCCGCCCACGGCCAGGTTGTTGAGCAGCAACGCGCCCTGGTTGATGACGATTTCACCGCGCACGTCCGGAGCCGTGGCGCTGCCCGTAACCTGGGCCTGGCCGGAAAGATTGATGCGCAGATCCCGGCGGCGCAGAGGACGCAAATGGTCCAGCACGGCCCGCAGATCCAGATTGCGGCCGTCCAGCCCGCCGCCGCCCGTCAGGCGCAGGCTGCCGCCCAGGCCGTCGGCCGCGCTGAGTTCCAGATGCATGCTTCCGGCCAGCGGGCCTGTGCCGCCTGCCGCATTCTTCTTTCCGGCCTCTTTCCCGTTCAGGTCCAGGCGCAGATTGATGTCCGTGAGCAGCACGCCCAGCACTAGGTCCTCATAACGGGCCTTGTCCACGCGCAGGCCGCCGGTCACGCGCGGCGCGGCCAACGTGCCCCCCAGATCGAGATTCAGGGATATCCGGCCGTTGAGACGGCGGTCCGCCAGGGGCAACAAGCTCCAGACGGGACCCACGGCCCCCTCCCAGCGCACCTGCCCGACCAACTGCCCCCGGGGAGCGGGTTTGGGCAGGCCGTCCGGGCCGAAAAGCAACGGCAGGCGCAGGTTGAGGCGGGCCTCGCTGCCGCCCAGGGCCTTGACGGCCTGGGGGTCCAGCTCCA